>Ga0209938_1001273_pt1 | contig 12957 bp, 9 predicted proteins | sample SalPonR2_C_D1_MG_FD_185708 | JGI IMG/M metagenome (GOLD analysis project Ga0209938, IMG submission 185708) | Salt pond soil microbial communities from South San Francisco under conditions of wetland restoration - Salt Pond MetaG R2_C_D1_MG... ... | reverse complement strand
ATTCGCCGTTTGATTCGACAGGTTGGGGATATGGAACGACTCATTTCCAAAGTTCCCCTACAAAAAATTAATCCGCGGGAAGTCGTGCAATTGCGTAAAGCACTGGAAGTCACTGAACCGATGAAAGAGGCCCTGACCACGTCGGGTAATGCTTATCTGGAAAAAATGGCGGAAGGACTAAACCCATGCCCCAAGTTAACGGCTGAAATTACCCGCATGATTGTCGAGGAGCCACCGGTCAACCTGAATAAGGGAGGAGTTATTGCCGATGGTGCTTCTGAAGAACTGGATGAACTGCGGAGTATTATTAAAAACAGCAAGGATTTGTTGCTGCAAATTCAGGAGCGCGAATCGGAAGCTTCGGGTATTCCAAAACTGAAAATAGGCTTTAATAACGTCTTTGGTTATTACCTCGAAGTGACGAACCGGTACAAAGATCAGGTACCCGAAGCCTGGGTACGCAAACAGACGCTGACTAATAGCGAGCGATACATTACCGACGAACTCAAACAATTGGAAAGTAAAATACTGGGTGCAGAAGAAAAAATTCTCGATCTGGAAGATCGCCTATTTGAGCAACTGGTGCTGGTATTATCCGATTACATTCGGCCCATACAACACAATGCCTCTCTGATTGCTCGTATTGATTGCTTGCTTTCCTTTGCTGCGGTAGCTACCAAGTATAAATATTGTCGCCCTCAAATCAATGAAGGGTACGCAGTAAATATTAAAGCAGGACGGCATCCGGTCATTGAACAGCAATTGGAGTTGGGGGAAAGTTACGTTCCTAACGATGTGTATCTCGACAACGAAGAGCAGCAAATCTTAATGATTACCGGACCCAATATGGCGGGTAAATCAGCACTCTTGCGTCAGACGGCGCTGATTTGCCTGATGGCACAGATGGGCTGTTATGTTCCGGCTGAGGAAGCTAATCTGGGTATTGTGGATAAGGTCTTCACCCGGGTGGGTGCCTCCGATAATATCAGTTCGGGGGAGTCAACATTTATGGTCGAAATGAACGAAACGGCCAGTATCATGAATAATGTCTCCGACCGGAGTCTGATTCTACTCGACGAAATTGGTCGGGGGACAAGCACGTACGACGGGATTTCCATTGCCTGGTCGATTGCGGAATTTCTGCACAATAACCAACTGGGACGTCCCAAGACGCTTTTCGCAACGCATTACCACGAATTGAACGAGTTGGCCCACTCCTTTGACCGGATTCGCAACTTTCATATCGCCACGCGGGAAGTGGGCCAGAAGGTCATATTTTTGCGCAAGCTTACAGCCGGGGGGAGTGAACACAGCTTTGGTATTCACGTGGCCAAAATGGCCGGAATGCCCAACGCTATTGTGGAGCGGGCGACGCATATTTTGCAGCAGCTGGAGCAAAAATCCATTGAGCAAGATGGGGAAGGAATGCGCGCACCCAAAGCGAATACGGAGGCTATTTCTGCTCCGCCCATGCAACTCAGTATATTCGAAGCTAATGATCCCGTGGCGGAAAAAATGAAAGAATTGATTGCCGACCTGCAAATCAATAGTATGACCCCGATTGAATGCATGATGAAACTCAATGAATTGAAACAGTTGCTGGATGAGGGGTAGGAATAAAACAATAGAACATGAAATTAGCGATTATCGGATATGGTAAAATGGGGAAAGCAATAGAGTCTCTGGCCATGGCAGCGGGGCATGAGATTGTATTGCGGATTGATGAGGACAATGCAGATACGTTAACGGAACAGAATCTGAAAAAAGCGGATGTATCCGTTGAGTTCACGCGACCAGAGACGGCGATTGAGCATTTGCTGCTTTGTTTTCGATGTGGTGTGCCGGTGGTTAGTGGTACGACGGGCTGGCTCGATGACCTGCCCAACGTCTTAAAGGAGCGGCAGCGGCAGCAAGGAGGCTTTTTTTACGCTTCTAATTTTAGCATTGGTGTGAATATTACCTTTGCGGTAAATCGCATGCTAGCCCGGTTGATGCAGGATCAACCGAATTACGATATTGCGATGGAGGAGATCCACCATACCCAAAAGCTGGATGCCCCTAGCGGTACGGCCATTACCCTGGCAGAAGATATCGTCAGGGAAATCGAGCGAAAAACAACCTGGGTAAATAAATCGGAGCATGAGCCCGGGGAGATTCCAATCGTCTCGCAGCGAATAGAAGGCATTCCGGGAACGCATGAAATTCGATATTCGTCTGAGGTGGATACCATCACCCTTCGCCACGAAGCACATAGCCGGGCAGGTTTTGCCCGTGGCGCCCTGAAAGCGGCAGAATGGATGGTTGGTAAACGCGGCTATTTTGGCATGTCTGATTTATTAGGATTTTAAGTAATGATGTATGATGAAGAAATGGATCTTTCGTTCGATAGCCGGCTTACTGCTGATTTTCGCCTTATACATGGGGCTCGTCCTTGCCGTGGGGACCTGGAAAGAATACAAGGCTCCAAATACGGAAGCAATGGCCACACTGCATGCGAGTGGGCGGGCGACTGTTTCTGACTCGGTAATTTCTCTGGCCATCTGGAATTTAGGCTATGGTGGATTAGGCGCAGAGTCTGACTTTTTCTATGAGTCGAGCAGTTTGGTTTCGGGAGGTAAGATGATTCGAGCTCCCCGGCCTCTGGTCAATAAAAATATTGATGGCATGGAGCAATTCATGCGTCAGACCCAAGCCGATTTCTTCTTGTTTCAGGAAGTCGACCGGGCTTCGCGCCGGTCTTACTTCGCGGATATCCTGGATAGCGTACGGCAGCAAAGGCCTGATTTTTATGCAGGATATGCTACTAATTACCGGGTACAGCGAGTGCCGGTGCCTATCCTGGAGCCCTGGCGGGCGTACGGTGCCGTAGAAAGTGGTTTGGCAACTCTGGCGCGGTATCAGCCCGTATCGTCTACCCGTTATCAGTTGCCGGGGCATTTCTCGTGGCCTACCCGCATCTTTTCTCTGGATCGATGTGCTGCGGTGCACCGGTTTAAGACGAGTGCATCAGGAAAAGAATTGGTGGTGATCAATGTGCATAATTCTGCTTACGATGACGGTAGCCTGAAACAGCAGCAAATGGACTTCCTGCGTGATTTGTTTCTCAGAGAATATGAAAAAGGGAATTATGTCATTGCCGGAGGAGATTGGAATCAGTGTCCGCCCTACTTTCAGTTTGACGGGTTTATGCCGGGGCAGAGTGGCTCGTACCAACAGGAGAATATCCCCGACGATTTTCTTCCCGCGCAATGGCAGTGGATCTACGACCCCACGCAACCAACCAACCGCAAAGTTAGTGAACCATTTGTACCCGGGGAGACTTTTGTTACCCTGATCGATTTCTTTTTGGTATCCCCCAACATTCAGGTGCTAACCGTAAAAGCCCTACCTCAGGGATTTGCTTTTTCCGATCATCAGCCGGTATGGATGGAAGTGTCCTTACAGTAATTCTTCGACTTTATCGAGGAGCCATTTTCTGGAGGCCAGTCTGTTCGTCTCGTCAATATCTTTCTTCAACTTATTCAGTGACTTTGCATCTCCAGGTTGTATTCTGGTCATCTTTTTGGTGAATTTGATTAAGTTTTTGTAATCCATTTTCTTCGGCTCGGAAATAGATTTATTGCGGTTTAAGAATACCCGGAAGCTCTCAAATAGTGAGTACAGCGACTCTATCTCATCGGTTTCGAAGTAAGTATGTAGAAGAATTGTTTTTGAGTTTAGGTTGTAGGAAATATCCTCATATTCCACGAAGCGCAGGAGCTTAATCACTTCTTCGTAGTCTTTTTTGTAAAAGTATAAAGTAGCAAGATTAAAGGTGACGGCATTTTCTCGATAAGCCTCCGGTATCCACTGGGCATATTTTTTAATAAAGCTTTCTGTCCAGTCGTAATGTCCCAACCGCAGTGCCACTACCACCTCGTTTCGGAAGAGCCAGGGCGATAGTTCCTGATTGAATAGCACTTCCATCTCAATCAGTTTTTCGTAAAGCTCAAAGAGCTCGTTCAGAAATTGGGATTGCCCGCGATTAATTTTCTGGATACAATAATTGGTGCCAAAGCTATAGATTTCGATGAGCTCATCTGGAGGGAAAAGATCCTGGATGTTTTTCAGTTCGGCCTTGTACGCGTAGTAGACGTCCACATTTTCGGGATCCTGATAGATGTCCAGGATGCGCAAAAAGATCTTGATATTACGGGGCAGGTTTTCCGCTTCATTTTTGGCGTAAGCCACTAATTCATCCATCAGAGCAAGGCTGTAGTCGTAGTTGACAATGCGTTTCTGCATGAGTACAGTAGTGTGGAAACGCAGTTTTTCGATCAGGTAGAAGTGATCGAGGTTCTCGGCCATCTGATCAATGTTTGATCGCACGGATCGCTTGGTATCGAATTGGGTAAGGTTGTAGAACTGTTTATCGATTAGGTAGTGATTCAGATAGTACCTGGAGGATCGGTATTGATTTTTGTCGAGAGCTTTGAGCGCTTTACGGTTAACTGAATTCTCTAGGCCTTCCAGTTTTTTGATGGAGATGGCCTCCATAAGGTTTTCATATTGTTGCACGGCCCGTTCATCATAAACTTGTTGGCCAAGGTAGCCTTCCACAAGTTTTTGCAGATCGCTAAAATACTTGCGTAAACGAACGTCATCAAAAGCGTTGTCGAGGGCCAAAGCCTGCCATATGTCTTCTTTTTCCCATTCCTTTTCGGGGCCATTCTGAATATCGTTGACGATTAATTCGAACAGATCGACAATGGTTTCACTTTTATTAAAGTAGGGGGATTGCAGATACTTGCGACACCGATTCTGCTCAATGCGCGAGAATTGCCGGAGGATAGAATATACTTTTGTCTGCCGCATAGATTGGGATTATTCAAGACCAGGCCTTAAAATAAGAAACTTGTGGTAAACCGATCTTCTGGCAAGGTAAAGATGAAAATCCACTTCCTTTCTTGAAAAAGACCGGAAAGAATGAAACGTAAATGGCCTGGCAAGAGTATATAGATGTAGTGAGGTAATTTCAATGTAATGAGGGGGACATACACTCATAGGTATACGGCCAACAGGGAAAAGTAAATAAGATCAGGTTAGGGTAAGATTTTTATATATAAAATGCTGTTACTTTGAAGCATATAGGTGGAACTGTTTTAAATATATGTAAAGGCAATCTACCGCTTACCCCAAATTAGGTAAAGCGTCCTCTTTGCAATAATTTTTGATGTTGGCCGGGCAACTTTTACCATAAAATCGTATCTTAGCCAGCGGCAAGCAATGAATTTAATCCACGACGCATGAATATATCTCTACCAAAGACCATCTTGGCGGTATTGGCTATGGTGCTATGCATCCCTCTTTTCGGGCAGGAGGAGATGGCATTAACTATAGCTTCGGGGGAATCCGCTGAAGTTTCCTTTAACCACTATAAACGGATGCGTTATGGGCTGGACATTACCTCCGCTCCTTCGCATGGTACGGTAACTGATCCCACCTTGGTTTCCGGAGATCTCTATCGAATTACCTATCAGCCCGATCCTGGTTTTCACGGTACAGACGTTTTTTCCTTTTCTCATATGGAATGCATTAGTCGTTTTTCCTGCCGCCGTGAGGTAACTGTTACTGTAATTGTTGAGAAAAATACTGTAATAGCTAATATGGATCTGGCCTATGCCGATATGAATGCCAGCGCTATTCCCATTAGTGTTACAACCAACGATGAAAGCACGAACGGTGTACTCAATGTCATCAGTATCCCCATGACCAATAATGGAACCGCTACGATCGAATCCGATCAGCGGACAGTCATGTTCACTCCAGATCCAGATTTTGAGGGCATCGCAAACTTTAATTACACCGTATGTGATGGCGCCGGCGTTTGTGATCGGGCTACCGTAAACGTGGCAGTCATTGATCCAAGTAAGCAAAACATAGATACTACACGCATATTTACGAATAAAAATGAATCGGTTCCAGTCTTCATTCCGCCGTTTTATGATCTGATCGATGATCCTGGTTTCGGTGCCTTTTCTCGCATTGAGCAGGTTCCATACTATACTCCCGAGAAAGATTTCGTGGGTACAGACTATTTGCATTTTGCCAGTCAGACCAATGAAAGGGTTATGGAAGTGGTCGTCATGGATTATGTGCGAAATACACATGCCGTGGATGATCAGGCCTTTGTAAGTCCGGGTGACTTTGTTGAAATCGACGTGCTGGAGAATGACGGATTTGGATATTCGTCTTGTTTCGGCTCCATCGGTCAGCCTAAATACGGTCGACTGACTACTTCGCCGGATGCTCCTGGTTTTGTAACGTATCAGGCACCTGAACAATTTACCGGAGTTGACGAATTCACCTACACGGTGAGTGACCCGGATTGCGCTGAAGAAGAGACTGCCACGGTATCGGTATACGTAAGTAATTACGAGCCGGCCTATTCAAAGTTTTTCATGTCAACCCCCAAACTTACTCCTCTGGTAATAGGATATAATGTGCCGATCAATGATTTCTCTTTTGATATTGAGTCGCAGGGGGACCTGGGTGAAGTGATCTTCTTAGAAGGGCAGCGCGATACCGTTATCTATGGAAAACAAATCAGCGGGTACAACCTGATTTTGTACCTGCCTAACGCTGCCGTTGCTTCTGGCACGGATGAGTTTGAGTTAACGTATTGCAATACCTCAACAACTGATGGTACCTGCCGATTGCGCAAGGGCATAAAAGTAGAAATTGATATTTTGGATATTGGAGAGGGGCAAGATCCAATGTGCTTCGATGACTGTATCTGGTCGGGCGATACCAACTTCGATGGAATCGTTAATATAGAAGATTTACTGCCAATCGGGCTGTACATGGGGCAAGTTGGTCAATTGCGTAGCGAACGCAACCTGGATCAATGGTATGGTCAGTATGGTGATGACTGGCAGACGGATACAGATCTGAAGCAAGCTGCCAACATTAAACACGTGGATACTGACGGCGATAGTATTATTACCAGCTGGGACACCCTGGCGATTAATCGCTTTTACGGGAATACACACTCCATGACTGCGGCTAAAATACCGGCCTATGATTTTGAGGTTCGCCTGGAAGGCAACATTATTGCCCGCCCGGGAGATTTGATCGAGTTAGATATGGTGGTTGGGAATAGCAATGCTCCCGCCAATGACCTTTACGGTTTTACGTTTAGTATTCCATACAATAAGCGGTTCTTCGATCCACAGGGGGCCAATATCGGCTTCGCCAGGAATACCTGGATTAAGTATAATTCTCCAGTACTTACGATGACACGCAACTCCGTCCCCGGATTGTTGGAGGCGGGCTTCACTCGCACTAACGGAATACCGATTAGTGGTTTCGGTAAGGTGGGTACGTTGCGGTTAGTTATTCACGATGATATTTCGGGTATCAAAGACGAAAAAATTGATGTCGAGTTAGGTGGTATCAGTACCGCTACGGCGACGCTTGGCAATGGCCAGAATGTAGGGGTTATGGTGGCTCCTTATACCATTACGATTGACCTGGGACAAACAGCAGATGATCAGGATGACGAAACGCCCTCGCGTTCGGTGGAGCAGCGCCTCAAGACCTTCCCTAATCCCACCGGGGATATACTGAACCTACACCTCAACGGTGGCGAAGAAATTACCGGGTATGAACTGTACAATATGACTGGGCAATTGGTGAAGTCAGCTCAGAACCTACAAGAGCGAGCTTTTCAGGTTGACTTATCTGATCTAAATAATGGCATGTACGCTTTACGGGTCGTTACGCCATCCGGCCTAACCAGCCGGATGATTGAAGTACAGCGCTAAGTAAAAAGCATATTGGGCCTTTAGGTTATCTGCTCAACACCTGCCTGACTAAAGAATTTTAAAGAATGTAATACGAAAAGGCTTATATCTTCGTTTTACATCTTAAATTAGCATATTCATTGCTTTATATATTCGTGGAATTATAATCATTGCCTAGAGTCGTCATGTTTCTCATGACGGCTTTTTTTATTTTATTCACAAAACTTGTATTAATCCCCTTTTTGTTAGGGGTTTTAAACTAGATTATATTGTTTTTTTCTTCACAATGGCCTGGTATTGTCTTTGATTGCTGTTAGATAGTTCTGCATATTTGTAATGTGATCGGGAAGAGGAGCGTGGTTTTGAGGAATAGATACGGTCACCACCAAGTTTAGGATATGTTCATGGGATTATAATTTGCAAGTAGTGAGTTGCCACCTGGTGGCAACTCATCACTTTTCCTAAAGCTTGAAAACAGGTTGTGCTTACGCAACGCACAACAACTCGATTAGAATATGTTCATGGGATTATAATATTGTGCCGGATCGCTGCTCTCAGAGCAGCGATCTTTTTTTATACCTAAAAGGAAGCGAGAATACGTTGTACGGAGGGCGTGTAGCCGTGGCCAAATAGATTCACATGGACCAGGAGATAGTACAATTGATAGATCTCTTCCCGCTTTGTATACCCGGGAGTTAGGGGCCACTCCTCCTGATATCCTTCGTAAAAAGGATTGCCGAAATTCCCAAATAAATGGGACATAGCGATATCCATTTCCCGCAGTCCGTAACTACTGGCGGGATCGATCAAAACGGCTTGCCCGGCACGATCAATCAAGTAGTTGCCGCTCCACAAATCACCGTGTATCAAAGCGGGCCGCTCTTCGGGAATGATATCCGGCAATGCGTTTAGAAGCCGGTGGAAGGCCCGCTCTTCATTGCTGGAAAAAAAGCCTTTCGTCCTGGCCATTTTCCACTGCGGTATTAGCCGCTCCGATTGCAGAAACGTCGTTGCCGTCGTTGCCTTACGGTTGCGTTGGGGAAGAGTGCCGATAAAATTATCTTCTTCCCATCCATAGGAATCATTGGTGTGGTGATGTAAACGTGCGAGTTGCCGGCCAAACTGCCGCATCTGGTCAGGGGTAGCCTTGCCGGGAGAAATATATTCTAATAGGAGTATAGCATCGTCCTGGGGGAGCGAGACACAGGTAATGACTTCCGGAATGCGAACGACCCTGGCTTCCGCCAAAATCTGTAAGGCAGCAGCTTCCGTTTTGAGCATAGCTGTAGCCCGGGAAGATCGTTGGTACTTGACGAAATAATCCCGGGTACCGGTAGTAGTCAGTCGAAATGCCTGGTTAATGTCGCCGCCGGAAACGGGGTGGATTTCGCAGATAGCTTCCGGAACTTCTTTTTGGCAATACTCCGTAAGATAGTTGACTAAGGTGCTCATTAGAGCCGGTTGCGATTGATGATCTCGAGGAGTTCGTCGCGATAGTTCTTTCCAATGGGTAAATGCTTGGTTTCCTTCTTTTCAATAATCTCTACCATATTACCCACCACAGCATTTATCCGGTCGAGATTGACGATATACGAACGGTGAATGCGCTTGAATCGGTCTTGAGGCATCTTTGATTCGAGGCTCTTCATCGTTTGCAGCGTAATAACTCTATCCTTATCCATACGAATAATGACGTAATCTTTAAGCCCCTCGATATACAGAATATCGTCGTAATTGACTTTGACGAGTTTTTTATCTGCTTTGACAAAAATGAAATCTGCGCCCTCTTTACCTGCTTCCCCGCCTGCTTTTCCCGCTTCGCGACTGTGAAGTTCAAATTGTTCCTGCGCTTTGTTTACGGCCTTCATAAAACGCTCCAGTGAAATAGGCTTGAGCAGGTAGTCGAGTGCATTGAGCTCAAACCCATCCAAAGCATAGTTGGGGTAAGCAGTCGTAAAGATAACCATAGGAGGTTTACTCAGGGTTTTAAGAAAATCGATACCGGTTAGCTGGGGCATTTGAATGTCCAGAAACATCAAATCGACATCTTCATTTTTGAGCATGTCATTCGCTTCGAGCGCATTACTGCATTTTCCAACCAGATTTAATTCTGGTATTTTCTCAATGTAGGTTTCTAGTACGTCCTGAGCCAAAGGCTCATCGTCTACAATAATGGTATTCATTTGTTTCATATTAATCGAGTTCAATAGTTAATTCCACCGCATAGGTGTTTGGATGATTATCAATGCGTAAATCGTATTTTTCCGGGTAGATGAGGTTTAGTCGCCGATGTACGTTCACCAGGCCGATACCTCCACTTTTTCGGTTAGGGTCAGCCTGAGGGCGTACCGGCGCTTTGGTGTTTTCTATAAAGAAAGAGACCATGTCTTTTTCAATGTGCATCCGGATGTCGACGAAACCGTGGTCAATCTGATTGCTCAATCCGTGTTTAAAAGCATTTTCCAAAAATGGGATAAAGAGTAAAGGGGCAATTTCTTCATTATTGGCGGAGCCTTCTACCGTGAAGGTGATATTAACATTCTTGCCTTGTCGGATTCGTTCCAGATCAAGGTAATTTCGAATGTAGTGAATCTCTTTGCTGAGCAAGACCCGTTTCTCATTACACTCATAAAGCATATACCGCATCATTTCGGAGAGCTTGATTACGATTTCTGGTGCTTCATCCGACTTTTTTAGCGTAAGCGCATATAAATTATTCAGCGTATTAAAGAGGAAATGGGGGTTAATCTGTGATTTTAAAAATCGCAACTCTGTTTGCATCGTTTGTGTCTCTAGTTCCTGCTTGTTTTTCAATTGCCTGGCCCAGTCTGTGACGATCTTAAAAATGGTGGAGGTGCCGGCGATAAGAAAAGTAATCAGAAAGTAGGCATATTGATTACTGACGATTTCCTGCTGCGCCTGGGGCATTCCGGAAAACTTAAAGTAAAACACCAACATCTTTAGGGGAGTGATGATGATGGCACTTAAGATCAGGAGCAGGGCATAGGTAAGAAAACGCTTTTGGTTGAGGTAGTTGGGGATGAGGTAAAGCAGGTTGAAATAGACAATTAATCCGTAGAAGAAGAGGTTGATCAGCTCATTAGAAAATGTGAATAGAAAGCCATGTTGCGTTCCTTCCACAATAGTCAGAATCAAAAGAATAGCGAGCCAGAACAAAACATGATAAACCACCCGGGTTGTCAGGATGTCGAATAGTCTGTCGCGGAAATTGCCTTTATAGGCGTTGTCCATACTTCTTTATTTTCTACGTCAGTGAAAGATACGGTTAGCATGTAAAGAAATAAAAAAGCCGGTAAAAATTATCGTCTCTGCCAACTCCATTGACGCATGACCATTTATAACACATTTCTTTGTACTTTGGGGCCGATTTTCGATTACGGTACCGAAAAAATAGGCGAACGTACATGGTTTACCTGACGAGAAGAGAGCGATTCAATGCAGCCCACAAACTCTGGGTCGATAATTGGAGTGAGGAGAAAAACCTGACCACATTTGGCAAATGTGCCAACAAGAACTGGCATGGCCATAACTACTGGCTTTACGTTACTGTAAAAGGTACGCCAGATCCGGAAACCGGATTCATTGTCGATGTCAAGGAGCTCAGTAAACTGATCAAGACCTCGATTGTAGATCATGTTGATCACGCAAACTTGAATTTAGATGTAGGGTTTATTCCGCGGGGAATGCAACCTACTACGGAAAATTTAGTCATCCTTTTTTGGCAGCAATTAGCTCCGCTTCTTGAGGGCTGTAGTCTGCATTGTATCAAGCTTTACGAAACTGAAAACATTTTTGCCGAATACTACGGCGAGTAAAAAACTGGCACTTATGAAAGCATATGTTTTTCCTGGGCAAGCGTCCCAGTTCGAAGGAATGGGTAAGGACATGTATGAATCCTCAGAAGTTGCCCGCGCGTTGTTTGAGCAAGCGAATGATATATTGGGCTTTCGAATCTCGGATATCATGTTCGAAGGTTCGGCCGAAGAATTGAAGCAAACGAAGGTAACGCAACCGGCTGTTTTTCTGCATTCGATTGCTAAAGCCAAAATGGTTGGCGACGATTTTCATCCGGATGCGGTAGCCGGCCACTCTCTGGGGGAATTTTCGGCCCTGGTGGCTTCTGGAGCATTAACTTTCGAGGATGGGCTGCGCCTGGTCAATCAGCGGGCTTTAGCCATGCAAAAAGCCTGTGAACAGAAACCGGGCACCATGGCTGCTATTCTGGGGTTGGCCGATGATGCGATTGAAGAAGTCTGTAACCACATCAACGAAACCGTCATTCCGGCAAATTACAATTGTCCCGGGCAGTTGGTTATTTCTGGTTCGGTTGCGGGAGTAGAGAAAGCAGTAGAGGTACTGAAGGAAAAAGGCGCCAAGCGGGCCCTGCTTCTGCCAGTGGGTGGTGCATTCCACTCTCCCTTAATGCAGCCGGCACAGGACGAATTGGAACAAGCTATCCAACAGACCACATTTTCGGCTCCGAGTTGTGCTATTTACCAAAATGTCGATGCGAAAGCTGAACGCGACCCGGAAGCCATACAAAAGAAACTTATCGAGCAACTAACTGCTCCCGTCCGGTGGACCCAAACCATGCAGCAAATGATAGCAGACGGGGTTACCGAATTTATTGAAGTGGGTGGAAATGGAAAAACGCTGCAGGGTTTTGTCAAAAAAGTTGACCGAAAATTTCCGACTTCTGCATTGTAGCTACAAAACTGCGCCGGGGGGATACCGGGGCAAATTTTGTACCTCGCACCAGGGTTGTTGGAGTTTCATCTATGGGTTGTCTGCATTACAGACGAACCACGTCTCATTACGCTGAACTCCACCAACCCTGTTTATGTTGTAATTAGAGCATGTTTGGATTTATCTACCTCTGGGGGATAATTCCTATAAAATGATTTAATTTAACGAATATTAATCACGGTCAATAGATACTGCAGAAAACGAATTGATGATACGAGCTGAACTAAAAAAAGGTCACGTGCTCCTGGCTGAGCCCTTTATGTTGGATCCCAACTTTAAGCGTACTGCCGTCATTCTGTGTGAGTATAGTGCGGAAGAAGGGGGGGTTGGCTTTGTGATGAACAAGCCATTGAACATGCAAGTCGATAGCTTGCTAGAGGATTTTCCCGAGTTTTCAGCGGAGGTT
>Ga0209938_1001259_pt1 | contig 13085 bp, 13 predicted proteins | sample SalPonR2_C_D1_MG_FD_185708 | JGI IMG/M metagenome (GOLD analysis project Ga0209938, IMG submission 185708) | Salt pond soil microbial communities from South San Francisco under conditions of wetland restoration - Salt Pond MetaG R2_C_D1_MG... ... | reverse complement strand
CCCTGCCGGCGGAAACTTTTTCCTACCCGGCCGCCGCGGCGCGCCTGCCGGGAGCGGGGCGCGGGACCGGGCCGCGAAAGGCGGCGGCTGGCATGCTGATTGCAACGACGAAGGCAAAGCACACGGGAGAAAACAGATGAACCACATCAGGCTGATCCTGTCGCTGGCGCTGATACTGGTGCCGCTTGCGGCGTGCACGGATCGCCCCGCCGAGGGGACTGCTCCGGGCAACGAAAACGGCGGCGTGTCCGCCCCGGACAACGGCGCTCTCACCGACGTGGAGACGCACCTGCGGCTGGAGGCCCGCCTGGCCGCCAGCGAGGAGCTGAGCGCGCTGCAGATCGACACCGACGTGCGCGAGGGCACGGCCTACCTGGACGGCGAGGTGCGTTCGGCGAGCGCGCGCGAACTCGCGGCGCAGGAAGCGGCCGCCGTTGAGGGCATTCATTCCGTGAGCAACGAGATCCGCGTCGTCAGCGACGAGGAAGCGACTACCGTCGCCGAACAACTTGCCGCGGACGTGGACGATGCGCGCATCACGGCGACCGTCAAGGCCCGCCTGCTGGCGAGCGAAAATACCGCCGGGCTGGACATCGGCGTGGACACCAAGGACCGGGTCGTGACCCTGGAGGGCACGGTGGACAGCGACACCGAGCGTGAGCTGGCGGGCCTGATCGCGGCCAACACGTCGGGCGTCAGGGAAGTGAAAAACCGGCTGGAACTCGGAGCGGAATGACGGACACCCTCTTCACGCGTGCCCTGGCGCGCCTCGACGAGGCGGCGGAGCACATCGATGTATGCGCCGAAGTCATCGAGCGGCTGCGTCATCCGAAGGCGATCATCGCCGTGTCGATCCCGCTCAGGATGGACGACGGCAGCCTCAGGATCTTCGACGGTTACCGCGTGCAGCACAGCGACCTGCTGGGGCCGGGCAAGGGCGGCTTGCGCTTCCACCCCGACGTCGACCTGGAGGAACTGGAGGCGCTCGCCCTCTGGATGAGCTGCAAATGCGCGCTCATGGAGCTGCCCTACGGCGGCGCGAAGGGCGGCATCGCGGTCAATCCGAAGAAGCTGTCCATGATGGAACTGGAACGGCTGAGCCGCGGATTCATCCGGCGCATCGCCGACTTCATCGGGCCCGGCGCGGACATCCCCGCGCCGGACGTGTACACCAATGCCCGCATCATGGGCTGGATGATGGACGAGTATTCCGAAGTCGTCCGCCAGCGCACCCCGGGCGCCTTCACCGGCAAGCCGGTCGCGCTGGGCGGCAGCCAGGGACGCAGCGGCGCGACGGGTTACGGCGGTTACGTGTGCGTGCGCGAGCTCGCCCGGCGCCGGGAATGGACCGCGAAGAACACCACGGTCGCCGTGCAGGGCTTCGGCAATGTCGGCCAGGAAGCCGCCCGCCTGCTGTACGAGGACGGCTACCGCGTGGTGGCGGTGAGCGACTCGGGCGGCGGCATTTACGACCCGCAGGGGCTGGAGATACCGGCCCTGATTCGCGGCAAGAACCGCGGCAACAAGTTGAAGCACATGTACTGCGACCATTCGGTGGGCGACGAACAGCCGGACGCGCGCAGAATCTCCAACGCCCGGCTGCTCGAGCTGGAGGTCGACATCCTCATCCCCGCCGCGCTCGAGGACGTCATCACCGAAGACAATGCGGAGCAGGTCAACGCCCGGGTCGTCGTCGAGCTGGCCAACGGTCCCACCACCTTCGAGGCGGACCGCATCCTGGAGCAGCGGGACATCATGGTCATCCCGGACATACTCGCCAACGCCGGCGGCGTGACGGTCAGCTATTACGAGTGGGTGCAGAACCGCAGCGGGGATTACTGGACCGCTGAGGAAGTGCGGGAACGGCTCGACGCCCGCATGTGCGGCCAGTTCAACACGGTGCTGGACCTGGCGGCCGAGAAAACGCTGTCACCCCGGATGGCGGCCTACGTGCTGGTGCTGAAACGCCTCGGCGCCGCCGTGGATGCGATGGGCACGGGCGAGTTTTTCAGCCGCGAGTGAGGCCAGGGGCGTAGGGGACCCCGCAACCGCCCATCCCGCAGTAACCGCCGGGATTCTTGGCGAGGTACTGCTGGTGGTAATCCTCGGCAAAATAGAACTCGGGGGCGGGGCGGATCTCGGTGGTGATGTCGCCTCGGTCTGCCGCGGACAGCGCCTGCTGGTATGCGGCCGCGGACGCCTCGGCCAGTCTCTGCTGCTCTTCGCCATGGGTATAGATCGCCGAGCGGTACTGGGTGCCCACGTCGCCGCCCTGGCGCATCCCCTGCGTCGGGTCGTGCGACTCCCAGAAAATCTTCAGCAGCTGCTCGTAACCGGTCTCGCGCGGGTCGAAGACGACGCGCACCGCTTCCGCGTGGCCGGTGCGGCCGGAGCACACTTCCTTGTAGTCCGGATTGGGGGTGTAGCCGCCGGCATAGCCCGCCGCCGTGACCCACACGCCGGGCGTCTCCCAGAAGCGCCGCTCAGCACCCCAGAAACACCCGAGCGCGAATTCGGCCACCTCCAGGCCCTCCGGATAAGGCCCCGCCAGCGGCCGGCCGTTCACGAAATGGGCGTCCGGCACCGGCATCGGCGCGGCGCGCCCGGGAAGCGCGTCGTCGGGGGCGATCATCTGGGTCTTGCGGCCAAGCAGGCTGGATATCATGGCGGTCTCCTCGAGACGGGCGACTATACCGGAGCTCGCGATCGTTTTCGCCCGCCCGCGCCGCGGCGATTCAGTCCCGCGCGGGGCGTGCCCGGTAGAGCGCTCCCGCCTCCGCGAGCCGGCCGACCACCAGCTCCGCGAGACCCGCGGGCGCGAGCACCTCGACGTCCGGGCCATACTTGAGAATATCCATCACCAGCTCGCGGGGATCGCTGTAAGGCACCTTGAGCAGGTAGGAACCGTCCAGCTGGAACTGGCCTTCCTGCTCGGGGTGCCAGGTTTCACGCGACACCCATCGCGCCCGGTCCGGGCTGAACTGCAGCACCGCCAGCTCGGTGCGCGCGCCGGAGAAAATCCCGAAGCCGGAACCCAGGTGGCGGTCCAGCCTGGCTTCGCTGATTTCCCGCGCGCCGCGTTCCAGCATGCGGGCCTCCACAACTGCATCGGCCGAGAAAGTGCGCAGCGCCTGCCGCTCGTGGCACCAGGCGTCCAGGTACCAGTTGTCCCGGTAATGGACCAGGCGCTGCGGCGACACGGTGCGCTCGGTGGCCTCGTCGCGGACCCGGTTGTAATGGCGGATCCTGAGGCGCCGGCGCGACAGCACCGCCGAGGCCAGCGCCTGGAAGCACTCGGGCTCCATCACCCGGTTGCCGACCTCGAGCACGCGGATGCGTCGCCCCACTTCCTCCGCCGAATGCGCGCCCACCTCGATCAGGCGCCGGATGCGGTCGCGCAACGGCCGCACGTGCGGCCCCAGCAGCCCGGGCTGCATGCCGTCCAGGAGCTGATCCATCGCCAGCAGCGCGTAAAGCTCGCCGGCGTTCAGCCACAGGCCGGGGAGCTCGTAGTTTTGCGGCTCGCCCGACTCGGTGGCGAGCCGGTAGCCGCCGGCCTCCGGGTCCCAGAGGATGGGCGCGTCCATGCGGTCGCGCAGGTACTCCAGGTCCCGCTTGAAAGTCGCCCGCGAGATCTCCAGCGTCTCCAGGAAGGAATCCCGGGACACCACGCGCCGCTGCTTGAGCATGCGGATGATGCGGTGAAAGCGCTCTGATCGGTCCATCGTGCACGCGCCCCTGTGGCTGGCGTGAATCATAGCGTGGCGCGCCGGGCGGCACACTGCGGCACTGCAACAGGCGCCCTAAAGTCGGCCCCGCCGCAGCCGATAGCGTAGACATGAAACTCTTCCTGCTGCTGATGACGATCCTCACCTTCAGCGGGCTGTGGTACCTGCGGCGCGCCCGGGCGTCGCGCGCGACCTCGCCTGCGCGCCATCCCGCGAAACCTCGGCAGCCAGCGCCGCAGCGCGCCGCGCGACCCGCGGCGACCGCGGCCGCCGTCGCCGCGCCCGTGACACCGCCAACCCCGCCCGCCCCTTCCGCCGCGCCCGAAAGCCCGGCGCCGCCCTCGATGGAGGACGCGGAACTGCCGGAACTGCTGCACGGCTTCGAGATGCTCGACCTGGAGGACCTGCCGGAGTGCGAGCGGGAAGATCTGCTGGTGACCCTGGCGCACATGTCGCTGCCGCCGCGCGCAACCCGCGACCTGTTGTCCCCCGCCTTCCTTGCGGATGCGGCCACCAAGGAGTTCACCGAGCTGGTGATGCGCGAGCCGCTGCTGTCGGCGAAGATCATCGGCCGCGTGAACTCCGCCTTCTACGGCCTCTCCACGCCGATCGTCAGCGTGTCCCACGCCATCACCTACATGGGCCTGACCGCCGTGCGCAACATGGCGCTGCAGTTCACGCTGGAGCAGGCCTTCGCCAGCGAGGATCCCGACCTGCAGGCCTTCCACGCCCGGCTGTTCGACGCCGGCGCGATCGCCGCCGAGCTGAGCACGTTGTTCGCGCCCAAGCTGGGCATCCGCGACGTGGGCGCCGCCTCGACCCAGGCGGTGCTCAGTTTCCTGGGCGACTTCGCCATGCCCGGGCTGCTGCCGCAGAAATCAGCGATCGATCACTGGCCGCTCGGCCTGCTGGAGCGAACCTGCAACGAGCAGATCACGCTGGGCGTCAACGCATCCATCGCGGGCCAGCTGCTGATGCGTGCCTGGGAGATGCCGCACACCCTCAGCGCCGAGCTGCGCAGCGTCCATCGACTGCTGGTCGAGCCGCCGCAGGAGTCCCATGCCGAAAACAAGGTGAAGATCGCCCTCAGCTATGCCTCCGGTCGCGTGGCTGAAGGCATCGCGCTGGGACGCATACACGAGCCTGGCCAGGTGAGCACCGAACTGGCCCGGCGACCCGAGTGCTATCACTTGCGCGACATGATGCGGGCGCCGCCGCTCGACAGGCTGGCGAGCCTGGCGGACGGGCCCGGCTCGCGGCTGGCGATCGCGCGGCTGATCGCCGCCTCGGAACGTTCCCGCTCGGCGGAGCGCGCGGCGGCCTGATCACCACAGGCGCCGCATGCTGTAAGCCAGCCCGCCGCGGCGGCGGTCGTCCAGTGCCGCGACGCGCCGCAAGCGGTTCCGGGTCTCGCCGGCGCTGCTCGGCTCACGACAGAAAACCCCGACGGCGTTGTCGTCGCGCGGCCCGCGCACGCAAAAGCCGCTGCCGTATTCCCGGCGCGCGGACGCCAGCCGCACTTGCGCGCAGCCGCGCAGTTCAGCGAGGGAAATGAAATTGGCGACCAGCGCGCCGCCGGGGGCGAGCAGGCCGGCAAGCGCCGACGCCCACGCCTCGGTCATGGGCACGGCCCGCTCCGGCTCGCCCGCGCGGTGACCGTAGAGATCGTCCACCACCAGGTCGAAGGGCGGCCCTTGCCATTCGGCCACCCAGCGCCGCGCATCGGCCTCGCAGAGTTGCGCGCCGGCCTCGTCCAGGCCGAAGAAGCGGCGGCCGATCTCCAGGTGAACGGGGTCCAGGTCCACGCCGACCAGCGTCTCGGGATCGAGGAAGCGCCGGTGCTGCAGCAGGGCGGTGCCGGCGCCCGTGCCCAGCACCAGGATGCGCCGGGCGGGGATCGCGCGCGTGAAGGCCGCGGCCAGGAAGAGGTCCCATACTCGCCCGGTGAGACCGGTGCGCGGGTTCCAGGCGGAATGGAAAACGCCGTCGCTCAGCAGGCGGCGCGTCGCGCCGTGGCTGCGCACCTCGTAGCGGGTCCCACCGGCGTCGATGCGTGACAGTACGGCCATCACGGCAGCCTAGCAGTCGCCGGCACCGCCGCGTACCCTGCACGCGGCGGAAACTTATCCTGCCCCCGGCGGGTCTTTTGCCGAACGGGCACAGCTTGAGCGGGAACCTGGAATGAACAAGAGCACACGCTGGCGCTGGCTTCTCGCCGCGGCCGTCGCCGTCGCGCTGGTCGCGCTGTGGCTGTCCGGCGCGGGCGACGCGCTGACGCTGGAGCGCCTCAAGTCGCAACAGGAGAGCCTGCAGGCCTGGACGGCAGCGCGCCCCTGGCTGGCCTCGCTGCTGTTCTTCGCCGGCTATGTGCTCGTGGTGGCGCTGTCCATTCCCGGCGCTGCGGTGATGACGCTGGCGGCGGGCGCGATCTTCGGCGTGTGGCATGGCCTGGTGCTGGTGTCTTTCGCCAGCACCCTGGGCGCGACGCTCGCTTTCCTGGTGGCGCGCTTCCTGCTGCGCGCCCCGCTGCGCAAGCGTTACGGACAGCGGCTCAAGGCGCTGGACGCGGGCATCGAGCGCGACGGCGCCTTTTACCTGTTCACGCTGCGGCTGGTGCCGATTTTCCCGTTTTTCATGATCAACCTGCTGGCCGGGCTGACGCCCTTGAAGACCTGGACCTTCTTCTGGGTCAGCCAGGTCGGCATGCTGCCCGGCACCTTCGTCTATGTGTACGCCGGCACGCAGCTGGCCCGCATCGAGTCGCCGGGAGACGTGCTATCGCCGGGCCTGATCACCGCCTTCGCGCTGATCGGGCTGATGCCGCTCATCACCCGCTGGCTGGCGCGCTGGCTGCAGGGTCGACGCGTCTACCGGGGCCATCGCCGGCCACGGCGCTTCGATTACAACCTGCTGGTGATCGGCGCCGGTTCGGCCGGGCTGGTGACGGCCTACATCGGCGCGGCGGTCAAGGCGAAAGTCGCGCTGGTAGAAAAGGACCGCATGGGCGGCGATTGCCTCAACACCGGTTGCGTGCCCTCCAAGGCGCTGATCCGCAGCGCGCGCCTGGTGGCCGAAACGCGCGACGCCGAGCGCTACGGCCTCGACCGCGCGACGGCGGAGTTCGACTTCGCTCGCGTCATGGAGCGCGTGCAGGCGGTGGTGCGCCGGATCGAGCCGCATGACTCGGTGGAGCGCTACACGCAGCTGGGGGTGGATGTCGTCGAGGGCGAGGCGCGACTGGTCTCGCCCTGGGAGGTGGAAGTCGAAGGACGTCGGCTGTCGGCGCGCAACATCGTGCTCGCCACGGGCGCCCGGCCGCTGGTGCCGCCGCTGCCGGGACTGGCGGAATCCGGCTACCTCACCAGCGAGACCCTCTGGGACCTGCGCGAGCTGCCGCGCCGGCTAATCGTGCTGGGCGGCGGCCCGATCGGCGCGGAGCTGGCGCAGTGCTTCGCGCGCTTCGGCAGCGAGGTCACCGTTGTCGAGATGGCTGCGCGACTGCTGCCGCGCGAGGACGCCGACGCGGCCGCGGAAGTGGAAGCGCGTTTCCGCGCCGAGGGGCTGCGCCTGGCGACCTCGCACCGGGCACTGCGAGTGGAACCCGGCGACGGCGAACGACGCTTGATATGCGAACACGAAGGTCGGGAAGTCGCGCTGCCTTTCGACCGCCTGCTGGTCGCGCTCGGGCGACGCGCCAACACGGCGGGCTTCGGGCTGGAAGAGCTGGGCGTGGCGCTGGAAGAAAACCGCAGCGTCGCGGTGGACGGCCTGCTGCGCAGCAATTTCCCGAACATCTACGCCTGCGGCGACGTCGCGGGACCCTACCAGTTCACCCACGTGGCCGCGCACCAGGCGTGGCACGCGGCCGTGAACTCGCTGCTGGCGCCCTGGTGGTCCTTCCGGGTGGACTACCGGGTCATCCCCTGGGCGATTTTCACCAGTCCCGAGGTCGCCCGGGTCGGCCTCTCCGAGGACGAGGCCCGCGCGCGCGGGATCGACTATGAAGTGACCCGCTACGGCATCGACGAGCTGGACCGGGCGATCGCCGACGGCGAGGACCACGGCTTCGTGAAAGTGCTGACGCCGCCGGGCAAGGACCGCATCCTGGGCGCAACCGTGGTCGGCGCCGAGGCCGGCAACCTGGTGGCGGAGTTCGTGCTGGCGATGAAACACGGACTGGGGCTGAACAAGCTGCTGGGCACCATCCACATCTACCCCACCATGATGGAAGCCAACAAGTACGCCGCCGGCGAATGGAAACGCGCCCACGCGCCGCAAACGGCGCTGCGGCTGGCGGAGCGCCTGTTCAGATGGCGCCGCCACTGAAGCTCTCCATCGTGATCCCGGTGGGTCCCGGCGAGCGGGCCTGGCCGCGGCTGCTCGACGACCTCGCTGCGCTGGAAGGCCCGGCGGAGATCCTGCTGGCGGCGCCTCGAGGGGCAGTGCCGGCGGATTTCAGGCCGGAACAGCACGGCCTGCGGGTCGGCGCGCGCTGGCTGGAAACCGGAACCGGCCGCGCGCGACAGCAGAACGCCGGCGCCCGCGCGGCGCGCGGCGAGACCCTCTGGTTCCTGCACGCGGATTCGCGGCTGCCGGCGCGCGCGCTGGACGCCGCGTGGGACTTTGCCGGCCGCGAGGCGCTGGGCTACCTGGACCTGCATTTCGATCGCGACGGGCCGGCCCTGGCGCGGCTCAATGCATTGGGCGCGCGCATCCGCAGCCGCTGGCTGCGCCTGCCCTTCGGCGACCAGGGCCTGATGGTGCCGCGCCGAGCTTTCCTGGCGCTGGGCGGCTTCGACGAGTCGCTGCCTGCTGCCGAGGATCACGCCTTCGTCTGGGCCGCGCGCCGCGCCGGGCTGCCGCTGGCGCCGATCGGGGCGCCGGTGCTCAGCAGCGCGCGGCGTTACCGCGAGCAGGGCTGGCTGCGCACCACGCTTCGCCACGGCGTGCTGACCGTCACGCAGGCGGCCCGTTTCGCGCGCGCCCGCGATCCGGAGCGGCGCTCTTGAACGGCGGCGCCGCCATCTTCGTCAAGACGCCGGGTTACTCGCCGCTGAAGACACGACTGGCCGAGGGTATCGGCCAGGCGGCGGCGGAGCGCTGGTACCGGCTGGCCGCGGAGGCAGTCGCCGAGGTGCTGGCCGCGACGCCCGGCGTGGCGCCCTGCTGGGCCGTCGCCGAAGAGACGGCCGAGGCGGCGGAGAGCTGGCCGGGCCTGCCATGCATCGCCCAGGGCCCGGGCGGCCTGGGCGCGCGCATGGGCCGAGTTCATGCGGCACTGCTCGCGCGCCACGACTTCGCCCTGCTGGTGGGCGCCGACACACCGCAACTGGAGCCCGCGCAGCTCGCGCTGGCCGTCGAATGGCTCTCGGAAGTGCCTCCGCGACTGGTGATGGGACCCGCCCGCGACGGCGGTTTCTGGCTGATCGGCGGCAATCGCGCGCCCGAGCCCGACGACTGGACCCGCGTGCCCTGCAGCCGCGCGTCCACCGGCGCGGGCTTCAGGGCGGTCATGGAGCGCCACGGCGAATGGCGCATGCTGCAGACGCTCTGCGACGTGGACCAGCCGGCGGACCTGGAGCACATGCTGCGCGAACTCGACGCGCTTGCCGCGCCCCTGCCGGCGCAGCGCCGACTGGCCGAGTGGACCCGCGGGCTGCTCAGCCGCCCGGCAGGACCAGGATGACGGCGGCGCCGCCAAGCGCCGAGCGCTCCACCCGCACCTCGCCACCGTAAGCGCGCACCAGCTCGTTGACCACGGCAAGGCCGATGCCCTGGCCGGGACGGCTTTCGTCCAGCCTTGCGCCGCGCGCCAGCGCGTCGCTCGCCTGCGCCGGGTCCAGTCCCGCGCCGTCATCCTCCACGCGCAGCGCGAAGCGCTCCGGAGCGATGCTCTGCGCGCTGCACCGGACCCGCCCGTCCCCGTATTTCCAGGCGTTGTCCATGACGTTGCCGAGCATTTCCTGCAGGTCGCCCTCGTCGCCGCGGAAGCGCAGCGCTTCGGAAACATCCAGTTCGCAGCGGACCCGGCGCTCCGGATAGACCTTGTCGAGCGTCGCGGCGAGATCCCGCAGCACGGGCGCGACCGCCACGGGCGCCAGCCCCACGCTGCCGGCGACCCCGGCGGCCGCCGCGCGGCGCAATTGCCACGCCACGATGCGGTCCATGCGGGTCAGCTCCGCGCGAATCGCGTCGCGCCCGACCGGCGGCTCGCGGTCCGCACCCGTCAACAGGGCCCGTACCGCCGCCAGCGGGGTCTTCAGGCTGTGCGCGAGGTTCGCCAGGCTTTCCTTGTAGCGCTGCTGCCGGTCCCGCTCCCGCCGCAGCAGGGCATTCAGGTTTGCGGCCACGCCGCGCAGCTCTTCGGGCCAGCCCGCAGACAGCTGCTCGCGCTGGCCGGTCTCCATCTCCCGGATCTCCTGCTCGATACGTCCCAGCGGGCGCATCACCCGGCGCAGCACGAAGGCCAGCAGGGCCAGCGTGGCGGCCGCCAGGGCGCCGAACCAGCCGACCAGCCCGAGGCGGAAGGCGCGCCGTTGCGCCTGCCACGGTTCCAGGCTCTGCGCCACCACGAAGCGGAACGGCTCGACGACGCCGTCGTCGAACTCCCAGTCGATGGTCATGCTGGCCAGGGCCAGCCCCGGCCCTTCGCCCCCGGCCTGCATCCACTGGCGGCGGGTCCCCGGTTCGCCCGGCGGCGGCAGGCTGAACTCCAGGCCGAGCGCCGAGGGGGAGCGCCAGACCGGCCGGCCGTCGCCGCGCAGGATCTCGGCGTGCAGGCCCGAGTCCGGACTCAGCATCCGGCCGTCCGGCGGTTCCGGGAGATCCAGCCCGCGCGTCTCCTCGACGGGCTCGGCCGCCGCGATCAGCGCCATCAGCTGGGTTTCAAGGAGCTCGGCTCGCGCCCGCGCCAGGCTCGCGGCCAGGCTCCATTCCAGCACGGCCACCGTCGCGCCGAAAAAGACCAGCAGGGCCACCGCCAGGCTGAGCAGGACGCGCCGGCGCAGCGAGCCGGCGGCTGCCGGGGACTCAGTCACGCCCCACCGGCGCCAGCGCAAAGCGGTAACCGCGACCGCGCAGCGTCTCGATCGGCTTGAGTTTGCCCGCGGGGTCCAGCTTGCGTCGCAAGCGGCCGATGAAGACCTCCACCGTGTTGCTGTCGCGATCGTAGTCCTGGTCGTAGAGGCGATCGATCAGCTCGCTGCGCGACACCACCTGGCCGGCGCGCAATACCAGGTATTCCAGCAAGCGGTATTCGAAGCTGGTCAATTCGACCTGCTCGCCGCCGAGCTCGACGCGTTGCGCCGCCGGCTCGAACTTGAGCGCGCCGAAGTCCAGCACGGGTTGCGACCAGCCCGCCGAGCGCCGCACCAGCGCTTCCAGGCGGGCCAGCAACTCTTCGGCGTGGAAAGGCTTCACCATGTAATCGTCGGCGCCCGCCTTGAGGCCGGCGACCTTTTCCTGCCAGCTGTCGCGCGCCGTCAGGATCAGCACCGGCAGGTCCCGCCCGTCGGCCCGCAACGCCGCGATCAGTTCCATGCCGGACATCTTCGGCAGGCCCAGGTCCACGATCACGACATCCGGCGCGGTCTCCTCGGCGAGGTAGAGTCCCTCGGCGCCGTCGGCCGACTCGTCCACCTGCCAGCCGGCCGCGCGCATCGCCGCCGCCAGCCCGTGGCGCAGGTTCTCGTCGTCCTCGACCAGCAGTGCGCGCATCCCGCCTCCCGGTTCAGCCGCTCAGTAGACCCGCCCGGTCTGTGCGTCCACGTGCCAGGTACGCACGCGGCCGTCCTCGGTCAGCACGCGGATGCGATGCACGGTGCGGCCCTTGCTGCGCTTGGTCTCGGCGCGCAGCACCTGGCCGCCGCTGCGCTCGCGGACCATGCGCGTGGCCTGCGAGAGACTGATTTTCTCCTCGGCCTGCGCCAGCTGCAGCGTCGGCCGCAGCGGCTGGCCGCCGGGCTCGGCGACCGCCGGACCGGCGCCGCCGAGCAGGCAAAGCGCGCAAAAAAGTGCCGTGCGGAGACGCCGGCCCCGGAGGGCGCGGCGCGGGCTCTGCTCGGCGGCGTTGTCATGCATGTAGGGGCCACTCGCTCGCTCCGGGTGCGACAAGATTGGAATCCCCGCCGCGGGAATGCAAGAACTCCCTGCGGGCCGGGCGCCCGGGCGCTCAGCGCCGGCCCGCGGGGACCACCGTCACGCGCACCGGAATGCTGGTGCCCGGATGGGAGGCCATCGTGGTGACGTATTCGCGGTCGGCGTAACGGTAGGTCACGCGATAGCCTTCGATGCGCTCTTCCTCGCGATAGGAACTCGTCGTCCTGCAGCGCTCCACGGTCACGGGCCGCTCCTCGTAGCGGCTACGCACCGGCGCAGCGCGGCGCGCCTCGTTGTGCGCCGCCTCGGCAGCCACCGACGCGCCCACCAGCACGCCCACCGCCGTCATCGCGTCCCGGCCGCTGCCGCTGCCGAACTGCCGGCCGAGCACGCCGCCGAGGATACCGCCGGCAATGGTGGGCGCCGCCGAGCGCACGCGGCGATCATTCCGTCCCGTGGTGTCGTGCCGTATGACCTGGTACTCGGTCTCCTGCCAGCATTCCTGCTCCGGCGTCTCGATGCGCACGCGCTGCACGATGGGCGTCACGTCCACGACGCGGGCATAGTCCCGTCCGGAACCGCGTTGTCCGGGGTCGGCCGCGGCCGCACCGGCCAGGCCCAGCGACAGAATGCTCACGGCCATCTTCAGCTTCAGATTGGTCTTCATCGCCGTTCTCCTCGTTGTTTGCCGCCACCGCCGCCTCGGGATGGTCCGGTAGCCTCGAGTACAGGCTACGAGCAGATGGCTGAACGGATGCTGAACGGCACCGGCGGAGACACTGCGCACCCGCCTCGCCGCGACCAGGCCCTCTGACTCATTGACTCCAGGGCGGACGGCCTGTGTTATAGAAAGACCGTATGCATCCCCACGGTCAGCCATGAACGAACAAGCGCCCCATTCGCCGGACGCCGCGGAAGACGAACAGGCGCCGCCTTTGCTCGCCCCCTGCCGGCAGGTACCCGCCGCGGCCCCCTTCCGCTGGCTCGCGGCCGGCTGGCGCGACCTGAAGGCGGCCAGCGGCCAGAGCCTCGGCTGGGGGCTGGTCGTGCTGGGGCTCTCGTGGGCCGTCAGCCTGCTGGCGCTCTGGCTGGGCAACTGGTTCGTGCTGCTTTCCCTGCTGTCGGGCTTCGTGTTCGTGGGGCCCCTGCTGGCCATCGCCCTGTACGCCATCAGCTGGCAACTCGAGCTGGGACGCGTGCCGAACTTCGATTTGAGCTTCGACGCCGCCTGCAAGCGCCTGGGCGACGGCATGGTATTCG
>Ga0209938_1001253_pt1 | contig 13119 bp, 11 predicted proteins | sample SalPonR2_C_D1_MG_FD_185708 | JGI IMG/M metagenome (GOLD analysis project Ga0209938, IMG submission 185708) | Salt pond soil microbial communities from South San Francisco under conditions of wetland restoration - Salt Pond MetaG R2_C_D1_MG... ... | reverse complement strand
CGACATGCTGCTGCGCCGCTCGCGACCGCTGCAGGAGACCGCCGAAGGACGCGTGGGCGCAAGGCGGTGGTCATGATCGAGGCCTGGTACAGCCTGCCGGAGGCGCTGCGTGTCACCCTCGTGGTCACCCTGCAGGTGATGGCGGTGATGGTGCCGCTCATCCTGACGGTGGCGTACCTGACCCTGGCCGAACGCAAGGTGATCGGCGCGATCCAGAACCGCATCGGGCCCAATCGCGTCGGGCCCTACGGACTGCTGCAGCCTTTTGCGGACGTGCTCAAGCTGCTGCTCAAGGAAATCGTCATTCCGGCGAAATCCAGCCGCTTCCTGTTCATCATCGCGCCACTGCTTTCCATCGTCCCGGCATTCGCCACCTGGGCGGTGATCCCCGTGAGTCCGGAGTTCGTGCTGGCGGACATCAATGCCGGCGTGCTCTACGTGCTGGCGCTCACCTCCATGGGCGTCTACGGGGTCATCCTGGCGGGCTGGGCCTCGAACTCGAAGTACGCGCTGCTGGGCGCGATGCGCTCCGCGGCGCAGATCGTCGCCTACGAGATCGCCATGGGCTTCGCGCTGGTCGGCGTCCTCATGGCCGGCGGCAGCCTGAACCTGGGCGAGATCGTGCGCGCACAGGAGGGCAGCCTGCTGCACTGGTTCTGGCTGCCGCTGCTGCCCCTGTTCCTGGTCTATTTCATCTCCGGGGTGGCCGAGACCAATCGCGCGCCCTTCGACGTCGCCGAGGGCGAGTCCGAGATCGTGGCGGGTTTCCATGTCGAGTACTCCGGCATGGCCTTCGCCGTGTTCTTCCTCGCCGAATACGCCAACATGATATTGATCGCCGCGCTCGCGGCCCTGTTTTTCATGGGCGGCTGGCTGTCGCCCTTCCAGGGCATTCCCGGCCTGGACGGGACTTTTCTTGCCGCGCCGTCCTTCTTCTGGTTCGCGCTGAAGATCTCGCTGTTCCTGTTCGTGTTTCTCTGGCTGCGCGCGACCTTTCCGCGCTATCGCTACGACCAGATCATGCGCCTCGGCTGGAAGGTGTTCATTCCCGTCACCCTCGTATGGATCTTCGTGGAGGGCCTGATGATCTGGTTCGATGTCGGGCCGTGGTTCAACTGATGAAAAATCTCGCCAAGACCCTGTTCCTCACCGAACTGCTCGCCGGCTTGCGCCTCACCTTGCAGAACTTCTTCCGGCGCAAGGTGACGCTGAACTACCCGGAGGAGAAGGCGCCCCAGTCGCCGCGCTTCCGCGGCCTCCACGCGCTGCGCCGCTATCCCAACGGGGAAGAGCGCTGTATCGCCTGCAAGCTGTGCGAAGCGGTCTGTCCGGCGCTGGCGATCACCATCGAGAGCGACGTCGGCGAGAACGGGCTGCGGCGCACCACGCGCTACGACATCGACCTGTTCAAGTGCATTTACTGCGGCTTCTGCGAAGAAGCCTGCCCGGTGGACTCCATCGTCGAGACGCGGATCCACGAGTACCACATGGAGAACCCGGGCGAGAACATCATGACCAAGGAAAAGCTGCTCGCCGTGGGCGACAAGTACGAGGCGATGATCGCCGCAGACAAGGCCGCGGACGCGGGCTATCGCTAGGGAAAACCGTGATCGAAGCCGTCATTTTTTACCTGTTCGGAGCGGTGCTGATCGGCGGGGCGATCGGCGTCATCGCCTCGCGCAACCCGGTGCATTCGGCCATGTTCCTGGTGCTGTGCTTTTTCGCCAGCGCTTTTATCTGGCTGCTGCTGGAGGCTGAGTTCCTCGCGATCGCGCTGGTGCTGGTCTACGTGGGCGCGGTGATGGTGCTGTTCCTGTTCGTGGTCATGATGCTGGATGTGAACCCCGATCGGCTGCAGGGCGGGTTCACCCGCAACGCGCCTCTCGGCCTCGTGGTGGTCGCGCTGGTGATGGCCATGCTGGGGCTGGTGCTCTGGGGGCGCTCGGGCGAGCTCAGCATGCTGGAGGCGCCGGCCCGTGCCGCCGAGGCGTACAGCAATACCCAGGCGCTCGGCAGCGTGCTGTACACGGAGTACGTGTTCGCCTTCCAGCTGGCGGCCGTGCTCTTGCTGGTGGCCATCATCGCCGCCATCGTGCTGACCATGCGCAGGCGGCCCGGGCTGAAGATACAGGACATCTCGGCGCAGGTGGCCGTGCGACGCGACGATCGCGTCAGGCTGGTGCGCATGGAGCCGGAGCGGGACGAATGATCGGACTGGAGCATTACCTGACGCTTTCGGCGATCCTGTTCACGCTGGCGATCGCCGGGATCTTCATCAACCGCCGGAACGTCATCCTGCTGCTGATGTGCGTGGAGCTGATGCTGCTGGCCGTGAACTTCAATTTCATCATTTTCTCGCGTTACCTGGACGACATCGCGGGGCAGGTGTTCGTCTTCTTCATCCTGACGGTCGCGGCCGCCGAAGCCGCGATCGGGCTGGCGATCCTGGTGGCACTGTTCCGCAGCCGGCGCAGTGTCAACGTGCAGGACATGGACGCCATGAAGGGCTGAGGCATGGAAAGCATCTATCTTCTCATCGTCCTTGCCCCGCTGGCCGCCGCGCTGGTCGCCGGGCTGTTCGGGCGCCAGGTGGGCCGTGCGGGCGCGCACAGCGTAACCATTCTCGGGGTGGGCCTGGCTTTCCTGCTGTCCGCCTGGGTTCTCTGGGGCCTGGTGGCGGGCAGCATCGAGCCGTTCAACGGCACGGTCTACGAGTGGGCCGTGGTGGACGGCGTGCGCATGGAGATCGGCTTCCTGGTGGACCGGCTGTCCGCGCTGATGATGGCGGTGGTTACTTTCGTGTCGCTGTGCGTGCACGTCTACACCATCGGTTACATGCGCGACGATCCCGGCTACCAGCGGTTTTTCTGCTACATCTCGCTGTTCACCTTCGCCATGCTGATGCTGGTGATGGCGAACAATTTCCTGCAGCTTTTTTTCGGCTGGGAAGCGGTCGGCGTGGTCAGCTACCTGCTGATCGGCTTCTGGTACAGGAAGCCCAGCGCGGTGCACGCGAACATGAAGGCCTTCCTGGTGAACCGGGTGGGCGATTTCGGTTTCCTGCTGGGCATCGCCGCCGTGCTCTTCTGGTTCGGCAGCCTGGACTACGCCACGGTGTTCGAGCGCGCGCCCGAGCTCAGGAACGCGCAGGTGGAAATTCTCGCCGGCCAGGGCTGGTCGGCCATGACGCTGATCTGCATCCTGCTTTTCGTCGGCGCCATGGGCAAGTCGGCCCAGGTGCCGCTGCACGTCTGGCTGCCGGACTCCATGGAGGGTCCGACGCCGATCTCGGCCCTGATCCATGCCGCCACCATGGTGACGGCAGGCATTTTCATGGTGGCGCGCATGTCGCCGCTGTTCGAGCTGTCCACCACGGCGCTTTCGGTCGTGCTGGTGATCGGCGCCACCACGGCATTCTTCATGGGACTGCTGGGACTCGTGCAGAATGACATCAAGCGGGTGGTGGCCTATTCGACGCTGTCCCAGCTCGGCTACATGACGGTTGCCTTGGGCGCATCCGCCTATGCGGCGGGCATCTTTCACCTGGCGACGCATGCATTTTTCAAGGCGCTGCTGTTCCTCGCGGCCGGCAGCGTCATCGTCGCCATGCACCATGAGCAGGACATCCGGCGCATGGGCGGCCTCAAGCCTTACCTGCCGGTCACCTACTGGACCGCGCTGCTCGGCTCGCTGGCGCTGATCGGTTTCCCGGGCTTCTCGGGCTTTTTTTCCAAGGATGCGATCATCGAGGCGGTGCACCTGGCCGAGCTGCCGGGCGCCGGGTATGCCTATGCCTGCGTGCTGGCGGGGGTTTTCGTCACCGCGCTTTACAGCTTCCGCATGTTCTTCCTGGTGTTCCACGGCACGGAACGCTTCGACGCGCATACGCGCGCTCACTTGCGGGAGAGCCCGCCGGTCATCACCGGGCCCCTGCTGGCGCTGGCCGTGCCCTCGGTGATCGTGGGCTGGCTGGCGATGGAAGCCCTGCTGTTCGGTGATTTTTTCGGCGCTGCAATCCATGTTTCCGCGGCGCGCGACACGCTGGCGGCGCTCGGTCACGAAGGCACCTCGCCCGGAGCGATGCTGGCGCACGGGCTGGCCGCGCCGGCCGTGTGGCTCGCGCTCGCCGGGGTCGCTGTTGCCTGGTTCTTCTACCTGCATCGCCCGGGCATACCTGCCCGACTGGCGGAGCGTTTCGCGCCGGTACACAGGCTGCTCGAGCAGAAATACTATTTCGACGCATTCAACGAGCGGCTGCTTGCGCCCCTGGCGCGGCGCGCCGGCGGGTGGTTCTGGCGCGGGGGAGACGGCGCGGTGATCGACGGCGTACTGGTGAACGGCTCGGCCCGGGCCGTCGGCTGGCTGTCGGGCGTGGTCCGGCAGCTGCAGACCGGCTACCTGTACCACTACGCTTTCGGCATGTTCATCGGGCTGGCCGTGATGCTCGCCTGGCTCATTCTCGTCGTGGCCAGGGGGTAGGGCGATGTCCACCAGTTTCCCGCTGCTGAGCCTGCTGATCTGGCTGCCCGTCCTGGGCGGCCTGGCGGTGCTGGCGGCGGGCGAGGCGCGGCCCGGCCTGGCGAGGCGCATCGCGCTGGCCGTGGCCCTGCTCACGCTGCTGGCCAGCCTTCCGCTGTGGATGCGTTTCGATCCGCACACCGCGGCGATGCAGTTCGTCGAGCGCGTTTCCTGGATCCCGGCCTGGGACGCCTGGTATCACCTGGGCGTGGACGGCATTTCCATGCCGTTGATCATGTTGACCACTTTCGTGACGGTGCTGGTGGTGGTAGCCGGCTGGGAGTCCGTGAAGTCCCGGCCGTCCCAGTACTTCGCGGCTTTCCTGGTGCTCGAGGGCATCATGATCGGCGTGTTCGCCGCGCTGGACACTCTGCTTTTTTACGTGTTCTGGGAGGCGATGCTGATTCCGATGTTCATCATCATCGGCGTCTGGGGCGGCGAGCGGCGCGTGTACGCCACCCTGAAGTTTTTCCTGTACACCTTCCTGGGCTCGGTGTTCATGCTGGTCGCGCTGATCTACCTGCGCCTGGACGCGGGCAGCTTCGACCTGCTGGCCCTGCACCAGCATCCCCTGGGCATGACCGCGCAGACCCTGGTCTTCCTGGCTTTCCTGGCCGCCTTCGCGGTCAAGGTGCCGATGTGGCCGGTGCACACCTGGCTGCCGGACGCGCACGTGGAGGCGCCCACCGGCGGTTCCGTGGTGCTGGCGGCGATCATGCTGAAAATGGGCGGCTACGGCTTTTTGCGTTTCAGCCTGCCGATCACGCCGGACGCCAGCCACGCCCTCGACTGGCTGCTGATCGGGCTGTCGCTGATCGCGGTGGTCTACATCGGCTTCGTGGCGCTGGTGCAGAACGACATGAAAAAGCTCATCGCCTACTCCTCGATCGCGCACATGGGCTTCGTGACACTGGGCTTTTTTATTGCCTGGAAGATACTGGGAAACACTGGTGCTGCCGACGGAATCGTCATGGGGCTGCAGGGCGGCATGTTCCAGATGATCTCCCACGGCCTGGTCTCCGGCGCCATGTTCCTGTGCGTGGGTGTGCTCTACGACCGCATGCACAGCCGCGAAATCTCGGCCTACGGCGGCGTCGCCGGCACCATGCCGAAGTTCGCGGCCTTCATGGTGCTGTTCGCCCTGGCCAATGCGGGCCTGCCCGGCACCTCGGGCTTCGTCGGCGAGTTCCTGGTGATCCTGGCGAGCTTCAAGGCGAGCTTCTGGTACGCCTTTCTCGCCGGCACCACGCTGGTGCTGGGCGCGGCCTACACGCTGTGGATGGTCAAGCGGGTGCTTTACGGCGAAGTGGCCAACGAGCGCGTGGCCGCGCTCGAGGACATCGGCGGCCGCGAATTCCTGGTGCTGGGCGTGCTGGCTTTCGCGGTGCTGCTGCTGGGCCTCTGGCCGGCACCGCTCATTGAGGCCATGGCGGCGACCCTGCAGGCCCTCGCGGACCACGTGGTGCAGTCGAAGCTATGAATGCGATGAACTCTTTCACCCCGGCGAGCGCAGAAATTTTCCTGCTGGTGGCGGCCTGCGCCGTATTGCTGGTAGACCTGTTCCTGCCGGCGCAGCGGCGCGTGCTCAGTTACTGGCTTTCGCTGGCGGCGCTGCTGGGCGCCGCGTTCTGCCTGCTGGCCACGGCCCCCGACGGTCGCGTGGTCACGCTCAGCGGCGCCTTCGTGGCGGATCCCCTGTCGCAGCTGCTCAAGCTGTTCACCTGCGCGCTGGTGGCGGTCACCTTCCTTTATTCCCGCGACTACCTGGCGGCGCGAGAGCTGTTCAAGGGCGAGTTCTACGTGCTGGGCCTGTTCGCCACGCTGGGGATCTTCGTGATGATCTCGGCGCACAGCATGCTGAGCCTCTACCTCGGCCTCGAGCTGATGTCGCTGTCGCTCTACGCCATGGTCGCGTTCGACCGCGACAGCCCGATGGCCGCGGAAGCGGCGATGAAGTATTTCGTGCTGGGCGCCATCGCCACCGGCTGTTTCCTGTACGGCACATCGATTCTCTACGGGGTCACCGGCACCTTCGACCTCGGCGAGCTGGCGCGCCGCGCGACAGACATCGAGGCCCTCGACCTGCACGTGCTGGTGGCCCTGTCTTTCATCCTCGTCGGCGTGGCCTTCAAGTTTGGCGCCGTGCCGTTCCACATGTGGCTGCCCGACGTCTACCAGGGCGCCAGCACGCCGGTCACGCTGTTCATCGGCACGGCCGCAAAGATCGCGTCGCTGGCGATGATTTTCCGGGTCCTGGTGGAAGGCCTCGGGTCGCTGCAGTCCAGCTGGTCCGACATGCTGGCGGTGCTCGCGGTGCTGTCGATGGGAATCGGCAATATCGTGGCCATCGCGCAGACCAACCTGAAGCGGATGCTCGCCTATTCGGCGATCTCGCACGTGGGATTCATCCTGCTCGGCGTGCTTGCGGGGACGGTCGCCGGCTACCAGGCCGCCCTCTATTACACCCTCGCTTACGTCATCATGGCGGCGGCCGGCTTCGGCATGATCATCCTGCTCAGCCGCCAGGGGTTCGAGGCGGAAGAGCTGCGCGATTTCCAGGGCCTGAATGCCCGCAGCCCCTGGTTCGCGGCGATCATGCTCATCGTCATGTTCAGCATGGCGGGCGTGCCGCCGTTGCTGGGCTTCTACGCGAAATTCGCGGTGCTGGCCGCGGTGGTCGAGGTCGGGCGCAGCTGGCTGGCGGTGGCGGGCGTGCTGTTCTCCGTGATCGGGGCCTTCTACTACCTGCGGGTGGTGAAACTGATGTATTTCGACCCGCCCGCGGAACAACGCCCCCTTGCGGCGAGCGCGGACCTGCGCTGGGTGCTGAGCCTGAACGGGCTGCTGGTGCTGGCGCTGGGCATTTTCCCGCAGGCCCTGCTCGCCGTCAGTATCCGCGCGCTGGGCTAGCGCCGCCGGGCCTGTCGGAATAAAGCGCTCCATCCCCTTGCGGAACGGGGAGACCCTCCGTAAAATGCTCTTTCTGCGGATGCGGGGTGGAGCAGTCTGGCAGCTCGTCGGGCTCATAACCCGAAGGTCGCAGGTTCGAATCCTGCCCCCGCTACCAAGCTTTTCGCTGGAAAAGGCCCCGCTGGGGCTTTTTCTTTTTCCGGGCCCGGAAGGGCGCGGTCGAGGGCCCCGGACGGGGGTTACAGGTGGGCCGCAGGGCCCATTTTTTGTTGGGCGACACAGTGACGCTGAAAGAGAAATTACTGGAGTTGCTGGCACCGGAGATCGAGGCGCTCGGGTACGACCTGGTCGAACTGGACGCGCCGGGGCCAGGCGCGGGCAAGACGTTGAGGATTTACATCGACAGCGAAGAGGGCGTTGGCCTGGAAGACTGTGAAAAGGTGAGCCACCGGGTCAGCGGGCTGCTGGACGTGGAAGACCCGATCCCCGGGCAGTACGTGCTCGAGGTGTCGTCGCCGGGACTGGACCGGCCGCTGCGCACGGAGGCGCATTTCCTCCGCCAGGCGGGAATGCTGGTGAAGGTGGTGCTCGAGCCCGGCCGGCCCGGGCGGCGGCGGTACAAGGGTCGCATCGAGACGGTAGAGGACGGAATACTGGTTTTGGACGTGGATAGCGAAAGGGTCTCCCTGCCGCTGTCCGACATTGCATCTGCCCGGCTGGTGCCGGAGTTCTAGCGCTGGGGTTTGGGTTAACTGAAATGAACAAGGAAATCCTTCAGGTTATCGAACAGGTGTCCGCCGAAAAGGAGCTCGATAAAGAGATCATTTTCGAGGCCCTGGAGATGGCGCTGGCCACCGCCGCGCGCAAGCAGTTCGTCGGCGAAGATATCGACGCGCGCGTGTCGATGGATCGCAAGACCGGCGCGCTCAGCACCTTCCGGCGCTGGAAGGTCTTCGCGGACGATTCCACCGAGCTGGAGACGCCCAGCCGCGAGCTCCGCCTGGAGGACGCGCTGGACATGGACCCGGACGCAGAGGTCGGCGGCTATGTCGAGGAGCCCCTGGACATCACGCCCTCGGGCCGCATCGTGGCCCAGACTGCGAAGCAGGTCGTGGTGCAGAAGGTGCGGGAGGCCGAGCGCGCCCAGGTGGTGGAGGAGTTCCAGGACCGCGTCGGCACGCTGATCGGCGGCATCGTCAAGCGCGTGGACCGCAACGGCGTGTTCGTGGATCTCGGCGGCAACGCGGAGGGCTTCATCGCCCGCGAGGAGATGATCCCGCGGGAGGCCGTGCGCACCCAGGACCGCATCAAGGGATACCTGCGCGAAGTGCGTTCCGAGCCGCGCGGGCCGCAGATCTTCCTGTCGCGCACCGCTCCGCAGTTCATCATCGAGCTTTTCCGGCTCGAGGTGCCGGAGGTGGGCCAGGGCCTGATCGAGATCCTGGGCGCGGCACGCGACCCGGGCCACCGGGCGAAGATCGCGGTCAAGAGCCTGGACCAGCGCATCGATCCGATCGGCGCCTGTGTGGGCATGCGGGGTTCCCGCGTCCAGGCCGTCTCGAACGAACTGGCGGGCGAGCGCGTGGACATCATCCCGTGGGACGAGAATCCGGCCCAGTTCGTCATCAACGCCATGTCGCCGGCGGAGGTGGTCTCCATCGTGGTGGACGAGGAAGCCCACAGCATGGACGTGGCCGTCGAGGAGGAAAAGCTCTCGCAGGCCATCGGCCGGGGCGGCCAGAATGTCAGGCTCGCCAGCGAGCTGAGCGGCTGGGAGCTCAACGTCATGACGGCCGGCGAGGCGGAAGAGAAGAGCGAATCCGAGTCCCGTGCACTGATCGAGAACTTCAAGACGCAGCTGGACGTGGACGAGGAAGTCGCGGTGATCCTGGTGCAGGAAGGCTTCTCCACGGTGGAAGAGATCGCCTACGTGCCGACCTCCGAGCTCGTGTCCATCGAGGAGTTCGATGAAGACATCGTCGAGGAGCTGCGCAGCCGGGCCCGCGATGTGCTGATTACCCAGGCGATCGTCAGCGAGGAACAGCTCGATCTCAGCGAGCCCGCGGAAGACCTGTTGTCGCTGGAAGGCATGGACAAGGGCCTGGCCTATGCCCTGGCGGGTATCGGGATTCGCACTCGCGAGGATCTGGCGGAGCAGGCCACCGACGACCTCGAAGAGGTCGAGGGCCTGGATCCCGAGCGCGCCGGCAAGCTGATCATGGCGGCCCGCGCGCACTGGTTCGAAAGCGCCGAAGAGAACGGCTGAATACGAGGTTCGAATGCATATGGCCGACGTCACTGTTGCCCAGTTCGCTGATGTCCTGAAGGTCCCCGTAGACCGGCTGCTCGTGCAGCTGGAAGAGGCCGGCATCAAGGTCAAGGGCGCCGAGGACAAGATCAGCGACGAGGCCAAGCTGGAGTTGCTCACCTTCCTGCGCGAAAGTCACGGGCGCGACGCGCCGGCGGTGGCGCCGCGCAAGGTCACCCTTAAGCGCAAGACGCAGAGCGAATTGCGCCAGCCGGTGGGGCAGGGGCGTGCGCGCATGGTCAATGTGGAGGTGCGCAAGAAGCGCACCTACATCAAGCGTGATGTGCTCGAGGAAGAAGCACGCCAGCAACAGGAAGAACTGGATCGCCAGCGCGAGGCCGAGGAAGAGGCGAAGCGCCTTGCGGAAGAAGAGAAGGCGCGCGAGTCCTCCAAGGAGCAGCAGAAGCTCGAGGAAGAGGAAGCCCGTCGCCGCGAGGCCGATGAAGAAGCCCGCCGGGCGGTCGAGGAAGAGGAAGCCCGCAAGAAGGCCGAAGAAGAGGCTCGCCGCATCGCCGAGGAAGAGGCGCGGGTGCAGTCCGAGGCCAAGAAGCGTGGCGCCGACGAAGATCGCAAGCGCAAGGACACCGAGCGAGCGGCGCCCCGGCGCGGCGAGGCGCCCGGGACGAAGTACGGCCGCAAGGAATTGCACGTGGCCGGTGGGGCCAAGGCCGGTCGCCGCCGGAAGCCGGCGGGGCGCGGACGGCGAGCCGGTGGCGCCCAGATCGAGCGCCAGGGCTTCGAGCGACCCACCGCGCCGGTGCGGCGCGAGGTCGGCATACCCGAGACCATCACGGTCTCGGAACTGGCCCAGAAGATGGCGGTCAAGGCGACCGAGGTCATCAAGACCATGATGGGCATGGGCGCCATGGTGACGATCAACCAGGTCATCGACCAGGACACCGCGGTGCTCGTGGTTGAGGAAATGGGGCACACGCCAAAAATCATCCGCGATAACCAGATCGAGGAGTTCGTGGAACAGGCTTCCCGTGGCGGCGGCGAGGAACAGCCCCGCTGGCCGGTCGTGACCATCATGGGTCATGTGGACCACGGCAAGACCTCGTTGCTCGACTACATTCGTCGCAGCAAGGTGGCGTCCGGCGAGGCTGGCGGAATCACGCAGCACATCGGCGCCTACGTCGTGGAGTCCGCCAAGGGCCCGATCACCTTCCTGGACACACCCGGCCACGCGGCGTTCACCGCGATGCGGGCGCGCGGCGCCCAGGCCACCGACGTGGTCATCCTGGTGGTGGCGGCGGACGACGGCGTCATGCCGCAGACCGTGGAAGCCGTGCAGCACGCGCGAGCCGCGGGCGTTCCGCTGGTGGTCGCGGTCAACAAGATGGACAAGGCGGGCGCGGACCCCGAGCGGGTCAAGAGCGAGCTGTCCCAGCACGAGGTGATCCCTGAGGATTGGGGCGGCGACACGCAGTTCGTGAACGTCTCCGCGCACACGGGTGAAGGTGTGGACGCACTGCTGGAATCCGTCGCGCTGCAGGCCGAAGTGCTGGAATTGAGCGCAATCCCCAGCGGCGCCGCCACCGGTGTGGTGATCGAGTCCAGCCTGGAGAAGGGCCGTGGCGCGGTGGCGACCATCCTGGTTCAGCAGGGCACCCTGCAGCAGGGCGATGCAGTGCTCGCCGGCCGCGAATACGGCCGCGTGCGCGCCATGTTCAACGAGCATGGTCAGCCAGTGGAAGGCGCTGGGCCCTCCGTGCCGGTCCAGGTGCTGGGCCTTTCGGGCACGCCCATGGCGGGCGACGAGGTCGTCGTGCTGCCGGACGAGCGCAAGGCGCGCGAGGTTGCGCTGCATCGCCAGGGCAAGTTCCGCGACGTCAAGCTCGCGAAGCAGCAGGCCGCCAAGCTGGAGGACGTGTTCACCCAGATGGAGGAGAGCGGCGCGAGCTCGGTGCAGCTGCTTATCAAGGCGGATGTGCAGGGCAGTGCCGAGGCGCTGCGCGACGCGATGACCCGCCTGTCGAACGAAGAGGTCAAGGTGAACGTCATCGGCAGCAATGTCGGCGGCATCACGGAGTCGGACGTGAATCTCGCGGCGGCCTCAGGGGCCATCATCATCGGCTTCAACGTCCGCGCGGACGCGGCGGCGCGCACCGCCATCAAGGAAACCGGCGTGGATGTGCGCTACTACAGCATCATCTACGAGGCCATCGACGACGTGAAGTCGGCCATCGTCGGCCTGTTGTCACCCGAAATCCGGGAGCAGATCGTCGGTATCGCCGAGGTGCGCGAGGTGTTCAGCTCGCCGAAGTTCGGCCAGGTGGCCGGCTGCCTGGTTACCGAGGGTACGGTGAAGCGCAACAACCCGATCCGCGTGCTGCGCGACAACGTGGTCATTTTCGAGGGCGCGCTGGAATCGCTGCGGCGCTTCAAGGACGACGTGAACGAGGTCAAGTCGGGCACGGAATGCGGCATCGGCGTGCGCAATTACACCGACGTGCGTCCCGGTGACCAGATCGAGTGCTTCGAGCGCATCGAGATCGCGCGGAGCCTCTGAGCGGCATGCCGAGGGAGTTTTCCCGCAATACGCGCATCGGCGAGCAGATGCAGCGCCTGCTGAGCGAAATACTGCTGCGCGACGTCAAGGACCCACGGGCGCAGGGCGTCAACGTGACGGCCGTTGACGTCTCGCGCGATCTTTCCCACGCGACGGTCTGGTTCAGCCTGCTCGATCCCGAGGCGGACCCCGAGCCCGCCGGTGTGGCGCTGCATCGGGCCGCAGGCCTGATCCGCGGCAAGCTCGGCCGGGTGATGCACATCCGCCAGGTGCCGGCGCTCCATTTCCGGCACGACGAGAGCCTCGCGCGCGGCGCGCGCATGTCCGAACTGATCAATCGGGCCGTGGCCACGGACAAGAGCAAGGCGCCGTCGGACGACGATGAGTGAGCTTGCTCCCGCGCCGCCCGACCGGGCCAGCCGCGAGGTCGATGGCGTTGTGCTGCTCGACAAGCCGGTCGGCATGTCTTCCAATATCGCGCTGCAGAAAGTGCGGCGAATTTTTGGAGCTCGCAAGGCGGGCCACACCGGTAGCCTGGACCCGCTCGCCAGCGGACTTTTGCCCGTCTGCCTGGGACAGGCGACCCGTTTCTCGGGTTATCTCCTGGATGCGTCCAAGAGCTACCGCGTCACCGGCCGGCTCGGGGAACGCACCGCAACCGGCGACACGGAAGGCGAGGTCGTGGAGCGCTGTGCGTGGGAACAGGTGGACCGCGCCTCTTTGGAGGCGGCGCTGCCGAATTTCCGGGGACCCATAGAGCAGGTACCACCCATGTATTCGGCGCTCAAGCAGGGTGGCGAACGGCTTTATCGCAAGGCGCGGCGCGGTGAAGAAGTAGAACGCGAAGCGCGGCCAATACAGGTGCACGCGC
>Ga0209938_1001251_pt1 | contig 13134 bp, 7 predicted proteins | sample SalPonR2_C_D1_MG_FD_185708 | JGI IMG/M metagenome (GOLD analysis project Ga0209938, IMG submission 185708) | Salt pond soil microbial communities from South San Francisco under conditions of wetland restoration - Salt Pond MetaG R2_C_D1_MG... ... | reverse complement strand
TCTTAAAGATGCCTCAGCTGCAGCTATTTATGGAGCGCGTGCAACAAATGGAGTTGTACTGATAACAACAAAACAGGGTAAGGCCCAGAAAACAAAAATCAATGCTAGGGCCTCATTCGGTATTGAACAAATGTGGAACAAACCCGACCTACTCAACAGCGAACAATGGTTGGAATACCAAAACGATTTAACAGGAAACAATATTAATCCCGGGATCGATACCACAAATACTGACTGGATTGATGAAGTTACACAAATAGCGCCAATTTCGAACTATGAAGTTTCAGCTGCCGGCGGTAACGACAAAACAAAGTACTTTTTATCAGGAAGCTATTTTACCCGCAAAGGAATTGTTAAATCAACAGCATTCGACAGGTTAAGTGGTAGACTCAACCTGGACCACCGTTTTAACGACAAATTAAACTTTGGAGCGAATATCTCCTTGAGTGGTTCTGAAAACAATCGCGTAGAGGGTGACCAGTCGTTACATGCGCCCCTGGCAGTAGCCATATCATTACCGCCAACCTACCCGGTTTACAACAGCAATGGTGAATATGACCAGAGTGGCCCATATGCCAACCCGGTTCCCATCATTGAGGACGCGGTAAATAAAGCCAATGCCTTCAGAACCCTTGGTAATGCCTTCATGGAGTACAAAATCATAGATGGACTAAAATTCAAAACCAATTGGGGATATGATTTCTACATGTTGAATGAACATAGTTACGATCCACCTACAACAAGGCAAGGGAACCAAACCAATGGAATGGGATTTGAGACATTCAGCCGCTCTTCTAATTTCACATCGAACAATACTTTAAATTACATTAAAGCATTTGGCGAGCACAACATAAACCTTCTGGGTGGATATAGCTTTGAAAAATACAATCGGGTATCATCCTTTATAAAAGGCGTAGAATTCCCACACGAATACCTGGAATACCTTGAAAGTGCAGCAACTATCCAGGATGCTTATGCAAGCGTTAATGAAACTGGTACAAACTCCTATTTTGGACGATTCAAGTACAATTACCAGTACAAATACATTCTAGCGCTTACAGGCCGTTACGACGGATCGAGTCGTTTCAGCGACAACTACCGTTACGGATTCTTTCCGGGAGCTTCTGTGGCATGGAGAATTTCTGAAGAAGCTTTTATGGAAGATATTGATTTCCTAAGTGAATTAAAATTAAAAGGAGGTTTCGGAATAACCGGGAACGACCGTATAGGCAGTTTCCGCTCACTATCGCTCTACACTGCTGCGAATTATGCAGGAGTCGCAGGTATAATGCCTGTCCAAATTGCGAATCCGGATCTGAAATGGGAAACAACATACCAAAGTGACATCGGATTAACTGCTGGTTTTCTTGACGATAAAATTACAGTGGACATATCGTACTACCTCAAAAAAACAAAAGACCTGTTGCTCGACAGACCGCTTCCACCCTCATCAGGCTTTACCGTGTTATCGGATAACATTGGAGAGATGGAAAACCAGGGAGTTGAGCTCACTATCAATGCCAATATCATTGAAGACATATGGAGCGTGAACTTCAATATATCGCACAACAAAAATAAAGTTACGAAACTTTACAATGGTCAGCCAATTGAAGATATTGGACGTGGTAACCAGCGCATTGCAGAAGGAGAACCTATATCTCATTTCTACGGTTACAATGCTTTAGGCGTAGATCCGTCGACCGGATATATGGTTTTTGAAGATGTTAATAACGATGGTCAATTAACCGATGCAGACAGAACCATTATAGGCGATCCTCACCCCGATTTTATTGGAGGATTTACCAATACTGTCAACTATAAAAATTTTGAACTCAATGTTTTGTTCCAGTTTTCATACGGCAATGATATCTTTAATGCAACACGCATTTATACCGAATCTTTAGGAGTTTCAGGAGATAACCAAAGCACAAACATACTCGATCGCTGGCAAAATGTAGGAGACCAGACAGACGTGCCACTGGCTACAACAACACCAAACCCGGTAACAAAAATTTACAATAATGTTGAATCGTCGAGGTTTATCGAGGATGGCTCCTATTTAAGACTTAAGAACCTTTCCCTGGGTTATAAATTCGACCAGCAAGTACTTGACAAACTCGGACTGAATAGTTTAAAAGTATATTTCTCCGCAAAAAATCTGCTTACATTCACAAAATACAGTGGATTAGACCCAGAGGTAAACTATGCAGGAAATGATGATGTGGTTATGGGTGTAGAATTTTTCACCTACCCCTCTGTGAGAACTTTTACATTTGGAATTAATATTGGAATTTAAAACATGACAACTATGAAAAATTTAATATATATACTCATCGCTTTAAGCTTTGCCGCATGCGATGTTACAGATATAGATCCGAAAGGAGATATACCGCAGGATCTGGCATTTACAGATGAATCATCTGTACGTGCTACCATTGCCGGCTGCTACGACAATCTGCAGTCGTCCAGCTACTACGGCCGGAACTACCTCGTGCTGCCCGATTTACTGGCAAATAACCTCAACCACACGGGAACAACGCAGGAGTATGCTGAGTTCACTAACAACTCAGTGCAATCAGATAACTTTATTATTGATGGAATATGGAGCAGTATCTATGATGGAATAAACCGTGCTAATATGGTTATACACTTTATCGACGATGCCGGTCTATCCAACGATGACAAAAACCTTTATCTGGCGCATGCCTATTTTATCAGAGCTTTTAACCATTTCAACCTTGTAAGAATGTTTGGTGCAGTGCCGGTTAAAACAGCTCCTTCGACAGACCCTGCTCAGGACTTTAATGCACCAAGAACTTCTGTCGATTCTGTTTACATGTATATTGAAACAGATTTAAATAAGGCCAGAAACTACATTGCTGAAATTTTCACAGGTTCTGCTACACCTGCTGTTATTAAAGCACTTTATGCACGAATGGCCTTATATCAAGGAGAGTGGAGCGAAGCAAAAGCCTACGCTGATACAGTAATATCAAATTATGGATACAGCATAGTTCCTGCATTTGCAGATTTGTATCCTGCCAATAATAACCCTGAAAGTATTTTTCAGGCCCAGTTTTCAGAACAAGACAACAACATTTTGGCTCAATACTTTTATCCCACCTCAGAGGGAGGAAGACATGAATTTACACCTTCTGACAGCATTCTATCAGCCTTTGAAGCCGGTGATGTTAGATTTGATGAGTCGATAAGCGAACACCCGGATGATGGGTTGTATGTTGATAAATACAGGGAATTAGAAACCAGGTCAGACAATGTATACCTTTTCAGACTTGCTGAAATGTATTTAATCAGAGCTGAGGCAGAAACAATGCTAAATGGAGATGTTACGGCAATTCAGGATGACATCAATACCATTCGAAACAGGGCCGGGGTAGATAGTACAAATGTGACTGACTACAATCAGTTGCAAGAACTTATTCTGCAGGAACGCAGAAGAGAATTTGCCTTCGAAGGGCACTACTGGTTCGACCTTGTGCGCACAGGAAAGGCTATAGATGAACTGGAAACGGTTACCAGTACGGAACAATACCTCATGCCTATTCCGCTCAGCGAGATGCAAACAAATGATAGGATGACACAAAACCCGGGCTATTAATTTAAAAAAACTATACCATGAAAAATATAAAACGTCTTTTACTATATTTATTGATAGGAAGCACAGTATTTGCCGCTTGTGAGGATGATAAAGTTGATGCACCGGCAGCCAGTACTGTAGCAGATTTTAGCTATACAACTACAAACAATGCCATTGCACCATCAACAGTAACATTTACCAACAAATCGGTAAATACAAACTACTACGAGTGGGACTTTGGTAACGGAGAAACATCCAATGCAGAAAACCCATCTGTTACATATGAATCAGCAGGTACTTATACAGTTAAACTAACCGTTGAAGCTGAAAACGAGGTGTATTATAACAGGCTGGTGCAGCAAAAAGACATCAAAATAAAGGCAGAGCCATTAAAAACACTTTACTTCACCGATAAATTTGATGCTAAAATAAAATATGTTGTACTTGACACAGCCGCCCCGGTAGTACAGGAAATGCCGGATGTATCGACCAATGCTAATTTTATAGCCATCGATACAACAAACGCCAATATTTACATTTCTGACAAAGACGCCGGACTAATTAAACGTGCAAGTCTCGATGGTAGTTCATCAGAAACTGTACTGAGCCTCTCATCAACTTCAGAACCCGGCACACCCTGGGGTATAACAGTGGTGGAAGACAAGGTATACTTTGCACTTGTAAACAGCAACGACGAAGCTAAAATTGCCCGCATGGATCTGGACGGCAGTAATTTCGAAATTGCAGTTGAAATAATTGATTACCTGCCACTCGATCTGACCTATAACCCAACTGACCAAAAACTCTATTTCAGCAACGATGGATATTATGACGATGGAGGAATTTGGAGAGTCAATACGGACGGATCAGGTCTGGAAGTAGTGGTTCAAAACCACAATGGATCGCCAGTTGATGCTGCAGGTATTGCCATCGATCATATAAACGGTCGTATTTTTTACACACATTATGCAGATCAGGTCGTGGTAATGAACAACCTTGACGGAACAAATCCACAAAATATAGGGACTTACACCGAACAAAACCTCGTTTATGGTGTAGCACTGGATCTGGAAAATGGATATCTTTACTGGACAGACAGACCAGCAAGTGATGGTGACGGAAATGGAAATATCATCAGGGCAAGTTACTCGTTTGAGGGCGGACAGGCCAATGTTGGCGCTCAAGAGATGTGGGTAACCGGTGATGAGATCGACATTGCACCCTATGGACTGGCAATTGATACGTACCGATAACGAAATTAAATACCATAAAAAAATCCCGGAGTATAAAAGACCCCGGGATTTTTTTTATTTAAAGTCGATCACTCATAACTACCCTTTACAAGCAAATCTCCATTTTTCATTATCAATTTACCCTTAGAAATTACATGTTTTAACTCGAGCTTTTCGTTCATAAGCAAAAGATCCGCATCGGCATTAAGCGCGATTTTACCTTTTTGATTAAGTTTCAATGCACTTGCCGGATTGCTGGTGAGCACTTTTAAAGCAACATCAAGTGGTACTTTTTCATCAAGTACGGTGTCTCTCAGCTCTGTTAAATTCGCCATGGGTAAACCCTTTTCAAGCTTCACCAGGTTGCCCTGCTCATCAAAATCGGGCAAAGAACCATTGGCATCAGAGGTGAAGGTAATGTGATGCTCAGGCACACCTGCTTTCAACAATTCTGATACGGCTTTTGAAGGCTTAATCTCATATTCTTTAAAATACGGATAGCTGCTTGTGGTGATATCTACCCAGCCTTTTTTCCCATACACCTTAGCATCTTCGAAAATGTAATCGTTCCGGTTGCAATGGGTCGGGTAAAATTGCTTAATGGGTAACTCACTTTGCTCTATCGCGTCATAAATGGGCCGGAACGGGTTTTTAGCATCTCCCATGTGTATGTTGACAATTCCGGCTTTTCCGCCAAGCATTCCGCCAACACGGGCATGTGCCGCCAATTTTATCAATTCCGGTGTTGTTGGCGTAGAAGAACGGTGATCTGAAAGGGCAATTTCACCAATTCCGATGACTTCATCAAGCAAGGCCACATCGCGCCCCACATCACCGGTGAGTGTGGGTGTGGGCACCTGGTAGGCCCCACTGTACATCCATGCCGACATGCCTTCGTTGCGCAGGGCTTTTACTTTCATCAGCACACTTTCAATACTGCGGGTCATCCCATCTGTACCAAGGCAACCAATAACGGTGGTAACACCGGCTTCGAGCAGCTGTGACAATGGAATCTCGGGTGTGCGGGTGGCAGGGCCACCTTCCCCTCCTGCTCCGGCAATATGCACATGGGCATCGATAAAGCCGGGTGTTAACTTAAGGCCATGGGCATCAATAACTTCAGCATCAAGACTACCTGTAGTAATCTCATCCTCAATAGCAATAATTTTACCTCCGGCCACCAATACATCTTTTATGCCTGTTGCTTCAGGTGCAAAAACCTCAGCGTTCTTTATTAAAATCATGGTTATGAACTATTTACTATGTTTACTAATTTAGCGAATACTTACTTTAGAGGTGCTTGTGTAATGCCGTGTGGTGGCACGAAACAAATACATCCCTGCGCTATAATTCTTCACACTAATGCGGTAACGCTTTTGGCCGCTATAACGTTCAATCAATTTACCATCTGATGCGTAAATTTGTAAATTTACCGGTTGACCAAAATCACAAAAAACGTGGTTATTGGCCGGATTGGGATATATTTTACCCTGTATTTCATTTTCTGTTTTTTCAACCCCAAGTCCAGGCTCCGTCCCCATCAGGTAAGTTTGTGTTGAATCGAAAACAGAGAGCATCATCTCTTCAAACCCTGCGACCATTCTCGGGTCGTAATTGCCCACGTTGGGTGTAACAGAAAATCCAAAGGCTGTACCATTGTTTTTAATTGCCATTACAGGTGATGTACCATAGCCATCGAGCCATGTAGAATCATTGTTCACGTAATATTTAGCATAATTTCTTTTATTCAGCCAAATACCATAAGTTAAGTCCTCAAGTAGCATGGCATATAGCACAGCAGTGGTTGTATTCTCATACACATCGCTGTTTTTAAATGTCTGTGGCATTACAACTGATGTTTTCAGTAAGTTAAGCCCCGGATCAAAACTCAACGTGCCATAATAAGAAGCACCTGATTCCAGGTAATTATTTACAACAGTGTGTGCGGCAAAACGACTATTGTCGCCTACAAAAGCTACAACACCGCCATGAGTCCTTATTTTTTCGTTTAATTGATTCCCGTTTGCAGTATTGTTCATAAAATCCATTAAAGTGGCATACGCATTATCGACAAAAACTACCTTTCCGGCATCAGATATAGCATCGCTAAAAGTCTGGTCATCTCCGTTTGCAGTTATAGCTGCAAATTGATAAACGGTTGCTGAAGTATGATTCTCTATAGCAGTGACCAAAGCTGATGCATTAACTGAGTTTTCACCTGTTACAAGCAGAACATTATCGTTTACACTGCCACAATCATTTACTAAAACGTCCATCATATCGGTATGAAATGAACCATACACTCCGCCGCCCAGCAAAACAGTATAATCGCCGCCTTCGCTGGAAAGTGCAGGCTCTGAGAATTGCTCAAAGCCCTCTACAACACCAGTATTCATATCGTAACTGCAACCATTAAGCAGTTGCATAACTTTAATCTCATCGGCCACCACTGATGTTTGGCCAGTATTAAACTGTGTATTCGCCACATCGTAAAAATTCCCAGCTCCAGTGCCATACGCATATACTGAGTCGTTACGAATTATCATTGCTGAAAGGTCATCGACGCCCAACCCTGTTATACGATTTTCAGATTGGGTCTCATACCAATTGGCCAACATACCCACAAGCCTTGGGAAACGGCCCCTTTCAGCAAAATGTGTGTCGAACAAATAGCCGGGCATTAAATCGGCAAAATCATTTGCCAGGGTCATGTAAGAATTCAGGGGATTATTTAGCGCCTCATCTGGATATACCGTACCATTTTCAGCTGTAAAAATAATGGATGATAGAATAGCCATTCCTGCCGAAGTTCCTGATATAACACCACCTTCCGCATATTTATCCATAATAGCCTGTTCAATTTCGTTATTATTGAAATTACTATAATAGTTATGCTGATCGCCACCTTTAAAGAAAAACATATCATACGTCATCAACGAATCATAAACCACAGGATAATCAGCCGGATCGACCGCACTCAGATCAAAATGTTTTGCATCTGCAGCATTACAGGTATTCGTAAAGTAATCTCTCATCCAGCTATCTGGTTCAGGCCCCCAGGCTACAATTGCAACCCTGGAATTACCAGCCAGCGTAACGGCCTTTGTATAGGGATCAAAATTCCAGGCATCATCGCCTGTTCTTTCTGTACCGCCACCAACAAGCATTAAAGTACCCTGTGCAAGTGTATTTAATGAAAATAGCAATCCTGCTAAAAAGATAAAAAACCTTCTCATAACTATAAATTTAAAATTCACAATGAAAATACTGTATTTCAACGGAAAGCGGGAATTCTTAGCCCGGTTTACTCCGGAAATGAGATGTTAAAATACAAAATCAATTTGTACCTGCAAAAAAGAATAAGTTTTTACCAATCTAAAGCGGTAGTCAGGCCAATTACCAGGTAAATATTTTTTAGTTCATCATTTTGGGCGTATTCGCCAAAATTATAAAAGGCTCCGAGTATAATTTGCCCCCATTCAGGATTCATTAAACCACCCATCAAACCGGCTTCATAATAGCCGCGTTTTGCCTGGCTGCTAATTTTGCTGATACGACTATCCCGACTGTCGCCATAAAGTACGCCAAGCTGCGTGGTAAGCGAAAACATAATGTTTTTTTGATGAGAATGAATGGGTAAATAATGCTGCATAAAACCATTGACGAAGCGTGTATGGAAATAGCTATAAACTGGCATTGATTGAAATACGCCGGGCTCATAGAAATGCAATTTACCTGAACCACGACCATTAAAAGCCAGTTCAAGTGGAATATTTTCAGTTACCATTCCGGCATTACCCATAATGCGAAAAGTTCCTGCAAAACGTGTTGGTAAATTATAGCTGAATCGCCCCAAAAAGCGTTCATACTTTACATCGTCATTTTTTACGGCCAACCCTCGCTCATAACTAAGGTTAAAAACAGGTCCACCGGCTCCTTCACGAATTCTGTATTTTCCGAGATTCCCAAGTTTTTCACCGGGAGCATAGCGCAAATCAAAACGAACAGCAGTGCGATTAAAATTTCCAAAAAGCGTATCAATAGCTGTGTGCGATAAACTATACTGTTCCATATACCCTTTTGCACGCAAATTTACATATCTGGGATACTCAAGTTCGAGGGCTGCTTCGTGCCCCTGCACATAATTCAAAGCAGGCAATACAAAACTTCTAAGATTATACATTCCAAGCCGATAAGGGTTATAAAATGCATACGCCCCTTTTTCACTGGTTTCATCCTGGTATTGATATTTTAACCTTAACACACCATTCCTGAGAGGGTTCAGATGCGCACGGGCAGCATACCGCCAGTCGGCTTCCTCGTGGGAACGAATAAACTTTCCTCCTATTCTTATCCAATTAAGAACTTTATAGCTCGTCATCAACGATAACCCATAACGCCATCGCTCCTGCAGGTTAAAACCAATTGACTCTTTTAGATTTAATGTAAAATAGCCCAAAGGCAACTCTCCGGTAGCGAGTAACAGTGGCAAATCATTCATCCATCGGAAGAATGGAATCTCTCGCTGCAACGTATCCATTAATTTAAAAGTATACAAATCCTGGGGTGTAAGGCTATCGGATCTGTATTGCTGCAAGAGCGAATCATTTGTAATTGTAACATCAGGGGCATAACTGAATTCAAATTGTCGGCGTAGTATTGATTTGGGAATCTTGACCCCTACCCTTGGATTCATAATACTGGTCGATGCATACCCGATCATGATTGGAAAAGGTGGCAAAGAATCAATTACCTTATCTGTAAAATTAATTCGTGATTGCAACCTTGTCGGAAACCAGTATTTCCCTTCCAGCTTATCATACTCCTGTCTCACGGTTATTCCTATCTGACTTGATTGTGTTGTAGGTTGAGCCACTAATTTGCGCACAGCATAATCATAACCATCGACGTAAATCATTCCGTACATGGCACTAAACGATGTGCCTGCTTTGGGCCGGAATGTAATTAAATAAATATTGTGTCCACGCGCTGCAGTTAAAGTATCTTTAATAAGGAAAAAATATTTTTTCTCAGCATTCGGACTTACAGGATTCACATATTTGATATTGCCGATATTGAAAAAATCATCGTAACACGACAGTGAATGCAACTGACTTCCGAGCACAGCAAAAGCCGGGTTCCTGAATCCGGAAATATTGGTAGTTAATACATTCTCCCGCATTTTACCTGGTGCCTTGTAGTATTTTTCAGAAATTGCTTCACTCACAAACAAATTCGACTTTTTTGCCATTTTCACCAGGTTCCCTGCACTTCCTCCAAGCTTCCCTCTGGAGCTGAAATATTCCAGCGTATCGCGATTCAGGGCAATGTAAAACTTATTATAAGCCGTATATTTAAAAGAAGGTAAATTCATAGGGTCGTGCTCACTGCGCCGTGCAATAACTTTCTGCATAATTGTATCGGCCGGGTTAATACCCGGAAATACTACAACTTCATCCAGTTTAAAGGACTTTTCAGCCAATTGGATAGTATAAATACCGCTGGTATCCGCAAAAAATGATCTGGGTTTAAGCCCCAGATAAAAAACATGAAGCGTATCGGGTTTCGATAGTGAGATTTTAAAACGACCGTTAATATCTGAAACGGTACCCTTATTATTACCAGATATGGTTATGGTAGCATATGAAACCGGATTGCCAAAATTATCATTGATTGTACCTTCTATCTGAATTTGCCCAATTACTGGAACTGTGAAGCATGAGAGCAAAAAGGTCCAAATAATTAAAAGTTTAGGAAGCTGTAACATGACAATTTTATTATAGCATTTGTAAAAAGCTCACCTCTTTGTCTGTCAAAAACCGCCAATGTCCGCGGTTAAGATTCTTTTTTGTTAGACCGGCAAAATAAACACGATCAAGTTTTGTTACCTTATACCCAAGGTGTGCAAAAATTCTTCTGACAATTCTATTTTTACCACTGTGAATTTCAATTCCAACCTGGTTTTTTTCTGAAGGTTCAGGATAACTCAGGTCATCGGGTTTAATAAAACCATCTTCTAACTCAACACCTTGTACAAGGGCATCAAAATCAGTTTTTGTAAAAGGTTTATTTAAAAAAACATGATAAATCTTCCGCACATTAGAGCTGGGATGGGCTAGCTTTTTAGCCATATCTCCATCATTTGTAAACATTAACACACCAGTAGTATTTCTATCGAGTCTGCCAACAGGGTAAATACGTTCTTTACTGGCTTTTTTTACCAAATCAATTACGGTGCGACGTCCCTGTGGGTCTTTCGAGGTGGTAACTGTATCTTTGGGTTTATTTAGAAGAAGATATACTTTCTTCTCAGGCACAAGGCTTTTACCCTCATATTCAACATCATCTGAACGCTTTACTTTAAAACCCAACTCTGTTACTATTTCGCCATTAACCTTAATCTTTCCCTGTTCAATCAGCTTGTCTGCTTCGCGTCTTGAACACACGCCACTATTGGCAATATAACGGTTTAACCTTATGGGATCATCCCAATTTTCTTTTTTCGAGCTGTCTTTGCGCTGTCCTTTTTGAACCATTTCTTAAATTGTTTAGTGGACAAAGATAATTTAAAACAAGCTTTTTTACGAACAAATGAAAGTCAAATGCTTTTTTTATGATTTTTTAATCATCATTCAAAAAACTCATTTGTTTAATAAAAACGACAGAACAGTAAACATTTTTCTTATAACTTCCTTTATACTAATAAATACAATCTGTAAACTAAAAGAAATTATTATGAGAACTACTAATTTATTGATGATTGCCTTACTCGCTATAGGCCTGTCATTTGCCTCTTGCGACAGTGCACAAAAATCGAAAGATAAAAAGGCAAAAACAAAAAAAGAAACGAAAAGTGCATTACCAGTGGAAGCCACCACCCTAAATATCAATACTGCTGAAAGTGTGGTACATTGGACAGGTTCACTTGTAGGTGTTTATGATCATCACGGCACATTGAAATTTAAAAATGGTGTAATTGATATCAAAGATGGTGTAATTGCAGATGGTTCATTTGTAGTAGATATGACTACCATGAAACCTACTGATGAGAATTACAACCCAGAAGAGGGAAGCACCAAAGAAAAACTTGTAGGGCACTTATCCTCGCCAGATTTTTTCGATGTAGAAAACTATCCTGAAGCGTCATTTAAAATCAAAGCGCATACAGGGAATAAAATTGTTGGTCAGCTAACAATTCGTGGAAAAACCCACGAAGAGACAGTTAAAAATCTTGAAATTAAAAACATGGATGGAAAAATGAAATTTCATGGTACCATGACCATTGATAGAAACAAATATGATGTAAACTGGAAGCATCCCGTGAAAGACAAAGTTTTATCGGATGAAATTGAACTTGAGATTAAGATAAAAGGATAATTCCGGAATAAACCAGAGAAAGGTTGTCTAAAAAGGTTTGAAAACGTCATTTCGATCCGCCAGCTGGCGGAGAAGGAATCTTTATGAACTGATAATCAACAGATTAACTTCGTTAAGCTTCCTTCGTCGTTCCTCCTACCAATGAACGTATCTAAAAAAGTTTCACGCAACGTTCGCAACGAAGGCGCAGCGACTGCAACGTTCTACTCGTAGCGTTCGTTGCGTATTTTTCGTGGCGATCGTGGCGTGAAATAATTTAAAAGATTTAGAATATAAATTTCAATTATAAACCTGAAAAAGTTATACATCATTCTGCATTACTACGTTTAAATTTTTTTGGCTATCGGAATGACGATGATTTTTGACTTTTTAGACACCCTCTTTTTTTTGCCCAAAATAATATTACTCTACTAAACCTTGTCTTTCATAAATTTAGCGTAAAAACACACCACTACAAACAACCCGAAACATAGACCTAAAACCCTAAATAACAGATACATACAAAAGACTAAAAAAGTAAAACTCACTTTCTAAGTAACTCGTGGGTAGGAAATCGTTGTTTGTCGAAAAAGATTGTAATCAGTCTATAGGAAAACCATATTTGCCAGCAAAATTGGGGAATTTTAACTAAAAACGACTGATTATGAACGTTAAACTCTTTACACTTTTATTTACATTTTTAATTGCTACAACGGCGGTATTTGCACAAGACCGCGCCGTTAATGATGATGGCAACTATGAAGGCGTCATCAAAGTAAAATTCGATGACACCATGGTGAAACAACTGGAACAGCTTCACCAGCAAAAATCTAATAACCTGAATGTAATTAAAGCTACTGAGAAAGGTTATGTACTAACCGCGAACTCAGAGCTTGATTCTAAAAACAAAACTCTTGGAGCTTACGAATACAAACGTGTATTCCGTTA
>Ga0209938_1001248_pt1 | contig 13140 bp, 14 predicted proteins | sample SalPonR2_C_D1_MG_FD_185708 | JGI IMG/M metagenome (GOLD analysis project Ga0209938, IMG submission 185708) | Salt pond soil microbial communities from South San Francisco under conditions of wetland restoration - Salt Pond MetaG R2_C_D1_MG... ... | reverse complement strand
CGAGCCGATCGTGCAGCACGGCCCCTTCGTGATGAACACCGCCGGGCAGATTCGCCAGGCCATCCGCGACTACCAGAGCGGCGCGCTGGTGGCGCCGCGCCACTGACCAAGACACCGGCCAACGACACCGAACAACGACACCGAACACGGAGAAACCCGATGAATACGCTCAACCCCTGGATCCAGCTGGCCGCGCGCCTGTCCCTGTCCCTGCTCTTTATCGTCGCCGGCTTCAACAAGATCGGCAGCTATGAAGGCGTCGCCGGCTACATGACGTCGATGGGCGTTCCTGGCGCGCTGCTGCCGCTGGTGATCGCGCTCGAGTTGCTGGGCGGCATCGCCATCGCGATCGGCTTTCGCACCCGCCTCTTCGCCTTCCTCCTGGCCGGCTTCTCGGTGCTCAGCGGCTTGTTGTTCCACAGCCCGCTCGACCCCAACGAGCAGACCCAGTTCCTGAAGAACCTGGCAATCGCCGGCGGCTTCCTGCTGCTGGTCGCGCACGGCGGCGGCGCCTACGCCCTGGACGCGCGCCGGCGCTGAGCCGGGATTCAGTCGCGTGTCGCGTCCATGCCGAACACCGGCTCGTCGCCCAGCACCTCGCTGCTCACGGTTGCGCCGGCCCGGATTTCCAGCCAGTCCCCCGGGCCCAGCAGGCGCTCCCGACCGTCGAGCACCACGCGCATGCAGCCGGAGTACACGGCCTCGATATGCGACTCGCATGCGCAGTGCGCGCCGAATACCGTTCCGGGCGCAAGCAGGTGGACCGTCACCCGGTAACCTTGCGCCTCCAGCCGCGAGCACAGGCGCCGCAGCGCGCTCTCGCCGCCGCGCCCGCCGACTTCGTTCCGAGTGTGACCTGCTGCGGACATGCTTTGATTGTAAGCCCGTCGCGCGTCACGCGCCTCCCAGGCCGCGCAGGAAATCCGCCGGCGACTCGCCGCGCTCCAGCGCCTCGACCAGGGCCGAGCCTACGATCACGCCGGGAACGACCTTGCCGAGCATCGCGACCTGCTCCGCGCTGCGCACACCGAAGCCGGCGCAGACGGGCACGAGCGAGGCCGCGACGACGCGCCCGAGGTAAGCCTCCAGGTCTTTGCCCGCCGCCTTGGCGCCGCCGGTGATGCCGGTCACGTTGACCGCGTAGAGGAAGCCGCGGCTGGCGCGCGCGGCCGCCTCGAGGCGGGCCGGCGGGGTCACGGGACTGACCAGGTGGACCAGGGCCAGCCCCCGGGCGGCAAGCGCCGCGTCCAGCGGCTCGCTTTCGTCCAGCGGCAGGTCCGGGACGATGAAGCCCGCAACGCCGCTCGCCACGGCGCGCTCCGCCAGCTTGTCATAGCCCATCGCCAGCAGCGGATTGAGGTAGCTCATCAGCACTACCGGCGCCGCCGGCGGCGGGTCCATCGCGGCAAGCTCGTCCAGGATCCACGACAAGGTCACGCCCTGGGATATGGCGCCGCGGCTGGCCCGCTGGATGGTGAGGCCGTCGGCCATGGGATCGCTGAAGGGCACGCCCACCTCGACCACGTCGGCCGCCTCGGCGACCTCGGCCAGCGTCTTTTTGAAATCCTCTTTTTGCGGGTAACCGGCAGTCAGGAAAGCCACCAGCGCGGTGCGTCCCTCGTCGCCGGCCGCGCGGATCGCCCCGCTGATGCGCTCGTGCGCGGTCATCGCGCCGCCGCCTTCTTGGGGAAGCGGGCCAGCGTCGGCATGTCCTTGTCGCCGCGCCCGGACAGGCCGAGCAGCACCCGCTTGCCAGGATTGTCGCGCGCCCAGCGTTTCGCGCCGGCGAAAGCGTGCGCCGTCTCCAGCGCCGGCAGGATGCCCTCCAGCTCGCAGCACTCGTCCAGCGCCTCCAGCGACTCGGCATCGCCGGCGTATTCGTAGCGCACCCGGCCGATGGTCGCGAGGAAGGCATGCTCCGGGCCCACGCCCGGGTAGTCCAGCCCCGCCGAGACGCTGTCGGTCTCGTAGATCTGGCCGTCGTCATCCGACAGCAGCAGCGAATACGTGCCGTGCAGCACGCCGGGGCGCCCGAAGCTGATGGTGGCCGCATTCTCGCCCAGCCCCGCGCCGTGGCCGCCGGCCTCGATGCCGAGGATGTCCACCGAGGGATCGCCCAGGAAGCCGTGGAACAGGCCGATGGCGTTGCTGCCGCCGCCCACGCAGGCGATCACGGCGTCCGGCAGCCCGCCGGCGCGCTCGATCACCTGGGCGCGGGCCTCGCGGCCGATCACCGCCTGCAGCTCGCGCACCAGGTACGGGTAGGGATGGGGGCCGACCACCGAGCCGAGCAGGTAGTAGGTGTCCTCCGGGTCGGACACCCAGTCGCGCAGCGCCTCGTCGATGGCCGCCCGCAGCGTGCGGTCGCCGCTGGTGACCGGCACCACCTCGGCGCCCAGCCGGCGCATGCGCTCCACGTTGAGCGCCTGGCGCTCGCAGTCGATTTCGCCCATGTAGACCAGGCAGGGCAGGCCGATGCGCGCGCAGGCCGCCGCCGAGGCCACGCCGTGCTGGCCGGCGCCGGTCTCCGCGACGATGCGCTTCGCGCCCAGGGTCTTTGCCAGCATGGCCTGGCCGAGCGCGTTGTTGATCTTGTGCGCGCCGGTGTGCGCGAGATCCTCGCGCTTGAGCCAGACTTCCGCGTTCCAGGCCTGCGACAGGCGCGGCGCGAAGGTCAGCGCGGTCGGTCGTCCCACCCAGTCGCGCAGCTCGGCCCCCAGGCAGGCCTGGAACGCCTCCGTGTGCAGGTGCGCCTCCATGCCCGCCTGCAGCCGGTCCAGCGCCGGCACCAGCGTCTCGGGCACGTAGCGCCCGCCCCAGGGCCCGAAACGGCCACGCGCGTCGGGCAGGCGGCCGTCCAGCAGCGCCTCGAGTCCGGCGGAATCTTCCGTGCCGGTCTTTGCCGTCATGTTCATCAGCCCTGCTCCTTCAATCCTGTTCAAAACCGCGTGCCGCGGCCACGAAAGCCTTCACCCGCTCGGGGCTCTTGACGCCGGGCGCCGACTCCACGCCGCTGGACACGTCCACGCCCCACGGCCGCACGCTCGAAATCGCCGCCCCGACGTTGTCCGGGTGCAAACCGCCGGCGAGAATCACCGGCACCTGCGCCGCAAGCGCCGCGGCTGCCTCCCAGTCCGCCGTGCGGCCGGCGCCGCTCTCCGGACCCTCGAACAGCAGCAGTTCGGGCAACAGCGGCGGCAGCGGCGCGCCGGAACGCAACACCGGCAGCGCCTCGGCGCCGCCCAGGTCCGCGCCGGACAGGTCGACAGCGTCGCTCTGCACCCAGTCGGCGGGGAAGGCCTCCAGCACCCGGGCGATCCAGCCGGGCGGAGGGTGGCGAAACACCGCCACGCGACGCACACCGGCGGGCAAGGCCGCCGCCAGCTCGCGGGCGCGCTCCGGCGTCACCTCCCGCGGCGACGGCGAGAACACGAAGCCGGCCGCGTCGGCGCCGGACTCGCCCACCGCCGCGACGCCCTCGGGCGTGGTCAGCCCGCAGATCTTCACGAATACGCTCATTCCGCCTCCCCCGCGACCGTTTTTGCTGCTGCTGTGGTCGCCTCTGTGGTCGCCCCTTTGGTCGCCCCTTTCGTCGCTTCGTCCACCGCCCTGCGGCCCGCCGCCAGCATTTCCGCCACGCCGGTCGCCGGGTCCGGCGCCCTCATGAGCGCCGTGCCCACCAGCGCGACGCGGTATCCCAGGGTCGCCGCGGCCGCCGCGTCGGCCGGCACGTGCAGCCCGCTCTCGGCCACCGCCGGCACGCCCGCCGGCAGGCGGGGCGCCAGCCGCGCCAGGCGGGCCGGGTCAACGGCCAGGGTGCGCAGGTCGCGCGTGTTGACGCCCACCAGCAATGGCGGGCCGTCGCCGCATTCTTCCAGGCAGTTCGCCGCGCGCTCCAGGTCGGCTTCGTCGAAAGCCTCCAGCAGCACGAACAGGCCTTGCTCGCGCGCGGCCGCGAGCATTTCCGCCAGCGACGCATCGCCGAGCATCGCCACGATCAGCAGCAGGCCGCCGGCTCCGCCGGCCCGCGCTTCCAGCACCTGCAGGGGATCGACCAGGAAATCCTTGCGCATCACCGGCACCGCCGCCGCGCGCAGCGCCGCGGCGGCGGATTCCATGTCCCGCAGGCTGCCGCCGAAATGCTCGGGCTCGGTCAGCACGGAGACGGCCGCCGCGCCGGCCCCGGCGTAAATTCCGGCGCGCGCCACCGCGTCGGTCTTGACGCCCAGCGCGCCCTCCGAGGGCGAGTTCCGCTTGATCTCGGCAATCAGGTCGAACGCCCCCAGCGCCAGTGCCGGGGGCGGCGCCGTGTCGCGGCATCCCGCCAGCAGCGACGCCTCGCCGCGCGCGGCCCGCGCCGCCCGGGCGCGCACGCGGGACTGTGCCGCCATCTGCGCAAGAAAGCTCAAGCCGCCGGCTCCGCGCCCTGCTGCGCGAGCGTGTCCAGCAGCGCCGCGGCGCGCCCGTCGAGCACGGCGCGCCTGGCCATGGCGACGGCCTCCACCGGGTCCTCGGCCAGGCCGGCCAACTCCAGCGCCAGGGCGGTGTTCAACAGCAGCGCGTCCAGGTGGGGACCGCTTTCCCTGCCCTCGAAGACCGCGCGCAGGCGCATGGCATTGTGCGCGGCGTCGCCCCCCGCGAGCTCTTCCGGCGTGCAGCGCGGCAGGCCCCATTCCGCGGGATCCCGGGTGGTCTCGCTGACCTCGCCGTCGCGCACCTCGATGAGCAGGAAGGGGCCGACCGGCGTGGCTTCGTCCCAGCCGGGCGCGCCGTGCACCACGAAGCCGCGACGCAGGCCCCGGAAGCCGGCGATCGCGTCCGCCATGAGGCGCGCGGCCGCCTCGCTGAAGGCGCCCAGCAGCAGGTACGGCGGGGCCGCCGGATTGGTCAGCGGGCCCAGCAGGTTGAACAGCGTGCGCACGCCCATGGCGCGTCGCACCGGCGCGATGGCCTTCATGGCCGGGTGGAAATGAGGCGCGAACAGGAATGTGTAGCCGGCGCCGGCCAGGCAGGCCACGGCCGCGGCGGCGTCCTGCGGCAGCCGCATGCCGAGCGCTTCCAGCATGTCGGCGCTGCCGCTGCGGCTGGAGACGCTGCGGTTGCCGTGCTTGACCACCGGGACGCCGCAGGCCGCCGCCAGCAGCGACGCGCCGGTGGACAGGTTGAGGCTGCCGGAGCCGTCGCCGCCGGTGCCGACGATGTCCAGCAGCGGCTCGCCGGCGCGAATCTCCGGCTTGTGCGCCAGGCCCCGCATCGCGTTAGCAAAACCGCGCAGTTCCGTGGCCGTCTCGCCCTTGGCGCGCAGGGCCGCGAGCAGCGCGGCGGCCAGCGCGGGCGGCAGGTCCTCGCGGGTCAGGGCCACCAGCAAGTCGCCCGCGGCCTCCTCGTCCAGGTCGATCCCGTTGAGCAGCTGGTCCAGGAGCTTCGGCAACTCGTTCATGGCGCACTTTTCCTGGTCGGGTAATCCGGCGAAAGAAAATTGCCCAGCAGCGCCAGGCCCTGCGGCGTCAGCACGCTCTCCGGATGGAACTGCACGCCCTCCAGCGGCAATTCCCTGTGGCGCACGCCCATCACCTCGCCGTCCCCGGTGTGCGCGCTCATTTCCAGCGCCGCCGGCAGCGCCTCGCGGCCGACCGCCAGCGAGTGATAGCGCCCCGCCTCGAGGGGCTGCGGCAGACCCGCGTAGACCCCGCGGCCGTCATGCGTCACCCGGGAGGTCTTGCCGTGCATCAGGCTCTTGGCGGGACACACCTGTCCGCCCCAGGCCTCCACCAGCGCCTGGTGGCCCAGGCAGACGCCCAGCACCGGCGCCCGGCCTGCAAAGGCGCGGATGATCTCTATGGAACACCCGGCGTCGCGCGGCACGCCTGGGCCCGGGGAGACCACCACGTGCGTGGGCGCCAGCTCGAGCGCCTCGCCCGTGGTGAGCGTGTCGTTGCGGTGGACCAGCACTTCCGCGCCCAGGATGCGCAGGTACTGCACCAGGTTGTAGGTAAAGGAGTCATAGTTGTCGATCATCAGCACGCGCGCGCTCACAGCCCGTCCTCCGCCATCTGCAGCGCGCGACGCAGGATCGCGCTCTTCGCCAGCACTTCGCGGTATTCGCTCTCGGGCACGCTGTCGGCGACGATGCCGGCGCCCGCCTGGAAACTGTATTCGTCGCCCTGGAAAGCGAGCGTGCGGATGGCGATGGCCTGGTCCATGCCGCCGCGCTTCGCAAAATAGCCCACCGTGCCGGCGTACAGGCCGCGGCCCGCCGGCTCGTAGTCCTCGATCAGCTCCATCGCCCGCACCTTGGGCGCGCCCACCAGCGTGCCGGCCGGAAAGGTGGCGGCGAACAGGTCGAAGGCGTCGCGCCCGGCCTCCAGCTCGCCCTTGACGCCGCTGACGATGTGCATGACGTGGCTGTAGCGCTCGATCGAGCAGCTGGGCTCGACGCGGATGGAGCCGGGCACGGCGACCCGGCCCAGGTCGTTGCGCGCCAGGTCCACCAGCATCACGTGCTCGGCTAGCTCCTTGGGGTCCGCCAGCAGCTCCGCTTCCCGCGCCCGGTCCTCCTCGGCGGTCTCGCCGCGCGGTCGCGTGCCGGCAATCGGCCGCAGCGCCGCCTGGCGACCGTCCAGCTTGACCAGCGCCTCCGGCGAGGAACCCGCCACCGAGAGCCCGTCGAGTTCCAGGAAGTACATGTAGGGGGACGGATTGAGCAGGCGCAGCGCCCGGTAGGCCTCGAAAGGGGAAAGATCGCTGCGGCCCGAAAAGCGCACCGAGAGCACCAGCTGGAAGACGTCGCCGGCCGTGATGTTGTCCTTGGCCAGCCCCACCGCGCGGATGAACTCGGCCTCGCTCATGCTGGCCGTGGGCGCGGCATGGCGCCCCGGGCGGCGGAACGGCACGCCGCCGGCGAGCGCCTGTACGACTTCGCGCCGCAGCGCGACGCGCTCCTGCTCGTCGCCGGCGTGCAGCAGCGCCGCGCGCCGCGTCAGGTGGTCGAACACCAGCAGCGACTGCGGGGCCACCCAAAGGCCCTCGGGGAAGTCGCGCCCGGCGCCCGGCACGCGCTCGAAATGGCGCACGATGTCGTAGGCCGCGATGCCGACCAGGCCGCCGTCGAAGGGCAGCCCGGCCTCCGGCGCCAGCGTGGGCGCGCAGTCCATGGCTTCCCGCAGCGCGGGCAGCAGGTCGCCGTTCACGGGGCGCGTGCGGCCGGCATAATGCAGGCCCTGGCGGTCCAGGCGCACCGTCAGGGCATCGCCGAAGCCGATGAAGGAATACCGCCCCAGCCGTTCGGCGCCCTCCACGCTCTCGAGCAGGAAGCGCGGCCCGAAGGGCGCGAGCTTCATGTACGCCGAGACCGGCGTATCGAGATCCGCGGAAATGTCAAAAGGCGATTGCATCAGTCCTCCTCGAGGGGCGGCGGGCCATCCGGGAGGAGGTCACGAAAAACCCATCCCCGGTGACGCCGGAGACGGGTTCGGAGCGTGAGCCGCTTCAGCCGGCTGCGCGCGACCGGACCCCCTCCGGGGAGCCGTTGTGCCACCACCAGTGGCCGCGCGCGCTGCATCTTTCGGTGTTCATGCTGCCTGCGATGTTACCCGGCCGCCGTCGCCGGTCAAGTCCCGGCGCTTTTTCAGCCACCGACGGCGGTCCACGACATGCCGTAATACAACACCAGCGCCAGCGAGACCGCCAGCCACACCAGCACGGTCAGCGGCACGCCCACGCGCAGGAAATCACGCGCCAGGTAGCCCCCGGCCGTCGCCACCACGAGGTTGGGGCGCGAGCCGATCGCGGTGGCGAAACTCAGGTTGGCGCCGAACAGCACCGCCAGCACGAAGGGCTCCAGCGGCGCGCCCAGTCCGCGCCCCACCGCCACCGCCGTCGGCACGGCCAGCAGGGCCACCGCCACGTTGGGAGCAAGGCTGCCGGCGATCGCCACCAGCAACATCACCAGGCCCAGCGACAAGGGCGCCGGCAGGCCGCCGAAAATCTCCAGGAACAGGCCGGCCACGAACAGGTGCGCGCCGGTGGCCAGGCTCGCCTCCACCAGCGCCAGGCTCATCACGATCATCAGCAGCAGCGGCGCCGACAGCGCGCCGGCCACCTCGCGCCAGCCGATACAGCCGGTGGCGATCAGCAGCGCCGCGCCGGCGGGGGCGCTGACGCTGATGGGCATCCAGCCGGTAGCGGCGGCCAGCACCACCGCGCCGGTGAGCGCCAGCGCGAGTGGCGCGCGCGTCGTCTTGGGCAGGTCCACCCGGCCGTCCAGCACCAGCATGCTGCCGCTGGCGCGCAGTTCGCGGATGCGCGCCGGGACACCCTGCACCAGGATGACGTCCCCCGCCCGCAGCACGGCGTCCTCGAAATCGCCGGTGACCTCGCTCATGCCCGCGGCGGTGGCGCGGTGGATGGCGAGCGGCAACAGGCGGAAACGGCGGCGGAACTGCGTGGTGGAAAGCGTTTTCCCGTACAGCGGGGAATCCGGCGTCACCACCAGTTCCGCCAGCTGCTGCTCGGACCCCGCGGCATCGCCCGGGTCGCCCTCGGCGCCCGCGAACTCGCCGTGCATGCTGACGCCCAGCAGGCGCTCGAACTCCTTGAGGTGCTCGCGGGTGTCGGCCACCAGCAGGCGGTCGCCCGTCTGCAGGCGCATGGCAGGCAGCTTCGCCACCCGCAGCCCGTCGCCCCGCTGCACGCGCGACACGCTCATGCGCCGCCCGGTGCGCTCGCGCAGCTGGGGCAGGGTCTTGCCGACCGCCCAGCTGTCCTCGCCGATGAAGAACATGGCCTTGAAGATCCGCGGCGCGGCCTGCCGGATGGGCGCCTCGCGCTCCGGCAGCAGGCGCGGCGCGACCAGCCAGAGAAACAGCAGTCCCACGCCCACGCCCGCCGCCGCCGGCACGATGAAATGGAACATGCCGAAAGACGGCAGGCCGAAGCGTTCGGCCTCGTTGACCACCAGCAGGTTCGCCGAGGTGCCGATGGTGGTCATCATGCCGCCGAGCAGCGCGGCGAAGCCCACCGGCATGAGCACCTGCGAGGCCGGAAAACGCCGGCGTCCCGACGCGCCGACCAGCACCGGCAACAGCGCGAGCACCACCAGGGTATTCGACAGGAAAGCCGACAGCGCCGCGCAGACCAGCAGCGTCACCAGCAGCGCCAGCGCGCGCGGCCCGGTCCACACCCTGAGCATCAGGCGGATCAGCGGCTGCAGGGCGCCGGTCACCTCCAGCGCGCGGCCGACCACGAGCAGCGAAATGATGGTAATGAGCGCCGTGTTGCCGAACACCGACAGGAACATCGTGGCGTCGGCCTCGCCGCCGGGACCCCGGAAAGGGAAGAGCTCGAAGCCGACCACCAGGAGCATGAGCACCATCAGGCTGGTGGACTCCTGCGGCACGGCGGGACGCGTCAGGGCTACCAGCGCGAAAAGCGCAAGCCCCAGTACGGCCAGGCCATGCGTGCCCGGCAGGGCAAAGGTCGCGATCGTGTCCATCGGGCCCAGGGGTGGCGGCGGGGGGCTTTCTTTATCATGCCCGGGGGTGAGGTCGCTAGCTTCGCAGCGCCACCGCCCAGGCAAAGCGCAAGGTCTCACCGTACCATCCGGCCGGCAAATCGCCATCCGGCCGGCGCCAGCAGACGCTGTCCGCGCAGGCCAGCGCAGGCAGCAGCCCCATGCCGTCGCGGCCGATCTCCGGCGGGGCGAGGCTCCAGGGCGACAGGCAGACGAGGTGCGAGTGTCGCGCCCCGTGCGCCAGCAGGGCCCGGTCCAGTGCGCCGGCCTCGGAGACTTCCATTGCGCCGGGCAGCGGGAAAGGCTGCAAGCCGCCACCGGCGCCGCGGGTACGCGCGAGCCGCACGGATGCGGCGCAGGCGCCGTCCCGAAACGCCGTCACGCGGCTCTTGACCCATTGCAGCGCCGCGAAGCTGCGCGGATCGCGCCCGCTGGCAATCACGGCCCGGGCGATTCCCTCCAGTTCCAGCGCCAGCCGGCGCGGCCCGCCCGGCCCGAGCAATGCGCCCAGCAGCTCGTCCGCGGTCGTGACCAGCCGGCCGGCGAGCCGGCCGAGGGCCGCCGGCTGATCGCCGCTGGCCGCCACCAGCCCGCCGAAATCCAGGACCAGCCGAAGACGCCGCGGCGACGCCGGTATGAGTTCGCCGCAACCCGGCGACGGGCCGACCCAGCGCTGCCCGCCCGTCACCCCCGACAGGCCCGGCCCGGGCGCCTCGGGCACGAGGCTGACGCCCGGGGCCTCGCCTGCCAGGCTGAGGAGGCCCTCCCACCAGCATCGCGCGTCCGTCTCCGTCCCGTCGTGCAGCACCAGGCCGCGGCGTCGCTGGATCGACTCCAGCGACATCGCCGGCAACATCAGGTAGACGGGCGGCGGGCCATGACAGCAACCCACCATGTCCAGGGCCAGGGACACGGGCTGCGCCACCGCAGCCGGCATCGCCAGCGCATCGGGCTCGAGCCGGCCGCCCTCCTGCGCCAGCCGCTCGGCCAGGGCGCCGAGCAAGGCCGCTGTCTCGCCGGGCGCCGGCAGGCCGCCCAGCCGGAGCGTCGTGCGACAACCCGCTGCCCGTGCCTGCGCGAGATCGGAGGCCGGCGTGTCCAGCCCCGCGGGCTCGCAGGCCGCATCCAGAGTCACCACCCGGGCGGGCGCCGGCGGCGTCCCTGCCGCCAGCGCCCGGAGCTCTTCTCGGTCCACCATCCCTGGTCCCCCATCCTGTTTTTTCGTCGAGGGTCACAGTCTGGCGCCGCGGCCGTCCCGGCGATAAGGCCGCGAATGCGGCCATTCCCGACGGAAAGTCCGCCACCCGGCAGCGGCATGCGGGCGCCCCGCCTTGCAGCCAGGCGCGCGGCACACCATCATTCGGGTGTCACACGGGAGGCGCGCGTGAAAATCAGGGACCTGTTGAAACACTGGGAAGGGACTCGGCGGCCGCAGATGACGGCGGAGACCTACGCGATTCACTTGCCGATCGAGGATGCGGCCCGGCTGCATGCGCTCGCCGAGATGTATCCCGGCGTCGCCGAGGAGGACGTGCTGCGCGACCTGCTGGCGGCCGCGCTGGCGGAACTCGAGGCGGCCATGCCCTACGAGGCCGGGGACCGCGTCGCCACCGAGGACGATTTCGGCGACCCGGTCTACGAAGACGCCGGGCCCACGCCGCGCTTCCTGGAGCTCACCCGCAAGCACAAGGAGCGCCTCGCCCCCGGGGGCTGAGGCGAACGACCATGCCTTCATTCGATGTGGTATCGGAACTGGACGGTCACGAGGTGGCCAATGCAGTCGACCAGGCCAACCGCGAGGTCAACACCCGCTTCGACTTCAAGGGCACGGGCGCGAAATTCGAGGTGAACGACTTCGTCGTCAGCATGGAAGCCGAGGCCGATTTCCAGCTCAAGCAGATGCTGGACATCCTCACCCAGAAGCTCTCCAGGCGCGGCATCGATGTCGCCTGCATGAAAGTCGAAGAGCCGGAGATCGCGCTCAACAAGGCGCGCCAGAAGGTGGTGCTGCGCCACGGCATCGACACCGACAGCGCGCGCAAGATCGTGAAACTGGTCAAGGATGCCAAGCTGAAACTGCAGGCCCAGGTCCAGGGTGACCAGGTGCGCGTGACCGGCAAGAAGCGCGATGACCTGCAGGAAGGCATCGCCATGCTCAAGAAAGCCGAGCTCGGCCTGCCGCTGCAGTTCACCAACTTCCGGGACTAGCCGATCCCGGCATCACCAAGAGCGAGGCGCCCATGATCGACCTTTATACCGCCGCCACGCCCAACGGCTGGAAAGCCTCCATCGCGCTCGAGGAGATGGCGCTGCCTTACCGGGTGATCCCGGTCGACCTGGTGGCCGGCGAGCAGAAGAAGCCCGAGTTCCTCGCGCTCAACCCGAACGGTCGCATACCGGCGATCGTCGATCATGACGCCGGAGGGTTCGCGGTGTTCGAGTCGGGCGCCATCCTGGCCTGGCTGGCCGAAAAGTCCGGCCGCTTCCTGCCCGTCGAGGCCAGGGCGCGCTCCGTGGTGCTGCAGTGGCTATTTTTCCAGGTGGGCGGCGTGGGCCCCATGCAGGGCCAGGCCAATGTCTTCTACCGCTACGCGGAGGAAAAGATTCCTTTCGCGATCGAGCGCTACCAGCGCGAGAGCCGGCGGCTCTTCGAAGTCTGCGATCGTCGCCTGGCGGAGGCCGAGTTCCTCGCCGGAGAGTATTCCATCGCCGACATGGCGACCTGGCCCTGGGTGGTGACGCACGAGTGGTCGGGCGTCTCGATCGACGGGCTGGACAACCTGCAACGCTGGCTGGCCGCCGTGGGCAATCGGCCGGCGGTGAAACGGGGCATGGATATCCCCACGCCCATGGATCCCAAGCCGGATTTCGAGCAGTACGTCGACGGCGCGCGCCAGTTGCTGGCATGAAGTCGTGAAAAACCCGCCGCGCGAGCCCATCCGTTTCGAGGCCAAGGACGCCGCGCTGCGGGACGACGTGCGCGACCTGGGCGCGGTCGTGGGCGAAGTCATCGCCGAGCAGTGCGGCGACGACATCTTCCGCGCGGTGGAGCACGTTCGGCAGGCCGCCATCCTGCAACGCGAGACCGGCCAGCGGGGCGACCTGGATGCCTTGCTCGAGTCGCTGGACACGGCGGCCGCCACCGATGTGATCCGCGGCTTCTCCAGCTACTTCCAGGTGGTCAACATCGCCGAGAAAGTGCACCGCATCCGGCGCCGCCGCGAGTGGCTGCGCGACCCGCAGCGCCCGCGCTCGGACAGCCTGGAAGCGGCGATGCGCCGGCTCGCGGAACACCGGCCGGACCCGGCGGAGGCCAGGGACTTTCTCGACAGCCTGCTGATCGAGCCGGTCTTCACGGCGCACCCCACGGAGCCGACCCGCCGCACCATCCTGCTCAAGCAGCAGCAGGTGGCGCGCCGGCTGGTGGAGCGCATGAACCCCTCGCTGACGCCCCGCGAGCAGGCCGCGCTGCTGGAGAACATCCGCGCCCAGGTGACCTCCGGCTGGCAGACCGAGGAGCACCCCAGCACGCGCATCACGGTGGGCGACGAACGCGAGCAGGTGCTGTTCTTCCTCGCCGAAAGCATCTATCGCGTCATCCCGGCGGTCTACGAGCAGCTGGAGCAGGC
>Ga0209938_1001234_pt1 | contig 13276 bp, 5 predicted proteins | sample SalPonR2_C_D1_MG_FD_185708 | JGI IMG/M metagenome (GOLD analysis project Ga0209938, IMG submission 185708) | Salt pond soil microbial communities from South San Francisco under conditions of wetland restoration - Salt Pond MetaG R2_C_D1_MG... ... | reverse complement strand
TTCGATCCCCAGTTTCGTCGCGATGGACTTGGCGGCTTCGCGCCCCTCGAAAACGGCCGTGACGACAAGATCCGCGCCGCGAACCATGTCGCCGCCGGCGAATACCTTTTGATTACTGGTCTGGTGAGCAGGTCCCGACACCGCGACAGAAATCCGGCCGTCCGGCAATGTTTCTATCCCGTTTTCGACCAGCCAGTCCTGCGGGTCGGGGCGGAAGCCGAAGGCGATGATGACGACGTCAGCCGGCAGGTTCTGCTCGCTGCCCGCGACCGGCTCCGGCCGTCGGCGGCCGTTCTCGTCGGGTTCACCCAATCGAGTCTCGACCAGACGCACGCCCTCGACCTTGCCGTCGCCCACGATCTCGACCGGCTGGCGGTTGAACAGGAATTCAACGCCCTCGTCCTTCGCGTTTCTGACTTCCTTGCGGCTGCCGGGCATGTTTGCCTCGTCGCGGCGGTAGGCGCAGGTGACCGAGAAGGCGCCCTGGCGAATCGAGGTGCGTACGCAGTCCATGGCCGTGTCGCCGCCGCCGAGGACAACCACGCGCTTGCCGTCGACGTCGATATAGGGAAAGGCCGGGTCGTTGGTCCCCAGCACGCGGTGCACGTTGCCGATCAGGAACGGCAGCGATTCGACCATCCCCGAGAGTTTCTCGCCGGGAAACCCGCCGCGCACATAGCGGTATGTGCCCAGACCGAGAAATACGGCGTCGAAGGATTCGATCAGTTCCGACAATTCGAGGTCGCGGCCGATTTCGACGCCCATTCGGAACTCCACACCCATGCCCTCGAGAATCTCGCGCCGGGTCTCGACGATGTGCTTTTCGAGCTTGAACGGCGGGATGCCCCAGGTCAACAGGCCGCCGATGCGGGCATTGCGATCGAAAACCACCGGCTCGATGCCGGACCGCGCCAGCACATCGGCGCAGGCCAGCCCCGCAGGTCCCGCTCCGACAATCGCCACCCGTTTTCCGGTGGGCTTGACGTGCGACAGGTCGGGCCGCCAGCCCTGCTTGACCGCCTCGTCGGTGATGTACTTTTCGATCGAGCCGATGGTCACCGCGCCCAGCCCGTCGTTGAGCGTGCAGGCGCCTTCGCACAGCCGGTCCTGCGGGCAGATCCTGCCGCAGATTTCCGGCAGCGAGTTGGTCTGATGGGAAAGCTCGGCGGCCTCGAACAATCGCCCCTGCTTGATCAGCCGCAACCAGTCGGGAATGAAATTGTGCACCGGGCATTCCCACTCGCAGTAGGGATTGCCGCAATTGATGCAGCGCGCCGACTGGTCGGCCGCCGACTCGGCCTGGTACTGGCCGTAGATTTCGTTCCAGTCGCGGACGCGGATCGCGACCGGCACCTCGGTCGGGTCCTTTCGCGGTGTTTCGATGAAGTGGAGGTTTGAATATTCCTTCATGGCCGTGATTGTTCTCCGGTCGTAGGCGATGGCGCCGTCCGGCAAGTCAAAAGCTGTTTCGCCGCCGGCGGCAAACCAACGCTTGTCAAAGACACGAAAACCACAATCATGCTGCCTCCCGCAACCGTGAAATAAGATCATCGAGCTCGGCCGCCTTCGGCTTGACCAGCCAGAACTTGGGCAGCATGCGACGGAAGTTTTCCAGCAGTTCCGTACCCCAAGCACTGCCGGTGAATTCGACATGGCGTTCGATCAGGCCCCTGAGATGATGGACGTGGTTCTCCATCGACTCGGCGCTGATGTGGTGGATGTCGATCAATTCATGATTGTAGTGATCGACGAAGTCCCGGTCGACGTCCAGCACGTAGGCGAAGCCGCCGGTCATGCCGGCGCCGAAGTTGATACCAGTGACCCCCAGGATGAGCGCGACGCCGCCGGTCATGTATTCGCACGCGTGGTCGCCGGCGCCTTCGACCACCGCCACCGCGCCGGAATTGCGCACCATGAGACGCTCGCCGGCGGTGCCGGCCGCATACAGTTCCCCCCCGGTCGCCCCGTACAGGCAGGTATTGCCCATGATCGGCGTCTCAGCTGCCCGGTAGCGGATACCCTCGCGGGGACGCAGCACAAGGCGGCCGCCGGCCATGCCCTTGCCGACATAGTCGTTGGCTTCGCCGGTCAGCGTGATATGCAGACCCGGGGCATTGAAAGCGCCCAGGCTCTGTCCGGCGGTGCCTTGCAGCTGCAGCGAAAGCGTATTCTCGCCGAGACCTTCGGCGCCAAGGGTGCGCGCGATGCGCCCGGAGAGCCGGGCGCCGATGGATCGGTCATGGTTCTGGATCTCGAATTTGAAGCCACCGCCGCTGCCGGTTTGCACGGCATCGGCTGTCGCGTTCTCGATTTCCTCGGCCAGACGGCCGGGATCGTGCGGCGGGTTGCGTTCGACTTCGCACAATCGTGCACTGTCCGGGGCAAGTCCGGTCTGCGCCAGCAACGGTCCGAGATCGAGCTTGTTCTGGCGTAAGGTCAAGCCTTCGGCACGCTCCAGATACTCGGTACGCCCGACCACATCCTCGATCCGCCGTACCCCCAGTCCGGCGAGAATCTCGCGCACCTCGCGCGCCACGCCGAGGAAATAATTCACCACCATGTCCGGCAGGCCGATGAAGTGATGTTTTCTGAGGGTTTCATTCTGGGTGGCGACGCCGGTCGCGCAATTGTTCAGGTGGCAGATGCGCAGGTACTTGCAGCCCAGCGCGATCATCGGCGCGGTGCCGAAGCCGAAGCTCTCGGCGCCCAGTATTGCGGCCTTGACCACGTCCAGGCCGGTCTTCAGCCCGCCGTCGGCCTGTATGCGCACATGACGCCTCAGATCGTTCTGCATCAAGACCTGCCTGACCTCGCTCAGCCCCAGTTCCCAGGGACCGCCGGCGTACTTGACCGACGTCAGCGGGCTGGCGCCGGTCCCGCCGTCGTAGCCCGATACCGTGATCAGGTCGGCGTAGGCCTTGACCACCCCGGCGGCAATGGTGCCGATGCCCGGTTCCGAGACCAGTTTTACCGATACCAGCGCCTCGGGATTGACCTGCTTGAGATCGTAGATCAGCTGCGCGAGGTCCTCTATCGAGTAGATGTCGTGGTGCGGCGGCGGTGAAATAAGGCCGACGCCGGGCGTTGCGAATCGAAGCCGGGCGATCAGCTTGTCGACCTTGTGGCCGGGCAGCTGACCGCCTTCGCCGGGTTTGGCCCCCTGGGCGATCTTGATCTGGATGACCTCGGCGTTGACCAGGTAATCCGGCGTGACGCCGAAGCGCCCCGACGCGACCTGCTTGATCTTCGACGATCTCTCGGTGCCGTATCGGGCCGGATCCTCGCCGCCTTCGCCGGAATTGGAGCGCGCGCCCAGCCGGTTCATCGCGATTGCCAGCGCCTCGTGGGCTTCGGGCGAAAGCGCACCCAGGCTCATGCCGGCCGAATCGAATCGTTTGACGATCGCCTCGGTCGGTTCTACTTCTTCTACGGAAATAGCAGCATGATCGGACCGCAATCGAAGGAGATCGCGGAACATCGATGGTTCCCGGTCGTTCACCAGGCGGGCGTAGCGCTGGTAATCAGCCCATTCGCCGGACTTGGCGGCCGACTGCAGTGCATGGGTCACGTCCGGATTCCAGGCGTGGAATTCACCGCCGTGGACGTAGCGGTAGAGCCCACCGTGCTCGATCGGTACCTGCCGGTTCCAGGCCCAGCGGGCCAGCGACTTCTGGTCGGCCCATAGATCTTCGAAATCCCGTGCTCGATCGGTACCTGCCGGTTCCAGGCCCAGCGGGCCAGCGACTTCTGGTCGGCCCATAGATCTTCGAAATCCGTCCCCTGGATACGGCTGACCGCGCCCGAGAAGCACTTGGTCACGACATCGTCGGCCAGGCCGACCAGTTCGAACAGCTGGGCGCCGCGGTAGCTGCCGATGGTCGAGATGCCCATTTTCGACAGGATCTTGAACAAGCCCTTGCGGATGCCGCGCCGGTAAGCGCGGCCCAGCTCCATTGCTTGATCGCGCGTCGTTTCGAACTCGCCCGACTCGGCCATGGCATGCAGTGTCTGGTAGACCAGGTACGGGTAGACTGCCGTGGCGCCGAACCCGATCAGGCAGGCGAAATGATGTGGGTCGCGCGCCGTGCCCGTCTCGACGATCAGGTTGCACAGCGGCCGTTGGCCGGACTCGAGCAGATGATGATGAATGGCGCCGGTGGCCAGAAGCGCGTGCACCGGCAGCTTGCCTGCTTCGAGGTAGCGGTCCGAGATGATCAGCAACTGCTTGCCGTCATCGACGGCCTCGGAGGCGCGGCGGCAAAGATCGTCCAATGCATCGGCCAGCGGACGATTTTCGGAGTAGTTGAGGTCCAGCAGCACCGAATCCAGCCCGAACTGGGGCGTATTGACCAGCTGGCGGAGCTTGCGCTGCGACAGTACCGGCGAGTTCAGCACGACGCGGTTGGCCAGTTCCGGTCCGGCTTCGAAAACATTGCCCTTGCGGCCCAGGCCGGTCTCCAGCGACATTACGATACGCTCGCGCAAGCTGTCGATGGGCGGGTTGGTGACCTGGGCGAACTGCTGCCGACAGCAGTCGTACAGCGATCGGATGCGCGTCGACAGCACCGGCATCGGGGTGTCGTCGCCCATTGAACCGATGGCCTCGGACTGTGTTTCGGCCAGTACCCGGATGACTTCGCGTCGTTCTTCGCGGGACAGGTTGAACATCTTTTGGTAGGTCGCAAGCGTGTCGTCGTCGAACGGCTCTGCGGCCATGTGCACGTCGACCAGTTCGGAGTCGAGATAGCGCACGCCCTGCTTGAGCCAGTCCTGCCACGGATGCAGCGTCTTGAGCTGGTCGTCGATCGCGCGACTGGAATGCAGACTGCCGTCGGAAAGATCGGCCGCCAGCAATTCACCCGGCCCGAGCCGGCCGCGTGCGGCGACCTGCTCGACGGGGATATCGACAACCCCGGTTTCGGACGCGACGATCAGTCGCTGGTCCTCGGTCAGGGTCCAGCGCGCAGGTCTGAGCCCATTGCGATCGAGGCCGCAGACGACCCAGCGACCGTCGGTCATCACCAGCCCGGCCGGGCCGTCCCAGCCCTCCTGGTGGAACGCGAAGAATTCGTGGAAGGCGCGCAAGTCGGCATCCAGGTTCTCGTCGGTCTGCCAGGCCGGCGGCACCAGCAGCCTGAGCGCCTGCGGCAGTGGCATGCCGCCGATCACCAACAGCTCCAGCATGTTGTCCAGCGACGATGAATCCGATCCGGTCATGCCGATCGGGGGATCGATCTCGGCAAGCTCCGGCAGTTGCGGCGATGCCAGCAGTGCCCGACGCGCCCTCGTCCAGTTGCGGTTGCCCCGGATGGTATTGATCTCGCCGTTGTGGGCCAGCATCCGGAAGGGCTGGGACAGGCGCCACTGCGGCAGCGTATTGGTCGAAAAGCGCTGATGGAAAAGCGCCATAGCGGATTCCAGGCGCGGATCGGCGAGGTCGGGATAGAACTGCGACAGGTATTCGGGCATCACCATGCCCTTGTAGGACAGGGTGGTGGCCGAAAGGCTGGCGATGTAGAAGGCCTCGTCGGGGCCGGTTTCCGTCTCGGTCAGGCGCCGGGCAAGGAACAGCTTCCGCTGGAAGGTCTCGTCGTCCATGCCTGGTGCGGCCGATACGAATGCATGCTCGATTCGCGGCATGGTCTGCTGCGCGCGCGCGCCCAGCGCATCTTCGTTCAGCGGTACGGCTCGCCAGCCCGCGACGTCGAGCCCCTGGCCTTTCAGCCGGGCTTCCAGGCGGCGTCTTTGCCGGGCGCAAGTGTCCGAATCCGGGTCGAGAAATACCGCGCCGACGGTAAAATGTTTGCCCGGATCTATGCCGCAATCTTCGGCCACGGCTCGCAGGAAAGCGTGCGGGAGTCCAATCAGCACGCCACAGCCGTCCCCGGTCTTTCCGTCTGGCGCCACGGCGCCGCGATGGGTGAGTCGTTCCAGCGCCTGGATCGCGTCGGCCACCACCCCGTGCTCGGTCCGGCCGTCGAGCCGGGCGATCAGCCCGAAGCCGCATGAATCATGTTCGAAATCAGGGTGATAGAGTGTCTTCAACGACCGTACTCATGCGTATGGACGGCCCCCTAGCATAGCGGATTCGATGTCGCTCGCGTGAGTGACGGCAAGATCTTCGGGTGTGCTCCCGGCGCGCGGGCTTTCAGTCCTTGGGCGGTACAAGTTCCATTGCATAAACAGATGCCGGCTTGTCTTCGCGTGTGGAGTGGGTCTCACGGGCGCTGACGGTTCGGTCGAAGCGCATGCCGAGTTTTTCGGCCACGCGTATCGATGCCGAATTGGGCGGGTCGATGACGGCAAAAATGCGCGCCAGCCCCATGTTGCGTGCGTGCGCGACGAACGGCGTAATCGCTTCCAGCGCCAGTCCCTGTCCCCAGAAATCTTTCCATATCCACCAGCCCAGTTCGAAATCGCCTTTGAAAAAGCTGCCGTCCAGCGGTTGCATGCCCGCAACACCGGCCACCTGCATACGGTCGCCCAGTTCGACCGCGCCGAAGCAAATGCCGTGGTTGCGAATATGTCTTTGCTGGCGGGCCAGGAACTCGTCGATCTGCGTGGCCGGCCATGCGCGGCCGGTGACGAATCGCATCATGTCGAGATCGGTGGCCATGCGTTCCAGATCCGGGCGATCGCGCTCGCGCCAGGGGCGGACGGCGAGTCGGGGCGTGGGAAAAAAGAAGGCCATTGATCGATTATGGGTGAGAATATTCTAATTTGCTTGACTCGTCGTTTGTCTCGGGAGAAGGTCGATTCGAGCCATCGATCGGCGTAGAATCGCGCGGATGCGGCCGAAGCGGCGGCCTTTCACTGGAGATTCCACTCGCAGCGCGTCGGGGGGATGCTGGACACATGAGCAAGTACATCGGCAACTACGAAATCGTCTCCGAGCTTGGCCGGGGCGGCATGGGCGTCGTCTACAAGGCGCGTGAGGAGAGCCTGCAGCGGTTCGTCGCGATCAAGATGCTGGGCAATCAGTTGGTCGACAATGAGTCGGTCGCGCTTCGCTTCATGCGCGAGGCGCGCGCGGTGGCCGATGTCAACCATCCGAACCTGGTCCAGGTGTTCCGGGTCGACCGGCACGAAGACCAGCCGTATTTCGTCATGGAATACGTCGAGGGCGAATCGCTCAAGCGCCTGATCCAGCGTGAGGACAGGATGCAGCCGTTGCGCGCGCTGCAGATTCTCAAGGAGGTCGCCGCGGGGCTTGCCGCAGCGCACGACAAGGGCGTGGTCCACCGCGACATCAAGCCCGAAAACATCATGTTGACGAAATACGGCGGCGTGAAGGTGGTCGATTTCGGCATCGCGAGGGTCGAAGAGCCGGGCACCCGCTTGACCACCACGGGCATCGGCCTCGGTACCCCCAGCTATCTATCACCCGAAGTCTGTCTGTCGCAGGACGTCGACCAGCGATCCGACATCTTCTCGCTCGGCGTGGTGCTGTTCGAGATGCTCACAGGGGATATTCCGTTCAAGTCCGACAGCCCGTTCGAGTTGATGACCAAGGTGGTCGAGGCCAGGGTGCCGGATATCAAGGTATTGAATCCGAACGTCGACGACGGCGCCAGGCAGATTCTGGCGAAGATGATCGCCAAGCGGCCCAGGCTCAGGTACCAGAATTGCAACGAATTGATCAGCGATATCGAGGATTACCAGGCCGGCCGGGTGCCGCGCTGGGCCAGGAACATGCCGCTGGAAATCGAGCCAGTCGATCGATCTTCGGCCCAGGCCGACGCGCCGGCGGATGAAGAGGCGTCCGCAGTGGATGAACCGGTCGAGGCGATAACCATGCCCATCCCGACTTCAGAGGGGACGCCGTCCACAATCGGCGTGCCGCAATCCGAGCGCACCGTTGCGTTGGCGCATGAACCGACCGGCGGCCGGCGCGGCCGCCTGGCGCTGGTGGCCGTGCTGTTGCTGGTCACGGGTGGTGCAATCGCCGGGTCCTGGTACCTGATATTCGGCCCGGACCGGCCAATGCTGGCGATGTTCGAACCCGCACCCGAGGCCGTAGACGACGGAGCTGAGGCTGGAACGGATTCTTCGGCGGACATTCCCGATGAAGCTCCGGTAAAGGTCGAGGGCGCGTTGGCGACCGAAGCGGCGCCGAATGGTCCGGCGAATCCATCGCGGCCCGACGACGGTGGGGCCGAACCGGACGGCGCGGCCCGGGTGGATGGCGACACGGGAACACCCACCGACGGAAATGAAGAAGTCGAGTTCGCGCTCAACGATGTGATCGCGGAAACGGACGCCAATGTCGGCGGGGAAGACGAAGCGCCGGCGCAGGTCGTGGCCGAGACCGGCGAGTCTTCCGGCGGGCCTCTGGCTTCTATCGCGCCGGCGCGGACAGCAGGCCCGCAACCGGCCGAGGCAGTGGCAATCAATCTACCCGTGACCGTAGTTGCCGTGGGTGATCCGGCTGTGGCCGGCGTGGTCTCGCGCCAGATCAAACAGGCGCTTCGCGACGCCTCGTTCGAGGTGATGGACGAACAGATGATCGAGGGCCTGGTCTACGCCGAGAGCCTGGCCGGCGTGGCGCGCACCATTCGGGATGCCGGGGCCGGTGTGCTGGTATATGCCGACGTCGTGCCCACCGGTGAGCGCGAGCTGCTGTACTACGGACGGCGCGACCTGCAGTACCTGGCCAGCCTGGAGGTACGCGTGCTGGATCTTGACTCGGGCCGCAATCTCGGTCCCACGGCGGTCGAAAAACTCGAGTATGTTGCGCTGACCGCTGGACAAAAAGCGCGTCGGGCAGCGGGTCCCGTTGCCCTTGACGTGGTCAACCGGCTGCGCGCTTGGCGGGTCATGCGAGGCAGCGCCGACCAGGGCTGAATTCGCCTGGTCAAGGCTTACGGAGGGTTGATCGGTTCGGGCCTGCCGTAAAGAAACCCCTGAAACAGGTCGATGCCGATTGCCGCGCAGGCGGCGGCGGTTTCCTCGTCTTCGATGCCTTCGGCCAGGGTGCGCACGCCCATGTCGCGAATCATTCCGTTGAGCGTGGCCAGCAGCCGGTACTTCGCCGAGCGCCTGTCGCCGACACCGCGGACCAGTGCGATGTCGAATTTCAGGAAATGCGGTGGCACCTCCACCAGTTCCTGCAGCCGCGCCTGGCCGGCGCCGAAGTCGTCGTAGGCCAGACGGATGTTCATGCCTCCCAGTGCCGCGCCGATCTCGGCCATCACGCCAAGGTCGGTGACCGCGGCTTCATGAACTTCGAACACCAGATTCAGCGAAGGGTGACGGGCGCGTAACGCTTCGAGCTCCGCGACCAGCTGTTCCGGCGCGCGACACTCGGCCGGGTGCGTATTGAAGAACAGGGGCGAAGTCATGCCGGCGCGGTCGGCGGCCTCGAACCCCTTGCGCCGCATCAATTGGCTCAGCCGGACCTCGGAATCCAGTGCCCGGGCCAGTGCGAACAGTTCACCGGGTGCGGCATCGAGCGTCGGGTGGCTGCCGCGCCCCAGCAACTCATGGCCGAACGGGGCACCCTCGTTGTCCGTGATCAACTGGCGATAGCCGATAACGAGCTCCTTGTCCAGCAACGCGTTGAATTCACGCACCATGGTGGGGAATTGGTGCGGCAGGGTACCCAGTCCGATCTGGGTCATGTCGTCGTGCACCGATGCATCGTCGGCCTGTTCCACGACCAGTCGCATCTCCTGGTCGCCGATGTGGATGACGTCGCCGCTGACGACCGGCGTCGATGCCTCGATGCGTCGGCCGTTGACGAACGTGCCGTTGGTGCTGCCCAGGTCTGCGATCTGCAGGAAACCTTTGTCGTCGCGGCGAATTTCGGCGTGGACGCGCGAAATCCGGGCCACGTTGAGCTGCACCGTGCAATCGGGTTGGCGCCCGATCCGGGCAGGAAATTCAAGCAATTCGAAGCGTTTCGGTGCAGTTCGCGATCCAGTGAAACACTCCAGGTAGGCCTGGCTGGTCATTGCCCGTTTCTCCCTGAAGACGTTTATCGACGTCCGGCATCCGGTAGCGTATCGGCCAAAAATAGCATAGTGCGATCCTGCGCATGCCCGGCGCGCGCCTCCGGTCGCGACTTCCGCGGCGCGATACACACGAAAGTGGCGCGAGGGCGTAGGATGGAATTGAATTCAAACGGTTTTCGTGCTTGTTTTTCGCGCGAGGGCCGGGGTGACATTCGACGTGGACCGACTCGAGCAAGTCGAACGATTAATGGAAGGTTTTGCCGGCCGGACGGGGCTGGATGGGAACGGTATCCCGAGCAGATACCTGTGGACCGACGCCTTTGCTGTCTGCAACTACCTGTCTCTGAGTCGCGCAAACGGAGACGATATCTTTCTCGACCGGGCCCGCGCTCTGGTTGAACAGGTCCACGAGGTGCTTGGTGCCTATGCCGAAAACGACGCCCGTAGCGGCTGGCTTGGCGGGATGGACGATCACGAGCATTCGCGCTCGCCGACCCGGGCGGGTTTGCGCATAGGCAAGAAGTTGCCTGAGCGCGAACCGGGCGAAGCGTTCGACGAACGTCGGGAGTGGGATCGCGACGGCCAGTATTTCCATTACTTGACCCGCTGGATGCACGCGCTGGAGCGGATGGCCGAAGCTACGGGCGAGGTGCGTTATCACCAATGGGCGGTCGAGCTCGCGTTTGCGGCCTTCGACGGATTCGTGCGCCAATCGCCCGAGGGCGCGCCGCGGATGTTCTGGAAGATGAGTGTTGATCTGGATCGTCCGCTGGTGCCTTCGATGGGCCATCACGATCCCCTGGACGGGTGGGTCACGGGGCAGATGCTTGTTGCATCCGGTTACGGCACCGATGCTGAACGGCGAGCGCTGATGCGGTGCTGTGAGGTCTACAAGGAAATGTTCGGCGGACGCGACCAGGCGACCGGCGACGCGCTGGGCATAGGCGGATTGCTGGTGGATGCCTGGCAGTTGTACCGAGCGTTGCCTGAAGCCGGCGACGTTGAGCCGGCCGACATTGCCGAACTCATCGATGCCGCCGGACCGGGCCTGGAAATGGTGATCGGGCAGCGCCAGTTCGACGCGCCGCCGGCACACAGGCTGGCGTTTCGCGAACTGGGGCTGGCCACGGGACTGCGGGCGGCCGACCGGCTGGCCGGATGTGTGCCAGCTGCAACCAGCGCCGACTCGCAGCGGCTCGAAACCGCGCTGGCCCGGATCTCCGATCGGTTCGCCCTGGCCGACGATATCGAGCGAGTCTGGCTTCGGCCCGAGAATCGCGAGTTTCCCGCCTGGACCGAGCATCGCGATATCAACGATGTAATGCTGGCCACTTGCCTGACGCCGGCCGGTTACCTGGGTCCGGCGCCGGACGGCGATTCGATAAAGGAGATTTTCCCATGACCGATTTCAATCAGCAACGCGAGAACATGGTGCAACGCCAACTGGCGGAGCGCGGAATTCGCGATGAGCGGGTGCTCGATGCCATGCGCTCGGTGCCGCGCGAGCGTTTCGTTCCGGACAACTACCAGGATATGAGTTATCGCGACGGCCCATTGCCGATCGAGCAGGGTCAGACCATCTCGCAGCCCTACATCGTCGCGGTGATGGCCGAAGCACTGGAGCTGGATGCCTCCGACCGCATTCTCGAGGTAGGCGCCGGATCGGGCTATGCCGCTGCGGTACTCGGCCTCATCGGGGCCGAAGTCTATGCGATCGAGTATCACGATGAACTGGCCGAGCTGGCGCAGCAGCGAATGGCGGCACTGGGCTATGACAATGTCGAGGTCAGACAGGGCGACGGTACGCGAGGCTGGCCCTCGCAGGCTCCGTTCGATGCCATCCTGGTCTCGGCCGGCGGGCCGGACGTTCCGCCGACGCTGCTGGAGCAGCTTGCCGTCGGCGGGTGCATGGTCATCCCCGTCGGTGACCGCACGCGCAGCCAGGAACTGCTTCGGGTTCGAAAAACCGAGCAACACGAGTATGAGCAGGAATCGCTGGGGCGGGTTCAGTTCGTACCCCTGGTCGGCAGTGAGGGCTGGCAGGCCGGCGAGCCTTCACCGCCCGAGCCGCCGCGAGGGCCGAAGTTCTCCCTCAAGCGCCAGCGTCTGGCGCACCGCGTTAAGAAGGCCTGCGAACCGTTCGACGATATCGAGTCGGCCGATGTCGAGTCCCTTATCGAGCGCGTCGGCGATGCCCGTGTAGTGCTGATCGGCGAGGCCAGCCACGGCACCTCGGAGTTCTACCGGATGCGCGCGCGCATCACGCAGGCCTTGATCGAGAAGGCCGGTTTCAACGTGGTCGGCATCGAGGCCGACTGGCCCGACACCAGCATGCTGGATCGCTGGGTGCGGGGCTGGGACGGGCAGCGCCTCGACAATCCACCGTTTTCGCGATTTCCGGAATGGATGTGGCGAAACCGGGAAATGCTGGCGTTCGTCGACTGGCTGGCCGAACACAATCGCAGCCAGGACAATCCGGATTGCAAGACCAGCATCCACGGGCTGGATCTTTACAGCCTGTACAACTCGATTCATACCGTGCTGGAATACCTGGAGCGCGTCGATCCGGCGGCGGCGGAGCGCGCGCGACAGCGCTATGCCTGCTTCTCGCCCTGGGAGAAGGAACCGGCCACATACGGCCGGGCAACGGTCTCCGGCGAGCGCGAGGACTGCGAGGATGAAGTCATTGCCACACTGAGGGACCTTCTGGCGCGGCGCATGGAATATCGAACTTCCGACGGCGAGGCGCTGTTCGATACCGAGCAGAACGCGCGCGTGGTGCAAAGCGCCGAGCGTTATTACCGCGTTATGTATTACGGCTCGCGCGAATCATGGAACCTGCGCGACCGGCATATGTTCAGCACGCTTCAGTCGGTGATGCAGCACCGCGGAGATAACGCGCGCGCCGTGGTCTGGGCGCACAACAGTCATGTCGGAGACGCAGCGGCCACCGAAATGGGCATGCGCGGCGAAACCAATATAGGCCACCTGGCACGTGAAACGTTCGGCGACGATGCCTACCTGATTGGTTTCGGCACCGATCGCGGCACCGTGGCGGCAGCCTCGAACTGGGATGAACCGATGCAGGTCATGAAGGTGCGGCCTTCGCATACCGACAGCTATGAGCAGGTCTGCCATCAGACCGGTGTGCCGAAATTCACGCTACCGCTTCGTCGAGAAGAAACCGAAGATCTCCGGCATGAACTGTCTGCTCCAAGACTGGAGCGCGCTATAGGCGTGATCTACAGGCCGGAAACCGAGCGCATCAGCCACTACTTCGAATCGGTGCTGCCAAAGCAGTTCGACGAATACATCTGGTTCGA
>Ga0209938_1001232_pt1 | contig 13290 bp, 9 predicted proteins | sample SalPonR2_C_D1_MG_FD_185708 | JGI IMG/M metagenome (GOLD analysis project Ga0209938, IMG submission 185708) | Salt pond soil microbial communities from South San Francisco under conditions of wetland restoration - Salt Pond MetaG R2_C_D1_MG... ... | reverse complement strand
TTTTTCTCAATGTCGGCCAGCCCCATGGCGTCGGAATCGCGGAGTACCGGAACCACCAGACCGCGATCCGTGGATACCGCCACACCAATATCCTGATAACCGTGGTAAACCATGTCGTTGCCGTCTATGGACGCGTTCACCGCCGGGAAACGTTTCAGGGCTTCTGTCGCCGCCTTGGTGAAGAACGACATGAAGCCGAGCTTGATGCCGTGGCGCTTGACGAAGCTGTCCTGGTACTGCTTGCGCAGTTCCATGATCGGCGCCATGTTGACCTCGTTAAAGGTGGTCAGCATGGCTGCGCTCTGCTGCGCATTGACCAGACGCTTGGCGATGCTCGCACGCAGACGGGTCATCGGCACACGCTTCTCCGGGCGCTCGCCCTGGCTAACGTTGACTTCGGGCATGTCGGCCGCCGGCTTGGGTGCAGCTGCACCACCAGACGACTTGGCACTGTCCACATGGTTCTGGACGTCTTCCTTGGTCACACGGCCATCTTTGCCGGGCTCAGAATGGCTTCGCCGGAGGGTGCATCGCTCTTGGCTTCTTCCTTCGGAGCCTCTTCCTTGCTCTCTTCCTTCTTGCTCTCGGCAGGCTTGGATTCGCCCGCAGCACCTTCCTTGAACTTGCCGACCACTTCGCCGCTTTCGACGGTATCGCCTTCATTCTTGAGGATTTCCTCAATCACACCATCGGCAGGTGCAACAACCTCAAGAACAACCTTGTCTGTCTCGATATCGACAATCAGCTCATCGCGTGAACAGGCTTCACCCGGCTGCTTGTGCCAGGTCGCGACAGTACCCTCTGCGACCGACTCCGGGAAAACGGGGGCTTTAATCTCAGTTGACATTACAGATCCTTAGTTCGGTAGCTCGTCAAATTTCAAACGCGTCGTTAACCAGTTTCTTCTGCTCTTCAATGTGGACCGACATGTGTCCACAGGCGGGAGCAGCCGAAGCGTCACGACCGGCATACTGAAGGTACAGCTTGGGGTTCAGGCGGTGCAGCGCATTTCGCATATGATGCTGGCTGCAGTACCAGGCACCCTGGTTCATCGGCTCTTCCTGACACCAGACAACGTGCTTGAGCTTGGTGTAATGGCTCAGCAGTTCGTCAAGGTCATCCCCCGGGAACGGATAGAGCTGTTCGATACGCACGATGGCGACGTCTTCACGCTCATCCGCCTTCTTCCTCTCGAGGAGATCGAAATACACCTTGCCGCTGCACATGATCAGGCGCGTTACCTTCTTCGGATCCGAAGGCTCCTTCTCAGGCAGAATCGTCTTGAAAGTCCCTGTGGTCAGGTCATCCAGATCGGAGGTGGCCTCCTTGTGCCGGAGCAGACTCTTCGGCGTAATCGCCACCAGCGGCTTACGCAACGGGCGCTTGACCTGGCGACGGAGCATGTGGAACACCTGCGACGGCGTGGTCGGTACGCAGACCTGGATATTATGCTCGGCACTCAACTGCAGGAAACGCTCAAGGCGAGCGGAGCTGTGCTCCGGGCCCTGCCCTTCGTAACCATGGGGCAACAGCAGGGTCAAACCGCACAGGCGTCCCCACTTGTGCTCACCACTGGTCAGGAACTGATCGATAACGACCTGTGCACCGTTGGCAAAGTCGCCAAACTGCGCTTCCCAGACCACAAGACCATCAGGCGCGGTGGTGGCATAGCCATACTCAAAAGCCATGACTGCTTCTTCAGAAAGCAACGAGTCGTAGATTTCGAACTTGGGCTGGTCCTCGGCCAATTCAGCCAGAGCGATGTGGGTCGAGCCGTCTTTCTGATTGTGAAGCACCGCATGACGGTGAGAGAACGTGCCTCGACCAATATCCTGACCCGTTAGGCGGATGGGGTGACCTTCATTCAACAGGGTCGCATAGGCCATCACTTCGCCGTAGCCCCAGTTGATGGGCAAGGCACCGGCCGTCATTTTCTCCCGGTCCGTAACAATCTTGGAGACCTGACGCTGGATGCTGAACCCTTCGGGAACTGAGGTCAGCTTCTTGCCCAGCTTCTGGATAGTCTTCAGAGCAACGCTGGACTTGCACTTGGCAGTCCACTCGTGACCGAGGTACGGCGTCCAGTCAACGTAAAGCTCTTTGTTGGGCTCCTTGACCAGGGATTTGACCACGTGCTCGCCATTGTCCAGGGCGTCACGGTAGTCGTTCTCCATCTGCTTGGCTTCGTCCTCGGTGATCACACCGGCTTCGACCAGTTGATCCACGTACAGGTTGCGGGTGGTCTTCAGCTTGCGGATCTTCTCGTACATGACCGGCTGGGTTGCTGCCGGCTCATCCGCCTCGTTGTGGCCGCGACGACGATAGCAAACCAGATCGATCACAACGTCGTTCTTGAATTCGTTGCGGTAATCCATGGCCATCTGCGTCACAAACATGACCGCTTCCGGGTCGTCCGCATTCACATGCAGAATAGGCGCCTGGATCATCTTGGCCACGTCGGTGCAGTATTCCGTGGAACGCGCATCTTCCTGTTTGCTGGTGGTAAAACCAACCTGGTTGTTGATGACGATATGGATGGTGCCACCAACGCCGAAACCGCGGGTCTGGGACATCTGGAAGGTTTCCATCACCACGCCCTGGCCGGCAAACGCCGCGTCGCCGTGCATGATAATCGGAACAACCTTGGTGCCTTCATCGTCATTGCGACGGGTCTGGCGGGCGCGAACGGAACCCTCAACAACCGGTGAAACGATCTCCAGGTGCGACGGGTTAAACGCCATGGCCAGGTGAACTTCGCCGCCCGGAGTCATTACGTTGGATGAGAAGCCCTGATGGTATTTCACGTCACCGGAGCCGGAATCGGCGAGCTTCTTGCCTTCGAATTCGTCAAACAGCTCACGCGGATTTTTGCCCAGGGTGTTGACCAGAACGTTCAGGCGACCACGGTGAGCCATACCCAGGACAATTTCCTTGGCGCCGTAGGAACCGGCACGCTGAATCAACTCGTCCAGGCAGGGTATCAGAGTCTCTGCACCCTCAAGACCGAACCGCTTCACGCCCGGGTAACGTGATCCGAGGTACTTCTCAAGACCTTCGGCAGCCGTCAGACGCTCAAGAATATGCTTCCGGGTGTTACCTTCATAGGCAGGGCGTGAACGAACCGGCTCCATGCGTTGCTGAAACCATCGCTTGATGCGGGTGTCGACGACATGCATGTATTCAGCGCCGATGCTCTCGCAATAGGTCTGCCGCAGGCCATCGACAATATCCCCGAGCTTCATGGTCTCTGAGCCGAGATTCAGAGAACCGGTCTGAAACTCGAGATCGCGATCGGAGTCGGCCAGCTCGTGAAACGAGGGATCCAGGTCTTCAACCCTGGGACGCTGCCATACGCCGAGCGGATCCAGTTTCGCTTCCTGATGACCACGGAAGCGATAGGCGTTAATCAGCTGAAGAACCCGGATCTGTTTCTTGTCCGCATCAGACGTTGCACTGGCAGGAACACCGCCACTGGCAAGAAAACGCTGATTACGGGAAATGTGTTCAAACTGTTCGCGGATGGAAGAGTGGACAACGTCGCGGCCCTGATAGCCATCGACACTGGGGAGCTTGTCGAAATAGCTCCGCCACTCTTCGGGAACGGCATTGGGGTCTGTCAGGTAGGTTTCAAAAAGCTGTTCAACATAGGCAAGATTTCCACCCTGAAGGTGGGAAGTCTGCCATAACTGCTCCATTATGCTTTCGTGCATCTTGAATAGCTCACCTTGGGCTGGTGCGGGGAGCCCGATATGGTCGGCCAGGGGTATATCTCAGTCAATACGGGTTTTTACGGGATCGACTTTGGCCACCACACCCGACATGGATGTTTTCCATTCCCCGGTGGTTTTTATACTCAGCAAAGCAGGGAGAAAACTTTATAAGTTCCCGCCACGGCTTGCGTAGTGTGCACCCGGGTAAGACTTTTGACTATAAGCCTTTGGTTGAAGGCCCCGCAAACTTGCGAGGCCTTCCGGGTACTAACCTGATCAGAACAGTATAGCGTCTGAGTGAAATTCTGCCGCTTAAGTAGCCCGCTGCAGCAGAAGATTCCGAATATGGCCGATAGCCCTTGTGGGGTTCAGACCTTTCGGGCAGACACTGACACAGTTCATGATGCCCCGGCAGCGGAACACGCTGAACGGGTCATCCAGATTGGCAAGCCGCTCGTCCTGCGCCGTATCCCGGCTGTCCGCCAGGAAACGGTAGGCCTGCAGCAGACCGGCGGGACCAATGAACTTGTCCGGATTCCACCAGAACGACGGGCAGGCGGTGGAGCAGCATGCACAGAGGATGCACTCGTACAGGCCGTCCAGCTTCTCGCGATCTTCCGGAGACTGCAGGCGTTCGATCGCAGGCGCGGGCTTATCGTTTATCAGGTAAGGCATGACCTTCTCATACTGCTTGTAGAAGAGGCTCATGTCGACAACCAGATCCCGAATAACCGGCAAACCAGGCAGCGGGCGCAACACCAGCTTGTCGCCTTTCACCACCTGGGAAACAGGAGTGATGCACGCCAGGCCGTTTTTGCCGTTCATGTTCATGCCATCAGAACCGCATACCCCCTCACGACAGGACCGGCGGTAGGCCATGGAAGGGTCGCCTTCCTTGATCAGGTTCAGGACGTCAAGGACCATCAGATCCTTGCCTTCCGGAATCTCGACATTAACGTCCTGCATATAGGGCGCATTGTCGGTCTCCGGGTTATAACGATAAAGGCTTACTAACATTTTCGGCGTCCCCCTTAGTAAGTCCGGACCTTCGGCTGGAAGGTGTCTACAGTCTTCGGCGCGAAATTCACGTCACGCTTTCCAACGCGCTTTTCCAGCGGAAAGTACATAGAGTGCTTGAGCCAGTTTTCATCGTCACGCTCGGTAAAGTCGTTCCTCGCGTGGGCTCCACGGCTCTCCTTGCGTTCAAACGCGGAAATGGCAGTGGACAGCGCAACCTCGTACAGATTATCGAGCTCAAGGGCTTCGATGCGAGCAGTATTGAAAGCGTTACTCGTATCAGCCAGCTTGGTATTGCGAACACGCTCACCAATGGCTTCCAGCTTCTGCAGACCCTCTTCCATGCTCTTGCCATCACGGAATACGCCGAAGTACAGCTGCATGCAGTTCTGGAGATCCTTGCGAACCTCAGCCACGCTCTCGCCCTCAGACGCACTGTTCAGGCGATCAAGCCGCGCCATGGCACGCTTGATATCCTCTTCGCTGGCACCGTCTACCTCAAAACCGCCACGGAGCTGCTCTTCGATGTGCAGACCCGCCGCACGACCAAAGACCACCAGGTCCAGCAGTGAGTTACCACCCAGGCGGTTGGCACCGTGCACAGAGACACAAGCTGCCTCACCGCAGGCAAACAGCCCCGGAATCGGCTTGTCCTTACCGTTCTCGTCCTGGGTCAGGGCCTGACCACCAACGTTAGTCGGGATACCACCCATCATGTAGTGACAGGTCGGCACAACCGGGATCGGTTCTTTGACCGGATCGACGTGTGCGAAGGTGCGGGACAACTCACAAATGCCCGGCAGACGCAGATTCAGGGTTTCTTCACCCAGATGATCCAGCTTCAGCAGAACGTGATCCTTGTCGGGACCACATCCGCGGCCTTCGAGAATTTCGATAACCATGGCCCGGGCAACAACGTCCCGGCCCGCCAGGTCCTTGGCGTTCGGAGCGTAGCGCTCCATGAAACGCTCACCTTCGGCATTAATCAGGTAGCCACCCTCACCCCGGCAACCTTCGGTCACCAGTGTACCGGCACCGTAGATACCGGTCGGATGGAATTGCCACATTTCCATATCCTGCATCGGGAACCCGGCGCGCAGCGCCATGCCAATGCCGTCGCCGGTGTTGATCAGGGCGTTGGTTGTGGAGGCGTAAATACGGCCCGCACCACCGGTAGCCAGAACGGTTGCCTTGCACTTGATGTAGGCAACTTCGCCAGTCTCTACCTCAATGGCAACCACACCTACAACTTCGTCCTTGCTGTTCTTGACGAGATCTACCGCGTACCACTCATTAAGGAAGGTAGTACCGCCCTTGATGTTCGCCTGGTAAAGAGTGTGAAGAAGCGCATGGCCAGTACGGTCAGCCGCAGCACAGGTGCGGGCTGCCTGAGTCGGGTTATCCGGACCCTTGGACTGACCACCGAACGGACGCTGATAGATGCGGCCCTGCTCGGTACGGGAGAAAGGAAGACCCATGTGCTCAAGCTCGAATACCGCCTGAGGCCCCACGGAACACATGTACTCAACGGCATCCTGGTCGGCAATGTAGTCCGAACCTTTTACCGTGTCATACATGTGCCAGCGCCAGTCGTCGTTAGGATCGGCACTTGCGATCGCGCAGGTGATACCGCCCTGGGCAGAGACCGTATGAGACCGCGTAGGAAAAACTTTGGTGATACACGCGGTATTGACGCCGGACTCGGTCAGCTGAAGCGCGGCACGCATGCCGGACCCGCCACCGCCGATAACAATCGCGTCAAAAGACATGGTCTTGATATTAGCCATCGATTAAAGCCCCCAAAGAATCTGAATGCCCCAAACCACATATACGAACATGGTCAGCCCACAAGCCGCCTGCACGATAAACCTGGGACCCATGGCCTTGATGTAGTCCGTGGTCACCGTCCAGAGCCCTACCCAGGCATGAGCACCAATCGAAAGCAGTGCCATCAAGGTAAAGATACGGAACCAGGTCTGGTCAAAAAGCGCGTTCCAGGTGTCATAGTTGACATCAGTCGTCAACATATAACCGAGCAGGAAAATTGTATACAAAGCAAGTACGTAGGCGGTTACCCGCTGGATCAGCCAGTCGAAGACACCACTGCGACCCAGGTTTGTGACGCTGTTTACCATACCCAGACTCCTGCCAGAACGATGAGAATGACGGAAACCACAATCGTGATCTTCGAGGCGAGGCGGCCGCTCTCGAGCTCTTCACCAATGCCCATGTCCATGAACAGGTGCTTGATACCCGCAACCAGGTGGTACAACAGAGCAGACAAGATGCCCCAGATAATCAGCTTGGCAAGGAAGCTGTCCAGCAGTTCATTAACGCGACTGAAGCCCTCTTCCCCGGACAGGGAAAGCTGAAGCCCGTAAAGCATGAACGCAACACCAACAAAAATGATGATGCCACTGATACGGTGCAATATGGACGTAATGGCTGGCAGCGGAAAATGAAACTTGCCGAGATCGAGATTTACTGGTCGTTTGCTATTCACAGCGCTCTCACACTCTCTCTTGGTTCCGCGGAACCGGAAAACCGGGTGCGGATGGTTGGTATGTAAGGATCGGCGTGCTGATACGAAACCGGCACACGATTGGCTCAGAAGGGAGGAAACCTCACCGGCAACCCGCTATTTACAGGCAGCGGGAAAAGGTTTATCCCCGATTCCGGGCTAGGGATTATAAGGAGTACCCTAACCAATTACAAACCTGCAACGTCGCCCAGGCCGCGTATTTCAGGGGCTTAAGCAAGCTATAAGGATGATTGACAAATCCTTTTCCACCCCCAATCCGTTGTTATTCGGGATATCCCTGATTTACAGCGAATGTCAAATTCTGGCTTTTCCGGACTCTTCCATTGACAAAAAAAGCCAACGCCCTATATTTTGCCGCCAGTTTTGCGATAATACGCGCCTTCTAGCGCATCTATAACTGTAGATAAAGCTGTTAAAGCTGATAAATAGGAGAGCACCATGACCGACAGGAAAGCCACGCTCTCGGTGGGGGACAAGTCCATTGAGCTACCGGTTTATTCAGGCACCGTCGGCCCTGACGTTATCGACGTACGAGGCCTAGTCCAGGAAGGCGTTTTCACATACGATCCCGGGTTCGTATCCACAGCAGCCTGCGAATCGGCCATTACCTACATCGATGGTGCAAATGGCGTTCTCCTGCACCGCGGCTACCCGATTGAGCAGCTGGCCGAACATTCTGACTACCTTGAAGTCTGTTACCTCCTCCTTCACGGCGAGCTTCCGAGCGCCGAGGAGAACCAGAAGTTCCACGACACCATCAAAAATCACACGATGCTGCACGACCAGATGCGGAATTTCTTCCAGGGTTTCCGTCGTGACGCACACCCTATGGCCATCATGTGTGGCGTGGTGGGCGCTCTGTCCGCCTTTTACCACGGTGAAATGGACGTAGCCAGCGAGGAACAGCGGGAAATCACCGCTCATCGCCTGATTGCAAAAATGCCGACCATTGCCGCCTGGTGCTACAAATATGCCATCGGACAGCCCTTTATTTACCCGCGCAATGACCTCTCGTACTCCGAGAACTTCCTGCAAATGATGTTTGGCGTTCCCTGTGAGGAGTACAAGCCGAACCCGATCCTGGCCAAGGCCATGGACAAGATCTTCATCCTGCACGCGGACCACGAACAGAACGCATCGACCTCCACGGTCCGCCTGGCCGGCTCAACCGGCGCCAACCCCTATGCGTGTATCGCCTCCGGGATTGCAGCCCTGTGGGGCCCTGCACATGGTGGCGCCAACGAGGCAGTACTGGATATGCTGGCCGAGATTGGCGACGAATCCAATATCGAGAAATTCATTGCCAAGGCCAAGGATAAGGACGATCCATTCCGCCTGATGGGCTTCGGCCATCGGGTTTACAAGAACTTCGACCCTCGAGCCAAAGTGATGGCAGAAACTGCTCACGAGGTCCTGACTGAACTGGGTCTGGAGAACGATCCGCTGCTGAAAATCGCGCAGCGTCTCGAGAAAATCGCGCTGGAGGACGAATACTTTGTCAAGCGCAAGCTATACCCGAATGTGGATTTCTACTCCGGCCTGATCCTCAAGGCAATTGGAATCCCCACTTCCATGTTCACCGTTATCTTCGCCCTGTCGCGGACCATTGGCTGGTTCTCGCACTGGAACGAAATGGTCAGCGGCGACTACCGCATCGGCCGTCCGCGCCAGCTCTACACTGGTCCGGATTCCCGGGACTATCCGACAAAATAAACTCGATTACCGGGGTAAGACATGCAAAGGCCGCTGATTCAGCGGCCTTTTTTATTCGCTCCAGCCCCACGCTTCTGTGCTAAGTTAACCCGACAAAAACACGAGAGGAGAAAGCAATGACCACAGCAGCATTTATCGGCCTTGGCGTGATGGGCTATCCGATGGCCGGCCACCTTGCCAAAGCCGGGCTCACCGTCAGGGTCTGGAACCGGACCTCTGCCAAAGCCGAGCAGTGGACAACCGAATACTCCGGAACCAGCTGCACCACCATTGCCGAAGCCGTTAACGGCGCCGATATCGTGCTGACCTGCGTTGGCGCAGATACCGACCTGAAGGCCGTATACGAAGGCGACGCCGGGATTCTCGCCAACGCGTCCGAGGGCGCGGTCCTGATCGACCATACCACTGCCTCCGCCGGTATCGCCGAATACCTGGCCACTGCCGCGCGCAAACACAACCTGGGATTTGTCGATGCCCCGGTTTCCGGCGGGCAGCAAGGCGCTGAGAACGGCAAACTGACCATTATGTGTGGCGGCTCCGAGCAGGACTACGCCAAAGCCGAGCCGGTTATGGAGCACTATGCGCGCGCGCTCAACCGGATGGGCCCGGCCGGCAGTGGCCAGAAAACCAAGATGGTAAACCAGATTGCCATTGCTGGCCTGGTACAGGGCCTTTCAGAAGCGCTCCACTTTGCCGAGCAGGCCGAGCTGGATGTAGCGAAAGTGGTGGACGTGATTTCCAAAGGCGCAGCCCAGTCCTGGCAGATGGAAAACCGCTCGGGAACCATGATGGCCGGAGAATTCGAACACGGCTTCGCCGTAGACTGGATGCGGAAGGACCTGGGAATCTGCCTGGAAGAAGCGCGAAAAGTGAATGCTTCACTGCCAGTTACAGCACTGGTGGATCAATTCTATGCGGATGTGCAGTCGATGGGCGGAAAACGCTGGGACACTTCCTCTCTCATTCAGAGACTGAGAAAGTTCCGATAAGTCTTTGAAGACGGGGCCAGATGAACGCGTTCATCTGGCCACGGTTCCATGAGTATTACTTTTTCTTGTCCTGCGGCTGCCACTTCCCGTTCACATACCACGCAGACCAGCCCGTCGCTTTGCCGTCCTTCTCGGACATGACGTACTGCTCCTTGCTCTTCCGGCTGTAACGGATCACCGTCGGATTGCCCTCGGGATCACGCTCGGGCGCGTCCATGAGGTAATCGTACTTCGGATCAACTTCCTTGCGGTGCGGTTTGATCTCCATGACCAGAGGCGGCCGCGTTTCCCGGTTTTTCGGGAACTTACTGGCAGCCAGGAACAATCCGGAGGCGCCGTCCCGAAGAACGTAGGTGTCATCCACCTTCTGGCACTGAAGCTCCGGCATGGGCACCGGGTCCATCTTGGGCGGGGCTGGCTCACCGTTTTTCAGCAACTTACGGGTATTCTTGCACTCATCATTGGTGCAACCGAAATACTTCCCGAACCGTCCCGTTTTCAGCTGCATCTCGGAGCCGCACTTGTCACACTCCAGGGTCGGGCCATCGTAGCCCTTGATGCGGAACGTGCCCTTTTCAACTTCGTAACCGGAGCAATCAGGGTTATTACCACAAACGTGGAGCTTGCGGGTCTCGTCAACCAGGTAGCTGTCCATGGCCGTGCCACACTTCGGACAACGCCGCTTCTTGCGCAGCAGGCGGGTCTCACCCTCACCTTCGACATCATCGTCCGCGCTAACCACTTCATCACCCGAAACCAGGTTAATGGTGGTCTTGCAACGCTCTTTCGGCGGTAACGAATAACCGGAACAGCCGAGAAACACACCGGTGCTGGCCACCCGAATCTGCATATTCCGGCCACAGCTGGGACACGGGATATCGGTTTCCGTGGGCTTATTGGCGCGCATCCCGCCGTCTTCACCACTCTCGGCTTTTTCCAGCTGTTTCTGGAACCGACCATAAAAGTCATTCAGGACTTTCTTCCACTCGACATCGCCTTCGGCAATCTCGTCGAGCTCATCTTCCATCCTCGCGGTGAAGTCAAAGTCCATCAGGTTCGGGAAAGATTCCGACAGGCGCTCAGTAACGATTTCGCCCATCTTCTCGGCATAGAACCGACGGTTCTGCAGCCTTACGTACCCACGATCCTGAATCGTAGAAATGATCGAGGCATAGGTAGACGGCCTGCCAATGCCCTGTTTTTCAAGCTCTTTGACCAGACTGGCTTCAGTATACCTGGGTGACGGTTTGGTGAAGTGCTGACTGGGATCCAGCTTCTTGAGATCCAGTACTTCATCTACCTGGATATCAGGCAGAGCGATGTCTTCATCTTTCTTGGCAGCCTGGGGAGCCGCTTTCAGGAAACCGTCGAACTTGATGATCCGGCCTCGGGTACGGAGCTCGTAATCGCCGTTGGCCACCACGATGGACGTGCTCAGGAATTCGGCATCGGACATCTGACAAGCAATAAACTGGCGCCAGATCAGGTCGTAGAGCTTCTCGGCATCCTTCTCAAGACCGCTGATATCAGCCGGACGACGGCTGACTTCGGTCGGACGAATCGCCTCGTGGGCCTCCTGGGCGCCCTCTTTGCTGCCGTAAACGCGGGGTTTCTCGGGACGGTATTTGTCGCCGAACTGCTTCTCAATATAAGTTCGGCAACTGTTAATCGCATCCTGACTGAGGTTGGTGGAGTCAGTACGCATATAGGTAATGAAACCGGCCTCATAAAGACGCTGGGCAAGCATCATGGTCTTCTTGACGCTGAACCCCATACGGTTACTGGCAGCCTGCTGGAGCGTGGACGTAATGAACGGCGCTGAGGGGCGCGAACGGGTCGGTTTGTCTTCCCGCTTGGCGACCTTGAAGGTGCCGGCCTTGAGGCGGCTGACGTGTTCGCTGCTCTGCTGCTCATTGACCGGCCGATACGGCTTGTCATCGTGCCGGGTAACCTCGAAGCGGACCGGTTGATCAGCCTTGGCAGACGCAAGATCGGCGTGTAACTGCCAGAATTCCTCGGGAACAAACTTCCGGATTTCACGCTCCCGCTCGACGATCAGCCTCACGGCGACTGATTGCACACGGCCGGCAGACAGGCCACGGGCAATCTTGGCCCAAAGCAGAGGCGACACCATGTAGCCCACAACCCGATCGAGGAAGCGGCGGGCCTGCTGGGCATTCACACGGTTATTGTCCAGATTACCAGGATCCTTGAAGGCCTCCTGAATCGCACGCTTGGTGATTTCGTTGAACACCACGCGTCGGTACTTCTCGGGTTCGCCACCAATGGTCTGCTGAAGGTGCCAGGCGATCGCCTCCCCTTCACGGTCCAAATCCGTTGCCAGATAAATATGGTCTGCTGATTTGGCCAGACGCTTGAGTTCGCTGACCACTTTCTCTTTGCCGGGAAGGATCTCGTAACGGGCACTCCAGTCCTGATCCGGGTCGACACCCATCCGGGCGACCAGCTGTTCACGAGACTTGCGCTTTTTGTGCACCGCCTTTTCTTCAGGGCTCATCTTGCGGGTGATAGCAGCCTGCTTTGCACGCTCCTTGGGATCGGACTGGGATCCGCTGCCACTGACGGGAAGATCACGAATATGCCCGACGCTCGATTTGACGATGAAGTCAGAGCCCAGGTACTTGTTGATGGTCTTCGCTTTCGCTGGTGACTCGACAATTACGAGACTTTTACCCATATCGGAATTCTGTATCCTTGGCGATAAATCGGTCAATAAATCAGCAAACCGTAAACTCGCTGTAAAATCAGTCGGCTAGAAAACACATATACGCCGCCATCTTGTATAGGCTCACTGTTTTACAGGGTCAAGAATAGCAAGACAACCCATTCTTTGGTTTCAATCCTGCTTTTTTTCACATTCGGGAACCCTGTTGGGGCCGCCTGCTGAAACAGAAAGGCCCGGCATTTGCCGGGCCTTCTGAAACCGCGTACTGCAACCCACTTAACGGATTACAGACGCTCCCAGACCGTTGCGATGCCCTGGCCCAGGCCGATACACATGGTGGAAACACCAAGCTTACCGCCTTTGGCCTGCATCACATTCAGCAGGGTTGTGGAGATACGTGCACCAGAGCAGCCCAGCGGATGGCCCAAAGCAATCGCGCCGCCGTTCAGGTTCACTTTCTCTTCCATAACGCCCAGCAGCTTCAGGTCCTTGAGGACTGGCAGAGACTGGCCTGCAAAAGCTTCGTTCAGTTCCCAGAAGTCGATATCTTCGACTTTCAGGCCTGCACGCTTCAGGGCTTTCTTGGTAGCAGGCACCGGGCCATAACCCATGATCGCGGGATCACAACCAGCA
>Ga0209938_1001220_pt1 | contig 13371 bp, 8 predicted proteins | sample SalPonR2_C_D1_MG_FD_185708 | JGI IMG/M metagenome (GOLD analysis project Ga0209938, IMG submission 185708) | Salt pond soil microbial communities from South San Francisco under conditions of wetland restoration - Salt Pond MetaG R2_C_D1_MG... ... | reverse complement strand
CATTAATATTGTATCTGTAGGTACCGATAATGCAACCAATTCAGTTTTGGCTAATGGTCAATTTGTATTTGCGTCAGTCACAGATGTAAACTCAAATACACAAGTGCAGCTGCATAATGTTTACCGGACTGGTCAGTCAGGTGTTGAGCCCGTTTTAGCAGACGCTGCATTAGCCTCATTTGCTGGCATCCGGAACTTTTCGCCTGATTCCGTATTCTATTTTATGATGCAGGATTCAGCACATGTATGGGATAATTTTGCCGCCGGTATGAATATTTACCAAACAGTTGAATACCTCGATACCCCTAAATATGAACCCGGAAACTACCGTGTGAAAGTTACTTCTCAGGATAGCTCAGTGCAGTTTTATCAGTTTAGCTGGGTGAATGAACCGCTGGCAAGTATAGAAAGTCTTAGTAGTGATTATGATCTGTGGACGCATGTCGACTATGAAAATAATGATGCCTGGGCTGAAATGATTTTTGTGAAAGATCCTCAAAAATTGTTGAATTTTGAGCTCAGTCCGGGTGCCAGAATATTTTTAAATGGTAAATGGGATGCAGATTATAGCCGTATTAATGATACAGCCAGCCAGTTCTTTGGCCCTTATAGCCTTAATTATGATAGTGCTTTTGTGAGTTTTGAAATTCTGGATTACCAGGGAAATCAAATTGATTGGCGTTTGGTGATGACAATTGGTGGAGGAATTCAAACTAGCTCCTTTACAGGTAAGGTTTATCCAAATCCTGTCTCAAATGTGCTGCACGTTGAATCAAATCAAATAGTTCAGACTGTAACCTTACTTTCCATTGATGGCAGACCAGTCGATGAATTTACTGTGAATAGCAGACATGCTGTTTTACCTGCTCAAAAACTGGTGGCTGGAACATATATCCTGCTTATAAAGCAAAATGGAAAATATAAAAGTAAGATATTTACCAGGAAACCTTAATTTACATGGTAAAATCAAAAAAAGGCTTCCAATTTGGAAGCCTTTTTTGCTGTGAATAAATTTATTATTTCAGATTGTGCTTTTTGATAAAGTCTTCAATTGGTTCTGCAAGTGAAGGCTGACCAATTTCCTGAAGGTCATATCCAACTTTTACGGTTGGCTTGTCAATCTTAACAATACGGTTTAAGTCAATTGGGGTAGCAATAACAACTGCATCACATGGTGTGTTGTTGATTGTTTTTTCCAAATCTTTTTTCTGTTCTTCACCGTAGCCCATTGCCGGAAGTAATTTCCCGATTCCAGGATAAGTCTGGAAAGTTTCGTTTAATCTGCCAACGACATATTCTCTTGGGTCAACCATCTCAGCTGCACCTGCTTTGCGGGCTGCAACAGTTCCGGCACCAATTTTCATTTCACCGTGTGTAAGTGTTGGTCCGTCTTCAACAACTAATACTTTCTTACCGCGAATAATCTCTGGTTTATCTATCGTTAATGGCGAAGCACCATCTACAACCATAGCCTCAGGAGCTACTTTTGCAATGCTTTCACGCACGATTTGTATGTTATCCGCATCAGCGCTATCCATTTTGTTGATAACCACAACGTCAGATAAACGAAGTGTAGTCTCACCAGGATAGTATTTTAATTCGTGTCCCGGACGATGAGGGTCAACAACCGTTACCATTAGGTCAGGCTTATAAAATGGAAAATCGTTATTTCCACCATCCCATAAAATAACATCACATCCGTCAGGATCATTTTCTGCTTCTCTGACAATGGCTTCATAGTCAACACCAGCATAAATTACATTACCACGTGTAATATGCGGCTCATATTCCTCCATCTCTTCAATTGTGCAGTCGTGCTTTTCAAGATCTTCAATTTTAGCAAAACGCTGAACTTTTTGTTTTGCCAGGTCACCATAAGGCATTGGGTGACGAATAGCAACAACTTTTAATCCGGCTTCCATTAAAAGTTCAATAATACGACGTGATGTTTGTGATTTTCCGCAACCTGTACGAACTGCACCAACAGCAATAACAGGTTTTGTACTCTTAATCATTGTGTCATTTCCGCCTATTAATGAAAACGATGCTCCAGCAGCATTGACTCGTGAAGCCATGCGCATTACGTGTTCATATGGCACATCACTATATGAAAATACACATTCATCAGCTTTAAGATCTACGATAAGTTTTTCAAGCTCTTCTTCACCATGAATTGGAATTCCATCTGGATATAGGCTTCCTGCTAATTCGGCCGGATATTTGCGGCCATCAATATCTGGAATTTGGGCTGCAGTAAAAGCAACAACGTTAAATGAATCGTTGTCTCTGAAATAGGTGTTGAAGTTGTGAAAATCACGACCAGCAGCACCAATGATAATGACATTACGTTTTGCCATAAGTCAATTCCTCCGTTTTTTTATTTATGAATAAATTAGGTTTTAAAAATTGCGAAACAAATATAGTGGTTTAAACAAAATTTCCTAATTTTTGATAATGTTTAATAATTACCTTTATTTATGAACTATTTGGCACATTTATATCTCTCTGGAAAAAATGATGAGGTAAAAGTTGGAAATTTTATTGCAGATGCTGTAAAAGGACGTAACTTGTCTAAATATCCTAAAGGCCTGCAAAATGGAATTAAACTCCACCGCTGTATAGATGATTTTACAGACCATCATCCAATTGTGCTTGATGTAAATAAAATATTTGCCCCGGCATATAAAAAATATGCTGGTATAGTAACAGACATGATTTTCGATCATTTTTTAGCTAGTAATTGGCAAAAATTTCACGAACAAACCTTGTCTGAATATGTTAATGAAGTAAATAAAGTGTTATTATCCTGGTTTTATATAATGCCACGGCAAATTCAGTTAATGATGCCATTTTGGGTGAAACACAGGTGGCCGGAAATATACAGCAGCCCTGACGGTTTAATTAGAGCCCTTAACGGTATGCCAAGGTATACTTCCTTACCGGCAAGAAGTGATTTTGTAAAAGAAGTGCTAAGGAAAGAGCAATCCGGCCTGCAACGTGCTTTTAATGACTTTTTTGTTGCTTTAAGCCAGGAGTTTTATGATACTGAAAATAATTAATTTGCGTTTAGCCTATTCATATTCAGAAAAATATGTGCTACAAAAATATAAAAGTTCCTTTTTTTTTTTCAAAAACCTTTTTAGCTTTGTAGCTTTGTAAGTAAGAGTAAATGAGAAATCCATAAAATTATTGTAAACTATGAAAACAAGTTTCAAGTACTTAACAATCGTTATGGCGGCTATCATGCTATTCACCGGCTGTAAAGAGCTGGAGAAAATGCAGAAAATGGCTGACCAGGTAACTTTAAATGTACAAAAAAGTCCGGTTGAAATGCACGGAGATAGCATTGCAATCAAGTTAACAGGTTCGTTCCCTCCAAAGTTCTTCCAGAAAAAAGCACAACTGGAAGTAATACCAGTACTAAAATATAACGGACAGGAAGTTGCATTTAAATCAATTAAACTACAGGGAGAAGATGTTGAAGCCAACAATAAGGTAATTCCTTTTGAGAGTGGTGGTTCTTTCGAAATTGTAGATAAAATTGCATATGATCCCGCAATGCGCGAAGCAACACTTATTGCACGCGGCACAGCTACAGTTAAAGACGAAAGCATGGTTGTCCTGGAGCGTGAGGTTGCTCCAGGTGTAATGTCTACTGCTACATTGCTTGATTTTTCAGATGCTAAAGTTGTAAGAGCTGCTGATAACTTCCAGCGTGTTACTTATGATGCTAAAGAAGCAAAAATTCAGTTCCTTATCAATCGTTACAATATTCGTGGACGCGAGTTACGTAAAGATGAAATTAAAGCTTTCAATGATTATATTAAGCAAGTTGCTGAAAAAGAAAATATGAACATTGAAAACATCACAATTGATGCTTATGCTTCACCTGATGGAACTGTAGAACTCAATACTGAACTTTCAGAAGATCGTAAAAATGTTACTGAAAAGTACCTTGGCAACACAGTTAAAAAGGCAGATATTGAGATAGAAGAAGAGAAAAATGTTTATAATACAAGATCAGTTGCCGAAGACTGGGAAGGATTCAAAAAAGAGCTTCAAAAATCAGATGTGCCTGATAAAGACCTTATTTTGAGAGTTCTATCAATGTATAATGATCCTGAGGTACGTGAAAAAGAAATCAGAAATATTTCTGCTGCATTTGAAGAGCTTAAAGATGAAGTGCTTCCTCAATTGCGTCGTTCTGAATTCCGTATGAAAGTTGCTGTTGTTGGTTTCTCTGATGAGGAGATATCAAAATTTGCAATGGAAAAGCCCGATACACTTAATGTAGAAGAATTGCTTTATGCTGCTACACTAACAGAAGATCTTGCTGAGCAAAAACAAATCTTCACTACAGTAACAGAACAATATAGCGATGATTGGAGAGGTCATAATAACCTTGGTGTTGTAAACTACCTGAATGGCAACTATGCAGATGCATTAACAAGCTTTGAGGCAGCTAAAGCAATCGAAGCAAATAACAGTAAAGTATTAAACAATCTCGGAGCAGTTGCTTTAGCTCAGGGAGATGTTGAGAAAGCTTCAGAATACCTTAAAGCAGCTACAGCAGGTGGTAACGAAACAAGTTACAACCAGGCATTGATTGCCACTAAAAAAGGTGAATATGAAGATGCTGTTGATATGTATGCTAGCAGTAAATACCAAACTGTAAACTTTGCTCTTGCTAAACTATTGCAGTATAGCAGAACCCAGAATGAGCAAGCTTATGATGCAGCACTAGGAATTCTTGAAAAAGTTGAAAACAAAGAGAATCCATTGCTTTACTATGTAAAAGCTGTTGTTGGAGCACGTAAGCAAGATTCAGACATGCTTTTCAATAACTTGCGCACAGCAATCGAGAAAAATGCAGACCTCAAGCAAACTGCTGCTACTGATGTTGAGTTCCGTCGTTATAAAGAAGATGCAACTTTTACTTCAATAGTTGAATAATAATACAATTATTAAAATATCAGGGCTGTCTCAAACGGGACAGCCCTTTCTATATTAAATGACCCGATGTTTATAGCTAAAAAGAAAAGAAAAGAGAATATAATTGAGTATTTGCTGTATATGTATCAGATAGAAGATACTTTAAGAGCTGTTTCCCTTGATTTTAATAAGCTTGATGAAAAAGTTATTTCAAAATACAAAGCTGATGAAGCGCAAAAAGAAGAACTGCGCAACTGGTATAAAGAATTAATCAAACAAATGAAATCAGAGGGCATAGAGGAAAAAGGGCATTTAAGTTTTCTTCAAACGCTGGGAGGGGAAGTTAATGATTTACATCTTTGGTTAAATGAACAAAAAGAATTGGCTATTTATAGAAATGATTATGAAAAGGCTAAACCCTTCCTTTTAGAGTTTCAATATAAACTTAAGTCTGATTATACTACAGAGGTAGATATCGCACTCAATGCGCTTTATTATTATGTGTTGACAAGGATGAAGCAAGAAGACATTAATAAAGAAACCGAGGAGGCAATTAGAATTATAAGTCAGTTTTTACGAAACTTAGCCAAATATTTTAATCAATATGAAGAAGGAAAACTTCGAATTGATTGAAATGTTAATCTTTTTAAAACCCAAATGAATTATTTGCCGTATCAGTTTATTTGATGTAAATTGCATTATAATATAGATGATTATGAAAAATATATTAACCATAATATTGGTGCTTGTAACTCTTACTGGCATTTCGCGTACGCCCCCCTGGGCTGATAAAACATCCGATAAATATTTCTATTACGGAGTTGGTATGAGCTTTAAGAAAAAGGCCCCCAGGTCACATTTTAAGCAAACTGGTGAGAAATATATGAATGATTATGTCGAAGAGGCAAGGAAGAAGGCAATTAAAAATTTGGCTGAAAATGTAGCCGGTATTACAGTATCCGGCACACACGATGATGCCGAAATTTTGCTTAATAATGCTAAATTAAGAAACCTTGAGATATATAAGTTTAAAGAATACAATGTAGAATATTGGGTCTCCGTTCGCATTCCCAAAAAAGTGGTGGAAGAAATTCGTAAAGAAGCACGAATTGATAAGGCAAGAAAAAATCTTAAGGAAGGAAAAAAAGATTTTAAGAAAAATGCCTTTGATGAAGAATTCAAGTAAATCATTATATTTTAATTACATATAGAGGGCGTCAAATATGACGCCCTTTTTTTCTTCAAAAAACTTCAAAATTCTTTCATAAAAAGTTTGGAATGTAAAAATATATCCTCTACTTTTGCACCCGCTTTGATAGAAAAAGCGCAGATATTTGAAGGAGATAGGGTGATTTTGAGCAGATGAAAAGGAGAGAAGTTCGGCAAGGAAAAAAAGTTTTAAAAAAACTTGAAAAAATAGTTGTCGGCGGAAAAAATTAGCTTTATCTTTGCAGCCCGCAAAAGAAGGAATAGAGGGGAATAAGAAGCGGGAATGATCTTTGAAAAGAATGAAGGTAGCAAACCCTGTAAGGTAGGATCGGTCTTAAAGGAAATTTTTTAAGATTTTAATTACAACGAAGAGTTTGATCCTGGCTCAGGATGAACGCTAGCGGCAGGCTTAACACATGCAAGTCGAGGGGTAACAGGTTCTTTCGGGAATGCTGACGACCGGCGCACGGGTGAGTAACGCGTATGCAACCTTCCTGTATCAGGAGGATAGGCCTTGGAAACGAGGATTAATACTGCGTAATATTATTTTATCGCATGGTAAGATAATCAAATTTACGAAGGATACAGATGGGCATGCGTACCATTAGCTAGATGGTAAGGTAACGGCTTACCATGGCTATGATGGTTAGGGGTTCTGCAAGGAAGATCCCCCACACTGGTACTGAGACACGGACCAGACTCCTACGGGAGGCAGCAGTGAGGAATATTGGTCAATGGAGGCAACTCTGAACCAGCCAAGCCGCGTGAAGGAAGACTGTTCTATGAATTGTAAACTTCTTTTGTGACAGAGTAAAGATAGCTACGTGTAGTTGTTTGCAAGTATGTCATGAATAAGCATCGGCTAACTCCGTGCCAGCAGCCGCGGTAATACGGAGGATGCAGGCGTTATCCGGATTTATTAGGTTTAAAGGGTGTTCAGGCTGTCTGGTAAGTCAGAGGTGAAAGTCGGTTGCTTAACGATCGAATTGCCTTTGAAACTGTCAGACTTGAGTATGGATGTGGTAGGCGGAATGTGTAGTGTAGCGGTGAAATGCATAGATATTACACAGAACTCCAATTGCGAAGGCAGCTTACCAAACCAGCACTGACGCTGAAGCACGAAAGCGTGGGTAGCGAACAGGATTAGATACCCTGGTAGTCCACGCAGTAAACGATGCTCACTCGCTGTTGGCAATACACCGTCAGCGGCTAAGGGAAACCGATAAGTGAGCCACCTGGGGAGTACGATCGCAAGATTGAAACTCAAAGGAATTGACGGGGGCCCGCACAAGCGGTGGAACATGTGGTTTAATTCGATGATACGCGAGGAACCTTACCTGGGCTTAAATGTGAAGTGCATTGTTTGGAAACAGATATTTCCTTCGGGACTCTTTACAAGGTGCTGCATGGTTGTCGTCAGCTCGTGCCGTGAGGTGTCGGGTTAAGTCCCATAACGAGCGCAACCCCTATTGTTAGTTACCAGCGCGTAAAGGCGGGGACTCTAACGAGACTGCCGGTGTAAACCGCGAGGAAGGTGGGGATGACGTCAAATCAGCACGGCCCTTATGTCCAGGGCTACACACGTGTTACAATGGTCGGTACAGAGGGCAGCTAGACAGCAATGTCAAGCGAATCTCAAAAGCCGATCCCAGTTCGGATTGGAGTCTGCAACCCGACTCCATGAAGGTGGAATCGCTAGTAATCGCGCATCAGCCATGGCGCGGTGAATACGTTCCCGGGCCTTGTACACACCGCCCGTCAAGCCATGGAAGTCTGGGGTGCCTGAAGGCCGTAACCGCAAGGAGCGGTCTAGGGTAAAACAGATGACTGGGGCTAAGTCGTAACAAGGTAGCCGTACCGGAAGGTGTGGCTGGAACACCTCCTTTCTGGAGAGACTGATCACAAGTGAAGAGAGATTGACGCAGAAGGGTTTGCACCTTTATTTTATAATATTACAGGTCCCACAGCTGGCATTATTGCCAAGGGCCGGGACTTTTTACGAGAGTCCCGTAGCTCAGCTGGCTCCGATTTTTCCAAAAGCTATGCTTTTGCATAAAAATCGAGAGTCCTCGAAACAAGCGCAAAATCAAAGATTTTGATTGTTTCGGGATTAGAGCACTACGCAAAACAGACAAAAAGCGGAGGGACGTCATAAAGTCAGTCCCGTAGCTCAGCTGGTTAGAGCGCTACACTGATAATGTAGAGGTCCCCCGTTCAAGTCGGGGCGGGACTACGAAAAAAAAAGGAGAATAGACATTAGGGTCCATAGAATGGTTCGATACCTTTATTCTCCACAACGTCTGCCTGAGCGCAAGCGAGGGCGGGCAAATTATCCAAAGAGTTTGGAAAGGTGGTTATCCACCTATGGAAAAGCTTCGGCGGATAATAGAAGATCTTTGACATGCTGATATAATCTCGAGCAAGAGAAAAGAATATTAAAGAAGCGAGAAAAGAGCGCATGGTGGATGCCTAGGCTCTCAGAGGCGAAGAAGGACGTGATAAGCTGCGAAAAGCTGTGGTGAGGTGCAAATAACCTTTGATCCGCAGATCTCCGAATGGGTCAACCCATCCCGATTTATCGGGATATTCCTGTTAAAAGGAAAGCTAACCCAGCGAACTGAAACATCTAAGTAGCTGGAGGAAGAGAAAACAATAGTGATTTCCCAAGTAGTGGCGAGCGAACGGGAAACAGCCCAAACCATTTATGTTTCGGCATAGATGGGGTTGAAGGACTGCAACAAAGAGATATAACATAAGTAGAACGTTTTGGAAAGAACGACCGCAGAGTGTGAAAGTCACGTACACGTGTAGTTATATTTTTTAGCAGTATCCTGAGTATGTCGGGACACGAGAAACCCTGACAGAATTCGCCGGGACCATCCGGTAAGGCTAAATACTACTGAGAGACCGATAGTGAACCAGTACTGTGAAGGAAAGGTGAAAAGCACTTCGAACAGAAGAGTGAAACAGAACCTGAAACCGTGCGCTTACAAGCGGTCGGAGTCCCGATTTATCGGGATGACGGCGTGCCTTTTGCATAATGAGCCTACGAGTTGTCGATATTAGCAAGGTTAAGGAATTAAGTTCTGCAACCGAAGCGAAAGCGAGTCTGAATAGGGCGCTATAGTTGATGTCGGCAGACGCGAAACCAGCGTGATCTATCCTTGATCAGGTTGAAGTGACGGTAATACGTCATGGAGGACCGCACCAGGAAGCGTTGAAAAGCTTTTGGATGAATTGAGGATAGGGGTGAAAGGCCAATCAAACCTGGAAATATCTCGTACTCCCCGAAATGCATTTAGGTGCAGCCATATTCGAGTGTAATTGAGGTAGAGCTACTGATAAGGCTAGGGGGCTTCACCGCCTACCAACCCTTGACAAACTCCGAATGCTATTACATGATGAATATGAGTGAGGCTATGGGTGCTAAGGTCCATAGCCTAAAGGGCAACAACCCGGACCATCAGCTAAGGTCCCCAAGTATAGTCTAAGTTGAACAAACGCGGTCTGATAGCTAAGACAGCTAGGATGTTGGCTTGGAAGCAGCCATTCATTTAACGAGTGCGTAACAGCTCACTAGTCGAGCCGTCGGGCATGGATGATAATCGGGCATAAGACTATCACCGAAGCTATGGGATTTACAATTAATTGTAGATCGGTAGGGGAGCATTCCAAACGTCGCAGAAGCTATGCTGTAAGGCTTAGTGGAGATTTTGGAAAAGCAAATGTAGGCATAAGTAACGATAAATACAGCGAGAAACTGTATCGCCGCAAGACTAAGGATTCCTGATCAACGCTAATCGGATCAGGGTTAGTCGGGACCTAAGGAGTAGCCGAAGGGCGAATCCGATGGTAAACTGGTTAATATTCCAGTACTGTATATAATTTCGATGGGGTCACGTAGGAGTGACAGGTCCGCGTACTGACGGAATAGTACGTTTAAGGGGGTAGGCATATAAAAGGTTAATAGCTTTTTATCGCTGAACCTGAGAGTACCACAACGCTTCGGCAGCGTGGATAGCGACCGTAATCATACTACCGAGAAAAACCTCTAAGGTAAGGTTATATACACCCGTACCGTAAACCGACACAGGTAGTCGAGGAGAGTATCCTCAGGCGCTCGGGAGATTCATGGCTAAGGAACTAGGCAAAATAGACCTGTAACTTCGGGATAAAGGTCTCCCGACATTAGCTTGTCGGGACGCAGTGAAAAGATCCAAACGACTGTTTACCAAAAACACAGGGCTCTGCAAAATCGAAAGATTAGGTATAGGGCCTGACACCTGCCCGGTGCCGGAAGGTTAAGAGGAGATGTCATCTTCGGAGAAGCATTGAATTGAAGCCCCGGTAAACGGCGGCCGTAACTATAACGGTCCTAAGGTAGCGAAATTCCTTGTCGGGTAAGTTCCGACCTGCACGAATGGTGTAACGATTTGGATACTGTCTCAGCCATGAGCCCGGTGAAATTGAAGTATCGGTGAAGATGCCGGTTACCCGCAACGGGACGGAAAGACCCCGTGAACCTTTACTACAACTTATCATTGGTTTTGGCTAAGCGATGTGTAGGATAGGTCGGAGACAATGAAGCAGCTTCGCCAGGAGTTGTGGAGTCAACCTTGAAATACGACCCTTTACTTAGTTGGAATCTAACCCCGATAACCTCGGGGGACATTGATAGGCGGGTAGTTTGACTGGGGTGGTCGCCTCCAAAAGCGTAACGGAGGCTTTCAAAGGTTCCCTCAGCATGATTGGTAACCATGCGAAGCGTGCAATGGCATAAGGGAGCTTGACTGCGAGACTGACAAGTCGACCAGGAACGAAAGTTGGACATAGTGATCCGGCGGTAGAAAATGGATTTGCCGTCGCTCAAAGGATAAAAGGTACTCCGGGGATAACAGGCTTATCGCCCCCAAGAGCTCATATCGACGGGGCGGTTTGGCACCTCGATGTCGGCTCGTCACATCCTGGGGCTGGAGAAGGTCCCAAGGGTTGGGCTGTTCGCCCATTAAAGTGGCACGCGAGCTGGGTTCAGAACGTCGTGAGACAGTTCGGTCCCTATCTGTTGTGGGCGTAGGAAACTTGCGAGGGCCTGACACTAGTACGAGAGGACCGTGTTGGACGGACCACTGGTTTACCTGTTGTGGCGCCAGCTGCATCGCAGGGTAGCTAAGTTCGGAAGAGATAAGTGCTGAAAGCATCTAAGCACGAAGCTCGCCTCAAGATAAGGTTTCCATTGAGGGTCGTTGGAGACTACGACGTTGATAGGCTGCAGGTGTAAAGGCGGTAACGTCAAAGCCGAGCAGTACTAATTACCCGAGAGCTTCTTTAAAGTAGCAGAACGAAAAGAGATTGTATCAGTGTGTCATATATTATAGGGCACAAACGCCGAAAGAATTAACCTACCCATAAAGACAGAGGTAGGAATAAAGAGACAAGTCTGCCTTGGCCGAGGCTAGGGCAGACAAGGACTTAAGGTGGTTACAGCGGTGGGGTTCCACCTCTTCCCATACCGAACAGAGAAGTTAAGCCCACCAGCGCCGATGGTACTGCGTAAAGCGGGAGAGTAGGTCGCCGCCAACTTTTAAAAGCCTGTTTATCTTAGGATAGACAGGCTTTTTTTATGTTTTTGCATTTCGGGCCTACCCTATTGTATAGCGAATAATAATAGAAGAAAACAAATAATGAAAGCGTCTTTAAGAAGGGCATAGTTTCTTAATGGCTCGTCCTTCTTTTTGGAACCATTAAGGCATTAAGCGGAGTTAAGAAGGAAAGCATTTCCCTTAATGCCCTTAATTTCTTAATGGCGTGATCAAACATTGCAAATGCCATATATTCAGGACTATTTGATTAGGATACAAAGGGATGGCCACTCCCCATACCCATCTCCCAGGTTCGAGCTCCGCGCCGATGGCCCTCCAGCCGGCGGATAGCGGGAGAGTAGTGCCTGTCCGCCAATCGGCGTGATCGCCGCCAACTTTTAAAAGCCTGTTTATCTTAGGATAGACAGGCTTTTTTTATGGTGAAAAATTGGCTTAAATAATCGGCTATCTCAAAGAAACCTATTTGAACATCATTTTAATACTGCCTTGTTTGACCAGTAAAACCCTTGAATTTATTTGTGATACTTCTTTTTTTTCGGAGCAGCTCTAATTATCTTTTTGAATATATTAACTTTGCATGAAATTCGTTATAAATAATACTATTTGAAAGTTTGATATTATGCGACAAATTCTTTTAATATTTCTGATCACTAATTTTTCAATATCTATGTTTGCTCAGAATGTTGGTCAGGAAGGTGGTGATACACTACTGAACTATAAGGATATTAATGGGTTAAAACAGGGCAAGTGGATTAAGAAATATGTGAATGGACAGGTCCGCTATAAAGGTTATTTTGTTGATGATGAACCAAAAGGCGATTTTTATCAATATGATAAAAAAGGCAATTTGAAAGCTAAGCAATACTATTTTGGTGATAGTTTACAATGCACCACTGTTTTATTTTATGCCAATGGTGATACTTTGGCTTCAGGTAAATATTATAATAAGAAGAAAGATAGTATTTGGAACTATTATAATGAAAAAGGTCAATTAATGATGACCGAATCATACAATAAAGGCACTTATGATGGTGATTTTATTTACTATCACGAAAATGGGACAAAATGGCAATATATTCATTACACCGATGGTCAGAAGGATGGCCACTGGAAACGGTTTTACCGTAATGGCAATCCAATGTTTGAAACCTTTTATGAAGATGGCATGCGACAGGATACCTTTAAAACATACTACCCTGATGGGCAAGTGGAAGTGGTTGTGCCTTATGTGAACGATCTGAAACATGGCAAATATATTTTATATGATCGGCACGGTAATGTTATTGAAACCCGGATTTATGAAAATGGTATGCCAGAAAATGCCGATAAACTTGATGAAAAAGAGACGCAAAGAATCGATAGTTTATTACAAAATAGGGGGCGTTTTGATGAACCCTACGATCAGGGTATAAATTTTTTCAAAAAAGACAGGTATTAATACTCCTTAAATTAATCATAACTGCAAAAATATTGTTATAGATATTGAAAATTTAGTGGGAAAGCTAAAAAAAGTGGAATGCGAGTTTTTAAAGTGTAGAAGAATTAAAAGGTGAAAGAATGAAAAAACGTGTTTTACTCGCAATGAGTGGAGGAATTGATAGCTCTGTAGCCGGTATGTTGTTGAGTGAGC
>Ga0209938_1001216_pt1 | contig 13391 bp, 6 predicted proteins | sample SalPonR2_C_D1_MG_FD_185708 | JGI IMG/M metagenome (GOLD analysis project Ga0209938, IMG submission 185708) | Salt pond soil microbial communities from South San Francisco under conditions of wetland restoration - Salt Pond MetaG R2_C_D1_MG... ... | reverse complement strand
TCCGAACTCGAGCAGCGCTGCATCGATTGTCATGATCGAAATCAGCCTGCCATGGTGGCCGACTGGCGCAGCAGTCATCACGCCGAGGAAGGCGTGACCTGTCTCGATTGTCACGAGGTTGCCGAGGATGCGCCGATGGGCGCGCGCCACAAAGGCACTTACGTTTCGGTGCTGGTGCCGCCGACTGTATGCGGCCAGTGTCATGAAGACCAGGTCGCGCAGTTCAACCAGAGCGGACACTTCCGCGCCTACAGGCAGCAGATTCCCAAGGACAGCCTGCATGCGTTGACCTCGATCCACGAGGGCCGCGAGCATCCCGAACTCGGCGACGCGCCGAACGAAACCGGGTGCATTCAGTGTCACGGCACAGAGATCAAGGTCGACGACGATGGTTTGCCCACCCCGGAAACCTGGCCCAATTCGGGCATCGGCAACGTCTACCCCGACGGCAGCACCGGGAGCTGCGGTGTGTGCCATACGCGGCATAAATTCTCCAACGCCGAGGCGCGCAAGCCGCATGCCTGTGCGTCCTGCCATCTGGGGCCCGACCACCCGAACATCGAGATCTACGAGAACAGCAAGCACGGTCACATCTATCTGACCGAAGGCCACACCTGGGATTTCGAAGGGCCGAGCGGGGAATGGAAGCCTGGCGAGGATTACCGCGCGCCCACCTGCGCGACCTGTCACATGAGCGAGGTCGGCATAGTCGATGCCACGCACAACGTGACGGAGCGACTCCACTGGGTGCAGTGGGCCAAGCGCTCGAACGTGCGCGACTCCGACAACATCATGAGTCCCACCCTGGGCGACGGCGAGGAAGGCCGAGAGAAGATGATGATGGTGTGCGAGTCCTGCCACAGCATCCGGCACACCGACGGCTTCTTCGCCCAGGCCGACAAGGCCGTGAAGCTTTACAACCAGGCGTACTACGAGCCGGCCACGAAAATGCGCGAGGAACTGCGCGAGAAGGGGCTGCTGAAAGACAACCAGTGGACGGACAAGTTCGAGATCACCTATTACCATCTCTGGCATCACGAGGGTCGCCGCGCACGCATGGGTGCGACCCACGGCGCACCGGACTACGCGCACTGGCATGGATTCTTCGAGTTGATGCAGGACATCTACGAGCTCGAGCAGATCTACGAGCGACGGATCGAGACCGGCGAGATAGGTGAATAACGGCGATGAATAACAGCCGCGAGTGACCAGAAAACCATCAATCCCGGCCGGAATCGATCGCCATCTCCGGCCGGGATCGCTTACCCGATGTCTGGCGTGCCCGTCTGCCGATCAACCGTAAGACGATCAACAGCAATCTTCCTGATACTTGCCGGCTGTCGCCGATGGTGGCTGAAATGCCGGAATGCGCAGTCGATGAAGGCCGGTTCGCAGCCACGCTGCGCCGGGCGGATTCTCACTTGCTGACATGGAAGCGCGCGGCGGACCTGCCTCGATCACCGGGATGGTCGCGACGAAGTTTGTCTTCCTTCCGGCGCAACGGCACGGTGCTTCCAGCCCGAGTTCCCGGCGCATCTTCGGGCCGAGGTCTTCGAGCGACAGCGTGCTCATGATGTTTCTTCGTCGGTCGGCACCGCGCTGACCACCAGGCGCAGCGGGCCGCCGGCCTCGAACGCGTCTATGGGCCAGCAGGTCACCAGGGTCAGCAGCGGGCCCGGGGCGTTCATGTCCAGGCGCGTGGTGCGCGAATCGACAACACGGCTTTCCTGGACTCGCCAGTTCCTGATGACGCCGGCCGGTTGCTCCAGTTGTATTCGGTGTCCTTGTTCCAGGTCGCCCAGAAAGCGGAAATGGGTATCGCGGTGGGCAGCGATCAGCACGTGTCCGTTGGGCCCGGTTTCGATGCCGGGACCCCAGGCCAGATTGGGCGTTGCCATGCCTTCGACCACCAGCCGGTCGAGCTTGAGCTCGGGTACGAACAGGCGCGCGGCCGGGCGGGTACGGGCGCCCGGCCACGGGGATCCGGCGCCGTCTTCATCGGCCCCGGCCCAGGCCGAGGCCATCAGCCACTGGCCGACCAGGCCCTTGCCCTGTATCCAGCCGAATTCGGCCAACTGGCTGAACGCGGCCAGAGCAAGCAGTGCGACAACCAGCCGCGCAATCACGCCCGTTCTCCGGGGTGGGCCGCATCGTCGCCTGCATCCGAATCCCTGCGGCTGCGCTCCAGCCGGTTGAACCGGCGGTTGAAGATCATAAGCAGCACGATGGTGAGGATGGACAGCCCGCGCAGGCCCGTTTCCAGCGAACCTGCGTCGGTGGCCGGCATGGCGTGCAGCGCGGCCGGGTCGCGATTGTCGGGGTGGCGATTGTCCGGTGCGGCGCCGGCGACGGCGACGCGCTGCAGCTTTGCGGCCTCGGTGCGGCGCGGCGTGCGGTCGACGGCCACCAGGCTGGTCAGCGGGCTGACGATGCGGTATTCGAGTGCGGTCAGAAGGCGTTCGTCGTGTCTAAGTTGCGCATCCATGCTGCCTTTCGGGCGGTCGGCCAGGCCCTCGATGCGCGCCTGGGCCCACGCGCGCGCCACGCCCGGCGCCGAGAAATAATCGCGCATCGGCCACTCCATCTCGACCAAGCGCAGGTCGCGAAAGCCGGTGGCGCGGACGCTGCCGCGATTGATCTCGTTCGCCGCCCCGTCCAGGCGCGCGAGCACCATCAGCGGCTGGCCGGCGTACAGGTCCGGCATGCGTTCCGGCCAGGTTTCGGCTGAAGTGTCGGCGGGGACGGGCCAGTCGATCTGCAGATTTTCGAGTACCGGGCTTTCGAGCTGCACCAGCAGTTCGCTCATGCGTCCGGCGATGTCGCGCGGGTCCTTGATCAGCGTCGTGGTGCCGTGGCCGCGGCGCGCGGCGCGATTCAAAAACGCGTCGTTGACGCCGTGGCCGATACCGATGGCGAACAGCCGCGAATCCTCGATTTCGCGGTCGATGCGTTCGAGTACCTGCGGCTCATTGGCCACCGCGCCGTCGGTGACGAACACGATCTGGCGCAGGTAGCCACGATTGTTGCCAACATTCGGCAGGCCGTCCATCGCCATGCCCATGGCCGCGTCGATCTCGGTGCCGCCGTCGGCATCGAGGCGCTCGATGAAGCGGTAGGCCCGGTCGAGGTTGGCCCGGGTGGCGGCCACCGCGCCGTCGAACAGCGGCAACGCGGTATTGCTGAACGCGATCACGTTGAAGCGATCGTCGTGGTCGATTCGGTCCAGCGCGAGGCGAACGGCCTCGCGCGCCTGCTCGAACGCCTCGCCCTGCATCGATCCCGACCGGTCGATGACCAGGATCAGTTCGCGCTTGAGTGCGACCGGCGTGAAATCGCGCGGCGGCAGCAGCATCAGCAGCGCGTGCGCCCGGCCGCGCAGCTGTTCGACGAACAGCGCGCCCTGCAGCCGGTCTTCGTCGCGTGCGCTCCAGACCAGTTCGAAATCCTTGCCTGCGGCCCGTTCCGGTTCGGCCAGTTCGATGGTCCGGTCGCTGCCGCGGCCACGGACGTCGACTGGGTGGTGCAGGCTTTGCACCCCGGCCAGCTCGAAACCGGCCGCCAGCGCCACCGACATCGACAGTCGCGGCGCCGCGCCGGGACTGTAGGCCGGCGCCGGCGCCGCGTTCGCCAGCGTCTGCGATTCGGTGCCGGCGCCGTTTTCGTATCTCGGCAGGGTGGTGGTCGGGAAGCGCAGCGTGAACCGGCCGTAGCGGTAATCGACGGTCTGGCCGAAACCGATGGTCACCACGATATCCTCGCCCGGCGCGATGTTGGTCAGCGATGTCGAGAACAGGTTGCCGGCATGCTGTTCGACCAGCCCGGCGGTCCGGCCTTGGTCGCGCGCCTGCTCGAAGACTTGCCTGGCGTCGGCCTTCTCGCGCACTTCGCCCGCGATCACGCGCTCGCCGATCGCGATCCGGAGCTCGTCCACGCTGGCGCCGTCGGGTAGCGGGAACACGTAGCGGCCCTCGGCCCAGCCTTGCGTGTGGTTGGTGAAGTGCTGCGTGACGGTGGTTCGTGCCAGCAGTCCGGTGACGCGGATATCGACCTCGGTGGACTGGGTGACCGCCGCCACCGCGCCGGCGTCGCCGACCAGCTGCAGGCCGGCCCGCGTCTGTGCCTGGAGGATCGAAGTCGTTGTCAGAAAGCAAAGGACAAGCAAGCAAGCGCGGGTGTATGTCATCGGGGCCGTCTCTTGATGGAAGTTGCAGACGATTGGAACAGCCGAAAATGGCCCGGCCCGGCCGCGAATCTGGCGATTCGATGACCAAATGTGGCAGAAAGATGGCAGCGGTGGCGGGACTGTCGAAAAGCAAGATCAAACCAGCTCGCGCGAAGGCGCCAAGTCGCGAAGGAAAGGCGAAAAGGTTAAAAAGGCGAAAGCTTAATTCCCCGCAGAGACGCAGAGAAGATCGAAGACACAATTTAATGAGAAGAAATCAAGTCGAACCAGGTTCGCGGCCCGGACAAGCGCGCAGTTGTAGGGCGGATAAGCAACGCGCATCCGCCGCATGTCCGGCGACATGACCGGGAACGGTGGATGCACTTTGCTTATCCCCCCTACGATTCGTGGCGGGTCTCGCATTTTCCGGTTTCCTCCGCGCCTCTGCGGGAGTATGTTCTTCATCTTGCTTTCCTTGGCGCCTTTGCGTCTTCGCGAGAGCTGTATTGACTTTGATTCTGGCCTTGGCCTTGACTTGCCCGCAGCCTCCCGCAAACGTTCGACGAGCGCTAAGCTATGCGCATGAGCCGCTGCATTGCCGTTGTCGAGGACGAGGCGCCTATCCGGGAGAACTACCTGGACGCGTTTCGCCGTCATGGATTTACCGCCCGGGGCTATGTCGACCGGGCGTCGGCCGAGCGTGCCTTTGCCGACGAGCTGCCGGACCTGGTCATCATCGATATCGGGCTGGGCGACGAGCACGAGGGCGGCTTCGAATTGTGTCGGGCGCTGCGTGCGCGCTCCGAAACACTGCCGATCATCTTCCTGACCGCGCGCGACAGCGAACTCGATGCGGTCTCCGGACTGAGATTGGGCGCCGACGATTATCTGACCAAGGATATTTCCATCCCGCACCTGATGGCGCGCGTCAGCGCGCTGCGGCGGCGGCTGGAGGCGCTTGCCCGCCCCGGGCCGCAGGACCACGAACTGGTTAGCGGCGAGCTGGCGATCGACACCGACTGCCTGATCGTGCGCTGGCGCGGACGCCCGATCGATCTGACCGTGACCGAGTTCTGGATCGTGCATGCGCTGGCGCGCTACCCCGGGCATGTCCGGAGCCGCGAGCAGTTGATGGAAGCCGCCAGCCTGGTGGTGGACGAATCAACGATCACCTCGCACATCAAGCGCATCCGGCGCAAGTTCCAGCTACACGATCCGGAATTCGGTTGCCTGTTTACGGTTCACGGCGCCGGTTATCGCTGGACCGCTTCGGAATGAAGCTCAGGGGCCAGTTGATGCTGGCTACATCGCTGGTACTGATTCTGCCGCTGCTCGGTCTGCAGTTTGTCGCGCAGGTCGAAAAGCTGCTGCGGCAGGGCCAGGAGCAGGCGCTTGTCGACAGTGCAAGAGCGCTGGCGACCGTCGTGCCCCGGCCTCGATCGGAAACGACCGGTGCCGCCGACCCGCTTTACGTCCATACCGCGCGGCAGCCGCTGCTGCTGGACGGTTACGGCGACGACTGGACGGCCTGGCTGGAGGGCACCGAGCGGGTCGGGCCGGACGGCCGGCAGTCGCATTCGGCGATTGCAGCACTGGACGATGGGAGGTTTCCCAAGGCGGCCGCGCCGGTGTCGCTGGCGCTGGCCCAGTCGCCGACGGGTCTGCACCTGCTGCTGCAGGTTTCCGATGCCGATACGCGCTTTGCCGGGCCCGACGGGACGCCGGGCGATCACGTCGAGCTGCGGTTCGCCGGGTCGCGCGGTGAATCTTGGCTGCGCATCGTCCCGACCGCGCCGGGTCGCTTCACGCGCGCAGCCGAGCCGGGCGACTGGCCGGTGGTGCACGGCATGATGCAGCCTCTGGCCCGCGGCTGGAACCTCGAGCTGCGAATTCCGCTGCGAGATCGGCCGGACCGCATCGGTGTCTCGGTATTCGATGTCGACGCCGCCGGAAGTCGCGAGTATTCGATCCCGGGGCGGGTACCCGTGGTGGCCGCCGATCCGGGTCTTTCCGCCGAACTCGAGGCGCTGGTGCCCGGCGGCATGCGGACCTGGCTGGTCACGCACCAGGGCGACGTACTCGGGCGCGCCGATCGCGCACGGTCGGGCGCGAGCCCGGCGGACCGGTCGCCCTCGATCTGGCAGACCCTTCTGTTCGAGCGGCTGGCCGGCGACGCGCTGTCGCGGCTGCCGCCGCCTGGGCCGTTCACGGCGCGGCTGGCCGGCCCCGACCTGGATGCGGCGCGACTGGGAGAAATTTCGCCGCTGTGGATGATCGAGCGCGATTCCGAGCAGCCGGGCGCGCGGGTGCGCGTGACCATGGCGCTGGACAACGGCACAGCTTATCCGCCGCTTCTGGTGCTTGAGCACGACGCCGATGCGATGCTGCTGCTGGCCAGCGACGCCGTGTTGCGCCTGGCCGGCGTCAGCGCCTTCGTATTCCTGGCCGCGGCCGCGGTGCTGCTGGCGTTTGCCTGGCGGCTGTCGTCGCGTATCCGGCGCCTGCAGCGCAGCACCGAGGCGGCCGTGGCCGACGACGGCAAGGTGATGGCTGCGCCGGACAGGCTTCGCGGCGGTGACGAAATCGCGGCGCTTTCGGCAAGCATGGCATCGCTGCTGGATCGATTGCGAGTGCATCAGCATTACCTGGGCACGCTCGCCGACCGTCTTTCGCACGAGCTGCGCACGCCGTTGACCATGATCGGGTCGTCGCTGGACAACCTGGCCGACCAGGTCGGCAGCGGCGGCGTTTTCGATCACGACCAGGCCAGGCTCTACCTGGAACGTGCGGGGCAGGGCAACCGGCGTCTGAACCGCATTTTCAGTGCCATGAGCCAGGCCGCCCGGCTCGAGGAAGCGCTGATCGAGGAGCCGTTCGAGGCGTTCGACCTGTTCGAACTGGCACGTGATTACTGCGCCGCGCGCCAGGACGCATGCGGCAAACATGAACTGAAGTTCGAAGGCACCGGGCAGCCGGTGCGCATGAATGGTTCGCCGGACTTGATCGCCCAGCTGTTGGACAAGCTTGTCGACAATGCGCTGGATTTTGCAAATCCGGGCAGTGCAATCCGGGTCAGGGTGATGCGGTCCGGCGACACGGCCCGACTCGAAGTCGAAAACGACGGGCCGTCCATAGACCCTGCTTCGGCCGCCGAGCTGTTCGAGGCCATGGTGTCGTGGCGGAAGTCCGGGGCCGAGAAACCTCACCTGGGGCTGGGGCTCTTCATCGCCAGGCTGATTGCGCAACGCCACGACGGCCGGATGCTGGCCCGGGCAATTCCCGGCGGCAGTGCGTTCAGCCTCGAGCTGCCGTGCCGGAAAGATGACACCCGATAAGCCGTCGCGTCGGCCGGGGGGCCACAGGCGCGACGGTAGCCGGGTCTGCTAGTTGTAAACCAGTTCCGCCCGATCGATGGCTTCGACCCCCGACATGGCCGCCAGCAGCTCGGCACAGGGCTTGACCCGCCAGCCGGCGCCCAGGCGCAGCGTGGCCTCGGCGCGGCCGTTGACGTAATCGATGATCACCGGCGTCTCGCCGTTGCGATAGGGGCGCAGCGTCGCGGCCAGCTGTTCGTCGATGTCGGTGGGCTTGAACGATGGGCGCAGCCTGATGTGGACATGCCGTGCAAAGCGCTGGCGGGCCTTGTCCAGAGTCAGCACCTGTTCGGCCACCATCCGGTAGCCGCCGTTGAAATCGTCGATCTCGACCTTGCCGCTGGCAATGATGATCTCGTCGGACACCAACAGGTCGGCGCAGTCGGCCAGCGTTCGGTCGAATATCGCCACCTCGATGCGCCCGCTGCCGTCGTCGATGGCGACGAACGCGCCCTTGCCGGGGCGCCGTCGCATGGTCACGATCAGGCCGGCAAGCGTCATCGAAAGACCGGGCCGGCGCCCGCGCGACGGCTCGGCGTCGCCGAAGCGGTTGCCGATGTCGCCGAGACGGCAGGTGGTGAAACCGTCCACTTCGTCGACCAGGTCGTCCATCGGGTGACCGCTGAGATAAAGACCCAGCGTCTCGCGCTCGGCGCGCAGTCTCTGGCGCGAAGTCCAGTTGGCGGTGTCGGGCAGCGGTTCGTCCTGGATTGTGCGGTCGCCGCCGGCCGGTGCGCCGAACAGGCTGGTCTGGCCGGCCGCCGAGTCCGCCTGGTGGCGTTCGGCCGACGACCAGGCGTCGGGAAGCGCCTGCAGCAGCGCGGACCGGTTCGAATGGATCGAATCCAGCGCCCCGGCACGCACCAGCGTCTCCATGGTCTTGCGGGTCATCCGGGCCAGCTCGACTTCGCGCAGCAATGCGCCCGGCGACTCGAAGCGGCCGAGCTTGTCGCGCGCGGCCAGTATCGCTTCTATCGCTCCTTCACCGACGCCCTTGATCGCGCCGAGACCATATCGGATCACGCCGTCCTCGACCTCGAAGCGCCACTGCGAGTGGTTGACGTCCGGCGGTCGCACCTCCAGCTGCATGGCGCGACAGTCCTCGATCAGGTTGGCGATCTTGTCGGTCTTGTCGAGATCGGCCGACAGCACCGCGGCCATGAATTCGGCGGGATAGTGGGCCTTCAGCCACGCGGTCTGGTAGGCGACCAGCGCGTAGGCCACCGAGTGCGACTTGTTGAAGCCGTAACCGGCAAAGGTTTCGATCAGCCCGAACAGATGCTGGGCCTCGTCGGCCTTCAGTCCTTGTTCGGCGGCGCCCTCGACGAAGATTGCCCGCTGCTCGGCCATCAGGGCGCGATCCTTCTTACCCATGGCACGCCTGAGAAGATCGGCCGCGCCCAGCGTGTAGCCGCCGACCACCTGGGCGATCTGCATGACCTGTTCCTGGTACAGGATCACGCCGTAGGTGGGCTTCAGAATCGGCTCGGTGAGCGGGTGCGGGTAATCCACCCTCGCACGACCGTGCTTGCGCTCGACGTAGTCGTCGACCATCCCGGCATCCAGCGGGCCGGGCCGGAACAGTGCGACGGCCGCCACGATGTCGTCGAAGCTGTCGGGCACCAGCTTGCGGAGCAGGTCCTTCATGCCGCGCGACTCGAGCTGGAACACCGCGGTCGTATGAGCCTTCTGCAGCAGCTTGAAGGTATCGGCGTCGTCCAGCGGCAGGTCGTCCAGTGTGACCGGTTCCAGATTCTCCAGACGGCGCTGGCGATTCACCGACTTCAGCGCCCAGTCGATGATGGTCAGGTTCCTGAGTCCGAGAAAGTCGAACTTGACCAGGCCCACGGCCTCGACGTCGTTCTTGTCGAACTGGGTCACCACCGAGCCGGTGCGCGGGTCGGTGTAGAGCGGCGCGAAATCGGTCAGCGGCCCGGGCGCGATGACCACGCCGCCGGCGTGCTTGCCGGCGTTGCGCGCCACGCCCTCGAGCTGCAGCGCCAGTTCCATGATGCTGCGCGTGTCGTCCTCGCTGTCGAAGCGCTGCTTGAGTTCGGGCTCCTGTTTCAGGGCCTTTTTGAGCGTGATGTCGAGCTGCAGCGGGATGAGCTTGGCGATCGAATCGACAAAGCCGTAGTTGTAGCCCAGCACCCGGCCGCAGTCGCGTACCGCGGCCTTGGCCGCCAGCGTGCCGTAGGTGATGATCTGGCTGACCCGTTCGCGGCCGTAGTGCTCGGCCACGTAGTCGATGACCCGGTCGCGGCCCTCGACGCAGAAATCGATGTCGAAGTCGGGCATGGACACGCGTTCGGGATTCAGGAAGCGCTCGAACAGCAGGTCGTAGCGCAGCGGGTCCGGATCGGTGATGCCGATGCACCAGGCCACCAGCGAGCCGGCGCCCGAGCCGCGCCCCGGACCAACCGGAACGTCGTTGTTGCGAGCCCAGGCGATGAAGTCGGCGACAATCAGAAAGTAGCCCGAAAAGCCCATTGAAACAATCACTTCAAGCTCTTTCCTTACCCGCTCTCTATAATCGTCCTCGGTATGATCGTTGGCCGGGCCGTAGCGCTCCAGCCGCGCTTCCAGCCCTTCGCGCGTCTTGCGCTCGAGGAAATCGTCGGCGGTCTCGCCCGCCGGCACCGGAAACTCCGGCAGCACGTATTCACCCATTTTCAGGTCGAGATTCAATCGTTTGGCCAGTTCGACCGTGTTGTCCAGCGCCACCGGCAGGTCGGAGAATAGTTCTTCCATCTGGGCCGGGGACTTGAGGTATTGCTGGTCGATGAAGTCGTGCGGTCGGTGCTTGTCGTCCAGCAGTCGGCTCTGGTGGATGCAGACCCGGGCTTCGTGGGCCAGAAACTGGTCGGCGGCCGGGAAACGCACGTCGTTGGTGGCCACCACCGGCAGCTCGAGCTCGCTGGCCAGTGCCAGCAGCCCGTTCTCGGCGCGGCTCTCGCCGTTGCGCCCGGTGCGCTGGAGCTCGATGTAGAGCCGGTCCGGAAATTCCTTCTGCCACGCCACCAGACGCCGGCGCGCTTCCTCGAAATGACCGCCGATGAGCGCCTGGCCGACCTCGGAGCTCCAGCCGACCAGCGCGATCAGCCCGTCGCAGGCGCCGTGCAGCCACTCGAAGCGGATGCGCGGCTGGCCCTGGACGCGGCCCTCGATGAAGCTCTTGGAGATCAGCCGGCACAGGTTGAGGTAGCCGGTGCGGTCCTGCACCAGAAGCGTGGCAGAAGAAAATTCGACTTCGTTGGCCGGGTTGCTCAACCGGACGTCGCTGCCCACCAGCGGCTTGACGCCGTTGGCGTGGGCGCTCTTGATGAACTTCACCAACCCGAAAAGGTTGTGCCAGTCGGTGATCGCCAGCGCCGGCATTTCCAGCTCACGCGTGCGGGCGGCAAGGGCGGCGGGCGTGGCCAGCCCGTCTTCCAGGCTGTACTGGGAGTGCACACGCAGGTGAACAAAGGGTCGGGGAGCGGTGTGCGGGGCGTCGGGCATGACTTGAAATTATAGCGCCGGAATGGTTTCGCCGCCGAGGCCGGGAAGGGCGAAAAAAGGCGGTTGCAGGGTTGTCAGGAGGCGTGGCATTGGTATAATGAACGGCTGGTTAAGGGCGATTAGCTCAGTTGGTTAGAGCGCTGTCTTGACATGGCAGAGGTCACTAGTTCGAATCTAGTATCGCCCACCAAATTTTCCCTTCAGAATTCCTCAGGCACTTCCCGTGCGGCGCCGTGCGCTGCTCGGAATCCTCGAGTACTCATTTGTACGCTGCGGTTCCTGCGCTGCGCGCGACGCCACACGGAAAGCACCTGAGAAATCCTGAAGGGAAAATTTACCATTCGGGCAGCAGGTAACCAATCGATCCCCGCAACGGGGCCGTGGGCTGCTCGGAATCCTCAGATACCCCTTTGTATATTCCGGTTCCTGCGCTGCGCGCGACGCCACACGGAAAGCACCTGAGAAATCCTGAAGGGAAAATTTACCATTCGGGCAGCACGTAACCAATCGATCCCCGCTACGACGCCGTGCGCTGCTCGGAATCCTCATATACCAGCTTGTATATTCCGGTTTCTGCGCGCCGCGCGGCGACGCCGGGCACGCACCTGAGAAATCCTGAAGGGAAAATTTACCATTCGGGCAGCACATAACCAATCGATCCCCGCTACGGCGCCGTGCGCTGCTCGGAATCCTCGAGTACTCATTTGTACGCTGCGGTTCCTGCGCTGCGCGCGACGCCACACGGAAAGTGCCTGAGAAATCCTGAAGGGAAAATTTACCATTCGGGCAGCAGGTAACCAATCGATCCGCGCAAAGGCGCCGTGGGCTGCTCGGAATTCTCATTTATCGGTCAAGCAGGAACGTGGAACCGTGCGTCGGCGCTTCGCGCGACTGCGGCGGGTGTTGGGCGTGTTTGCGCCGGCGCGCTTGCGTAGCCTGGATAAGCGCGTAGCGCGCATCCGGGGCGATGATTGTTCGGGCAAGGGCTCGGCGCCGAGGAAGGAATTCGCCGCTTTCGCATCCTTCCTGGCGCGCGGGGGAGGGCCGGGGCGGGGCGGTTTTCGGTATACACTTGCTTTCGAGTGGCGGTTGTTGATTGATTGGCGAACGGGATTTTCGATTTCTTTCCGCATTCATTCGGTTTCGCCCCTCGTCGTCCGGCGTCCCGGGGTGAATCGATGACTCGATTCTTCAGGCCGCACCGGCCTTTTCCATTGCTGCGGCCCGCATGGAGTTCTGCCATGAAACTCGTTCATCTCACGCTGTGGTTGATCCTGCTTCTTTTCGCGCTGCCGGCGCAGGCGGTTCGGCTGGCCCAGGGCGAGGCGGGGCAGGTCGCGATACTTCCGCTTTACAACACGCTTGGCGGGCTGGATACGCTGATCAAGATTTCCAACGGCCCGGAATATTCGGCGGTGCGCGTCCAGTTCCGGGGTCCGGACGGCGAGGCGACCGAGACCTTGAACGTCTACCTTGCGCCGGACGAGGCGTGGCAGGCGGCGGTTTCGATGGGGCCGGAAGGGCCACGTTTGGCTACCGCGGATACCAGTTGCGTTCTCGTTACTTCAACGGGATTCTCGCCGGTGTCGGCCCTGCAGTCGGACCTTTCACTGAGTGCCTCCTTCGGATATGCCGAGGTGCTGCTGATGGGGCAGGTCGAAGATCTCGAGATTCAGTCCGATATTTCGGATCGGTCCTGCCAGGCGCTCGCAGGCGCTTTCGGATCCGGACCTTTTCTCGGAATTTGGGGCGGGGGGCAGGCCAACACCGGCATTTCCGCGCCGACCGACTCGCTGCACATCCACTACCAGCTCATCGATGTCGAGCGCGGCACCCGCTACGGCCTGGACGCGGTGCACCTGGCGCAGTTCCGCGACCAACCGTTTCACGTACCACCGATGGAGTCCTTCGGGCTGGCCGACGCGCATGACGACGGCACCGATATCGGCGAAACGCGCAGCCTGGTCTGCGACGCCGAATGCACGGTCGAAACCTGGGCCGATCCGCGCGATGCGGTCGCCTCGGTACTGCTCGCCGAGGCCCGCCGGGTCGATTACGTGGTCAATCCCGATATCGGCGCATCGTCGAGTTTTGTGCTGCTGAATCCCATGCACCCGTACTACGCCGAAGGCGAAATCCCGGAACCGGAAGCACGTCTCTACGTGACAGACTCCGAGGCCGGGTTCGTATCGCCGTTCGTGTGTCTCGCGCCTCCCCCGCCGAATACCCTGTGCCCCCCGGCCAGCCCCCTGACGCAGCCCGAAGCGCTCAGCGCATTTACCTTGAAGGTCGATGAGCCCGGTATGGTCGTCACGAAACCGGTGCCGATACTGGAAATTTCCGGCCTGTATCCC
>Ga0209938_1001211_pt1 | contig 13403 bp, 10 predicted proteins | sample SalPonR2_C_D1_MG_FD_185708 | JGI IMG/M metagenome (GOLD analysis project Ga0209938, IMG submission 185708) | Salt pond soil microbial communities from South San Francisco under conditions of wetland restoration - Salt Pond MetaG R2_C_D1_MG... ... | reverse complement strand
TTCTGCGGTCGTTTCCGGGTAATGGTGGTGCTCCGATACCGGCTTGACCAGCAGGTTACAGACCAGTCCAATCAGCAACAGACCAGCCATAATGTACATGGTCACCGAATAGGCCTGCGCCGGTGGCATTTCCAGGGATTCGATTTGATAGGCGCGCAGGTAGTTAATCAGGACAGGGCCCAGGATCGCCGCAGCCGACCAGGCTAGTAATAAGCGGCCGTGAATGGCTCCGACTTCCATGGTCCCGAACAAATCACGCAGGTAAGCGGGAATGGTCGCAAAACCTCCTCCATACATACTGATGATTACACCAAAGCAAATCACGAACAGCACAATGCTGCCGGCATTACCGATGGAGGGCACGGAAAAGTACAGTACTGCCCCCAGCAGGAAAAATAGGCTATAGGTGTTCTTGCGGCCGATGCGGTCGGAGAGGGACGACCAAAAGAAGCGGCCGATCATATTGAACAGGCTCAGCAACCCGACAAAGCCTCCGGCAGCGGCAGCGGACACCGCCATCTGCTCCCCTACGGTATCGGCGGAGAACATCTCCTGAATCATTACGGAGGCTTGCCCCAGCACCCCAATGCCCGCCGTAACGTTGAGCATCAGCACGGCAAACAGCAGGTAAAACTGCGGGGTGCGGATCGCCGTATCGGCATCTACCTGCGCCGTGGTAACGAGGCGTTGTTTTTTTAGACCCGTTTTTGGCGACCAGCCGGCCGGCTTCCAACCCGGCGCCGGAATGCGAATCGTCAGCACCCCGAATAGCATAAAGGCGAAATAGATGGCCCCCATCACCAGGAACGTCTCGGCGACGCCTACCGAGGTAACTGATCGGAAATGATCCATCAGCGCTACCGAAAGCGGCGAGGCAATCATCGCACCACCCCCGAAGCCCATGATAGCCATTCCGGTCGCCATGCCCGGACGGTCGGGAAACCACTTAATTAGGGTCGATACCGGAGAGATATACCCCAGGCCCAGACCAATGCCGCCGATCACTCCGTGCCCCAGATAAACGAGCCAGATCTGATGCAGGTGTATGCCCAGCGCAGCCACAAAAAAGCCTCCGGAAAAACACAAAGCCGAAGCAAACATGGCTTTGCGTGGCCCCACACGCTCCAGCCACTTACCAAACAGAGCTGCGGATGCCCCCAGCGTAAACAGGGCAATGGAAAAGATCCAACCCAGGGTGGTGAGCTTCCAGTCTTGTGGAGCCGATTGTGCAATACCCAGCACCCGGGTCATCGGCTCGTTGAATACGCTGTAGGCATAAATTTGCCCGATACATAAATGTATGGCCAGGGCCGCCGGAGGGGTCAACCAGCGATTGTAGCCGGGTTTAGCAATGGTATGCTTGCGGTCTAGAAAGGAGAAGAACGTATTGGCCATATCACTTACATCTAATGAACTAATTGGCAATAGTAACCAGTCGAACGGCTAAACTAAGCGCAAAATCAAATTTTTATTCCAAAACAAGCTCATTTCTGCAAAAAATATACAGGACCTGCCCCACACTGTACGCCCGCGGTAGTGCGCCCGCCGTGCCCTAAGAGATACTGGGTTAGCATCTCTTAGGTATTCCTGAAGAAATCTACCCTTCTGCGGAGTGGTATGTCTTTTTCCATCCAACTTTTCCTCTGATTTCTTCTTATATTGAGGTGAGGTTGCGACATTTAATCTTACGATTAAATCCTTACCTCCCGTTGTATTGAAGTGTACTACAAGCAGCATTTGCTAACGCCCAAAACAACTTTCCATGGAAACGAGCCGTAAAGCCCTGCGTCCGCAGATTATGACCGAAAAAGAGGCCCAAAGCCCAATGGAACAATTCCAAAACGAGGTACTGCGCCCCGTGCTCAAGATGCAGAACGACCTTATCCTGTCCATCTACCGTCATTTTCTCCACAAACGCAAAGTACCCTTCAACGGGATGTCGCGCCAAAAACGCGATGAGTGGATCCGCTCCAGTATGAGCAAGGATAATCGCCTGCGCGGCATTATGATCGGCCTGGTAATTGGTCAGTTCGTCGAGGAAGAGCTCGACTTCTTCCTCAATCACGAAAGTCAGGTGCGTCGTCGCATCACCGAACTGATGACTCAACGCCTGCAATCTCAAGTCAAAACACTGTTGTAAGGTACGAAGTGTGAAGTATGAGGTACGAGGTTGAAAACACTTCACACCTCACACCTCACACCTCACACTTCATACCTCACACTTCATACCTCATACTTCATACTTCACACTTCATACCTCACACTTCATACCTCATACTTCATACCTCATACTTCATACCTCATACTTCACACCTCATACCTCATCACTATGGAACCAACGTTACTCCAATCGCTCGATCTGACGCCCCTGTGGGTGATGCGGCTGCTTTTTGGCCTCATCGTTGCTATTCTGTTTATTCAGTCCGGACTCGACAAAATATTTAACTATCAGGGCGAGCAGTCGTTTTACAAATCGCACTTCAAAGATTCCATACTGCACGGTATGGTGCCTCTGTTGATGCCTGTGATTACCCTCTTTGAAGTGGCTGCCGGCTTCCTGACGGGTATTGGCCTGGTGCTGTACCTGGTCAATGGCTCCACCAACCTGGCCGTTATCGGCTTATTCCTGGCCTGCCTGGCGATCATTCAACTCTTCTTCGGACAACGAGTCGCCAAGGACTATGCCGGAGCGGGCGCACTGGTGCCGTACTTTTTGCTGTGCGCTGCCGGGCTGTATATCTTCATGGTGTGAGGAAGGCGGAAGGATTCCGCATGCTGTTAGACGCGGCAGAGCCACGTCTCTACAGATTTGCGCCATCCACACGATCAACGTCCATTCCGAACCCCGAATTCCCCATTCCGAATTCCCCATTCCCCATTCCCAATTCCCCATGCTGCTAGACGCGGCAGTGCCACGTCTCTACAGATTTGCGCGATCCGCACGATCAACGTCCATTCCGAACCCCAAATTCCGAATTCCCCATTCCGAATTCCCCATTCCCCATTCCAAACTTCTAATTCTTCCTGCCTTTCGGCAAAAAAATACGCTGATTGGCCGAACCTTCGTTTATTTTACACAGTCCTTTTTTTGGCGAAAGCCCATAAAAACTGCTTGCTATGACGACCCGACTATCCCTATTGACTCTTCTACTCATCCTCAGCCAATTTGCGTGGGCACAAGACGCCGGATTACGCGGCATCATCAGTGACCCGCAAGGGGAACCTTTAGCCTTTGCCAGCCTGTACGTCAACGAAACGGGTGCCGGAGCTGTCACCAATGAAGAGGGCTATTACGAACTGCGCCTGGCCCCGGGTGATTATACGGTGGTGATTCAATTCCTGGGCTATCAGACCCGCATTGAAAAGATCACTATTGGGCAAAGCTTCCAGGAGCGCAATTTTCGGCTGCAGCCCCAAAGCTTCGAGTTGAAAGAAGTGGAAGTGACCTCCGACGGCGAAGACCCCGCCTATACCGTGATGCGTCGGGCCATTGCTAAAGCCGAATACCATCGGCAGCAACTCGATGCTTATCAGGCTGAGGTGTACATCAAAGGCTCGGGTCGACTACTCAAATCGCCGGGCATTGTACGTAAATTTGTGGAGCGGGAAGGCATCGACTCGACGATGGCCTTTACCTCCGAAAGTATTTCCGAAGTAACCTACGAACGCCCCAACACCTATAAAGAACGCGTCATTTCGGTATATACTACCGGCGAAGACAATTCCAACGGCCCTACGGGTTTTATCAACGGCAGCTTCTACGACCCGAAAATATCGGGCGCCGTTTCGCCCCTCTCCCCCAAGGCATTCGGATACTATCGATTCCAGCTCGATGGCTATTTTGAAGACCGCGGCTATCTGGTTAATAAAATCAGAGTCACACCCCGGAGCCAGGGCGATAATGTCTTTTCGGGATATATTTATATCCTGGAAGATTACTGGAGCATTCACAGCCTGGAGCTCACCACCTATCAATACGGCTTCCGGTTTGACATCAATGCGATCTTCAACCCGGTAGAGCAAAACGTGTGGATGCCCGTGCGTTATACCTTTTATGCTATTGGTCGTATTTTTGGCTTTGAATTTGAATACGAATACCTTTCCACCGTCAACGAGTACGACATCACGCTCAACCCCGAGTTACCCACCGAACTCGATGTAGTAGACGACAAGCTAAACAAAGAGCTTGCCGCTCAAATAGAACAGGCTCGCAAAAAGAACCCGGAGCAAGCCGAGGCCATCGAAAAACTAAATCAGGGCGAAGAGCTGACCCGCAAGGAACTCCGAAAAATGATGCGAAGCTACGCCAAAGAAGAGCGGCAGGAGCAGGAAGCCCCCGAAGTCGTCGAAAACACCTCCATGGAAATCGATTCCAATGCTTACCGGCAAGACTCTGCTTTCTGGGCCGAAGTGCGCCCCATTCCCCTAACCGATTACGAAGTCAAAGGATACGAATGGCAGGATAGTATTACCCGGGCCGAGGACGAGAAAGCTGAAGAAACAGCAGGCAGCAATACAAGCAGGGGCGGCGATGTCGGCTTTTTTGGTCTACTTTTTGGCAGGCGCTACAAAATAGGAGAACGTACCTACCTCAACTACCGCAGCCCACTAACTGATATCCAATTCAATCCGGTAGAAGGCTGGAACGGTACTGGCTCACTCGCTTACCAACGCCGGCGCGACCACTACGATGTAGACGCTGGCCTCGATGCTCGCTATGGCTTCGCCTGGCGCCGCTTTAATATGCGCTTGTTTACCGAACACGAGTTTGGTGCCAATAAACAACATGAGATTAGTCTAGAGGGGGGACGCTTTGTGCAACAGTACAACCGGGAATACCCGGTATCCGAATTATTTAATACCATCTATACCCTCTTCGACGAAAACTATGTGCACATGTACGAGAAAGAATATGTGCAGCTCGACTACCAGCGCGACTGGGCACGAAACGCCACCTTACGCCTGGGGGCCGAGTGGGCGAACCGCCGCAATATGGGCGACTACTTTGCCCGCAAGTGGATTCCCGAAGATGATGCCGCTACCCCCAACTGGCCGGAAAACGAAGAGGTGACCTACCCCCTGGCGCCGCGTGAAAAAGCCTTCATCCTCACCGCCGGTATCGAGGTACGCCCCTGGCAGAAATACCGCATCCGCAACGGTAATCGCTATGCTCTGGACGACAGCTCACCCACCCTGGGGCTTTCCTACCGCGGTGGCCTGAGCGATGTTGCGGAAAGTGTCACCGACTACAGTTTACTCGAATTTCAGTACCAGCACAAAATTCCCGTTGGGGTACGGGGCATACTTGATCTGCGCGTAAATGCCGGCGCTTTCCTGAACGACGACTACCTGGGCTTTGCCGATTTCAAGCACTTCCCGGGCAACGAGCTGATCATTACCGCCAACGACCCTGTGGCCAGCTTTCGCATGCTGCCTTTTTATCAAAATAGTACCCAACAGGAATTTGTCGCTGCCCATGCCCATTATCAATTCCGCAAATTCCTGGTTACCCAGATTTGGGAAGTGCAGCTACTGGGCATCCGCGAAAACCTCTTTACCAACTACCTCTATACTCCAACTAGTCAGAATTATTTCGAAGTCGGTTATGGTATCGACAACATCTTCCGGTTTCTGCGCCTGGAGTTTGTCACTAGTTTCCGCGATGGTCGCTACGAGAATTTCGGTGTGCGCATTGGGATAGCCTCCAACATTGGCAGCGGCTTTGTTGACATTAATTGAATGTTTTAAAATTCTGCTAAAATCATATACAGGGTTCACTCGCGCGAGTGAACCCTGTATATTTGTAGTTGATTTATAACCGTTCCGGTACATTCAGCCGTGAATTTATGGATCACTCCTTAAAAAAGGCCTATCTTTCCGGGACACCGAATTCTACGATGTAAAAAGTTAGCCCGCTATGCAAGCAGTGGATATTGAAGCCCTGAATCAACAGATTTATGCCGATAGTGCCTTCATTGAACGATTGAATGCCGAGACCGCCAAGGTCATCGTGGCGCAGGAGCGCATGATTGAACGCCTGATGATTGGCCTGCTTTCCCGGGGCCACGTTTTACTTGAAGGCCTGCCCGGCCTGGCCAAGACGCTGGCCATCAGCACCCTCTCCAAAGCCGTCAATGCGGAGTTCAGCCGCATTCAATTTACGCCCGACCTGCTGCCGGCCGATATCATCGGTACGATGATTTACAACCCCAGTCAGAATGAATTTAGCGTGCGCAAAGGGCCTGTTTTTGCCAATTTCGTCCTGGCCGACGAGATTAACCGTGCGCCGGCCAAAGTGCAATCGGCCCTCCTCGAAGCGATGCAGGAACGTCAGGTCACCATCGGCAACGAGACATTCCTGCTGGAAGAGCCTTTCCTGGTACTGGCTACCCAAAACCCCATCGAACAGGAAGGGACCTATATGCTGCCCGAAGCTCAGGTCGACCGCTTCATGCTCAAGGTAAAGATTTCTTACCCCAGCAAGGAAGATGAACGGGAGATTATCCGCCGCAATATGGCCGTCGAAAAGATGGGCACTGACGTCGAAGCAGTGATCCAGCCGGAGGATATTCTGCGTGCCCGCAAAAGTGTGCGCAAAGTATACATGGACGAAAAAATTGAGCGCTATATTCTCGACATCGTTTTTGCCACGCGTAATCCCGGTGAATACGGCTTGTCGGACCTTCTGCCCCTAATCAACTACGGTGGCTCTCCCCGCGCCAGCATTAACCTGGCGCTGGCTGCCAAAGCTTTTGCTTTTTACAACCGCCGCGGTTATGTCATTCCCGAGGATGTACGTAACGTCTGCCACGACGTACTGCGGCATCGCATCGGACTGACCTACGAGGCCGAAGCCGAAAACATCGACCAGGAAGATATTATTAATAAAATCCTCAACACCGTTGAAGTGCCCTAGACCGTATGGAAACCAGCGAACTGCTCAAGAAAGTACGCAAGATTGAAATCAAAACGAAGGGGCTCAGTAAACACCTGTTTTCCGGGGAATACCACAGTGCCTTCAAGGGGCGGGGTATGTCGTTCAGTGAGGTGCGCAATTATCAGTACGGTGATGATGTGCGTAATATCGACTGGAATGTAACCGCCCGCACCGGATCTCCCCACGTAAAAGTGTTCGAAGAAGAACGGGAGCTTACCGTGATGCTGCTGGTCGATGTTTCGCGTTCCTCGCTTTTCGGTAGTGTGCGGCAACTGAAATCAGAAATCATTGTCGAAATCTGTGCTACTCTGGCCTTTTCTGCCATTAACAACAACGACAAAGTCGGCGTACTTTTCTTTACCGACCGGGTAGAGAAATTCATCCCCCCTAAAAAGGGACGCCAACATATTCTCTACATTATTCGCGAGCTGCTCAATTTTGAGCCGGAGCATAATGGAACAAACATTGGTACTACGCTGGAATACTTTACCAACATGGTGAAAAAACGCAGCATTTGCTTTGTGCTATCTGATTTCCTGAGTGAAGGCTACGATACCCCGCTGCGCATTGCCGCCCGCCGGCACGACCTGATTGGAGTGCATGTACTTGACCCGCGGGAGGAATCGCTGCCCCCCGTTGGCTTGCTGCGCGCTGCCGATGCCGAACGTGGGGAAGTGCGTTGGCTTGATACCTCCTCCCGCAAAGTACGGGAGCAGTATGCGCAATGGTACGCCCAACGGTTCGACTATATGCAGCGAGCCTTCCGCAAAAGTGGGGCCGACCACCTGACTATCCGCTCCAATGAATCATACGTTAGTGCCCTATTGTCCTTTTTTCAAAAACGATCCGCTAGATGATGAGACGCTGGTTACTTACTGGAATCGGATTACTATTCGCCTGCTGGGCCTGGACACAGGTACAGGTAGAGGGCCGAGTGGACACCACCGACATCCTGATTGGCGACCAGATCCGCTACACCCTTACCCTGAGCGCCCAACCGGGAACAACCCTACAAGAAGTAGGTACCCAAACCATAGCCGACGCCGAAGGATTCGAGCTGATCCGTATAGGCCAACTCGATACCATCGCCCAGAGTCCGGAGATATTGATGACCCAGCAGATCGTCCTTACCTCTTTTGACTCCGGGGAGTACTACCTGCCGGAGCTGCCCGTCACCTATCTGCAAAACGGGGAACCTAAAACGGTACGCACCAACGCCATCCCCGTTCGCGTGCGGACCATACCGGTCTCGGCCAATAATACCGACTTACAGCCCATTAAGCCCATCATCGAGGAGCCCCTCAACTTGTGGGATGTTTTGCCCTACATTCTGGCAGTGCTAGGCGTTGTCCTGCTGGCCCTGCTGATTGGCTGGCTGATACGCCGGCAGAAAGCACCCCGGGAAGAAGCACCTCCTCCCCCACCCCGTCCGGCCCACGAAGTAGCCCTCGAGCATTTGGATCAACTTGGCGGTAGCTCGCTGCTCGACCGCGAAGACTATAAGAGTTTCCAATCGGAGCTCACTACGATTCTGCGCGTATACCTCGAAGGCCGCTTTGGCATCCACGCCCTGGAGTTGACCACGGAGGAAATCATTCGGCAGATGGCAGAGGTGGACACCCAAAAAGAATGGCGCCCCGAGCTACGCACGATGCTGCAAACGGCCGACCTGGTGAAATTTGCCAAAGCAACACCTCCCCGCTCTTTCCATGAAGACGCCCTGGACACGGTCCGTTCTTTTGTGCAAGCAACCATTCCCGAGCCGGAGCCCGAACCGGAGGATACGAATATTACATCACCCGAAAAAACGGATATCTCGTGATGGATGTATTCTCAAATATTCAATTTGTGCATCCGCACTTCTTCTGGCTGCTACTGCTGCTGCCGGTACTCGGCTGGTTTTACCGCCGCCGGTACCAACGCCGTTATGCGACCATCCGCATGCCCAGCCTGGAGGGAGTAGCCCACACCCGTACCTGGCGCTCGTACCTGCGACCCGCTTTACCCATTCTGCGCGCACTGGCTGTCGTAGCCCTGATTATTGCCCTGGCTCGTCCCCAACGCACCCTGCAAGAAGAGGAAGTAAAAGCGGAAGGGATCGATATTATGCTGGCTATGGACCTTTCGAGCAGTATGCTGGCCCGCGACTTCGAGCCCGACCGCCTGGAAGTCTGCAAGCGCGTAGCGGCCGAATTTGTCGATAAACGCACCTACGACCGCCTGGGCTTGGCCGTCTTCGCCGGAGAAGCCTTCACCCAGACGCCCCTGACGACAGACCACAAAGTAGTCAAAGAGTTTCTGGCCAACCTGCAATGCGGAATCCTCGACGACGGTACCGCGATTGGCATGGGCCTGGCCACCGCAGTCAACCGCCTAAAAGACAGCCCCTCAAAAAGTAAAGTCGTCATTTTACTGACCGACGGCGTCAACAATGCCGGCTACATCAAGCCGGTAACGGCTACCGAAATTGCTCAGGAATATGGCATCCGCGTCTATACCATTGGCGTCGGCTCTAACGGCGATGCCCTGACTCCCGTTAGCCGGCGTACCGACGGACGCTATATCTTTGGCCTGGCACGCGTAGAGATTGATGTCGACCTGCTCAAAAAGATTGCCGAGATGACTGGCGGACGCTATTTCCGCGCTTTATCCGAAGAAGGATTGGAAGAAATTTATGACGAGATCGATGATCTGGAAAAAACAGAAATTGACGTCACTGTTCTTAAACGATATAGCGAACTGTTTCATTGGTTTGCCTGGGGGGCCCTAATTTTGGTACTCCTGGAGGTTTTGTTGCGCTACACACTACTGCGCACCATACCCTAAATGATTGCACTATGTTTCGATTCGAGCATCCTGCTTATTTATACGCACTGGCGCTGTTGCCGGTTTTGGCCCTCCTCTTTTGGTTGGCCCGGCGGGCGCGTTCCCGGGCTCTGCGCCGGTTCGGACACCCCGATACATTGGAGCAGATCATGCCCGATATGTCGCGCTATAAACACGGCCTCAAGTTTATTCTACTCCTTAGTGCCTTGCTCTTTCTTGTCCTCGGGCTGACTAATCCGCAGTGGGGCGCACGCAAAGAATCCGTTACCCGTCGGTCGGTCGATATTTTTATCGCCCTTGATGTTTCCCAGAGTATGCGCGCCCAGGATATTGTACCGTCCCGCCTGGATCGTGCCAAACGGTTTACGGGGGAACTGGTTGAAAAACTCCGTGGCGAACGTTTGGGGCTTATCCTTTTTGCCGGAAACGCCTATCTGCAAGTTCCCCTAACGACCGACTATGCTGCAGTCCAGTTGATGCTGCGAGCCGCCAACCCCGAGATGGTTCCCACCCAGGGAACCGCAATTTCCGAGGCCCTTGAGCTGGCTAACACCTCATTCCCAGAAGACAACCAAAATCATCGTGCCGTCATTCTAATCTCTGATGGTGAGAACCACGAAGAGGGAGCCCTGGAGATGGCTAAAACCATCCGCAGTGACGGTACGCTCCTTTTTTCTATTGGTGTCGGCACTTCTGAGGGCAGCTTCATTCCGGTAGAATATCGTGGCCGCATCGACTATAAGCGCGACGCTAGCGGTGACCCGGTCACAACCCGACTCAATGAGGCCATGCTCAAAGATTTAGCTCAGGCCGGTGACGGCAGTTACTTTAACTTAATGAGCGGAAGTAATGCCGTACTCGAAGTACTGCAACGGCAAATTGACCGCATAGAGAAGCGAGAACTGGAACAACGCGTATTCGATCAGTACGAAAGTTATTTTCAGTACTTTCTGGGCGTTGCTTTACTACTTTTGATCATTGAGTTTATCATTAGCTATCGCAAAAATGAGTACTTGCGCGGTAAAGACATATTTAGTACTTGAACAAATCATTGATTTTTGACATAATGAGAATGATGATGACGAAGGTATTCCGCTTGTCGTATTGCGGATCAGGGGCAAATGCTTGCTGCCTGAGCGGCGGTTAGTTCCTCTATTCCGCTGCGTGAGCGGTTTGATCATCCAAAAGACAATTTGTACCCTATGCTACATCCGTCGATAAAAACCATTGGTCTGTTTCTTTTACTTCCTCTGCTAGGGCTGATACTCCCCGTATCGGGCACGGCCCAGACAGCGCATAAATACCTGCGCAAAGGCGATAAAGACTACAAAGCAGAACGCCTGCCGGAAGCCGAAGAAAAGTACCGTAAGGCACTGGAGGAAAAAGAAAATGCCCAGGGCATCTACAACCTGGGAAATACAGTTTATCAACAGCAGCGTTTTGAAGAGGCTATCAGTCGCTTTGAGGAAGCCGCGCAATCCACCAGTGACCCAAACATAAAGTCCCGGGCATTTCACAACCTGGGTAATGCGCACTTTCAGGCTCAGGAGTACGACAAAAGTATCGAAGCCTACAAAAACGCCCTGCGCATCAACCCCGGCGATAAACAGACCAAGTACAACCTGGCTCAGGCCCAGGCCCAACTGCTGCAACAGCAACAGCAACAACAGCAGCAGCAAAGCCAAAACAACTCCCAGCAGGAAGAACAGGAACAGCAACAGCAGCAGCCCCCTTCGCAAGAAGACCAACAGCAAGATCAGCAGAACGAGCAAGACCAGGAACAGGATCAGGCGCCTCCTCAGGAGGAGAAGGACGATGAACAGGAACAGCAACCTCAATCCGAGCAGAATCTGACTCGCGAAGAAGCCGAAGAGCTCCTGAAAATCATGGAGGAGGAAGAGAAAAAAGTGCAGGAAAAAATGCGTAAAGCAAAAGCAAAACCAACAAAATCCAAGAAGGACTGGTAATTATGTATCTAGAGTCTAGATACTAAACTCTAAAATTAACAACCATGAATCGACTACTTCTAATCACCACTATGGTACTAACGGTATGGACCAGCAGCCTCGCCTCCGAGCCTATGCGGTTCACCGTGCGCGTCAGTACCGATTCTGTATTAATGGGTAATCCATTTCAGGTGCAATTTACCCTGGAGAATGGGGAAGGGCGCAACTTTTCAGCCCCCTCTTTTTCACCAGACTTTATGGTCGTCAGTGGTCCCAATACATCGACCAGCATTTCTGTGATGAACGGCCAGACGAGCCGCAGTATGACCTACACCTACCTCCTGGAACCGGTGGGCGAGGGCAACTTTTTTATCGGCCCGGCCACCGTGGAGACCGACGAGGGCTATCTGGAAACATCCCCCATCGAGATTATGGTCGTTCCCAATCCGGATGGCATCCGGCAGCCGCTTGACGATCGCCTGTCGATGCAGGAGTACCGATTTGGTAGCCCCGAAGATCTGTTTGGTTCTGATTTCTTCCAGCAGTTTCAGCAGCAAATGGAAGACTTTATGCAGCCGTTTGGCGGCGATTTCTTCCAGAATATGCCTGCGCCCGACAGCCTGGGCAGTACTCCATTTCAGGACTTTGGGTTTGATATGGAGCAATTTATGATGCCTTACGGCAAAAACTTTAAGCAGGGGATGCCCGATAGCCTGCAGGGGATGCCCCTCGACCAATTCTTCCAGCAAGAATTTGATATGGAGCAGCTGCAAGAGATGTTTCCCGGTATGCCGGACGATTTCCTACAGCGCCTTTTGCCGGAAGGCGAACAGAAAAAGAAAAAACGCAAGACCTGGAAAATGTAATTGCGAGGCCCTCCGCTCCATTTGGGGCGGAGGATGTCCGCTAAACCACGTTTGAACCAATGAATTACTTACCTGTCATACTGGCTATTCTATGGAGCGTATCACTGCCGGCTCAGGCTGTCTTTGAGGCCACCGCTGATGCCGGGCAGGTATTTGTAGATGGATATTTTGAAGTGCGCTTCACGCTTAAAAACAGTGAAGGCACTAATTTTCAGCCTCCTTCTTTCACCAATTTCCAGGTGCTCTCCGGCCCTGCCAAGAGCATGAGTACGACCGTAATCAACGGACAGGTGTCAAAGGAAATGACATATTCGTATACCTTACAGCCCCGCCGGACCGGCACCTTTACCATCGGCCGGGCCCGAATAACCGCCGAAGGAAGGCAACTAAGTAGTGACCCGATATCCGTCGAAGTACTGAAACGGCCGGGAAATACCCCCCAGGGCAGACAGTTCTACGTGGAAGCAGTCCCCAGCAGTACCGAAGCTTACGTGGGGCAACAAATTCGGCTCGACTACCGCCTCTACACCAAAGTGGATATCCAGAACTACAACATTATTGAAGAGCCCGACTATGCGGGGTTTTATGCCGAAGACATCCGCCGGCCCGATACGCGACTCAAGCAACAAATTATCAACGGTGATCAATACTACGTGCGCACCCTAAAAAGCATTGCCCTCTATCCACAACAAGCTGGACGCCTGACGATCCCCCCGGCCACTTTACAACTGGGCGTCATAACCGGCGAACAGGATAGTTATTCCCTGTTTTTTGGCAATAATATACGCCGGGTACCGGTACAGACAGACTCGCTCAATATTACCGTCA
>Ga0209938_1001192_pt1 | contig 13587 bp, 12 predicted proteins | sample SalPonR2_C_D1_MG_FD_185708 | JGI IMG/M metagenome (GOLD analysis project Ga0209938, IMG submission 185708) | Salt pond soil microbial communities from South San Francisco under conditions of wetland restoration - Salt Pond MetaG R2_C_D1_MG... ... | reverse complement strand
GTCGGCCTGACGCTGGTGCTGCCCGAATCCAACAGCCTGGGTGCGGTGCTGCTCGGCGGCGGCGATCTCGAATCGGCGCTGCAGCGCGTGGCCGGTGACGGCGGCACGCTGCTGGTCGCCGAAAACGACCTCTGGCGGCGCGCCGATCATGGGCTGGTGCAAAAGGCGTTCGAGCGCGCCGAGCGCCTGATCGTGCTCGACGCGCTGGGCACCGCCACCGTCGAGTCGGCCGACATCGTGCTGCCGGCCGGAACCTTCGCCGATGCCGACGGCACGCGGGTCAACAATGAGGGCCGCGCCCAGCGCTTCTTCAGGGTCTTCGAACCGGATCCGCGCAATGACAATGACAACAGCGTCCGTGATTCGTGGCGCTGGCTGATCGAACTGGCGCCGAAGTTCGGCTGCAATACCGGAATTTCCGGCGACGACTTCGATGCGGTGGTCGAGGCTTGCGCATCCGAGTGCGAGGCCCTGGCCGGTATCGGCGATGCTGCGCCGGCCGCCGACCATCGACGGGATGGGCTGCGAGCCGCGCGCGCACCGTTTCGCTACAGCGGCCGAACCGCGAGTCACGCCGACGAGACGGTGCACGAACCGACGCCGCCGGCCGATAACAATGCGCCGCTGAGCTTCTCGATGGAAGGACTTCACGCTACAGCGGCCGAACCGCGAGTCACGCCGACGAGACGGTGCACGAACCGACGCCGCCGGCCGATAACAATGCGCCGCTGAGCTTCTCGATGGAAGGACTTCAGCCGCCGGACCGCCCGCCGCCGACGGCGATGCCGTTCGCGTGGAGCCCCGGCTGGAATTCCGGGCAGGCGATCAACAAGTTTCAGCACGAAATCGGCGGCGCGCTGATCGGCGGCGATCCGGGGGTGCGGCTGATCGAGGCTGCCGAAGGCAGCAGCGGAGACGGCGGTTATACGGGTGACGCATCCGAAGACGAGCCCACCTATGCGTCCGATCCGGACGCCTATCGGCTGCTGGTGCGCTTCGAGTTCCTTGGCAGCGAGGAACTCAGCGCCTGGTCGGCGCCGATCCGGCAGCGCGTCGCAAGCCCCTTCGCCGGCCTCGCGGCCGAAACGCTGGACCGGCTGGGTCTCGAGGAAGGGGGCGCGATCGAGCTCGCGGCCGGTGACGACAGGCTGGTATTGCCGGCGCGCGTCATCGAAGGCCTGTCCGGTCGCGGCGTCGTGCTGCCGGCGTATCTGAATGGCGGCATCACCGCGTTCATTGCCGGCGGCGCGCCGGCGACGGTGCGCCTGCGCGCGGCCGGCCCGGATGGCGAGGGCAGCGAATGAATGTCGGCATCGCGCTGCTGCTTTTCACCGGGTTGCTGCTTTCGGCCGCACTGCTGACCTGGCTGGAGCGGCGCCTGCTCGGGCTCTGGCAGGACCGCCACGGGCCGAACCGCGCCGGGCCGTTCGGCCTACTGCAGCCTGTCGCCGACATGATCAAGATCCTGACCAAGGAAGACTGGATTCCGCCGTTCGCCGACAAGGCCGTGTTCGTGATCGCGCCGGCGATCATCCTCGGTGCGACGCTGATGGCGTTTGCGGTCGTGCCGCTGACGCCCGATCTGTGGGTGGTCGACCTCAACATCGGCCTGCTGTTCTTCCTCGCCATGACGTCGGTGACGGTCTACGCCGTCGCGCTCGGGGGCTGGTCTTCGAACAACAAGTACTCGCTGCTCGGCGGAGTTCGCTCGGCCGCCCAGATGATCAGCTACGAGGTGTTCATGGGTCTGTCGCTGGCCGGCGTCATCATGCTCGCCGGCACGTTCAACCTGCGCGAAATTGTCTTGGCGCAGGCCGGCCTGTGGTTCGTGGTGCCGCAGTTCTTCGGTTTCCTGGCATTCTTCGTCGCCGGGCTGGCCGAGTCGCACCGGCTGCCCTTGGACCTGCCCGAAGCCGAGCACGAATTGACCGCAGGATTCCACACCGAGTACTCGGGCATGAAGTTCGGCATGTTCTTTGTCGGCGAGTACGTCGGCGTCGTCGTGACCTCGGCGATGATCGTCACGCTGTTCTTCGGCGGCTGGCAGGGCCCGTGGCTGCCGCCGCTTTTGTGGTTCTGCATCAAGACCGGCGCGTTCGTCGCGCTGTTCGTGCTGCTGCGCGCGGCCATTCCGCGGCCCCGATACGATCAGCTCATGGCATTTGGCTGGAAGGTGCTGCTGCCGCTGACGCTGGTCAACTTCCTGGTCACCGGGGCGGTGCTGCTGGCGCGGCAGGGCAACTGAAGGAGAAGCCGATGCTAAGTCAACTCCAATCGCTCTGGCAGGTTTTCCGGCATGCGTTTCACCGGCGCCAGACCGTCAATTATCCCGAACAGCAGCCGTACCTGCCGCCGCGTACCCGCGGACGCATCGTGCTGACCCGCGACCCCGATGGCGAGGAGCGCTGCGTGGCGTGCAACCTGTGCGCGGTGGCGTGCCCGGTCGACTGCATCGCGCTGGACAAGGCCGAGGACGAGAACGGACGCTGGTACCCGGATTTCTTCCGGATCAATTTCTCGCGCTGCATCTACTGCGGCATGTGCGAGGAGGCCTGCCCGACCTACGCCATCCAGCTGATTCCGGATTTCGAAATGGCCGAATACCGGCGCGCCGAGATGGTCTACGAGAAGGAGGACCTGCTGATCAACGGGCCGGGCAAGTACCACGACTACAACTTCTATCGTGTGGCGGGCCTGGCCGTCGGCGGCAAGGACAAGGGCGAGGCCGAGGACGAGGCGCCGCCCACCGACCCGCGCCGGCTGATGCCCTGAGGAGGAGCTCATCGTGCTGACCGCGTTCTACATCACGTCCGCCGTCGCGATCGTCGCGACCGTTATGGTCGTGGTCGGCCGGCACGCGGTGCACGCACTCCTCTACCTGGTGGTCTCGCTTTTCGCCGTGGCGGTGCTGTTCTACCTGCTGGGCGCACCGTTCGCCGCGGCGCTCGAAGTGATCATCTACGCCGGCGCGATCATGGTGCTGTTCGTGTTCGTCATCATGATGCTCAAGCTCGGCCCGGAAACCGTGGCACAAGAACGCGCGTGGCTGGCACCGCGCACCTGGCTCGGCCCCGCCGTTCTGAGCGCCGTGCTGCTGGCGCAGTGGGTCTGGCTGCTCGGCCAGGAATCTTCCGCCACCATCGCGGCAAGCGAAATCGGCCGGACAATCCCGGCTCGCGAGGTCGGCGTGTCGCTGTTCAGCCAGTATCTGCTGCTGGTCGAGATCGCCGGGCTGATGCTGCTGGCCGCGCTGGTCGGCGCATTCCATATCGGCCGTCGACGCGAGGGCCGCGGATCATGATGGCCGCGGTGCCGATCGCACACGTGCTGACGGTGGCCGCAGTGCTGTTCGTGCTGGGCGTGACCGGCGTGCTGATCCGGCGCAACGTGGTGTTCATGCTGATGTCGCTGGAGGTGGTGCTGAACTCCGCCGGGCTGGCATTCATCGCCGCCGGCCAGCACTGGGGCCAGCCCGACGGCCAGGTGTTCTTCATCCTGATCCTGACGCTGGCCGCCGCCGAGGTGTCGGTCGGCCTGGCGCTGATCCTGCAGATGTTCAGGCGCTTCGGCACGCTGGACATGGACGCGGTCCGGGAGATGCGCGGATGATGCCGCTGTGGCTGATCCCGAGCGTGCCGCTGGCCGGTTTCGTCGTGCTGGCGCTGTGCGGCGGCCGTCTTTCGCCGAGATCCGTCGCCTGGCTCGGCTGCGGCACCGTCGCGATGTCGTTCGTCTTTGCCTTGGCAGCGGCGGCGGGTTTCGGCGACGCCGGCACACTCCGCGAGACGGTGTTCACGTGGTTCGAGGCCGGCGACCTTGCCGTCGACGTCGCGCTGTACCTGGACCCGCTGTCGCTTTGGATGACGTTGATCGTCACCGGCGTCGGGCTGCTGGTGCATATCTATTCGGCAGCGTTCATGGAAGGCGACGAAGGTTTTTCGCGCTATTTCGCATACCTGAACCTGTTCGTCGCCGCGATGCTGCTGCTGGTGCTGGCCGACAATCTGGTGGTGCTGTTCGCCGGCTGGGAAGCCGTCGGACTGTGCAGCTACCTGCTGATCGGGCACTGGTACGGCAATCCCGAGAATGGCTACGCGGCGCGCAAGGCGTTCGTCGTGACGCGGCTCGGCGACGTGGCGCTGCTGATCGCGCTGTTCGTGCTGTTCGCCGCGTTCGGTACGCTTGATATCCAGCCGGTGCTGGAGGCGGCATCCGGCAACTGGGCGCCCGGCGCCGGCATCGCGCTGCTGGTCGGAACTCTGGTGCTGGTCGGCGCGATCGGCAAGTCGGCGCAGTTCCCGCTGCACGTGTGGTTGCCCGACGCGATGGCCGGCCCGACCCCGGTCAGCGCGCTGATCCACGCCGCGACGATGGTGACCGCCGGGGTCTACCTGATCGCGCGGCTGCATCCGCTGTTCGAGCTGTCGCCGACGGCCATGCTGCTGGTCGCCGCGGTCGGCATGATCACATTGCTGATCGCCGGCCTGAGCGCGCTGGTCCAGCGCGACATCAAGCGCATCCTGGCGTATTCGACGATCAGCCAGATCGGCTACATGTTCGTGGCGCTGGGGGTGGGCGCCTGGTCGGCGGCGATCTTCCACCTGATGACGCATGCGTTCTTCAAGGCGCTGCTGTTTCTCGGCGCCGGGCTGGTCATCCGGCACATGAACGGCGAGCACGACATCACCCGGATGGGCGGCTTGCGGAAAGCCATGCCGTTCACCGCGGCGGTGTTCACGATCGGCGCGGCATCGCTGGCCGCACTGCCGCTGGTCACGGCCGGGTTCTGGAGCAAGGAGTCGATCCTGGGCGCGGCCTGGGAGCAGCACGCGATGCTTTGGGCCGGGGCCGCGGTGGGCGCGCTGGTGACGGCCGTCTACGCATTCCGGCTGGTGTTCCTGGTGTTCGCCGGCGAGGTGGCCAGCGAACGGAAAGAACGCGCCGGGCCGGCTCTCAAGATCCCGGTCGGGCTGCTGGCATTGCTGAGTGTGGTCGGCGCGGTATTCGGCGCGCCGGACCTTGGCGAAGAACACGCCGCGCACCTTTTGCCTGCGATCGGTTCGTCGGCGCTGGTGCTGGCGGGCGTCGCGCTGGCCTGGTGGGCGTTCGGCCGGGGAGTACGCAGGCCCGCCTCGGGGGTCGTCGCGTCGGCGTTGCAGAGCGGTTTCCGCATCGACGCGCTGTACCAGGCAGCCATCGTTCGGCCCTACTCGCGTCTCTCGGGCTGGAACCGGCGCGACGCCGTCGATCGAATGGTGACCGGCGTGTTCGCCGGCGTCAGCCTGGCAATGCACCGGGCACTGAGCGCGCTGCAGACCGGGCGCGTGCGCGACTACGCGCTGGGTATGGTCTTCGGCGTCGTCGTGCTGGTCGGGCTGGGAGTGTGGACATGGCGCTGATCTGGGTGATCCTGATTCCGCTGCTGGCTGCGCCGATCTGCTGGTGGGCAGGCCGGGCGCGGACCGACGCTGAACTCAAGGTGCCGCTCATCGTCGCCTTGCTCGCGCTGCTGTTCGATCTGGTGCTGGTGCTGAACCTGTTCGACCCGGCTTCCGGCGGCGGCTGGTGGCTGGCGATCGATATGCCGTGGATCCCGCGGTTCGGCATCACGCTGAGCCTGGCGCTGGACGGCCTGGGCTTCGTGATGCTGCTGCTCGCGCTGGTGCTCGGCATCGCCGCGGCGTGGGTCTCGGCGCGCGAGATCCGCGAGGCGTCCGGCGCGTTCTACGCGACGCTGATGCTGTCGATCGCCGGCGTGCTCGGCGTGTTCCTGGCGGTCGACCTGTTCCTGTTTTTCCTGTTCTGGGAACTGATGCTGGTGCCGGTCTACTTCCTGATCGCAGCCTGGGGCCACGGCGATGCGGAGCGCTCGTCGACACAATCGTCGACACAATCGGCCATCAAGTTCTTCATCTACACCCAGGCTTCGGGGCTGTTGATGCTGCTGGCCATCGTCGCGCTGGTGTGGCTGCATTTCGACGCGACCGGTGAGCTGACCTTTGCGTTCGACGCGCTGCGCGACACGGCGCCGGACGGGCCGGCCGGGGTCTGGCTGCTGCTCGGTTTCCTGATTGCGTTCGCCGTCAAGCTGCCTGCGGTGCCGCTGCACGGCTGGCTGCCCGACGCGCATACCGACGCGCCGACCGGCGGCAGCGTGATACTGGCCGGCATTCTGCTCAAGACCGGCGCCTACGGGCTGCTGCGATTCGGCCTCCCGCTGTTTCCCGATGCGGCGGTCGTCATCGCGCCGTACGCGATGTGGCTGGGCGTCGTCGCGGTGCTCTACGGCGCGTGGCTGGCATACGCGCAGACCGACTTCAAGCGTCTGGTCGCCTACAGCAGCATCAGCCACATGGGCTTCGTGCTGATCGGCATCTTCGCGCTCAACATACAGGCCTGGCAGGGCGCGGTGATGCAGATGATCGCCCACGGGCTTTCCACCGCCGCGTTGTTCGTCGTCGCCGGCATCCTGCAGCGACGGCTCGGTACCCGCGAGATGAGCGCCGTGGGCGGGTTGTGGCAACACATGCCGGTCCTCGGCGGCTTCACGCTGCTGTTTGCCATCGCGTCCATTGGTCTTCCCGGGCTGGCCAACTTCATCGGCGAGTTCCTGGTGCTGCTCGGCGCGTACAAGGCCCACGCGCCGGTCGCCGTGGTCGCGGCGCTGGGCCTCGTGCTGGCGGCGGTCTACGGGCTGGTGCTGGTGCAGCGAAGCTTCCACGGCCCGCTGGAAATTCCACCGACCTCGGACGCCGTGGCCGACGCCACCGTTGACGAGCGAATGCTGCTCGCGCTGTTCGCATTGCTCGTCGCAGTGCTCGGCGTACAACCGCAGCTGCTGTTCGACGTGCTCGGGCCGTGGCTGGACGGGCTGGCGGTAGTCATCGATGCCGGGGTCGATTCATGAGCGCGGTCGAACTCCAGGCGCTGCTGCCGCTGATCGTGCTGGCCGCGACCGGCACCGGCGCGCTGGTCGCCGCGGCGTTCGCCGAGCGTGCGGCCGTCCCGTTCTCGATTGCCGCACTGGGCACGCTGGCCGCGCTGGTCGCCGCTGTCGCCGAGTGGCATGCCCCCGCCGTCGACGTCGACGGGTTGTTGCGCGTCGATGCATTCGCGCGTCTGTACTGGGCGCTGCTGTCGGCCTCGACCTTCGTCGTGCTGATCTTCATGCATGCTCGATCCGGGGTCGGGCCCGAGCAGCGGACCGGCGAGACCCACGGATTGTTCGTGCTGGCGCTGCTGGGCGCATGCGTCCTGGTCGCCAGCGGCCACTTCGCGAGCCTGTTCATGGGCCTGGAGCTGCTGTCGGTGTCGTTGTTCATCCTGATCGCCTGGCACTGCCTGATGCCGCGCTCGATCGAGGCCGGCGTCAAGTACCTGGTGCTGGCCGGGCTGGCCTCCGGCTTCGCGCTGTTCGGCATGGCACTGGTTTACGCCGAGATCGGCGCGCTGGATTTCGCCGCGCTGGCGGACGTGGAGGGCGCAGGTGCCTGGTGGTGGGCCGGCATCGCGCTGCTGCTCGCCGGCCTGGCATTCAAGCTCTCGCTGGTGCCGTTCCACTTCTGGACGCCCGACGTCTACCAGGGCGCGCCGCTGCCGGTCACCGCATTCCTGGCCACGGTCTCGAAGATCGCGGCGCTGGCGCTGTTGCTCCGGCTGTCGGCGACGGTCGGTCTCGAGCCGGGCACCCCGTGGTGGACTGCGCTGGCGGTGGTCGCCGGCGCGTCGATGCTGGCCGGCAACTGGCTGGCGCTGCGCCAGCAGAACCTGCAACGTTTGCTGGCCTATTCGTCGATCGCGCATATGGGCTACGCGCTCACTGCCGTGCTGGCCGGCGGCGCATTCGGCGCCGAGGCGGTCGTGTTCTATACGTTGTTCTATGCGGCTACGACGTTGGGCGCGTTCATCGCGATTGCGATCGCCACCGCCGCCGGTACCGAGTCGAACGCCGAGGGCGCGACCATCGACAACATCCGCGGCCTGGCCCACCGCAATCCGCTGGTCGGCGCAGCGCTGGTGCTCATGCTGCTCTCTCTGGCCGGCATTCCGCTGACCGGCGGTTTCGTCGGCAAGTTCTACGTGCTTGCCGCCGGCGCCCGGGCGGAGCTCTGGGGATTGACGGCACTGGTGATTGTCGGAAGCGGCATCGGTTTGTTCTATTATTTGCGGGTGGTCACGACGATGTTTGCCGCCGGCGACGCGGAACGGTTCGTCGCTTCGAGTCGATTGATCGTTGCGTTATTGGTGCTGCTGGCGCTGGTCGTCGCCTGGCTGGGCATTCTGCCGCACTCGGCCATGCAGGCGGCGCGCGTCGTGCCGTAGCCGCGAAACGCGACCCCGGCCGGCATTTGGGGCCGCTGGACGCCGCTACATTAAAATTTTGAGGCGACAGACATCCAGACACGTCACACTCGGATTGCCCTATGCGGTCAGGTCGGGAAACAGGTAGCGAGCAGCACGCCGTCGGCGGCCGGGCGCTGTGGTCCTGGGCGCTTTACGACTGGGCCAACAGCGCGTTCTTCACGATCATCCTGACGTTCGTTTTCGCCCGCTACTTCAGCCAGTCGGTGGTCGGCGACGACGTTGCCGGCACGGAGGCATGGGGCAACATCGTCGGCGTGGCCGGCGCGGTGGTGGCGGTGCTGGCGCCGATTCTGGGCGCAATCGCCGACCGGGGTGGGCGGCGCAAGCCGTGGCTGTTGTTCTTTACATTTTTATGCGTGTTCGCCTGCGCGATGCTGTGGTTCGTGCGCCCGACCGCCGACGATTTCTGGTGGGCCGCGGTCTGGGTGGGCGTAGGCATTCTCGGCGCCGAGTTCGCGTTCGTGTTCTACAACACGATGCTGCCCGACCTGGTCGAGCCGGAACGGATGGGACGCTGGTCGGGCTGGGGCTGGGGGCTTGGATATGCCGGCGGCGTGGCGTGTCTGCTGCTGGCGCTGTTCGGATTCGTCCAGACAGAGGGGCCCATCTTCGGCGTCGACGTCGACCGCGAGCAGGCCGAACACGTGCGCGCGACGTTCGCACTGGTCGCGGTCTGGTACCTGGTGTTTGCGTTGCCGCTGTTCATGTTCACCCCCGACCGGTCATCGAAGGGCCTGGCCGTCGGCGAGGCATTGCGCTCGGGTCTGCGCCAGCTCGGGGAATCGGTCAAGCATCTGAGGAAATACGCCGAAATCCTGCGTTTCCTGGTCGCGCGGATGATCTATACCGACGGGCTGGCGACCGTGTTCGCCTTCGGCGGGGTCTATGCCGCCGGCACCTTCGACATGAGCCAGACCGAGGTGCTGCAGTTCGGCATCGCGATCAATGTCACCGCGGGCCTCGGCGCGCTGGGGTTATCGTGGGTCGACGACTGGATCGGCGGGCGCAACACCATCCTGCTTTCGCTGGTCGCGCTGATCGCCAGCGCCACTGCGATCCTGGTGGTCGACGACGTCGTCTGGTTCTGGGTCTTCGCGATGGTGCTGGGGGTCTTCGTCGGACCGCTGCAGGCGGCCAGCCGCTCGCACCTGGCGCGGGTGGCGCCGGAGGAGCTCAGAAGCCAGATGTTCGGCCTGTTCACGTTTTCCGGCAAGGCGACCGCGTTTGCCGGTCCGTTGCTGGTCGGCGCCGTGACCGCGGCCACCGCCAGTCAGCGCTGGGGCATGAGCATCATTGTCGCGTTCTTCGCGGTGGGATTCTTGCTGATGCTGACGGTCCCGACGGCCGACGCGGACAGCCGGAGAACAGACTGATTCGATGTCAGTCCTCAGGCAGCGAGACATGCTCGGGCACCTTGCGTCGCAGCAGATCCACCAGTTCCGGGTCCATGTACGCGAAGCGATCGGGGATGTCGAGGCTGATGATGGGCGTGTTGTCGAGCAGATCGGCGTAATCGCTTTCGATCTCGCGCCTGTGGGTCGGCTCCATGACCAGCACGACGTGCGCCCACTCGATCAGTTCCCGCGATACCGGGGTGCCGGCCAGCGGACCCAGCCCTGCGCTCCTTGCCCTCACGCCCGGATGTTCGGAGAAGATCGCCTCGGCGGTCGGGCTTCGCAGCCGGTTCTCGCTGCACACGAATAAAACGTTCATAGGCCCTCTCCTTCTGTTTTTTTACCTCAGGTGTGAAACGGACGGCCAGGGATGAAACTGCACGCTGCACCGATTCTCGCAGATTACCAATAACTCGAAACCGGTGTGCCGGTTACGGCGCTGGTTGTGCCATTGGGCCTGTGCGTCTTTGCGTTTCTCGGCCTTGCCGGGTACTTCGCATTCCGGGAACACCTGCCGCCTGATCTGGCCGCGATGGTGACTGCGGCATGCGGGATCGTGCTGATCGCTCTCATTTCCCTTATCGCCCGCATCGGCGGTGCCGGCAGCGGGTCGTCGTCCCGTCGAGGGGGGGCGGGGCGACAATGATGTTGAACTAGGCGAGGATCTGGAGAATTTCCTGCGTGAGCATGCCGACCCGGTGGTGGGCGACTGGGTCCGGAAAAATCCTGACAGGGCTGTCGTGACGACGCTGGTGCTGGGTATTGCGGCGGGTTTTAGCGGGCAGCTTCGGCGAGTGCTGATGGATATGTACGCATGCCACGCCGAGTCGGAGACGGTGCGTCGATCCCGACGGCGGGAATGAATGGAAACAGGTGTCCTAAAAAAACAGGTCAAGAATCGACCGGCCCTTTGCGGGGTCTTCGCCTTGTTTGAACTCATTTGGAACAACAAAACCACGCTCGCTCAAGCCAAGCCGGAGCCTCCCGCAACGGCGCCGTCGCCCCCGTGCAGAGTTATTCAGAGGTTCCCCGGGTAAATTTCGCTTCGTGCGCCCCTGCCGGGTTGGCCTTGCGTCCCGGCATGGCTCGGTGGCATTCAGCGATGGGTGTCATAATCGCCAGCGATGAAAATTCCCGCCCGATTGAAACCCCTGGCCGAGGACGGCCTGATCGACGAAGTGCTGCGCCCGCTGAAGAGCGGCAAGGAAGCCGACGTTTTCGTCGTGCGCTGCGGCGCCGAGAAACGCTGCGCCAAGGTGTTCAAGGAAGCCAATGTGCGCGGCTTCAAGCAGGCCGCGCAGTACCAGGAAGGCCGGACTGTTCGCAATTCCCGGCGCGCCCGGGCAATGAGCAAGCGCACGCGCTACGGCCAGAAGGAGCAGGAAAAGGCCTGGTTGAATGCCGAGGTCGATGCGCTGTACCGGCTGTCGGCTGCCGGCGTACGCGTGCCGCACCCGCACGGGTTCGTCGACGGCGTGCTGCTGATGGAACTGATTGTTGATCGCGAGGGCAACGTGGCGCCGCGGCTCGACGGCATGACGTTCAGCGCAGACCAGGCGCGCGACTACCACGATCGGCTCATTGTTGAAATCGTCCGTATGCTGGCCGCCGGGCTGATTCACGGCGACCTTTCGGAATTCAATGTGCTCGTCGACGACGCCGGCCCGGTCATCATCGATCTGCCGCAGGCGGTCAACGCGGCGGCCAACAACAGCGCGGCGATGATGCTGGTGCGCGACGTCGACCGGATGAAGCGTTTCTTTGGGAAGTTCGCACCGGAACTGCTGGCGACCGAATACGGCAAGGAAATGTGGTCGCGCTTCGCCGGCGGCAATCTCGATGCCGACAGTACGCTGACCGGCACCTACCAGCCCTCGGGCGACGACGTGAACCTCGGCGAGCTGATGGCCATCATCGACGCGGCCCGGGAAGAAGAAGCGGAGCGGCTGGCGCGAATCCGGGAAGAGGCGTCAGACGAGTTGGAAAACTATTGACTTTATTCCACCGTTTCTACCCTGGTTGCGCCGCGCCTGCAGGGTTCTTCGAAGCGTGAGCATTGGATGCGCGGCTGACCACTTCCGACAATGACCATTCTCTGGATGCTCGGGGTGTTTTTCGCGATCCTGGTCGGCGGCATCTTCGGCGCTGCAGGGATCCACACCAGGTTTTAGCCGGGCCTTGCCCGGGCGCCGTCGTTTATCGGTACCATGAATCAAGCTTGAGGATCCGACACTTAAGTTGGAGCGGCGCCGTTTCATGAATCAGGATCGATCCCGTAACACCGGCGCCGAAAAGGCAGACGATTCGTCCGCCGCGCCGCTGTGGGTCCGGCTGCTGCTGTATCCCGGGCACACGCTGCCTACCGCTGTCGCGCCGGTGCTTATCGGCGCCGGGCTCGCGTTTCATTTCGACGTGTTCGCACCGCTGCCGCTGGTTCTGGCATTCGTCGGCAGCTGGCTGATTCATACCGCCGGCGTGTTCACCGACAACTTCAACCTGCTCAGCCGTCACCCGGATATCTCCGAACATCCCGATCTGCTTGACGCGGTCCAGGACGGGCGTCTCCGCTTGCCGATATTGCGATTGGCCACGATCGCGATGTTCGCCGCCGGCGTGCTCTGCGGCCTGCCGCTGCTGTTCAAGGGCGGCTGGCCGGTACTGGCGCTGGGTATCGTCGGGCTGATCTCGGCCTGGGGCTATGCCGGACCACCGCTGGCGTATGCAGCACGCGGGCTGGCCGACATGGTGTTCTTCGTGATGTTCGCGATAGTCGCGCCGCTGGGTACGTATTACATCCAGGCCGCCTGGCACGCCGCGCCGCCGGACACCTGGCTGGACCTTCCGGTGTCCGTGCCGCCGATCGTCTGGCTGGCCGGGCTGTCGGTGGGCGCGTGGGTAGTCTGCGTGCTGGTCATCGATGATATCCGCGACCGCGGATTCGACGCGCGCAAGGGCTGGCGCACGCCGGCGGTGCGATTCGGGCCGGAATTCAGTCGCGCCGAGTTCGTCGCGCTGGCCGTCTTCGCCAACCTCTGGCCGCTGGCGCTGTGGGCGGGTTTCGGCTTCAGCCCCTGGGTGCTGCTGGCCTGGCTGACCTTGCCCGAAGCGGTTGCCGTAGTGCGCGCGGTGCTTCGCTACGATACGACCGAGCGATTGTTCCCGTATACGCCGCGCACCTCGCGGCTGGCGGCGCTGCATGCGCTGCTGCTGGCCATCGGAATCGGGATGGACGCTCCCGCCTGATCATCGCGCCGGCCGTGTGAATGTCCACGGGGCCGGGGTTTTGTGTCAGAATTGACAGCGCTGTCTATATGGAGAATCCCTCATGTGCCGAAGAGTACCGCTCGTTGTTTTACTTCTTTTTCCTTTCGCGGCCAATGCCGGTTGGGAGGTTCAGTGGATCGAGCGCTTCGATGGTGACGGCGTGAACTGGGACAACTGGACGGCGCAGACGGCGGCCAACTTCAACAACGAGGTTCAGTGCTATACCGACGACGATTCTTCCGAGCAGCGGAACTACGAGGTCTCCGACGGTACGCTGAAGATCATCGCCCGCCGCGGCGGCATCGATTGCCCGGGCCTGGGCGGGCAGTTCAAGAGCTGGACTTCGGGCCGCCTCAACAGCAAGGACAAGCGCGAATTCCTGTACGGTCGTATCGAGGCGCGCATCCGGTTCCATAACCTCGAGGGCGGCACCTGGCCGGCGTTCTGGATGCTGGAAAACCGCATCGATGAACAGCCGATCGCCGGCGACGACGACAACGTCGGCTGGCCCAACCCGGGCGCGTCTGAAATCGACGTCTGGGAATGGTTCGCCAACGAACCCGAG
>Ga0209938_1001191_pt1 | contig 13590 bp, 10 predicted proteins | sample SalPonR2_C_D1_MG_FD_185708 | JGI IMG/M metagenome (GOLD analysis project Ga0209938, IMG submission 185708) | Salt pond soil microbial communities from South San Francisco under conditions of wetland restoration - Salt Pond MetaG R2_C_D1_MG... ... | reverse complement strand
CTCGTCCTCGAGCACCGTCACGTCGTCGTCGTAGCGCGCGACGTCGTAGTGGATGCGTCCACCCATGCTGAGGTAGCGGTCGTCGTCCCACTCGATCTCGAGGCCGTCTTCCAGGCTGAACGACGTTTCCGCCGCCGCGGCCGTGAATGTCGGCGCCGCGCCAGCCAGGAACCCGAGCAGCAGCAGGCGGCACGGTAACGTGTGCATGATTCTCTCCATGATCAATCGAAAGGGGTGTAGGCGCCCGCCGCGGCGACGCGCAGGCAAGGCGAGTCGGTAGTTGCCGACGCCTGCGGCTGCAGTGCGTCGAAGAAATCGCTGACGCGGCGGGCGAGCCCGCCGCCGGCATAGCACTCGGTCCAGTCGTGGCCCGCGCCGGGCATGATCACGAGTTCGCAGACGGGAGCCCCCGCTGTCCTGCCGGCCTGCCGGTTCACGGCCTCCACCCAGGCCGTGGCGCGTGTGAGCCGGTTGTCGCCCTGCTCGCTGTCCAGGCGGCGGTTCGAGCGCAGGGAGTCGTCCCGCTCCACGTCCTGGTCGCCCACCAGCACGCACTTCGGCAGCCCCAGGAACCCGGGGTAGTCGATGGCGAGCGAGCCGGGCAGGCGCCCGGGCGCGAGACCGTAGGGAAAGCTCGCGGCGCGGCTGGGGAAGGTGTACCAGCCGGCCGCCGCCATCGCCAGGGCGGCCACCCGGCCGGGCCGCACCAGTGCATAGCGGTGCGCGAACTGCGCCCCGCCGGAGAAACCGAACAGCAGGCACGGCCGGTCCATCACGGTCTCGTCGAGGATCGCGTCCAGCGCGGCCGCGGCGTGCAGGCGCCGGTTCGACGAGCGCAGGCGCTGGTAGCCGCGGTAGCGCCGGCGGTCGTACAGCGGCGCGATGAGCTCCGTGCCGGTGCGTTCGGCCCAGGGCACGAAGGCCTCCAGGTGGCCGCGCGCATGGCGGCTGATGCCGTGTACGCACACCATGGGCAGCCGTGCGGGATCCGGGTTGCGCGGCAGGAAGCGCAGATAGCGGGTGCGGGGATCGCATGCCAGCTTCCGTTTGACGATGAGGCCGCCCCCGGCGGTATGACGCGTCATGGCCGGCGCTCAGGCGACGTCGGCGGCGGCGTGCGCCCGGTCGGAGGCCACCGAGCCGTCCGCTGCCAGTTCGATGACCCGTCCGGCCGCCCCCAGCAGCCGCGGATCGTGGGTCACGACGACGACGGTGCCGGGGAAACCCGCGATGATGTTCTTCACCACCCGGAGCGTATCGGTGTCGAGATGGGCGTCGATCTCGTCCAGCAGCAGGACGCCGGGTTCCGGCCACAGCGCCCGCGCCAGGGCGAGCCGCTGACGTTCGCCGCTGGAGAGGTTCAGGCCGGCCTCGGCGATGCGGTCCGGTGAATCGCCGCCCTCCGCCAGGAGATTTTCGAGCCGGCAGCGGCGCATCAGACTGCGGAACGCCTCCGGCGTCATGCCGCGGCTGCGATAGCTGACATTGCGCCGCACGGAGCCGCGGATGAGCGGCAGATCCGGCCCGACGATGGCGACGTGGCGGCGGATGTCCCGGTTGCGCACCGCGGCCAGATCCCGGCCGTCGAGGAGCACCCTGCCGGCGGCCGGCGCCTGCAGCCGGGCCGTCACTGCGAGCAGCGAACTCTTGCCACAGCCGTTCGGGCCGGTGATGGCGACGACGCTGCCGGCCTCGACCGCGAGATTCAGCGGGGCCGCGTCCGGGCAGGCGACCACGCCCTCGTAGCGCAGCTCGCCGGCAGCCCGGCGCAGGCGGCGGCCGGTGCGGTTGCGGGGCAGCCGCGGCCAGCGCAGGAACGCGCGGATGCGCTCGCGCGCCACGTCGGCCGCCTGCCAGTACTCGAACACCCGGCCGAGGTCGCGAATGGGCGTGGTGAGCCAGGCGACCACGGTCAGGGCGGCCACCATCTCTGCGGCGTCGAGCCGGCCGGCGCCGCCGACCAGCACGGCGAGCAGCGCGCCCGAACCCAGCAGCTGCACCAGGCTGCGCACCCGGCCCACCAGACGGGCGCGGTCGCCGGCCGCGTGGATCAGCTTCTCGCCGCGGCTGTCGAGCCTGCGCCGCTCCCGCGACTCCTTGCCGTGGGCCTGGACCGAGGGCACTGCCTGCATCATTTCGGTGACGAAGCGGGCCAGCTGGCCGCGCCGGTTGCGCAGGCGCCGGTTGGCGTCCGCGAGCGGTTCGGCCAGCAGAGCGGCACCGATTCCGCCGAAGACGACGAGGCCTGCGGCCATCGCGCCGAGCAACGCGTCCATCCAGGCGAGCACGGCGACCGCGGCCACGAGCAGCGGCAGCGCCACCAGCAGCTGGGCGAGCCCCCGGCTCACCCAGGTCTTGATCGCCTGCAGGTCGCCCACGAAACGCACCAGCGCACCGCCTTTCGGCTTGCCGGCCAGGGTGCGCGACGGCACGCCGAGCAGATGATCGAACAGCCGCAGGCGCAGTCCGTGCACGAAGACCTGGCCCAGCTCCTCGGCGTCCACGCGCTCGCGTCCGCGCAGCCACGCGCCGGCCAGCGCGGCGCTCACCAGGACCGCCAGCGTCATACCGCTGGCGCCGCCGCCCACCACCGCCTTCGCGCCGAGCGCCAGGGCAACCGTGCAGGCCGCCTGCCCCAGCGCGTTCGCCATCAGCGCGGCGAAGCGGGCAGGCGCCGCCCGGGCCGCCGCGCGGACGTCCAGGGCAAGGCTTTCAGCCTGCGACGGCATCGCGCAATTCCGTGCCGCCATGCTCGCAGGCGAGCAGCGAGCGGGAGACGTAGCGGTCGGACAGGCCGTCGAGGCCGATCACCGGCGGTTGCACCAGGTCGGCGGTCTCGCGCATGGCCAGCGGCGCGGCCGTCAGCAGACCGGAGACGGCAATGACGTCGTGACCGCGCTCGCCCAACCACTCCACGCCCGCCCTGGCGCCCATTGCGTCCTGGGCACAGAACACCACGCCGTCGATCGCCCGACGCAGCCAGTCGGCGCCGAGCAGCGCTGCGGTCTCGGACTGGACCAGGCCGTCGGCCACTTCGACCACGGCCACGTCGATGCCGCTGCGGCCGAGTTCCGCCATCAGGGTCTCGTAGATGCGCCGGATGGCGGCTTCTCCCACACGGTAGGTGGATACGTAACCGGCGTCGGTGAAATCGAGTACCGGAGCGGCGCCGGCGTCTTTCATCAGGAAGTAGTCGTTGCAGGCACCCGTGCCGGTGATCTTCGCGGCGCCCACGCGCAGGCCCGCCCGGGTCAGCCCGCGCACCAGATGGGCGCCCGCCGTGGTCTTGCCGGAGTCCATGGAGGTGCCGGCCACGACGATCACGCGGGGCGGCGCCTCGCCGCCGGAACCCGCCGGCAGCGTGTAGCGGCGCAGGTTGAGCGTATTGCCGTGCTCGTCGGCCAGGATGCCCAGCGCCTCGATCTCGGTGGGCCCGCGGTGGATGCGCTGATGCCAGTTGACGGCCTGGGCGGCGACGCCGCCGGAGGCCACCAGGTGGCAATGGCCGATGGTCCGCGGCACGTAGGCCTCGAACTGCTGGGGCGCATAGCGGTCGCCGTAGCAGACGACGATCTCGTCGCCGTGGAACAGCTGCACGCGCCGCCCGCGGGCGCACTGCAGCTTGCCGTGGTGGCGGATGCGCTTGACCCGGGCGAGGACCAGGTCGCCGGCGGCGGGCCGGGCGTCCGTGACCAGCGTCTTCGCATCCTCCAGCGGCACCCGCCGGGTCACGAACGCCGAGCGCGCCGCCCGCAGGCGGCCGGCCTCCAGCGGACGAATCGAGCCCGCCGGGAGAGCCGAGGGAGCCGGGCCCACCCGGAGATCGGCAGTTGCTTTCGTTGTCATCGCATCAGTCCTCCAGCTCGAACTCGACTTCCTCGGCCGTCAGCACGGCACCGTCCCAGGTGCCGTCGACATCCACGACCCGGCCGACCGCATTGGCGAAGAACTCCGCCGCCGTGATCTCCGTGTCGCCGTCTTCGAACTCCGTCTCGCCGTTCGTGCGCACGGTGACGCCGAGCAGCGTGAAGTCGGGATTGCCGACCGATTGCACCCGGGCCTGCAGTTCTACGCCGTCGTCGCCGTCGTCGTCGCGTTTCAGCAGCACCGCCGTCGCTTCGGAGGTGCCGGATTCGCTGCCGCCGATCTCCACGAAATCGCCCACGTTGATGTCGGCGAGCGAGAAGCGGCGCAGGTCGAGGTCGCTGTCGTCCTCCAGCCGGGTCCCGTCCTCGATGACCACCGTGATGCCGAGGGTCTGCAGCGTGCCCGCGCCGGCGTCCACAGCCTCCACGGTGGCCTCGATCTCCACCACCTTCTCGGGTTCGAATTCCACCTTGGTGGCAAGCAGGCTGCCGCCGGCCTGCGCCACGGCATCCACGTCCACCCGCGCGCCCTCGACGATGTCGGCAGGGCCGCCACCCTCGTACACGGTGGCGCCGTCGGTGCCGACGGCGATGCCGTTCACCTCGAACTCGTCGCCGGAGAGAACCGCGGTGATGATGCCCTCGATCTCGGCCCGGTCGTCGTCGTCGGCGCCGAGGTCGTCGGTGACCCGCTCGACCTTCGTGGCCGGCAGCGCGCCGCCGGCGGTCAGCGCGTTACCCTCCACCTCCACCACCTGGCCGTCGGCCAGATCGGTGCCGTCGAAGTCCTCGAACATAGCGGCCGAATAGTCGATGAGCAGGCTGCCGATGCCGAACGTCTGCGCCGACGCATCAAGATTGCCGACGAAGCCGACCACCTGCACGTCGTCGCCGTCGTCGAGTTCCACGCGGGTGGCGATGATGCGCCCGTCCGGAGAGAGGAAACCGTCCACGCGCACCGCCTGGCCGACGCTCAGGCCGTCGATGGCGTTGTTCGGCACCGAGTCGTCGAAGGCCGTATCGACCTCCACCTTCACCGTCTGGCCCAGCGCCACGAACGTGCCGGCGACGAGGTCGATGCTCTCGATCGTTCCGCGCAGCAGGTCGTCGCTGACCACGGTCGTCGCCGTGGCATTGCCGTCGTCGTCGATTTCGCCGGCCACGAACACGATCTCGCCGGTTTTCAGATCGTCTTCCGTGGCCGGATCATCATCCACCTCGATCGTGGCAGCGGAGGTATCGAAGCGCACGCCGTCCACGATCACGCTGCCGAAGCCGCTGATGGAGCCGAGTACGCGAAGACCGCTGCGGTCGATGCCGCCGGTGTCGCCGCCATCGTCGGGCGGCGGCGGCGCGATGCTGGCGGAGTCGCCGCCACCGCCGCCGCAGGCGGCAAGCGCGAGGGTCGCGAGGAGTGTTGCGAGCAATTTCGGGGAGGGGGACGCCATGGGTGATCTTCCTTGCATTGAATGCTTCAGTAAGTGTCTTGCGGATGTTCGAAGAGGTAGACGCCGACGCCGATGCGACTGACGGCTTCTTTTCCGTTTCTGTTCCCGGTGCCGGGCGAAGCGTCGAGTTCGTGCTCGCTCAGCCAGGCGTCCATCCGCTCGAGGAAAGCCTGACCCTCCTGCTGCAGAAGGACATTGAGCTTCTCGGCAGCGCCCCGGGGCATGTGGCTGTTGGAGGCGATGCCCTCGAACCAGCCTTCGCTGCGCTCGGGGTCCAGGTTGTGGGCGAGGGACACGCCGTGGTCGTGCAACGCCTGACCCATGTGGCGGACGATGTCGGCATCGGCCGCATCGCGCAGGTAGTCGCGCCGCATCGCCCGGTAACGGCCGTCCGCCGCGGCTTCCATGAGGCCCAGGTCCAGCATCTCCTTGGTGATGGCCCGGTCCGGGATGTCGCCGGCATAGCGGTGCGTCAGCCGGCGGAATTCGGCCTCGTCCAGTTCCTGGGGGCGGCCGTCGTCCGAGAACTCGGGATCCTTGTGCCATCCCGTCAGCACGCGCGAGATGCGGCTCTTGGGCTCGATGGCCATAGGGGTCTCGCCGTCGAGTCGCTTGCGGATCTCGCCCACCTCGCGGCGGCTGAGCCCCGTCATGAGAGCCACGCGGGAGGCATTGGTGGGCCTGCCGTGGACGCCGTAGTCCTCTCTGGCGATCTCGACGAATACCAATTTCGCTATCTCCGCGAACTCTTTCCAGCTGATGCCGAGCCTGAGCAATATCCGGATCACCGGCCGCAGCAGCCGGCGGCAGGCATTCCGGGCAATTTCTGTCAGGCTGGAACTCATGTGTGCAGTTTACGCACACATCAGGAATCCATGCAACCCCGAGCAAGAATTTTCGCCTGCGGGGGGCCGAAGCAGCCCCAGGCGCATCGCAAACCGGACGAGCGGAGCCGTCGCGCGCCAGGGCGCAGATGCCGCCCCCGCCAGGGCTGCAGAATTTACATAAACGGGCGCGGCCCGAGCTAACTGCATGATTCGGGCGTCACAGCGGCATTCCGGCCCTGTCGCTCGTTTGCGACAGGTTGATTCCTGCGCATATAGGACGAAAATGCCCAATACATTCACTCGATAATCGATGAGAGCGAATCATGATGAACACGACTTCCTGGCGGCGCGGCATCGCCGCGCTCTCCGTACTCTTCCTCCTCGGCGGCTGCGGCGGCGGGGGCGGAAGCAGCCCCGCGGTCACCGAGCCCGACCCGGATCCGACGCCGCCGCCGAGTTCGTCGGCCAAGACCGGCACCGTCGGCATCATGTTCACCGACGGCCCCACGGACCGCTTCGACCAGTTCCTGGCCGAAATCCGCGAGATCCGGCTGCTCGGCGACAGCGGCAACGTGACCATCTTCTCGGTGCCCGACGGCGAGCCCGCCGAGGTCGTGGACTTCCTGCAGCTCGGCAGCTTCAACGAGCTGTTCACGGTTGCCGAGGACGTCCCGGCCGGTGACTACGACAAGATCCGGCTGATCCTCGACGACCTGACCATCGTGGACCTGGACACGGATCCGGCGGAGGAGTACTCGGTCAAGCTGCCCGGCAACGGCAAGGTCGACCTGAATCCCCGCGGGACCTTCTTCGTCACGCCGGGCTCCACTCTGCTCGTCGAGATCGACGTGGATGCGAAGAAATCGCTGAAGGTGGTCGAGGCCGGCAACAGCGAGAAGTTCCTCTTCCGGCCCGTGGTCTTCGTCAAGATCAGCGATCAGGGCTCGATGGAGCCGGGCACGAAACTCACGCGCATCTTCGGCTCCGTGGAGTCGGTCAGCGATACCGAGGACAGCTTCGTCCTGTGTCAGCAGGGCCGGGCTTCCGACAACGACGGCGACAGCGATGACGACAGCGACTCCGACCGGGACGCGAACGGCGATGACGACAACAACAAGTGCGTCACCGTCCTCGCGAGCGGCGAGACCGGCATCTTCGGCACCGACGGTACGCCGGCCCTGCTCGGCGACGTTGCGGTGGGCGAACCGCTGACCGCGATCGGCCGACTGCGGACCAGCGACGAGACGCCGGCCGACGACGGCGACACCGACGGTGACACCGATGCCGGCGAAGGCAACGACGACGGCACCGGTGACGACGACGGCGACACGGATGCCGACAGCGATGGCGACACCGACGGCTCCGAGGACTCTGCCGACTCCGATTCCGACACGGACAGCGACAGCGACTCGTCCTTCGACGACGACGACCTGATCCTCGATGCCTACGTCATCGAACTCGGCGACATGGGCACGTTCGAGCGCCTGAACGGCGAGATCACCGAAGACATCGATGCCGACGACGAGTTCGGCCTGGCTATCGCGCCGGGACAGGGCTTCGGCGACGACACGGTGGTCACGGGTCTCTTCCAGGACGGCACCGGCGTCTTCAACAAGGCCGGCGAGCGCCTGGCGAGAGAGGATCTCGTGCGCGGTCAGGTCGGCCACTTCGAAGGCGTGCTCGCACTCTCCGACGCCGAACCGGATGCGCTCAGGACCTCGTTCATCGTGCTGGATCCGGAAGCCGCGGTCGGCGAGACGATCACGGGCATCATCCAGAGCGTGGATACGGACGCCGGCCAGTTCATCCTGACCACGGCCGAAACCGGCGACCGCCAGGTGTGCGTCGACGACGACACGACCATCACCCTGGTCACGCTCACGGACGAGGGCAGCGAGTCGGCTGAAGTCGGACTCGGCGACCTCGAGTCCGGTCTGGAGGCCGAGGTGTTCGGTGCCGAAGGTGTCGACGGCTGCTTCGAGGCGGAGAGCGTGCGTGCCGAGGTCGATGAGACCGTCAACACCGCACCCGTGGCCGATGCAGGCGCCGATCAGACCGTGACCGCAGGCGACACCGTCAATCTGGACGGTTCCGCCAGCTTCGACGACGACGGCGATACGCTCACCTACAGCTGGGCGTTCGTCTCCGTCCCGGAGGGCAGCGAAGCATCGCTGACGAATGCGGATACGGTCGGCGCCACGTTTACCGCGGACCTCGCCGGCGAGTACGTCGTCGAGCTGGTGGTGAACGACGGCACCGAGGACAGCGCGCCGGATCAGGTCACGATCACCGCAGAAGCCGCCGCGGAGTGACGGAGGCGAGGATCCGGACCACCCGGCTCCTCGTGATCTAGACCCGTGGTCTAGACTAGGGGCGGGCTCCAGCGGGGCCCGCCCCTTTTTCTTTGCGGAGTGCCTCTTGCGCGTTACCGGCTGGATCATCGCCAACCTGGTCATCACGGCCCCGGCCGCCCTCGCCTGGTGGCTCGACGCGCGCCATGCCGATCTCTATTACCGCCTCGTCCAGGAGGATCACTGGATGGAGTGGGCCACGGTCTGGGCGTTCCTGCTGGCGGCGGCTGCGGCCGCGTGGGCCGCGCACCACCAGTGGTGGCGCCACCGGCGGCTGCCGTGGTTCCTGCTCGGCCTCGGCGCATTCTGCGTCTTCGTCGCGGGCGAGGAGATCTCGTGGGGCCAGAGGCTGTTCGGCTTCACGCCGCCCGAGTACTTCCTCACCGACAACTTCCAGCAGGAGCTGAACCTCCACAACGTGGTGGCCAGCGACCTGCGCCAGCTCGCCTTCCAGCTCATCGTGCTCGGCTACGGCGTGGCGCTGCCGCTCGCCGCCGCCATACCGGCCGCCGGCCGCCTGCTGACGAAGCTGGCCGTCGTCGTCCCGCAGCCCGCCCTGATGCCCGCCTTCGCCGCCACTGCCGCCTTCTACGCCGCCTATCCCTTCGAGTACGCCGGCGAATGGGCCGAGCTCATGCTGGGTCTGGGCATGCTGACCGCGATCGCCGCCAACGCCCTCGAACTCCGCGGCGGAGCGAGTTCCGGCCGCCCTGCCGTCGTCATCGCCATCGCCGGGGCGGCGCTTGCTGCGCTGGCGGGGTACGCGACGCTGCAGTCCACCCGCCTGCTGCACGCGGATGCGGAGGAACTTCAGCGTGCGGCGCAGGCCGAGCTGCGGGCGCTCGCCACCGATTTCACCCATGAGCGCGTGCGTACCCGCTGCGGCGTGCACAAGCGGGTGTACACCTTCCGCGTGGAATGGGGCCAGAGCTACCTGAGCGAAGGTCGGTTCGCAAACCTCACGGCGGAGGGGCTGGACGCCACCCGGGCACGTTACTTCCTGGACCCCTGGGGCCTGCCCTACTGGATCCGCCACGAATGCGCGGGCGGCGGAGAAGTGCGCTTCGTCTATTCCTTCGGCCCGAACCGCCGGCGGGACTCGGCGCCGCGGGAGATCCGCGGTGACGACGTCGGCGTGCTCATCGAGGGCGACCGCTGACGGTGACAAGTCCGTATTGCGTCCGCCTCCAGCGCGGGACGAATCTCGGGGAACAATCATGCCGCCGGCTGACCCGGACCGAGGGACGGAATCGCGCAGCCGTCGGCAGGCGGAGGAGAGCGATATGAAATTTCCGAAATGGTTCCTGCTGCTGTTCACGGCGGCGCTTCTGTTCCTGGCCGGCGTCGGCAGCGTCGATGCCGGGGACTTCCGCAAGTTCCGGGCCGGCCAGCTCACGGTCATGACGCAGAATCTCTATGTGGGCGGCGACATACTGCTGCCGCTGTCGGTGCCACCCGAGGACTTCGCGGACGCGGCAGCGCTGGTCGTGAGTCAGATCCTCACCACGGACTACCCGCAGCGCGCGATGAAGCTGGCCGAGCTCATCCGGGAGGAACGCCCGCACCTCGTCGGTCTGCAGGAGGTCTACGTGATCCGGCTGTGTCTGGACAAGGCACTCACGCAGTGTCCCATCGACCTCGACTACCTCGACATCCTGCTGGCCAACCTGAACGCCAATGGCACGCTGTACCGGGAGGCCGCCTCGGTCACGAACATCGATCTCGCCGGACTGCCGGCCAGCCTGCCGGACGGGACACCGGTCTACGTCGGTCTGACCGACCGGGACGTCACCATCGCGCGCAAGGACGTCGAGACCCGCAACCCGGTGGCGAAGAACTTCGACGCAGGACTTCCGGTGGAAAATCCGCTGCTGCCCGGCTTCGACAAGGTGCTGCGCGGCTATACCGCCGTCGAGGCGACGGTACGCGGACGGGACTACCGCTTCGTGAACACCCATCTGGAAGTCAGTGGCGGCGGCGATCTGGGACCATTCTTCCGCGCCATCCAGGCCGCCCAGACCGCGGAACTCATCCAGTTCCTGTACGCGGACGATCACGTCCAGGTCGTGGTCGGCGACTTCAACTCCAGCCCGGACGACGGGCCGCTGGTGGACTGCGCCATACCGGACGGGACGGGCGGCATAATCCTGACGGACTGCCCGACGCCCTACTACCTGATGGGCCAGGCGACCTACATCGACGTTTGGAACGAACGCGGTGGACGCTGGAGCCCGGGCTACACCTGCTGCCAGGACACGCTGCTCGACAACCTGATCTCGGATCTCGACGAGCGCATCGATCTCATCTGGGTGCGTCAGGCGCCGGATCATTACGGCGGCCCCGCGGTGCGCGGCGTGCGCGCCGAGGTGATCGGCGAGGAAGCCGGCGACAAGACCCCGTTCGGCCTCTGGCCGTCGGACCATGCGGGCGTCTCGGCCGACATGACACTGCGCGTGCCTCGCTAGGCGGGATTCATGGAACGCTTCGACTCCCGGGGCTTCAGCATCGCGTACGACGATGTGGGCGAGGGAGATCCGATAATCCTGCTGCACGGATTCCTTTTTCCGCGGCGCGGTGCTCGGCTTCCTCGGCTATCGCTGGGAGCGGGAATGAAAAAGGGAGCCGGCTGAATCAGCACGGCTCCCCTTGTTCGAGGTGGTGTAGAGGATGATTGGGCGGCTGCCGGTCAGGCGGCTACCGGGCACTCCCTGAGCAGCGAATTCCAGTCGGCACGCGCCTCCTGGAAGCGGGCCTTCGCCTCGGCGACGCGGCGGCGCGCCGCCTCGCGGATGTCGTCGGAGTAGTGCGATACCTGGCCCTGCAGGACCTTGCGGTGCTCCTTCGCCGCCGCCTCCCAGTCCACCAGGCGCTGGCGCAGCCGATCGTAGCGCCGGGCGGCCTGCTCACCGAAGTTCGCGCGCAGCCGATGCGACGCATCCGCCGTCTCCTCCAGCCAGCTGTCCAGCCGCGTCTTCTCGCCGTCCAGCCGGGCGGCCATGATGCGGAAGTCGGACACCCGCTTCAGGTCCCAGGCGAGGCCCAGCTTCTCGAGCAGCGCGATGGTCCACTTGCTGGGGTCGAACTGGTACCAGCGCACGCCATTGCGGTAGTCGCCGCCGAAGCGGTGATGGAAGTTGTGATAGCCCTCGCCGAAGGTGAGGAACGCCACCAGCCAGTTGTCCTTCGCCGTGGCATCCACGTCGTAGGTGGCCTTGCCGAAGGTGTGGCAGACGGAATTGATGAAGAAGGTGGAGTGATAGACCAGCGTGAGGCGCAGGCACACCGCAATCAGCAGCGCGCCCAGCAGGTGCCCCGTCATCCAGCCGATGGCCGCCGGCGTCAGGATGCCGGCCGTTGTCGCCCAGAGCGCGTAGTAGCGGTGCTGGTGCACGATCATCGGATCGTTCGAGAGGTTCTTCACGTTGTTGTAGTCGGTCTCGTGCTTCCAGAAGACCAGCCAGCCCATGTGGGCGTAGAAGAAGCCCTTCTTGATGCTGTAGGGGTCGCGGTCGGTGTCCACGTACTTGTGGTGATCGCGATGCTGGGACGACCATTCCAGCGCCGACTGCTCGAACGCAGCCGAACCGGCGAACAGCAGCAGGAAGCGGACGAACTTGTTCGTTTTGAACGTCGCGTGCGCGAAGTAGCGGTGGTAACCCACCGTGATGCCAAGGCCGCTGATCACGAAGAACGCGAGCGCCAGCCAGATCTCGGCCGCGGCGATGCCGTTGTAGTAGATATAGAGCGGCGCGCCGACGACACCGCCGAGGGTCGTCACCGCGAAGAAGATGATGTTGACCCACTGATTCTGGCGGGTCACGGTCGGTACGGTCGTCATGGATGGCCTCTTTCGATTTTCGGCGCAGATTATACGCGCCGTGCCTCAGGCAGCACTGTGGAATACCGCAAGTTTCAGGCAAGGAACGCGAGCACGGCCTCTGACCACTCCCGCGGGCGCTGGTTCAGCATGAATATGCCACCGCCGTCGATAATGGCCTGCCGGCAATCGCTAAGTATATCACTAAACACCTGATTTTTCTCGGGTTGGCTGAACGGGTCGTCGGTGCCCGAGAGCACCAGTGCCGGCGCCTTCACCTGCTGTAGCCGGTCCTCCATATGGTATTCCGCGACCGCGAAATGGCCCCATTCGCTGGTCTCCCCGGACCTGAACAGGTCCAGCACGCAGCGCTGCACCAGCGCCGGATCGTCGATCCAGGCGGCCATCCGGCGCCATTTCTCCGTCAGATGGGAGCCGTCCGGCTGCACGTGCCACTGCTCGAACAGGGCGCCCAGCTCCCGGCGGGCCGCCTCGTCCATGTAGACCGGGCCCGACAGCACCAGGTGCGAGACCCGTTCCGGCCGGGCGGCGGCCGCCTCGACGGAGACGATGGCGCCGGTGTGATGGCCGCCCAGCGCCGCACGCTCCAGCCCCAGATGATCCAGCAGCGCGACGGCCGCCTCGGCGTATCCGGCGATGTCCGGCTGCGCGGGCGGGCGGTCGGAGCAGCCGTAGCCGGGCAGGTCCATGGCGATCACCCGCAGCTGCTCGTCCAGCAGCGGGATCACCTCGGCGAACTCGTCCACCGAGCGGGGCACCTGGTGCATCAGCAGCAGCGGCCGGGCGGCCGGGTCGCCGCTGTCCACGAAATGGACCTGACCGAGGGGGCTGTCGAAGAGGTGGCGTCGCATGGCGGCTCCCAGCGTAAGGAAACGGGAGCCGGTGCGCCAGTGCGAGAGGAGAGGCGTCGGCGGGCGCGGGGCCGGGGATGAACGGCCCCGCGCCGGCCGAGATGTCGGGAAGGTCAGAACGGCTGGGCGTAGAGACGCGTGCCCTCTATCGTCCCGGTGTACACACATCCGGTCCCGAGAATGGTGCGAAACTCGCCGACAACGGTGTCCGGGCCGGTCACTGTGCCCGTAGCCTGGATTTCATATCCCAGAACGACGGGCGGTGGCGTCGGAAGGTAACCGAAAATACCTAACGCGAAGGTCTTGCCGCGCAGGCGATGGACTTCCCCTACACCGGCGCCGAGAAACGGATCTACATTGAGAATGGAACCGTCGGACGACACCTTGACGGTATTGACGAACGAGCCGG
>Ga0209938_1001168_pt1 | contig 13693 bp, 13 predicted proteins | sample SalPonR2_C_D1_MG_FD_185708 | JGI IMG/M metagenome (GOLD analysis project Ga0209938, IMG submission 185708) | Salt pond soil microbial communities from South San Francisco under conditions of wetland restoration - Salt Pond MetaG R2_C_D1_MG... ... | reverse complement strand
TGAATATCGACAGGGGGTTTTCCAGTGCTTCGCAGAGCCATCGCGTAAACCTGGCGGCGGTGGCGCCGTCGATGATGCGATGATCGTAGGAGAGGGAGAGCGGCAGAACGGTCCGGGGTTCGAAGTCAGCATCCGAATAAACAGGTTTTTTCTGAGCTCTGGAAACGCCCAGAATAGCGACCTGCGGGTGGTAGATGATAGGAGTGAAGTTCGTTCCTCCGATGCCGCCCAGGTTGGTGACGATGAAGTTGCCGCCCCGCATAGCTTCCGGAGAGAGCTCCTGGTTTCTGGCTTTTTCGGCCAGGTCGGTGATCTCGACAGCAATTTCCGTGATGGATTTTTGACCGGCATCCCTGAGTATCGGAACGAGCAGGCCCTGATCGGTGTCTACCGCTAATCCGATATGGATGTATTCTTTGTAAATGATTTCTTCGTTTTTCAGGTCGAGGCTGGCGTTGAAAACAGGAAACTGCTTGAGCGCTTCGCCAACCAGTTTGACGAGCAGCGCGGTGATGGTCAGTTTGCCGCCCGCCGCTTCCACCTCACCGGCATTATCTTTCATAAAGGACTCGGCCAAAGACAGATCTGCTTCGTCGAAGTGTGTGACATGCGGAATCTGACGCCAGGAACGGGTCGTCTTGTGGGCGGTGGCTTTGCGAATGTTGCTGATCTTTTCGCGGGAAACCGCTCCCCATTCAGAAAAATCGGGAAGCTCGGCTTCTTCGGGAAGCGCCGCTTCTCCGCCCTTGCCCTGAATCATTTCCCGGGCGTAGGACTTCACATCATCTGCAGTAATACGATCACCGGGCCCGGTTCCCTCTACCTCATAAATATCAACCCCTAGCTCCCTGGCCAGACGACGCACGGAGGGCGCCGCTGGTACTTCTTCCTTGGAAGCTTCATCGGGTGGGGCTGCAGCGGCCTCCTCACGGGCGGTTTCCAGGGCTTCTTCCTCTTCCTCTTCGGCCACTTTTTCTTTTTCAGTCTTTTCCTCTTCCTCTTCAGGGGCTTCCTCCTTTTCAGCTGTCGCTGTTTCTTCTTCCTCTTCAGGGGCTTTTTCTTCCTTTTGAGCTTCCTTTTCCTCGGTTGCCGTCGCTTCTTTTTTCTCTTTCTTTTCTTCCTCTTTTCCGGCTTTCCCTTCTCCGGCCTCTGTCTCTACGGTGAGAATAACCGTACCGGTTTCGACCTCATCACCAATTGCCACTTTTATCTCCTGAACTTCCCCGCCTTCGTCAGCCGGGATTTCTACAGATGCTTTGTCGGTTTCTACGGCGATGACAGACTGTTCTTCCTCAATCTGATCTCCTTCTTCTACCAGGATCTCGGTAACAGTGCCCGTTTCGGCGCTTTCAGAGATCTCCGGGAGTTTTATTTCTTTGATCATGGTATACCGGGTTTGTCGAATGATTGGTTTGTGTAATAAATAGTCAGCTGTTTGCTTCAACTCGAAAAGCTATACCCTCCTTTCTCACTACCATCGTCCCGGGTAAGGTTTATCCGGATCGATTTCGAGTGTTTTCAGCGCTTTCTTCACTGTTTTTGTTTCGATTTCTCCCTTTTCGGCGAGGCAAGCCAGGGCGGCGAGGGCAATATGCCGGTAATCAACCTCGAAGAAGCTTCGCATGGCCTCCCGGTTGTCGCTACGGCCGAATCCGTCGGCGCCCAGTGCGGTGAAGTCACCCGGAAACCACTTGGCTACGGAAAGGGGGAGCGCCCTGAGGTAGTCGGTGGCGGCTACGAAGGTATGTCCGGATTCAGGGAAGCATTGCCCGATGTAGGAAGGAGCATGCTTCTCTTCTGGATGCAGGATGCGCTGGCGTTCGTTCCGGTTGGCTTCATCGTACAGCTGTTTGTATCCGGTGACGCTCCATACATCGGCGGGCACACCGTATTCATCTTCCAGGATTTCCCTGGCCTTCAGCGCCTCGCGAAGGATGGCGCCGCTACCGAGCAGGTGGACCTTTTCCGTTTGTTCTTCCTTACCTTCCAGCCGGTACATGCCTTTGAGAATGCCTTCTTCTACCCCTTCCGGCATGGGAGGCATAACATATTTTTCATTCATCACAGTGATGTAGTAAAAGATGTCCTCTCTTTCTACGTACATGCGGCGAATGCCCTCGCGTACGATGACGGCCACTTCGTAGGCATAAGTGGGATCGTAAGCCATGACGGCGGGATTGGAGAGCGCGAAGACCTGGCTCTGACCGTCGCAGTGCTGCAGGCCTTCCCCCGGCAGGGAGCTTCTGCCGGAAGTGGCGCCTACGAGGAAGCCCCGGGCGCGGGCGTCGGCGGCGGCCCAGATCAGGTCACCCACCCGCTGAAATCCAAACATGGAATAGAACAGGAAGAAGGGAATGGTATCGAAGCCGTAGTTGACATGCGCGGTGCCAGCGGCGATAAAAGATCCCATAGCCCCGGCTTCCGTGATACCTTCTTCGAGGATGGCGCCTTTTTTTGATTCATTGTAGGAAAGCAGGCTCTCTTCATCCACGGGTTCGTAGGTCTGCCCCCTGGCGGAGTAAATACCGCCTTCGCTAAAAAGGGCGTCCATCCCGAAGGTCCGGGACTCATCGGGGACGACCGGGATGATATGATCGCCTATATTTTCGTCTTTCATCAATTCCGACATGAGGTGGACGATCGACATGGTGGTTGCCACCTGCCGGTCGCCGGTACCTTCAAAGAAAGTTTGATATACTTCTTTGCCAGGAGCTTCCAGGGCTTCCTCAACGGCTTCCCGGCGCGGGAGCGGGCCGCCCAGCGCCTCTCTTCTTTCCCGCAAATATTTAAAGGCCTCGCTGTCCTCATCCAGTTGGAAATACCCTGCCTGTTCTGCAGTCTTGTCGTCAAAAGGTAAGTTGAAGCGATCGCGCACGTAGCGCAAGGTGTCTTCTTCCAGCTTTTTCTTCTGGTGGGTAATATTGCGCGCCTCGCCGGCTTCGCCCAGGCCGTATCCTTTTACGGTTTGAGCCAGGATAACGGTGGGCGATCCTTCGGAACGGACTGCTGCCCGGTAGGCATTGTATACCTTCACCGGGTCGTGCCCGCCCCAGCGCAGGTTCGCCAGTTCGTCATCGGAATAATTGTCGACCATCCGGAGCAGGCGTTCGTCCTTGCCGAAAAACTCCTCGCGGAAGTAGGCGCCGCCCTCGGCGGCGTAGTGCTGCAGTTCTCCGTCGACGACTTCTCCCATTCGCTCAACCAGTAATCCCTCTTCATCTTTGGCCAGCAGAGGGTCCCACTCGCGGCCCCAGATTACTTTGATGACATTCCAGCCGGCGCCTTTGTAGGCGGCTTCCAGTTCCTGGATGATTTTGCCGTTGCCACGCACCGGGCCATCCAGGCGCTGCAGGTTACAATCGATGACGATGATCAGGTTGTCGAGTTTCTCCCGGGAGGCGACGCCCAGGCTTCCCATAGCCTCGGGTTCGTCCATTTCGCCGTCACCGATGAAAGCCCATACCTTTTGATCGTCTTTTTTCTTCAAACCTCTGTTCTCCAGGTAGCGCATAAAGCGGGCCTGATAGATGGCCTGCAGCGGCGAGAGCCCCATGGAAACAGTGGGGAAGCGCCAGTATCCGGGCATCAGGCGGGGGTGTGGGTAAGAAGAGAGCCCCTTAGGGTCGCTGATCTCCCGGCGGAAACAGTCCAGGTCTTCCTCTCCAAAACGTCCCTCTACAAACGAACGGGCATAGATGCCGGGAGAGGCATGGCCCTGATAATAGACTATATCCTGTGCCTCGTCATTTTCACCGCCGCGCAGAAAGTGGTTGAAAGCGACTTCAAAGAGCGTGGCGGCCGAGGCATAACTGGAAATGTGCCCTCCGATGCCGTCCTGCTTTCGATTGGCTCTGACGACCATCGCGATAGCATTCCATCGAATAATATTTTCCAGAAACTTTTCCGTCTCCAAACTGCCGGGATAAGCGGCTTCCGCTTCTTCCGGAATGGTATTGATATAGGGGGTGTGGCCCGGCTCCGTGAAGGTGATGCCATGTTTTAGGGCGCGCGCCTGAAGTTTTTGCAGGATTTCCTTTACTCTTTCGGGGGATTCTTCCTGGAGGAGGAAGTCGAGCGAGGCCAGCCACTCTTTGTTCTCGTATTTATAGACTTCTGTTTTGTTCATTTATAGAGCGTTTTGATAAAAGAGCGGAAGACGTTTTTTTTCCGGGAGTACTATTTCCCGATGCGGGCGAAGGCAATATTCATCGCTGGTAATGATAGTCAAGGCGATAAAAGTGCTCGTCTGCAATCTGTCTGGATGACAGCCTTTTCCATTTAAAGTCGTGGCTAAAGAAATGTTTACCGGAAAAAAAACATACCCGTTTTTTTGCTGAAAAGCAGCACATTCTACCCGGATTGAGGGTTATTATTAATAGAAATGATTATATTTAGCTGCCTAACCTGGAAACCATGAAAATATTAGTCCCCACTGATTTTTCTGCTCCTTCCCGTGCTGCTACGGAGTTTGCTGTTGAATTTTCCCGCCTTACCAATAGTGAGGTGGTGCTTCATCATGCCTACTATACGCTGGTCGATTGGGTAAAGGCTCCCGCGGCCTCAGGCGAAGACTATCCCGAACTGAAATCCAAAATCGAGCAGGTGCGGAGCGAGCTTGAAAAATTGGAGCGAGAATTCGAAGATGTAAACCTGGAAACCGAATTGAGCTTTCATGAAACGATTGACGAAATGATGAATTCGGTCAGGGAGTCAGGCTACGACCTGATTGTAGCGGGCACCCATGGTAAAGATGACCTGGGAAACCGCATAATGGGATCCGATGCACAGCGCATGATTCGGCTGGCCGATTGCCCGGTACTTATCCTTAATAAAGGTATACGGCGTTTTCCCTTTCGACATATCCTTTTTGTATCCGATCTAAGTAAAGATGACAGCCCCCATCTGGGAAGGCTGTTTCGGCTGGCCGATCCATTGGAAGCGGAGGTTCACCTGGGCTATATCAACACGCCGATGGCCTTTCAGAATACGGAGGAAACGCAAGAGGGACTGAGGCGGCTACAGGCGGCTTTTCCAGACAGGGACTTACCCGCGCACATTTACAATCAGGTACGGGTGGATCAAGGAGTAGTAAAACTGGCACAGCAAATCGATGCCGATATTATTGCCCTGGTCACGCACGGGCGTAGCGGCTGGAGCCGTTTATTTTACCAAAGCCTAACGGAAAAACTAGCGCTGGAATGCCGGTTTCCGGTTATCGGGCTTCATGGGTATGGGAAGCAGGGGAACGGTTGAAAGTTGGTCGCCATGGCTAAGCCAGCGCCCGAAGGAATAATAGCGGGATGGAGAAATACTGAAACAGAGGAAGTAAAAACCCGTTTTCAGCAAGAGGCCGATGATAGAAGTCTTTGTTCCGTACCATCGACACTTTATTGATGGGCCCACTTTTCCGGTTCGTCAAATCCAGGGCGGATGAAAGCATCGGCTTTGGGGAAATAACCACGAATCCCCTGCCGCATCCGGCCCAGCAGCAGGAAGAGATCGAGCAGCTCATCCGATGCCTCTGGAAAAGCATTGCGGATTACTTCCCAGGCGGCCAGGCTGCGTTCGATAGCGATGAGCGTGATTTTAGCGCTGCCGTTGGCATCGTTCTGAACCGGATTGACCTCCAAGATCTGCTCATTGTTGAGGCCGTTCAGGGCGCGGTATAACTTGGAGCCTATAAAAAAAGAATACCAGTTAATGACGTCCAGGGCATCAGTTAGCCGGAGCGCTTCCGGCATGACGGCCATGCCCATCTCAAGTTGCTGCTTGAGACTTTCCTCTTTTTCCTGGAACAGTTCTTGTCTGTCTTCAAACCAGTTACGTGCTTTTTTATAATACTGCTGCGAAAGTTGATACAGCCTTTTTTCTTCGGGAGGCAGTTTTTCATGAGGATCTCCGGTTTCCTTCTCGGTTTCCGTTTCCGGTTCTTCCCAGTCTATGCCCATCTCCTCCATTTGCTGTTGTATGAGATCGAGCGCCTGTTGCAGGCTTTGATCCAGGTACTCCCAGAACGCCTCTTTTGACATATCTTTTTGATCCTCGGAGAGTTTGGCTTCATCGGCATACACTCGGCAGCACGCTGTTAAAGCACACCGTTCACACCAGCGATCGCAAAAATTATAGATTCCGGGAATGAATTGACGATCCATATTTGTTAAGGTTATCGTTATGACAGAGTGTCATCAACGAGCTGTCTTTCTAAAGATAAGCCAGAATGACCAAATATGCGAGTTTCAGGCCCCATAAAATCGGGCATTTCCGGGATGCTGAAAAAAAACACAGTGCCTGAGTAAAATGGAAGCAGGAACTCAATAAAGAAGCCTGATTTGGCTGTCCACCAAAATTTCTGTGCGAAAATCAAGCTGTTTTTCAGTAGGTTATAAATTTGGCGATACATTTTTTCTCATAAAATGCTTGTAAATTGACCAAAAGAAGTCTACCTTTGCACTCGCTTTATCAGGACACCCTGAATGCCCGGAAAAAGCAAATCGCTTTTCTTCTTTGATAAATTGCCCAGTGTCAGGTAAAAAAGCCGCATTTGCAAAGGCAAAAAAAGCCGCATTTGCAAAGGCAAAAAAAGCTTTATTTTTGTTTGCCCGGGCTTTTGACAATGAAGAAAGAGCAGGACTTAATTCCATCACAAAAAAAACAATATAGTGGATACGTTGAGTTATAAAACGGAATTCGCGAAGAGAGAGGACGTGGAGCACAAATGGTATGTCATCGACGCCGAAGGCGAGGTGCTGGGCCGGCTCTGTTCCCGCGTAGCATCGGTTCTGCGCGGTAAGAACAAACCCTCTTACACCCCTCATGTAGACTGTGGCGACTACGTCATCGTCCTCAATGCGGATAAGGTGCGCCTGACCGGTCAGAAGATGAACCAGAAAGAATACATTACCTTCTCCGGCTACCCCGGCGGGCAGAAGACGCGTACGGCCAAAGAGCTGCTAACCAAGAAGCCGCATGCGCTGATTGAAAATGCGGTCAGGGGCATGCTGCCCAAGAATAAACTGGGCCGCGCTATGTTTAAAAAATTATTTGTTTACGAAGGAGAGGAGCATCCGCATCAGGCACAGCAACCCGAACCCTTCAATTTCTAAAGAAGCCGGACACCTCGCCCGCTGTAATAGCTGGGTGGTGGTTCGAAAAATCAGGATAATACATGGAAATGATTAACGCCATAGGCAGAAGAAAAGCCTCTGTTGCCCGTGTCTATCTCTCCAAGGGAGAGGGAAAAATTCAGGTCAACGGCAAAGATTACAAGGACTACTTCTCGCAGCAGCACATTCAGACGCGTCTGCTGGCTCCGTTCGAAACGATCGAGATTGAAAACATCTACGATCTGAACGTCAATGTAGCCGGCGGAGGCTATAAAGGACAAGCTGAAGCTATTCGCATGGCCATTTCCCGTGCGCTTGTTCAATTGAACGAAGACTTCCGCAAGCCGCTGAAGGATCAGAAGTTCCTTACGCGCGACTCCCGCGTCGTCGAACGGAAGAAGTACGGCAAACCGAAGGCCAGAAAATCCTTCCAGTTCAGCAAGCGTTAATTTCGGCTACGCGCCCTGCTGGTTGCGCCGGTGCTTCCTCTTTGAAGGAATTCACCGGCGCAAACGGCTCATCAACTTTTATCAATTCAAAAAAAGAAAATGGAGAAGCCTACCTATAAAGAGTTGTTGGAGGCCGGTGTGCATTTCGGCCACCTGAAAAAGAAATGGAATCCTAAAATGGCGCCCTATATTTTTATGGAGCGTAAAGGGATCCACATCATCGATCTGAACCGTACCCTTGAATCCATGGACCGCGCCGCCAATGCGATGCGGCAGCTGGCGAAGTCGGGCAAAAAGATTCTCTTCGTCGCTACCAAGAAGCAGGCCCGCGAAATTGTCGCTAATGCGGCCCGTAGCGTGGATATGCCCCACGTCACCGAACGCTGGCTCGGCGGGATGATGACCAACTTTTCAACTATCCGCCGTTCGATTAAAAAGATGAATAACATCGACCGCATGCTGCAGGACGGCACCCTGGAGAATGTTACCAAAAAGGAACGGCTGACGCTGACACGTGAGCGCGACAAGCTGGAAAAGGTGCTCGGCGGTATTGCCAACCTCAACCGCTTGCCGGCCGCCTGCTTCATTGTCGATATCCACAATGAGCACATCGCCGTGGCAGAAGCACAGCGACTGGGAATCCGCACCATCGGCATCGTGGATACCAACTCGAATCCCAGCGAAGTGGATTTCGCTATCCCCGGCAATGATGATGCTTCCAAATCGGTAAAAATCATCACCGACTACATGGTAGCAGCTATCAAGCAAGGCCTGGAAGAACGCCAGAAGGTCAAAGCCGAAAAGGAAGCTGCCAAGTAAGCCGCGGAGAAGTGCTCCGTCAAACGGAGCCTAAGGACCAAGGGCTAAAGTAATAGCACCTGTTGCTGTACTTTAATTGATCACTTATAAATCAGTAAACCTACAATGAGCGACGTAAAAATTTCAGCCGCTGATGTCAAAAAACTGCGCGATATGACCGGCGCAGGTATGATGGACTGTAAAAAAGCCCTGACTGAGGCAGAAGGCGACTTCGATAAAGCTATAGAATTCCTTCGTAAAAAAGGCGAAAAAATCGCCGGTAATCGCGCCGACCGGGAAGCCACGGAAGGCGTTGTTCTGGCGCTGGTTTCCGATGACAAGAAGCGTGGTATTATCGTCAAACTGAGCTGCGAGACTGACTTCGTAGCCAAAAATGAAGATTTTATCAATCTCGCGCATCAGTTTGGAGAAATCGCCCTGGAAGAATTCCCCAAAACCAAAGAAGAACTGCTACAGCAGTCTTTCGACGGTATCACCATTGCAGAAAAGATTACCGAACAGGTGGGGGTCATCGGTGAAAAAATCGAACTGGACACTTACGAGCGCCTGGAAGCACCGCTGATAGCGCCCTATATCCACATGGGGAACAAAGCCGCCGTCCTCGTCGGCCTGAATAAGGACGATGACGAATATTACGAAGCAGGACGGGACGTAGCCATGCAGGTCGCTGCTATGCGTCCGGTAGCCCTCGATAAAGAAGGCGTGGATCAGAAAACGATTGACAAAGAAATAGAGATTGGGAAAGAGCAGGCCCGTCAGGAAGGCAAGCCGGAACAAATCCTGGAAAAAATTGCCGTGGGCAAGCTCAATAAGTTCTTTAAGGACAATACCCTGCTCAATCAGCAATTCGTTAAAGACAACAAGAAGACGGTAGCCGAGTATTTAAAAAGCGTCGATAAAGACCTGACCGTTACCGACTTCAAGCACGTTAAACTGGGATAAACTCCCCGACCAGAAGGCGAATTAGTTCTCTAATTCGCCTTTCTTTTTGCCTCCTTTTCGCCCCCCGTAATAAATTGACAGCATGTTGAAATACAAAAGAGTCCTACTCAAACTCAGCGGCGAATCCCTCATGGGCCCTCAACAATACGGCATTGCTCCTGAGATGCTGCATCACTATGCTACCCAGATCCGTCAACTGACTGAGATCGGGGTGGAAGTAGCTGTCGTCATTGGTGGAGGAAATATATTCCGGGGCCTGCAATCGGATGCTTCCGGAATCGAACGCGTTCAGGGAGACTACATGGGGATGCTGGCTACGGTTATCAACGGTATGGCTTTGCAAAGTGCCATGGAGGGCCAGGGCGTCTATACCCGCCTCATCTCGGCTATCGAAATGAAGCAAATTGCCGAGCCCTACATTCGGCGCCGCGCCATCCGGCACCTGGAAAAAGGACGGGTCGTCATCTTCTCCGCCGGCATCGGCAGCCCTTACTTCACTACTGACTCGGCCGCCGCCCTCCGCGCCAATGAGATTAGCGCCGATGTCATCCTCAAAGGCACCCGGGTAGATGGAATCTACACCGCCGATCCGGAAAAAGACCCTACCGCCACCAAATTCGATCAAATCACTTTTGCCAAGGTCATCAGCCTGGGTCTCAGTGTCATGGACATGACCGCTTTTACTCTCTGCCAGGAAAACAACCTGCCTATCATCGTTTTCGATATCAATAAACGCGAAAACCTCAAGCGCATTGTAAAGGGAGAGCGCATCGGTACGCTGGTAGAAGGGTGATGAGGAAAAAACAATCATGAAAAGTCATGGTTCTCGACTTCCTCATATCTGCGCAATCCCGATCGTGGCCATACTCAGCTTCACCTTTTCGGCCTTCAGCAGGCAGCCGCCGCAGGCTTCGAGTGTAGCGCCCGTGGTGAGCACGTCATCGACGAGGAGCACGTGCCGGTTGCGGACCAGTTCGGGCCGGGCGAGCTGAAAGGCGTTCAGGACGTTCTCCATTCGCTCCAGGCGGGATTTCTTCGTTTGGGTGACGGTGTATGAGTTGCGTATCAGGACCTCTTCGCGCCAAGGGACGCCCATGCTCTCAGAAAGTCCTGCCGCGAAGCAGGCGCTTTGGTTAAAGCCCCGGCTATGGCGTTTGCGGGGATGCAGGGGGACCGGAACGATCAGTTCGAAGTGAGGACTTTGGCTGAGTTGTCGGCCGTAGTGCCTGCCCAGTTCACGGCCGACGCGCTGTTTGCCGGCGTATTTCAACTGGTGGATCAGTTTTTGAGCCCGCCCGCCTTTGATAAAATGATAAAGCGCAGCACCGCTGCTGATAGGGACGCGCCCCCAGAATCGCTGGGTAAAATCATTTTCTGCTTCCTGGTGAAAATGGGTGCAGGGCAATTTGAGCTGGCAAGAAAGGCACAGGAGTTCCCGGGCAGGTGCGTTTTGACGGCAGCAAGCCAGGCATAAATGAGGAAAGAAAAGGGACAACAGGTCACCGCTCAGTGTTTGGAACACTTTCATCATAGTGCTTTGATTGCGGGGAGGTCGTTGTCCGGGGGCTTAAAAGATACAAATTATTGGGAAGCGGAGCAAAAAAAAACGTCTGCCCTGCGGAAACAAGACAGACGCATCAAAACAAAACGAAAAACCAACTTTAAACAAGTTCTTATATATTAAATCAACTGAATTTTTTCTCCGTTTGTTGCGAGGCGTTTGTTAAAATTTCCTAAAATGTCTTACGCCCGCCTATTGGTAATGGTCTGATTGCTAAAAGCTTAAGGAAGCAAAATCAGCTACTCTTATTTACAATAATTCCAAAGTCCTGGTTCCGTTAATTCAATATATTCTCAATAATTGAATGATGCAAATGCCGGAGGCTGCCAATTTCGCTATTCTGCCTTAAGGGAGACCGGAATTTCGATGAGGTTTCCCTGCCGGTTGACTTTAACGCTGATAACATCTCCTACCCGGGCGCGGCCGATAATTTCCTGAAGCTCCGGTACGCCTTTGATTTCCCGGCCGTCTACTTCCACGATGACGTCTTTGGTGCGCAGGCCGGCGTATTGCGCAGATCCGCTGTCGGAGAGGCTTTCGATGACGACGCCCTGAGTGATGGCCAGCCCCAATTCTTCAGCGTATTCACTGTCCAGTTCGGCGATGCTTACTCCCAGGAAGGCACGCTGAAAACTGCCATTGGCAATAATATCTTCAGCAATACGGCTGACCAGGTTGATGGGGATGGCGAAGGAATAGCCCTGGAATGCTCCCGTCCGGGTGGCGATGGCGGTATTGATCCCCAGTAATCGCCCTTCTGCGTCGACCAGTGCGCCGCCACTGTTGCCGGGATTGACGGCAGCATCGGTTTGAATGAAAGCCTCGATGGCATCGCGGCCACCCAGTAGTTGAATATTGCGTCCTTTCGCGCTGATGATCCCGGCGGTGACGGTCGAGTTCAGTTCAAAAGGGTTACCAACGGCCAATACCCACTCTCCGATTTCGGCGCGATCGGAATCGGCCAGTTCCATCGTGGGAAAGTTCGCCCCCTGGATCTTGAGTACGGCCAGATCAGACTGTTTGTAGGATCCCACTATTTGCGCTTCAAAAGTACGATTGTCGTAGAGGGTTACCTCCAGTTCATCGGCAAATTCCACGACATGGTAATTGGTGACGATGTAACCGTCACTGGTGTAGAGCACACCTGAACCCGAACCCTGCTGCGGCCGTTGCCCACCGAAAGGATTGCGCCAGAAATCGTCGTTGAAAAAAAAGCCCAGCGGATTGTCCTCTCCTTCGTCGGGTAGTTCCTGAGCGCCGGGAGTCGCCTTGGCTTTAATGTGCACAACCGCCGGCATGGCCCTGGCCGCTGCTGCTTTGAAATCCAATGGCGCGGCCGGCTGAGGAGCAACATTAACCTGGCGCACCAATTGTGCCGGAGGAAGAGAGGCGGAAGATGAACCCGGCGGGGCTGACAACAGATAGACGCCGGCGAGCACTATGAGCCCACCTGTTATGCCGGCGAGTATTAGGGAAAATATCTGTTTCATGTTGACGTTTGAATTTAACTTGTCGGGCAATGATCCCTCAAATGATTGAATAAGATAAGGAAAGCGGGGGAAAAATGCATTCCTGAAAATTAGATTATCTCAAAAAAGGCGACTTATTTCAAAGGAATGGCTATTTTTTTACTTTCCGGACGAAAAGAGTGGCAACACTTAATAAAAATCTAACTTTTTATACCAGACCTTTGTTACCACTCGAAAAACTTTTAACAGGAAATTAACAGCAATTTCCGGCTCGTTGAAACCGGCATACCCTGAGCCGTTAATGCGAACACTATGAAAGAACTGATCACCGGAAATGTCGATCTGGACAAGGAGCTTCGGCCCGAAACCGCCCTGGAAAGGCAATTGCTGGGCATTCCAGCTTTCCGCCGCGGCTTGTTCTGGGGTGTTCCTCGTTATGGGCATCCCGAGGGAGAAGTCTACAAACACATCAAAGAAGTACTGGCCAACATCGATCGCCTGTGTGTCTCCGGCCAGCAGCGGGAACAGCTCCGCCTCATTGCCTTCGTTCACGATTCTTTCAAATATTGTGAAGACAAGCGCCGCCCTCGTGACTGGTCTAAACATCACGCCGTACTAGCCCGTCAGTTCCTCGAACAATACTCCAGCGACCCCGAAGTGCTCAGTATCGTCGAATGGCATGACGAAGCTTATTATTGCTGGCGCACCACTCACCTGTACCGGCAGCCGGAAGCCGGCGAACTGCGGCTGCAACGACTCCTGCGACAGATCGAGGGGCACCGGCAACTTTACTATCTCTTTTTCAAATGCGACACCCTCACCGGCGATAAAAATAAAGCTCCCCTGCGCTGGTTCGAAGCCGAGATCCCAAATATTGAACGCGTTGATTTCTGAGCGGTAAAATGACTCTTTTCTCCCGCGCTTGACCAAAAAATGTTGCTGAAGGAAACTTTTTCTTCCACCCTATAGTTTGCAGAATTGAACACGGAACGGCGCCCTTTCGTTTCCAAATACGAGGCGAGAAGCAGGCCTACAAGCCGCAAGCCCGCCATGATTTTCGCATCGTTAATCCGGACGGCAGCCTCGTAAAACCGTTCCGGACTTGGGAAGGTGAAATTTTGCAGCTTATTCTGTTTTTCGCTTCCTTTTCCGGGAACTGTTTCTAGATTTAGAATTATTTCATACTTTTATGGTGGTAATGGCAAATGAAAAAAATCAAAAAGAGAAGTACGATCGGATTTTTGAGGAAGAGTTTCTCCCTCAGATAGATTCATTGTATACCTTCGCCTACCATCTTACCTATAATGAAGAGGATGCCAATGACCTGGTACAGGAAACTTATTTGAAGGC
>Ga0209938_1001165_pt1 | contig 13708 bp, 1 predicted proteins | sample SalPonR2_C_D1_MG_FD_185708 | JGI IMG/M metagenome (GOLD analysis project Ga0209938, IMG submission 185708) | Salt pond soil microbial communities from South San Francisco under conditions of wetland restoration - Salt Pond MetaG R2_C_D1_MG... ... | reverse complement strand
AGCATCGAAAATTTCAGTCTCCAGTCATCTATTCTTGAAAGTATTGCAACGTTATATCTGAATGACGGACGTATCGATAAAGCTCATCAGACGTTCACTGAGTGTCAGAAATTGAGCGAGGAAAAAAATGATAAAAGGAACCTGGGCTATGCGCTTTTTGGTATCGGTGAAGTATTGCTCCAAAAAAACAAACTGGAAGAAGCTAAAGACTCCTTTTTGAAAAGCCTGAAGACCTATAGAGACTTTGGTTATAAAGTTGGCGAGGCTCAAGCCCTTTTATTTTTGGGAAAAGTATGCCTGCTGCAAGGTTCGGATGAATCTGAAACCTATTTGATGGAGTCTTTAGAGGTGGCAGAAGACATAAAAGCCAAAGCCAGTATCTATATGGTTCATGAAACCCTGGCGGAGTTTTATGAAGACAAAGAAGACATCCACTCATTTGTAAAGCACTATAAACTCTACCATAAATATAAATCTGAGGTATACAAAGAAGAGCAGGAGCTTAAACATAAGTACCAGAATATTAAGTTTGAGATGGATAAGCTGCAAAAGGAGGCTGAAATTAACAGGCTGACGAATGTGGTGATGAAGGAGAAGAACGCTGAACTGGAAAAGAAAACGCTGGAGCTGGAAAAATCATACGAAAGTGTATCGGTCCTAAGTAAGATAGGCCGGGATATAACCTCTACCCTCGATCTGGACACTATATTGAATACGGTATACGAAAATGTGAACCAGTTGATGGATGCAACTGTATTTGGCGTTGGTATTTACAATGAAGAGGAAGGGGCGATAGAATATCAGCTATCTGTTGAAGAAGGGAAACGATATCAGCCCTATAAAAGAACCATGAGTGATAAGACTCAGCTCGCCGTGTGGTGTATTGAGAATAACAAAGAAGTTTTTATCAATGATATTGATAAAGAGTTTTCCAGCTATCTGGAAGATATCGATCTTACGATGTTGAAGACTGCATCGCTGGAAGATGGCAGTAAACCCAAGACGCCAAATTCCCTGATCTATTTGCCCCTTCAGGTCAAGGAAAAGATCATTGGACTTGTATCCATCCAGTCGTTTGAAAAAAATAAATACCAAAAACACCATTTGGAAATTCTCAAAACCCTTGCATCCTATACTTCTGCTGCACTGTACAATGCGAAATCCTATGAGACTCTGCAGGGGACACTCAATGAACTTAAATCCACGCAGGATCAGCTTATACAAGCCGAAAAGTTAGCTTCTCTTGGTCAGCTAACCGCAGGCATCGCGCACGAAATCAAGAATCCGCTCAATTTTGTGAATAATTTCTCTGAGCTGAGTGTGGAGTTGGTGGAGGAGATTAGACACGAGGTGCGGCGGATGACCGCGGACGGAGGACCGGAGGTTGGATTGAGCCATGACACCGACCTCATCCTCGAAATCCTCGACGACATTGAAGCTAACCTCAAAACGATCCACAAGCATGGCTCCCGTGCTGACTCTATCGTTAAGTCGATGTTGCAGCACAGTAGTGGCGGTTCAGGAAAGATGGAGCCCAACGATCTGAATAATCTGGCAAGGGAGTTTGTGAACCTCTCCTTTCATGGGATGCGAGCCGGAGAAGAGCCGATTAACGTGGATCTTAAATACGATCTGGATGCATCGATAGGTAATGTACCGCTGATTGCAGAGGATTTTAGCCGGGTGATTGTGAATTTGACGAATAATGCGTTTGATGCGATGAGGGAGAAGCTGAGTGAAACGTCAAACGTGAAAGGTAAAAAGTCTCCCCTTGAGGGGAGTGGCGGAGCTGAGCGGAGCCGAGGGGTGTCTGCTGTTGAAGACTATCACCCCCAATTAATGGTCCGAACCAAAAGAACTGACGGTTCAGTCACCATCGAAATCGAGGACAACGGGCCCGGCATACCGGATGAGATCAAAAACAAAATCCTGCAGCCGTTTTTTACCACAAAGAAAGGGACGCAGGGTACGGGGCTTGGGCTGAGTATTACGAACGATATTATTAAAGCACATGGCGGGAGCATGGGTATTAAAAGTTCACCCGGCAAAGGCACCACGTTTACGATTCATTTAGAAAAAGGAATAGAAAATGAATCCTGAGAAGAAAGAAAAATTATTGGAAGTAAGTTACGAACGAATCTTAGACGTAGGATTCTGTATCGTACCATATGAGGATTTGTCTGACATCATCGCCACAGACCCGGTGGTTTTCGGTACTACAAAAGATGAACGCATCTTTTCGTTTGAGGAGGTAGAAGCACTGTTCAAATCGCAATTTGAACAAATGGGCAATATGAAACCCGGGCTTGACCGCAAGCGAATTGCCACGCGAATTTCACCTGATGGAAACACGGCTTTTATCGTCGAGGAAATCACCCTTACTCTCTCCTCCCCTGACGAAGTCAACACCATCTTCATGCGGGCCAGTTGCATGATGGAGTATATCGACAGCCGGTGGAAACTAACCCACTGGCACACCTCCACGCCTGTGGATACGGAAAATGATCACTGGCACCAGGAGGAGTGGAAGCGGGAGAAAGAGAAGCTTCAGAAGCTGGTTGATCAGCAGACAGCCGACCTTCATGACAAAAACAGAGAACTAGAAATAGAGGCCTCCATCGAACGGGTACGGGCGGTAGCCATGAGTATGAACAGGCCGGAAGATATGCTGAAGGTGTGCAGCGTTATTTCGGACCAGCTTGAGCAGTTAGGAGTGGAGCATATCCGGAACGTACAGACGGTGATCATCAATGAAGATAACGGCACCTATCATAACTACCAGTACTTCAGGCCTTACGATAAAGAGTCTGTTGAAATATCGAAGTGCGATGAAACCCCGGTGGTTCTTGAGATGATAAACCGGATGCTGGAATCGGCAGACGCTTTTTTTACAACAAGTTTATCCGGTGAGGAGCTGGCAACTTTTCGGGCATACCGTAAGCAGGAGAACCAGTTACCCGACCCGCTACTGGACGAAACCGAATCTGTTGACGGCCATTTTTTCTCTATTGGCCCCGGTGGACTGGGAATCACTCTTTACCGCCCGCTGAACGAAGAGGGCCTACAGATTTTCAAGCGATTTCACAACGTCTTTTCACTGGCCTATCGCAGGTTCCGGGACATTGAAAAGGCTGAAGAGCAAGCCCGGGAAGTTGAGGTAGAACTTGCCCTTGAACGGGTTCGCGCACGCACCATGGCTATGCAGCGTAGTGACGAGCTCATTGAAACATCAGAGTTGATGTTTGAACAAATAAAAAATCTGGGGATCGAATTATGGTCCTGCGGTTTTAGCCTGTGGAATGATGATGACAGCTATTTTATGGGTTACAATCCGGGTCCGGATGGAAAAATGGGAACTCCGCTCAGAATACCACTCACAGAAGATGTATTCTTCACCACCATCCGCGAGGCAAAACGCAGGGGTGACGATTTCCTCGTATTTGAATCAGAAGGAGAATCACTCAAGCAAACCTATCGCTACATGGACAATCTGCCGGTGGTGGGCGAAAACATGCGCGGTATTGTAGAAGCCGGATATCCGTTGCCAACATACCAGGTTACCCACTGCGGGTTTTTCTCAAAAGGACATTTGATGTTCATCACGCAAGAGCCCAATCCGGATGCAGTTGATATTTTCAAGCGCTTTACCAATGTCTTTGATCAAACCTACACCCGCTTCCTCGATCTCCAAAAAGCAGAGGCACAGGCACGGGAAGCAGAGATTGAGCTTTCATTGGAACGCATTCGGGCTCAGGCAACCGCGATGCAGGAATCTTCGGACCTGCTGGATATCGTTGTGACTATGCGCACCGAGTTTGTGAATCTGGGACACGAAGCCCACTATTTCTGGCACATGCGCTGGTTGCCGGAAAGGTATGACAAAGCGATGACATCAGGTGACGGTTCCCGCATTGGGATGGTGATGACCCTTCCCCGGCATATACACGGAGATATTGAAGCCTTAGCTGAATGGGAAAAAAGTAATAAACCCACCTATGTACTGGCTATGGATGTGGATACCGCCGTGGATTACGTGGACAAGATGATCACCCTTGGTGATTTCGAACAGCTGGATCCCCAGGCACCAACGCTCGACGATATCCGTCATATCGGTGGAATAACCTTTATCATGGCGCGCACCACCCACGGAGAGATCGGGTATAGCCTGCCCGGCGTTGTGCCTGATCCACCAAAAGATGCCGTGGATACCCTGGTGCGGTTTTCGGGTGTATTTGATCTTGCCTACAGGCGTTTTGAAGATTTAAAAAAGACGGAAGCCCGGGCAAGGGAAACACAGATTGAACTGGCGCTGGAGAGGGTTCGGGCCCGAACCATGGCAATGCAGAAATCTGAAGAGCTTGCAGATGTGGCTTTTGTGCTGTTTGAGCAGCTGAGGGAACTCGGAGCAGATCTTTGGGGAACAGGATTTGGACTGTGTGATAAAACCAGCGATAAAGATTCCTTCTGGTTCGCCAATGAAAATGGCGTTTTTCCTCCGGTAGCTATTCCGAATACTACGGATCCGGCTCATAGTAAGATGTACGAAGGATGGAAAGCCGGGAAAGACTTCCTGGCTCTTGAGGCTTCAGGAAAGAAGCTTAAAAGCCATTATGACTATATGCTCTCCCTGCAGGAGGTGAAGCCGTTTTTCCAAAAAATTCTCGATGAAGGACTTTCCTTGCCGGAGTGGCAGCAATGGAATGCCGCTTATTTCAAGCATGGTTATCTGTTGATCATAACCCTGGAGCCCTACCCTGATCCCGATATTCTTGTACGGTTTGCGGGGGTATTTGATCAGACCTATACCCGATTCCTGGATCTTAAGAACGCAGAAGCCCAGGCAAAAGAAGCCAATATACAGCTGGCACTTGAAAGAGTGAGAGCAAAAACCATGGCGATGAAGACTCAGGGTGATCTTCTTGGCATCATTGAACTGTTTGGCGAACAACTGAATGCCGTTGATGTAAGGTTTGACGATGTTACTATCATTGATGGACCTATTACAAAAAACAGAGACTGGGAATTGTGGAGTTTTGTGCCAGAAGCAGAAAATCTGTCTCATAAAATTTTAATCCCCTATATAGATACACCTTATTTCACTAAAACAGCAGAAGCTGTGGAGGAATACGAAAAAACAGGGAATCCCATACAGGTTAAATCTTTTACAAAAAAAGAAAAGGATGAATTTATTGATCACTATCGGAAATATGCCCCTGAAGTGGTTGATGAGGTCTCGGATTTAGTGTATGCAAACCCAGGTTCGGTCATCTTAGATGCGTTTTTAGAAGAAGTCACCATATCGTTGGTAAGATGGGATCTGGAACTCTACACAGATGAAGAGCTTGAGATTTTTGAGCGCTTTGCCAAAGAGTTCAGGAGAACCTATATCCGTTTTCTTGACATCATAAAAGCAGAGGAGCAGGCCCGTGAATCGGAAATCCAGTTGGCACTCGAAAGGGTTCGTGCCAAAAGCATGGCCATGCACAAAAGTGATGAGCTGGCCGATCTCTCCATGGAGCTCGTCCAACAGGTGCAGGCGCTTGGGATCGAAACCTGGTTCTGTGCATTTAATATCTACGATGATCATCCGGACGGTTCGTTGGAATGGGGAAGCAATGGACAAGGAACATTTCCAAAATACAGAACGCCAAGGGAAGGGGTATTTCTGGACTACTATGAGGCAGGCCAAAGAGGAGAAGCACTGCTGATAAATGAGATCGGTGAAGAGGAATGCCCCGCTCACTACCACTACTTATGCAGCCTGCCGGGCGTGGGGGATCAGCTGCTCAAAATAAAGGCTGAAGGAATTCCCTTCCCTGATTCCCAAATCGATCATGTAGCCTTTTTTAAATACGGTTACATCCTTTTTATCACCTTCGAGCCGGTTCCTGAGTCCCACGATATTTTTAAACGCTTTGCCAGCGTTTTTCAGCAAACTTACACCCGGTTTCTGGATCTTCAAAAATCAGAAGAGCAGGCCAAAGAAGCTCAGATTGAGGCTGCTTTAGAACGCGTGCGGTCCCGCTCACTGGCGATGCATAAAACCGATGAGCTGCAGGACGTGGTGCGGGTTGTAGCCGAAGAGTTGAAAAACACCGGCGTGATTCTGGATACAGGCGGTGCCGTGATCTGTACCTATTTTCAGGATTCCAAAGATGTGATACACTGGACTGCAACAGAAGATCCTGCCCACCCTTCCGTTCCCTATCTGCTACCTTATTTCAAGGATAAACTGTTCGACGAAGCATGGGAATCCAAAAGCCGGGGGGACGACTATTTTGCGAAAGTATTTTCCTATGATGTAAAAAACGCATTCTTCAGTCATGCCTTTGAGCATTCCGATTACCGGCAACTGCCCGATGAGTACAAAAAGATCATTTTAGAGAGTAAAAGCCATGGAATTGCATGGGCCTGGTCTGAAAACTCTGCCATCATGATCCCTTCTATCCAGGGAGATCTGCCTTCCGAAGATGAGAAGAGAATTCTGATCCGTTTCGCAAAAGTTTTTGAGCAATCCTTTATCCGCTTTCTTGATCTCCAAAAGTCAGAAGAACAGGCAAGAGAGGCAAAAATAGAAGCTGCACTGGAAAAAGTCCGTTCCCGAACAATGGGCATGCAGTCGAGTGACGAACTGCCGGAAGTGGCAAACCTGCTATTCCTGGAGGTACAGGCTCTGGGCATCCCGGCCTGGAGCTGCGGTTACAATATTCTGAACGACGATAAAAAAACGGCAGCTGCCTGGATGAGCAGCGAAGGCATTCTGCAGGAACCGTTTACACTCCGCCTGTTTGGTGAAGCATCCTTTGATGAACAGGGAGAATTTGTTCTTGGTGACGAAACCATGCTGGTTCAGGAACGAGGCGGTAAAGACCTGGAAAAGATGTATGAGCATATGAAATCCTTCCCGGACGTTCTTCCACAATTTGAAAATGTTGAGGCACAAGGACTTTCACTTCCCACCTACCAGATCAACCATTTATGCAAGTTCAGCCACGGGTTTCTCCTGTTTATCACCTATGAGCCCGTTCCCGATGCCCACGACATTTTTAAACGCTTTACCAACGTCTTCGATCAGACCTACACGCGTTTCCTGGATCTGGAAAAAGCGGAAGCCCAGGCACGCGAAGCCAGAATTGAGACCGCACTTGAAAAGGTGCGATCCCGTTCACTGGCCATGCATAACAGCGATGAACTTAATGAAGTGGTGAAGGTATTATTTGAAAAAATGACTGAGCTGGATGTTCCATCCACTGCCATAGCTATACAGACATTTACAGAAGGCTCTAAGGATATACAGTGTTTTGTATGCGGTGATGTGGGGACCGGCATTGTCATCAATCAGTATCTGCTGCCCTATTTTGATCACCCAATCGTTAATGATTTCCACAAGGTACGTAAGAAGAATCTGGACGTTTATGTTGGTAACTACACGAAAAAAGAAAAAGACAGTCTTTACGAAATTGTATTGAAGCTTCCTGAATTGAAGGATTTACCGGCCGAGGTAAGTACAACGATTAGAGAAAGCGAGATCTATGAGATTACCATGGTGCCGGCTAAGAAATCTGTATTGGCCGTGAATGATTTTCATGGAAATCCGCTATCGGAAAGTCAGATAAACATTTTAAAACGATTCACAAAGGTATTTGATCAGGCATATATAAGATTCTTAGATCTTCAAAACGTAGAAGAAAAAGCTATTGAATCGCAGATCGAAGCCGCTCTTGAGAGAGTGAGAAGCCGCAGTATGGGTATGCAGAAAAGCTCCGAATTACGTGACGTTGTGGATACCCTGTATGGAGAGTTCATACAACTGGGGTTGGTCTTTAATAACGTGGTTATACAGCTTCTGCCAGACGACAGCAAAGACTTTCATATGTGGATCACGTCTGAAGACGGGCTGTACCAGGATATCATTCATTGGCCATATGTGGACATTCCGGTGTTTAACGAGTGCTACAGAGCGCGGTTGGGTAAGAAAGACGTTAACTATATCACCCAAAGTGAGGCCGAGGTAAGAGAGTATTTTGAGGAATACTTCAAGCTGGAAGCTGCTCCGCAAGAACGTAAAGCCGCCACGGCGCAAGTTAAAAGAATCAACAATATGGGAACCTACCAGGAGCATGCTGGTGTGTTTCTGATGCGGTATACGGAGGGAGAGTTTTCAGAGAAGGACAAAGAAATAGTCCGCCGGTTTTCAAAAGTATTTGACCAGACGTATACCCGTTTCCTGGATCTCCAGAAGGCAGAAGCACAGGCACGCGAAGCCCGGATAGGAAATGCGCTGGAGAAAGTACGTTCCCGGTCACTGGCCATGCAAAGCCCCGATGAGCTGATCGAGGTGGCGCAGCTGCTCCGGGAAGAGATGGGTACCCTGGGTGTGGAAGAACTGGAAACCAGCTCCATCTTCATACTTGATGATAGCAGCGGGAAGGCACAGTGCTGGTTCACCACAAAGGATGCAGATAACCCTGTTAAGTCGGTTTCTGACCAGATCACCATTAACCTGCAGGATACCTGGGTGGGCCGGCAGATGGATGAATTTTATGGCTCCGGGCAGGACATAACGTCCATACTGACGAAGGGGGATCACCGGATCGAGTGGTTCCGCTATGTTGAGCAGAATTCAGACCTGCTTGTAAACAGCGAGTTTTTTGAGGGCGCCATTCCGGAACGGACCATCCATCTCTGTAAATTCTCGAATGGTTTTTTAGGAGCAGCCGCTACGGGCGTCATCTCGGATGAGAGCTGGGACCTGATGAAGCGTGCAACCGGTGTATTCTCTTTTGCATATACCCGTTTCAGGGATCTGCAAAAGGCCGAAGAAAGCGCCCGGCGAGCACGGCAACAGGCTTCTCTGGACCGTGTTCGGGCCGACATCTCCTCCATGCGCTCATCGGATGATCTCAACAGAATCACGCCGCTGGTCTGGAACGAACTCACGACCCTTGGCATCCCCTTTATCCGTTGCGGCGTATTTATCATTCACGAGAGTGAAGAACAGGTCGAAGTCTACCTCTCCAAACCCGACGGCACATCCCTGGCTGTGATGCACCTCCCCTTCGATTCCAATGAGCTGACTCTTGAAACTGTAGAAGCCTGGCGAAATAAAGAGGTATATACTCAACATTGGACTCGGAAGGAGTTTCTGGAGTGGGGCCGTTCGATGATGGAGCAGAACCAGGTCGCGGATATGAAAACATACCAGGGGGCCGAGAAAGCCCCCGAATCCCTGCATCTGCACTTTATCCCCTTTAACCAGGGAATGCTCTATGTTGGATCAACTGGTCCGCTCAAAGACGAAGAGATTACCCTGTCGGAATCCCTCGCAAAAGCCTTCTCCATCGCCTACGCCCGTTACGAGGATTTTGTAAAACTCGAAAAAGCCAAGGCAGGTATCGAAGATGCACTTAGCGAACTCAAAGCTACTCAATCGCAGCTTGTACAGCAGGAAAAACTGGCCTCACTCGGGCAGCTTACTGCCGGTATTGCCCATGAGATCAAAAATCCGCTGAATTTTGTGAACAATTTTTCAGATGTGAGTCTGGAGCTGGTTGAGGAGGTTAGAGACGAGGTGCGACGGATGACCGCGGACGGAGGACCGGGGGAGTCTCCCCTTGAGGGGAGTGCCGAAGCGGAGCGTAGGCGAGGGGTGTTGAATAAGGCACCGAATGATTCATTCGACCCCGACCTCATCCTCGAGATCCTAGACGACATCGAAGCCAACCTCAAAACCATCCACAAACATGGCTCCCGGGCCGACTCTATTGTCAAATCGATGCTCCAGCACTCCCGCGGCGGCGACGGCAAAATGGAGCCAACGCCATTAAACCCACTCATCAAAGAGTATGTGAACCTGGCTTTCCATGGAATGCGTGCCGGAAATGAACCTATTAATGTAGATATTGACCTCCAACTGGATGATGAAGTTGGTGAAGTGGCATTAATTGCCGAAGATTTTTCGAGGGTGATTTTGAATTTGGTGAATAATGCGTTTGATGCGATGCGAAGCAAGCTGACAGAAGACGGAGGACCGGGGACCGGAGAAAAATCTCCCCTTGAGGGGAGTGGCGGAGCGGAGCGGAGCCGAGGGGTGTCCGCTGTGGAAGATTACCATCCCAAACTTATGGTGAAAACTCAAAAAACTGGAACCACCGTAACCATCGAAATTGAAGACAATGGGCCCGGTATACCCGACGACATGAAGGACAAAATCCTGCAGCCGTTTTTTACGACGAAGAAAGGAACCGCCGGAACCGGGTTAGGACTTAGTATCACAAATGATATCGTAAAGGCTCATGGGGGTAGTTTGGAAATCGTAACAAAACCACAAAAAGGCTCAACTTTTATCATATCACTAAATCAGGAAGCATGATTATGAAATCTCTCTTTCTAAGTTGTGTTCTTTGGGCCGTATTGTGGTCTCTTTCTATACAATATGCAACCGCTCAGGATTCTCAAATTGCGATTGGGGAAATTGAGAATACACCTCTGCTTCTTAATCAGGAAGCTGAAGCCCCGGAACTCGGTCCAATTAAGGTTGTTCCTATTGGTTCTCCCGGAACGGCGATTGCTGAGGATATTTATGGTTTCATGTGGTTTGGAGGCAATTCCGGACTCTATCGTTACGACGGAACCGAGATGATACGATTTCAGCGTGAACCATATGATTCTTCCTCCCTGTCAGAAACCTGGGTTGAAAGCTTGCATGCCGGATCTGATGGCACACTTTGGGTCGGTACGTTTGGCGGAGGACTGAACCGCTTTAACCCGGAGACAGAAACGTTTATGCACTTCAGACATGAAGCCGGTAATCCATTAAGCCTCAGCCAGGATACTGTAACGGTTCTTCTGGAAGACAGCCGGGGGGTACTGTGGGTTGGTACCCATGGCGGACTCAACCGGTTCAACAAATCAACCGAAACATTTACTCGCTTCCAGCACGATCCTGAGGATTCAACCAGCATCAGCAATAATCAAATTCGGGCAATATATGAGGACTCCAATGGGGCCATATGGATTGGAACCGGCAGCCCGGCACCCTCGGAAACCCCGGTTGGAGAAGGCGGATTGAATCGTTTCAACTCTGAAACTCAGAGCTTCACCCGATATATGCACGATCCGGATGATCCGTCATCCCTCCTCAATAATAAAGTGATGAGTATTTACGAGGATACCCGTGGAATGTTCTGGGTTGGCACCATGGGAGATGGCCTGCATACGATGGATCGCGAAACGGGTCGTTTCACTCGATATAGCAACGATCCAGGTGATCCTTTAACGTTAAGCGTCCCTATTCCTGGTAACAATATTGAATTACAAGAGGATTGTATAGGATTTGGATGCGGTGGAGTTGGCTTTATTTATGAAGACAGGGAGGGAGTGTTATGGATTGGAGGAATTAATTCTGGAGTAAAACGTTATCAGCCGGGAACCGGTGCTATTAGTTTGCATAATTTTGAAAACAGCAATTTTATTCCAAATGCAATCTGGTCTGCTCATCAATCACAGGACGGAACATTGTGGATTGGCGGGTGGGGCGGCGCTTTTAAAGTCTCAGCCTCCGTAAATTCATTTCCATTACTCACAACCTCTGATGAGACTTTTGTATCCTCTATTTCTGAAGATCAAGATTCGGGACTATGGTTTTCAACGTTATTCGATGGCCTGTTTCATATCGATCGGACAAATAGCAAATTCAATCAATATCAGGCACAACAGAATGTTCCGAACACTCTTCTTTCAGATTTTACCAGCGAAATACATATTGATTCTTCAGGAGATTTATGGATCCTGTACAATTATGGGGGGATTACCCACTTCGATCGTTCAGAAGAGACATTCAACCATCTATTTACGGATGAGAGTGAGAATTCACTAAGTATCGTTCCAAAGAATGAGTTGTTAAGTGATCGAAATGATCAGTTATGGGTGAGTACATTTGGGGATGGGATCTATCTACTTGATCCAACATCTGAAACGATCCTAGGGAATTTTATACATGATCCAAATGCCCCGAACAGTTTAAGTGACAACAGAGTCATTGAAATAAAAGAAGACCATGATGGCAATTTATGGGTTGGAACTGAGAATGGCCTCAACTTCATTGACTTTGATGAATTCAACCGGTCTGGTGAAATATCGTTTCGAAGATACCTTCCGGGAAGGTCTATAGGCCCCATTTTGGAAGACGATGATGGAACCATCTGGGTTGGGACCTGGGGAAATGGATTGTTGCGATTCGATCCTGAAACGGGTGAATCAGATCAATTTACCACTGATGATGGGCTTCCGGCTAACACGGTTTCTGCCATTCTACAGGATGATGATGGATTTATCTGGGTAAGCACGGTTGAAGGCCAGCCCCAGTCCCCTCAAAACGGGAGTCTCAGCAGGTTCAATCCGGCCTCAATCTCTTTTGCAAACTTCACAAGCCAGGATGGGCTGCCCGATATCGGTTTTTCCATGTCTGCTTTAAAATCATCCGACGGGTTGCTTTTTTTTGGAGGGATCGGCGGTTTGACATTTTTTGATCCCTCCCTGATTCAGGATCCCGTCTATGAATCTCCAAAAATTGTGTTAACAGGTCTTCATATTTCAAATGAACAGATTACTACTGAAACCAGCGATCTGATAACCCGTCCAATGTATCTTGAAGATTCACTTGAATTGTCGCACGATCAGAATGATGTGACCATTGATTACAAAGCGTTTGCCTACATCAATTCAGATCAGGTACAATACCAGTACAAACTTGAGCCTTATGACTCGGAATGGGTCTCTGCAAGATCTCAACAAAGTGCCCGATACTCACAGCTGTCTCCGGGCGACTACGTCTTTCTGGTTAGAACTGTGGATAGCCGGGGTGGATTCAACACGGAAGAGGCAACAATGGCTATAACGATTTTTCCCCCATGGTGGCAAACCTGGTGGGCGTACGGATTTTATGCATTGATGTTGGCCTTCGGAGTTTTTGTTGTTGACCGATTTCAGCGCAGAAGACTGATCTCAAAAGAGAGAGAACGAGCCCGCGAAAGAGAGCTGGAACAGGAGAAAAAATACTCAAAACAGTTACAAGACGCCTACTCTGAGTTGGAAGATTCACTTCAAAAGCTAAAAGCTGCTCAAGACCAACTTATTCAGCAGGAAAAGCTCGCATCCCTGGGGCAGCTCACCGCCGGTATTGCGCATGAGATAAAGAACCCACTGAATTTTGTGAATAATTTCTCAGATTTAAGTGAAGAGATGATTCAAGAGCTTATAAATGCCATGAAAGATGGTGATTTAGATGAAGCGGAAGAGTTAGCGAATGATATTTCTAAAAATCTTCAAAAAATTCAAGAGCACGGGACCCGCGCTGATTCCATCGTGAAGTCCATGTTGCAACACAGCCGCGGCGGGGATGGTAAGGCGGAGCCCACGCCACTGAACCCCCTCATCAAAGAGTACGTCAACCTTGCCTTTCACGGGATGAAAGCCGGGGAAGATCCTATTAATGTAGATATTGACCTGCAACTGGATGATGAAGTTGGCGAGGTGCCGCTTGTAGCTGAGGATTTTAGCCGTGTGATTTTGAACATTACTAATAATGCGTTTGACGCGATGCGAAGCAAGCTGACAGAAGACGGAGGACCGGGGACCGGAGAAAAATCTCCCCTTGAGGGGAGTGGCGATCCCGAAAGCTTTCGGGAGAAGCGAGGGGTGTCCTCTA
>Ga0209938_1001161_pt1 | contig 13746 bp, 11 predicted proteins | sample SalPonR2_C_D1_MG_FD_185708 | JGI IMG/M metagenome (GOLD analysis project Ga0209938, IMG submission 185708) | Salt pond soil microbial communities from South San Francisco under conditions of wetland restoration - Salt Pond MetaG R2_C_D1_MG... ... | reverse complement strand
TGCAGGTCACGGAGGCTTTTTATTATATCATTTTGTGATTTTATTTATTGGTGTTTTTCCCGCCTCAATTTTTGCACTTAAAAGTTTCAGGAGAAATTACGATGACTCGTTGCAGCAACAAATGCGACTGATGATGGTGGTGTTATTCTGGACGGTACTGATATTATTTACCATTGTGAATACCAAGATTATTCATTACTCTTCGATGTGCTATTTTCCGCTAACCTATCTGGCTGCTTACGTAATGTACCGCATTTACAAAGGAGAAATAAAAGCAGGCCGCTGGATACCAATCGGGATAGGTGTTTTGGGGGGATTTTATGCGCTGGCCACCGCGGCTTTGCCCTGGATTGGCATGTACGCCAAAGAGATCGCTGCATCGGGTATAATAAAAGATAAGTTTGCACAAGGCAATATGCAGGCCGATGTGGTTTGGACAGGCTGGGAGTCTCTGACCGGAATTGTACTGCTGGCGGGAGTACTGTTTTTTTTATTACGCTGGCACAAAAAACAGCAAATGACAACCATTACAGTACTTTTAAGTAGTACCACTTTGTTTTTATTATTGGCGATGACCATTGTGACCCCAAAAATAGAAGGCTATTCGCAGCGTGCAGCAATTGAATTTTATAAATCGAAAGCTGAAAAGGATGTATACGTGGAACCATTAGGGTTTAAAAGTTATGCCCACTATTTTTATGGCAAGCGTTCCACAAGAGATAATGGTGAAAGCATCTCGGAAGGTTGGCTGCTTAAAGGCGATATTGATAAAAGAGCCTGGTTTGTAATTAAAACCCACCGGGCAGAAAAATACCTGAAGAAATATCCGCAATTGAAAAAATTTGGAGAAAAAAACGGGTTCGTATTCTGTTTTCGCGACCCTGAAAAATAAATGCAGATCGATGATCAACAACAAAAAAATTACAGTGGTTTTGCCGGCCTATAATGCCGAGCAAACTTTAGAGCAAACATACAATGAAATTCCTTTCGACATTGTTGATGAGGTTATTCTGGTGGATGACCGGAGTAGTGATAAAACTGTAGAAGTAGGACAGAAACTGGGCATCAGGCATATTGTAAAGCACGATATCAATAAAGGTTATGGGGGTAACCAAAAATCTTGCTACAATAAAGCGCTTGACCTTGATTCAGATATCATAGTCATGTTGCATCCCGATTATCAATATACTCCGAAGCTGATTCATTCCATGTGCTACATTATTGCCAATGGCCTTTATGATGTTGTGCTCGGTTCGCGTATTTTGGGTAAGGGTGCTTTAAAAGGCGGTATGCCATGGTACAAGTATGTAGCCAATCGTTTACTCACACTGGCACAAAATATACTAATGAATCAAAAGCTCAGTGAATATCATACCGGGTATCGAGCTTTTTCAGCCAAAGTTTTAAAAGACATCGATTACAATGTGAATTCTGACGACTTCGTGTTCGATAACCAAATGCTGGCCCAGATCTTTTTTGCAGGATACGAAATTGCAGAAGTAACCTGTCCTACGAAGTATTTCGACGAAGCATCATCGATTAACCTTGCAAGAAGCTCGAAATATGGTATTGGTGTTTTGGGTGTTTCTTTTGCCTATTTCTTTCAGAAAATTGGCCTTGCCAGATTTAAAATATTCAGAAAACCACAAAAACAGACCCGGGTTTAATAGATCAAAGGCGTTTGTATTTATGCCTTTGGATGAACTGATGCCTGCTTCAGTGTGCTTATAAGCTCAGATTTTTTAATGGGTTTAGACACAAAGTAATCGCAGCCGGCAGTTTTACATTTTCTCATTACTTCTGTGGAGGCATAAGCCGTTTGTGCAATGATGATCATTTCGGGGTATTGCTCTTTAATGCGCTTCGTTGCTTCGAAACCGTCCAAAACCGGCATTTTTATATCCATTAGGATAAGGTCTGTTTTTTGACGCTCAACCTGGTTAATTGCCTCCTGTCCGTCTCTTGCCCAAATTATGGTGGCATTGTATTTTTGAAGTAATTGATTTAAGAATTTAAAGTTGTTGGGCTCATCCTCAGCAATTAGCACTGTTTTTCCCATTAAATCAAGGTCTGTTTTACTGCTATCATCTTTTTTGTCCGGAAAATCTTGTTTTTCTGCCAGGATTTTGGGTAATGAGAATGAAAATACAGATCCTTCACCGGGTTCCGATTCTACATGAAATTTGCCTCCAAGTAATGTTACTATATCTTGCGAAATGGCTAGTCCCAGGCCCGCGCCACGATATAGCCGTGTTTTTTCATCATCTATTTTTCTAAACCGTTTAAATATTTCATTTATGTGTGAATTATCAAATCCAATACCGGTATCTTTCACATAAAAAATAAGGATGTCGTCGTTTTCTTTTAATCCATATTCGATGTGGCCACTATCGGTAAATTTTATGGCGTTGTTTAATAAATTCACAAGCACTTGTCGCAAGCGAAACGGATCTGTTTTAAGTAGTATTTTTTTATGATTGAGTGGGTTATTTATGTATAACTCCAGGTGTGCTTTCTTTTTTTGACTTTTAATTTCGTTAAAAGAGACAAAAAGATCACTGAAGAGCGCATTAATATCGCAAATCCCATCTGCAATGCTAAGTTCTCCTGATTCGATTTTCGATATATCCAGAATATCGTTTACCAGGTTCAATAATGTTGCTCCGCTTTCATTAATTACTTTTAGATATTCTTCTTCTTGTTTGGGAGTCAGGTGTTCTTCCAGCATTAGGTTGGTAAAACCCAGTATAGCATTCATTGGTGTGCGAATTTCGTGCGACATGTTTGTCAGGAAGCTGGTTTTGAGTTGGTCAGCCCTTTCGGCATCTTCTTTTGCCTTTTGCAGTTTTAGCTCCACTGCATTTCTTGCCTCATCGCGTTTCTCAATTTGCCTGAGCATATTATTAAATGCATTGTAAACAGTAGCAATTTCATCCTTACCTTCCCTGTGGAGCCTGATGGAGTAGTCTGCTTCTTGCGAAATTCTTTTTGAGGCCATTGCCAGACTTGCAAGCGGCCGTGTAATTACGAATTGCATTCGATAGGCAGCAAAAGATCCCAATAAAAGTAAAAATAGGATCCACCCTGCATTAGAAAGCATGAAGCTGGTAATTTCTGATGAGATATTTTCTTTGCTGGCCAGAAGCACTATGGTACCGTAATCGTTATTCTTATAATTTATTGTTTCTTTCACTTCCTCTGTCTCTATTGCTTCATAAGAAATATCATCAAATGCTATATCGGAAATATATTCAGAAAACAAATTGCCGTTTTTATCATATACTTGTGCAGAAATTATATGTGGCAAATTTTCGATGCGTTGCAACACCTTTCGTGTTTCAATGGAATCGTTAAAGCTCATGGGGCCCACACAATAGTCTGCCAGTAAAATGGCATTTGTTTCCACATTTGACTGGAATTTTCGTTCCTGTTCGTTAGCAAAACGGACTATAATAACCGCATATCCGGCAAATGTAACGGCAATGGTCACTAATAAAACCAGGCCAATTAGTTTATACCTAAGCGATATGTTGTTAATCCATTTCATTTCTTTTCTCGCACAGGGTCTACAATGTGCTGTGCTGCTTTTTTTAATCTATAACTTATATAGAGGTTACTGTTGTACATCGACCGTTCATTAATTTCAAACTTCAGAGTCGATTCTTTTTTGTAAATGTTGATCATAGCGCCCTGGCTGGCGCCACCGGGCACTTCAGAGACTACCAAAACCGGTTTCTTTTCAGTTGCTTTTAGTAAAGGACTTATTAGTTCTTTCTCTGTAACGTAAACTACATGTGGGCGGAAGTCGGTATTATAAACTTTTTCGTGTTCATGAATTAACACGGTTTTATTTTTGATTTCGAGTTTTTTGTAAATTTTCCGAAATTTCTGTGCCAGTTTTTTGTCACCCAAAACCTGAATTCTAAAAAAATCGCCCTGTCTGTCGGCTGGCCATTCAATAAAGCGGGAGAAGCGTTCGATAAAAATGGCTTTCATAGTCATTTCATCCACCTGGGCATATGTAAACCCGGGCAGAACAGTAAAATATATAAAAAACACAAAGTATCTTACCACCATTCTAAAATTAACAGCCTTAACAAATTTAAGGAATTAAAAAACATAAAAAAATGTTGCATGTTGCATTAAGAATTGATTTCACAGTTTTAATGAATTGCTTACCTTTATGCAATAAATCAATAAATTAAGTTATGGTCAGGTTCTCAATAATTTTACTTTTAGTTTTTGGTTTTTATACCTGCAAAGGCCCAGTTGAACATCAGGTCAAATCTAACCATCTGAAGTTTATAGAGTCGAATTATCCGGGCGATATTTTTCCGGCAACCATTAATTCGCTGGAAGAATCTCATTTAGTTACACAAATTCATGATGGGCTGATTGGTATTAATCCTGCTACTAATAAGCAGGAGGGCAGACTTGCAAAACGCTGGGTGGTGAATAATAACCACGATAAAATTATTTTCCACCTGCATGACAATGTGTATTTTCATGATCATGGTTGTTTTGAAAGCAAAGAGGAGAGGCTGTTAAGTGCTTCGGATGTGAAGTATTCCCTCGAATATACATTCTGGCACAAAGCCAATAGTGCCCAGGGTATCGGCTTATTAAAAGATATAAAAGGCGGATCAGAGTATTATGACCAATGTCGTGATATGGAGTTTGAACCCGGCCAACTTGAAGGTATTAAAGTTAAAGACTCGCTTACTTTAGTCATTTATTTAAATAAATCGAATCCCGCATTTATTTACAGTATGTTGAGTCCTGATATGGCCATTTTGCCGCCCGAAGGCCTCAGAAAATATGGCAATGAGTGTACCATAGGTTGCGGACCTTTTGTGCTTGATCATTTTAACCCTTCAACTGATTCTGTGGCGATGTTTCGCAATGAGCTTTACTATAAAACAGATAAAAATGGCAGGCAGCTGCCATACATCGATAAGCTTACCGCCATTTTTGAGGCTACTCCGGCCAAAAGCTTAAGGCTGATCAGGGATGGCAAAGCCGATTTTTTACTTACCATGAAGCAAAAATATGTTTCTGAGTTTGTTGAAAAAAACATTGACCTCTTTGAGGGGGATGACCCTGAGCTTGTTTTGGAACAACCCAAAGATATGGAAAGCACCAAAATATTTATGCTACGCAGAAGTAACATCAAGAACCTGCACTACGGCGGCATGAATTTTTTATATCTTGATCGGGTGAGAATCGCGGAATAATGCTTTTTTAGGGAGCTTTTACAATGACTCTTGTTACTAAAAAATTACACGGTTATCAAGTATTGCCGCTAGTTGGGTTTTAACCTGGCTTAAGCGGGAAATTTCCTGAACTATTTCAGTGCGCTCCTCTGAGCTCAGGGATTGGTTTTGCTTTAGTTTCTCCATGTGCTCCCGCATCATTTCTTTAATGCGTTGAAGTTTATACTCCACCAGCAATCGTTCAATGAGTCTCGTCAGGTTCGACTCTTCAAAATTCTTTTCAGGTGCTCTTATGTCCCATATTTTACTTAATTCATAGTTGCGGCTTGTAATGTCAACTATGGTTTTAACTATTTCGGAGTCCTCGTGGTTGAGGAAATACTTTTCGTTTACCGCATAGCCTTTTACCTGGAAGTTCATCATTTCATCCAGGATTTTATGATGAACCGGGTGGGCGAATGTCAGACCATCCTGGCTCAGGTCTTCCAGCACAAAATCGGCCACTGAAATCATTTCTGCGTTATCATCTTCATCTAAGGTTTCGAGTGAGTCTATGGCCAGCTCAGTTTCACCGTGTTCAAGCAAAAGCCAAATGAGTTCACGTTCGGCCTGGTGGAGTGTGGGTTCGTTTGGCGATATTAGACCGCGTTCATTGGGAGCCGGGGTTGTATTTTCCTGTCTTGTTTGCTGCTTATCTTTCTCTTTGAAAAAACGCCTTTTCCTGATTTTTTTTATTTCATCGTACAGTACTTTTTCCTGCATATCGAGCATCCCGGCTGTTTCTTTCAGGTATACTGATCGCGTAATACCATCGGGAATAATGGAAATGGATTTTACGATATCACTCACAATGCCTGCTTTTTTAACCGGGTCGTTTCCAGCTTCTTTTAATAATACACCTGTTTTAAATCGTATGAAGTCTGTGGCATTGTTTTCAATATAATCTTTTACCGCCTGTGCACCATTTGCCCGGGCAAAACTGTCGGGGTCTTCACCTTCGGGGAGGAGACATATTTTAACATTCATCTCTTCCTCGAGCACGATGTCGATACCGCGCATTGAGGCTTTTATTCCGGCCGGGTCGCCATCGTATAATATGATGAGGTTTGGCGTAAAACGTTTAATAAGTTTTACCTGCTCTGGCGTAAGTGATGTGCCCGAAGAGGCAACCACATTTTCAACACCCGACTGGCTTAATGATATTACATCGGTATAACCTTCCACAAGAATACACTGGTTATGGCGGGTAATTTCTTTGCGGGCCTGGTAAATGCCATACAGCACGCGACTTTTGTGATAAATTTCTGATTCGGGCGAATTAAGGTATTTCGCCATTTTGGTGTCTTTCCGCATAATGCGCCCGCCAAATGCAATGACCTGGCCGCTCAGACTGTGTATGGGAAACATTACGCGTTCGGCAAAACGGTCAAATTTCCGGTCCTCTTTTACTATGGTAAGACCTGTTTCTGAAAGGTAGTCGATTTTATATCCCTTGCCTAAAGCTGCAGATGTAAAAGCATCACGTTTGGCCGGACTGTACCCGAGCTCGTATTTGCGAATGGTATTTTCTGTGAAACCCCGTTCTTTAAAATAACTAAGGCCAATGCGCTTTCCTTCATCGGTTTCAAATAGTTGTTTTGCATACCATTCTGCAGCAAAACGAGTAAGAATGATCATGCTTTCACGCTGGTCCCGTTTTTTGATCTCATCAGCCGAGGGTTCTTTTTCTTCAACCTCTATATTGTACCTTTTGGCAAGATTTTTAAGTGCTTCAACATAACTTAAGCCTTCCTGCTCCATGAGAAAATTCACAGCATTTCCTCCCTTACCACAACCAAAACATTTGTAGATGCCTTTTGATGGGCTAACTGTAAAAGAGGGTGTTTTTTCGTTATGAAATGGGCAAAGCCCGAGGTAATTGGCTCCCCGCCTTTTTAGCGAAATATAATCACCTACTACATCTACAATATCGATGCTGCTGTATATGCGGTCAATGGTTAACTGATCTATCATTAGAAGAAATCAAAAATTTCAATTGATTAAATACAAAGATAGCATCTCTGAAGGATATTTTAATGCAAAAGAGAGGAAAGGATAATACTATTTTTTTAATTTTTTTGCTTGAAAATCCAATAAGATTTGTCGGTTGTTTTTCTCAGAAAATCAAGTTTTTGCAATGCCTCATAGCGATCACTGAATTGCTGCATTGAAACGCGGAATTTACCATCAGCCGCTACTACGGTGGCGTTGTGGCCTTCTTTTATTAAATCGTCTGCCAAAAGCTGTGCATTTTTACGTTTATTATAGCTTCCCGCAATAATGTGATATTCGAAAGCCTCTTCTTTTTCGCTGTAATAGAGGGCTTGCTCTTTTTTAGTTGCTATTTCATTGATGTCTGCAGAATCTTTTGTTGTATCATTTTCATCAGGTTGGGATATCCCAATGGCAGCAGTTTGATTTTTTTGCTCTTGCTTGAAGAAATCAGTGCCAAAAGTAAGTACTGCCCCGATAATGAGTATGGGGCCCAGCACGGCGGCAATTCTCACCATGGTTTTTTTGCTCATAATGCCCTGGTTTTGATTTATTGGTACGGTTTTCAAAGATTTTGAAGTGCGTATGCTCAGATCTATGGGCAGGTTTACCGGTGTCAGCCCGTAAGCATCAGCCAACAGGTTTTGTTCCACATCTGCTCTGAATTGAAAATGCTGGTTTTCATCCAGGTATAAAGCGCCAAGGCCATTTACAATTACCAGCCCATCTGTAAGCAGGGTGTGTTTAATGTGCTTGACCTCTTCAGAAAGCCAGGTTGCAGCGGCTTCGTAAGTCAGTTCTCTTTTATGAGCAATATAATTCACCAATAGCCCGTCGTTTCTGCGAAGGGCATTATTAAAAGCTAATGATTTTGAAGGCGGATAAATCATTTCTCGCTGATCGTCAATTACGGCAGAACGAAATTCAGCTACAAATCCCCCAAGTTCCGGCACAATTACACAATTATGCAGGAACAATAAATCTGATATATATTTACTCAATGTCGACATCAACTACAAAATTACGAAATAAACTACGAAGAATAACATAATTTTTGACCGTTGCCTATATTTTAACGGCCAAGAAAGGCAAATATGACGCTAATACAGCAATTTTCCAATTTGCTCAAGAGATAAAAAACATGTAATTTCGTAGCTTCTTATAAATCATATAAGTGCGCAATATGCTGGAAAAATTAGAACAGATTAAGAAAGAGGCAGAGGCTTTTGTGGCCAATTCGGAAGAAGAGATTGAAGCTTTCCGGATTCAGTATTTAGGTAAGAAAGGAAAAATGAATGAAGTTTTTGCCGAGTTTAAAAAGGTTCCCAATGAACAAAAAAGGGAGTTCGGTAAAAAAATCAACGAAATAAAGACATTTCTACAGGAAAAAATTGATCGTTTTCATGCAGACCTGCAAAAGCAGCCTGAGGAGGCCAGTGGCGATGACTTAACCCTGCCGGGAGATCCCGTAAAATGGGGAACCCGTCACCCGCTATCAATTGTAAGGCGCGAAATTATCGATATTTTTAGTCGTCTGGGCTACGTGGTTGCCGACGGACCCGAAATCGAAGACGATCATCACGTGTTTAGCGCATTGAACTTCCCCGAGGAGCATCCGGCCAGAGATATGCAGGATACCTTTTTTATTGAAAAACAACCCGATGTGCTTTTGCGCACACATACCTCTTCTATCCAGGTGCGTACAATGGAGCAAAATGATCCGCCTATTCGGGTGATTTGTCCCGGCCGCGTTTTTCGTAACGAAGCTATTTCGGCAAGAGCACACTGCATTTTTCATCAAATTGAGGGACTTTACATCGATAAGGATGTGTCGTTTGCCGACTTAAAGCAAACCTTGCTCTATTTTGCACGCGAAATGTTTGGAGCTGATACCGAGATCAGGCTGCGACCCTCGTACTTCCCTTTTACCGAACCTTCTGCCGAAATGGATGTGAGTTGCACCATTTGCGGAGGAAAAGGCTGTAATGTTTGTAAATATACCGGCTGGCTCGAAATTATGGGCTGCGGTATGGTCGATCCAAACGTGCTCGAAAGCTCTGATATTGACCCTGAAATTTATTCCGGATTTGCATTCGGCATGGGTATTGAGCGTATTGCAATGTTGAAATACCAGGTAAAAGACCTTCGTTATTACTTTGAAAACGATGTGCGTTTTTTGGGTCAATTCGAAAATGAGGTTTAGGCAATTTATGTAAACCGGACAATCGGAATTTGGAAAAACTCCCGGTAAAAGCTACTTGATTATGGTTGCCCAACCTTTGAAAACAAACCGATTCATTTCGTTATTGACGCTTGGCAAATGGATGTTTTTTTTCTTACCTTTAAACCAAAAGGTTTAATATGTCTAAAAAGCTTGTCGTATTGTCGGGAGCAGGAATGAGTGCTGAAAGTGGGATTCGTACTTTCCGCGATAAAGACGGATGGTGGCAAAACCACAACCCTATGGAATTGGCTTCACCCGAAGCTTTTGAAAGCGATCCACAGCTGGTGCTCGATTTTTATAATTACCGACGTAAAAAGGTGATGGAAGCCGAACCAAATGAGGGCCATAAAGGCCTGGTTACATTGGAGCAGGATTTTGATGTACAAATTGTAACTCAAAATGTAGACGATTTGCATGAAAGGGCCGGAAGCAAAAATGTACTGCATTTGCATGGCGAGATACGAAAGGCCCGTTCTACAACAGATCCGTGGCTGGTATATGATTTAGAAGGCAGTGAGCTGAATCTCGGAGATAAATGTGAGAAAGGCAGCCAACTAAGGCCGCATGTGGTTTGGTTCGGCGAAGCTGTACCTGCCATAGAAGCGGCAGCCAATATTGTGGCACATGCCGATATTTTTGTGATCATTGGAACAGCTTTAGCCGTTTATCCGGCAGCAGGACTCACCAATTACCTCCGGAAAGGGGTGCCTGTTTTTGTAATTAATCCCGATGCAGCACATGAAAATTTTTCATCACAAATTGAATTTATCGAAACAGGAGCCGTTGAAGGAGTTAAAATACTTCAAAAAAAGTTAAAGTCATATGTGGAATAGATTATCGGTTATTTTTATACTGCTTTTTGCTGCAAGTATTGCCAGTGCACAGTTAGCAAATTTCAAAGGTGGGTTGGAGGCCGGAGTAATGGGTACCCAGGTCGACGGCGATACGCTGAGCGGCTACGATAAAGCCGGACTTAGAGTAGGCGGGTTTATTGAAAAGCCGGTAACAGAAGAAATTAGTGTACAATTTGCAATGGTGTATACGCAAAAAGGCAGCCAGGGAGAAAAAAAAGTAGACGATCCGTTCTCTTTCTACGAAATCAATCTTCATTATGTCGACATGCCGCTCACGGCAAGGTATTACCACAAGTCCGGCGTATTTGGAGAAGGCGGACTGGCCCTGGGGTATCTTTTTAAGCAAAAAGAAGAGGGTAATAACCTTGTAGGCCAATTCAGAGTTGATGAGTCTCCCGGATTTAACAAATTTGAATTAAGCTGGCACCTTGGAATCGGATACAAGATTTTCCCGTATACATCTGTACATGCTCAGTTTGCTTATTCTTTGCTTAAGATACGGGGTAAATACGATTCTGAAATACCAGGTGTGTATGCCGGGCAATACAATAATACACTGATGGTTGCGTTGCAAATTTACCTGGGAAAGCGCGATAAGTCTTAGTTTGCTTCATAGTGATTAAATAAAGTTTTGAATTAACTGACGGTTCAAATCAAAAAAAGCTAAAAACCTATAAGAATGAACAAGATTACGATATTAATTTTCTGCGTTTTTGCTTTGGCATCTACTACTGAAGCACAAATAAAATATGGCCTTCGTGGAGGTGTGAGCTCTTCTCAATTGACTTTGGATAAGGCAATTGAAGTCACAACCGCTGATAACCCCGACACCAAACTAAGGATGGAGGCCAAAAGAGCAAAAGTAGGGCTGCACTTTGGGGGAATGCTGCAGGCTACCATCGCAGGCATGTATATACAGCCTGAGCTGCTTATTGTATCTACCGGTGGCGAAGTTGAGGTGACCGAAATAGCTGATGACGGCCAAAAGATAGGATCAACCATTGCCGATCAGCGTTTTATGCGGTTAGATATACCTGTTGTAGCCGGTTGGAAGGTTGGCCCGGCACGTTTTGGGCTAGGGCCCGTGGCTTCTTTTAACCTGAGCGGCAATGACGAATTGCAAAAGATTATCGAAGAACGGGTAGGCGATGGAACAGCAGCTGAAGAAAAACTTACTGCAGCTTCATGGGCGGTGCAGCTTGATGCTGGCTTAAATGTATTGGGTATACTTGCTCTTGATGTGAAATATGAGTTTGGCTTGAGCAAACTTGGCTCAGGGGTGGAGATAGCAGATCAAAACTACAACTTTACACAACGTAATAATCAGCTGATTTTTAGTGTTGGATATCTGTTTTAAACTTAAAACTATATTTTTTAACAGAGGCTGTTTTCAATAGAAGACAGCCTTTTGTGTATAAAAAATCCTGTCAGATTATTAAATTTGTCTGTCACAATACATCAAGAGGGCCAAAGGTCCTTTGATAAGCTTATTTAAAACTTTTGCATTATGCAGATAAAACCTGTTAATGATTCGAGACGGGAAACATGTTTTTTAAATGTACCCCGGAAAATATATGCCAACGACCCAAACTGGACCTGTCCGCTCGACGCCGAGATTCGCGATATTTTTATCCCCTCACGCAATAAAAAGCTGGAGTATGGCGAAGCTCAACGTTGGATTTTAACCGATAAGGGTGGGGCGCTGATTGGCCGCATTGCAGCTTTTTACGATAAACGAAGGGCTTTTAAAGAAAAGCCCTATGCAGGAGGTATCGGTTTCTTCGAATGCATAGACGATTATAAAGCGGCGCACATGCTGTTTGATACTGCAAAAGCCTGGCTTGTAGAGCGTGGAATGGAAGCGATGGACGGACCTGTGAATTTTGGCGAAAATTACGTGAACCAGGGATTACTGGTCGATGGTTTTATGCCACAGGCATATGGTATGCCATACAATAAGCCTTATTACAAACAACTTTTCGAAGAATATGGATTTCGCACCTATTTCGAAATGTACTCTTATCATCTTGACCTGACCAAACCATTTCCGGAGCGACAGGTGCAATTTGCCAGGCATATAGCTTCAAAGAATGAATATGCATTTGAGCATTTTAAATTTCAAAACCACGAAAAGTACTTAAAAGATATTGTAAGTATTTACAATGAAGTATGGTCCCATTTTCATGATGATTACATTCCTTTGGAATATGATGAAATAGAAAAAATGATGATAGAGGCTAAACCCATTATACGAGAAGAGTATATTTGGTTTATTTATCATCAGCAGAAGCCCATCGGTATGTTGATTACCTTTCCCGACATTAATCAGATTTTGCGTAAGCTGAATGGGAAACTGGATTTTATTGGCAAATTGAAATTTTTATGGGCAAAAGCTACCACACCTGTTACACGAGCCCGGTTATTGATTGCTGGAGTGTTGCCCGAATATCACAAAACTGGTGTAATAGGAGCCGGATACATGAAACATGTGGACGAGCTGAGGAAGCATGGAATAAAAGAACTTGAAAGCTCATGGATTGGCGATTACAATACGACTGTAAATAGATTATACCGATTACTTGGAGCTAAAAAAGTTAAAACGCATATCACTTACAGGCATCTATTCGATCAGAATGCTACATTTAAGCGCTTTATGTCTGAATAGTTTCCGCACAAGACAGGAGGGCATAAAAACTCTTTCCACTACCAGTTTGTTCTAACTATAAAGACATATGGTTTTGGATATTAGACTGTTATTGATAAACTTGAATTTACGTTAAAGCGGAAATCATCATGCTCAACTACTCAGCAACATATACCGATCAGTATCAACTGACAATGGCAGAAGTTTATTTTCAGAAAAACCGTCATAATAAGAAAGCTGTTTTTGATTACTTTTTCAGGAAACCACCCTTTAATTCAGGGTATACTGTATTTGCCGGATTAGACACTTTGCTTGATATTCTTGAAAATTTCAGGTTTACCCAGGAAGACATTGATTTTTTATACAAACAAAAGCTTAACGATTCTTTTCTCGATTTTTTAAAGCAATACCGTTTTTCGGGCGATGTATACAGTGCAAAAGAAGGCGAAATTGTTTTTCCGACTGAGCCGGTACTCACTGTAGAGGCAGAAATGCTGGATGCCCAATTGGTGGAAACACTTTTGCTAAATGTGCTGAATTTTCAGTCGTTAATTGCGACCAAGGCGGCTCGTATGCGACAGGTTGCCGGTGACCGCGGCCTAATAGATTTTGGTTTGAGGCGGGCACAAAGTGCCGGAGCCTATCATGCAGCAAGGGCTGCTATTATAGGAGGTTTTAATGCCACAAGTAATGTAGTGGCAGGTAAGGATTTTGGTATTGCTGTTTCCGGAACCATGGCACACTCGCTTATTCAAAGTTATGAGGATGAATTAACGGCCT
>Ga0209938_1001156_pt1 | contig 13772 bp, 9 predicted proteins | sample SalPonR2_C_D1_MG_FD_185708 | JGI IMG/M metagenome (GOLD analysis project Ga0209938, IMG submission 185708) | Salt pond soil microbial communities from South San Francisco under conditions of wetland restoration - Salt Pond MetaG R2_C_D1_MG... ... | reverse complement strand
CGTGTGGGTAGTGGAAATCGGCAGACCAGTGCCCGACGCCATCACGATGGTTGCCGCCGCGGCGATGCCGGCGCAGAAGCCCCGGCTGGGCGTGAGATGCGTGATCTTGCTGCCGACGGTGTGGATCACCTTGTGGCCGTAGGTCGCCAGTCCAATCACGATGCCCACGCCGCCCAGCACCAGGATCCATACCGGTACCAGGGCTTCCTGGCCGACTGCGCCGCTTGTCGAAATGCTGACCACGGCAGCCAGCGGGCCGACCGCATTGGCCACGTCATTCGAGCCGTGAGCGAATGCCATGGCGCAGGCGGTGACCACCATCAACACTGCGAACACCTTTTCGACGCTGGCGTACTGGAAGTCGCGCTCGCTGGTCCTGTCACCGCGAATCCGGTTGATGTACATGTGGCCGGCCAGTGCCATGGTTCCGCCGATCAATACGGACAGGGTGCCGCTCTGGATGGCGCTCAGATCGACGCCGATGTGCTTGATACCCTTGAGCAGGGTGACCAGGGAGATGAAAAAGCCCGACAGAAAAATGTAGAACGGCGCATATCGCCGGGCTGCGGCCAGTGGATTGTCCCGCTCGAGAATCAGGCGCTGTACGCTGATGAACAGCAGCAGTCCGATCACACCGGCCAGAACCGGGCTGATGAACCAGCTCATCACGATCTTGCCCAGCTGGGGCCATTGCACGGCGTTCATTCCCAGCGCGGCGACCGCGAAGCCGGTCACGGCGCCGACGATCGAATGGGTTGTGGAAACCGGCCAGCCGTATTTCGAGGCAATCAGCAGCCAGGTGCCGGCGGCCAGCAGCGACGCCAGCATGCCGAATACCAGCAGATCCGGGGTGGCGGCGAACAGGCTGGCATCGACGATGCCCTTGCGGATGGTCGAGGTGACTCCGCCACCGGCCAGCACTGCGCCGGCGAATTCGAAAATGGCGGCGATGATCACCGCCTGCCGGATCGTGATCGATCTGGATCCGACCGCCGGCGCCATGGCGTTGGCCACGTCGTTGGCGCCGATCCCCCAGGCCATGAACAGCCCGAACAGAGCCGCGAGCAGGATGAATAGGACTGCGAATTCCATCTGCCCGTCTGTTTCAGTTCGAGATCAGCAGGTGCAAGCGCCCGCCGACCCCTTGCGCGAGATCGCCGAGATCGCCGGTCCAGTCCAGAATCTTGTACAGAAACATCACATCCACCGGCGGCAGATCCTTTTCGATCCGGAACAACTCGGCCCTGAGCGCGATCTGCTTGCGGTCGGCCTCGCTTTCGATGCGGCCGAGTTCCTCGGTCATACCCATCATCAGTTCCACCTCGCGGCCGCGAAAGCCGGTCTCGAACAGTTCATCCAGCTCGGCGACCGATTGCTGCGCCTGGGCAACGGCCCTGAGACTGCAGCGCAGGAACTCCAGGTATTCATCGGCGAGCGATGCCGGCGGCTGCATCTTGCGGCCGATCACCAGGCCCGAAATGTCCTTGGCCTTGTTGGCGATGCGGTCCTGGTTGGAGATCAGGTCGAGCAGGTCGGCACGGCTGACCGGCATGAACATGCTCTTGGGCAGGTTGAGACGGAATTCCTGCTTCAGATCGTCGGCGGCGTCTTCGAACCCTGTAATGCGTTCGCGCGCCTCGGTTGCTGTCGCCCAATCCCCGGCGATGACTGCCCGGAAGAATGGGACGAGCTCCATGGCGCATGCGGACGCTTGCTCGAAATGCTGCTGGATCGGCTTGACCGGTGAACGTCCGAACAGGCGTGACATGTAATGGTTGGGCACGGCGAATCCTCCTTGGTCACGGCAACGAATGTGTCGCAGCGTCCGGCGCGCCGGGCGAATCATGGGCGCTTTCGGACGTTCCGCTGCACTTTAGCCCGAAAGCGTCACGACTGCAGGAGAGCGGACTCGCGCTGATTTTCTCCGGCGGACCCCAAACCGCGGGCGCATCAGTCGCTGCCGATATCGCCTTCGATGCGGTCCCGGGACGGCGAGCCGCGTTTTTCGACGTCGACCGAGAATGCCCGCACCATCCCGTAGCAGGCCGCAGCCAGCAGCAGCGTCATCGGAAGCGCCATGGTGATGGCCGCCTGCTGGATGGCCGCCAGGCCGCCGACGATCAACAGCGTCGAGGCCACTGCGCCCTCGGATACCGCCCAGAACACGCGTTGCGAGACCGGCGGGTGGGGATGACCGCCGGAGGTCACCATGTCGTCGACCAGCGAGCCTGAATCAGACGAGGTGATGAAGAAGATGATGATCACCAGCGTGGCGAATACCGTGGTGACGGCGCCCAGCGGCATTTGGCTCAGCAGCAGGTGCAACGACACGGCCACGTCGTCGACCGCCTGCTGGGCAATATTGATATCGGTGAAGCGTTCCAGGTGCAGGGCCGTGCCGCCGAAGGTCGACATCCAGAAGAACGTCACCAGCGACGGCACCAGCAGGCCGGCGGTGATCAGTTCGCGAACGGTTCGTCCCTTCGAGATCCTGGCGACGAAGATGCCGACGAACGGCGACCACGATATCCACCAGCCCCAGTAGAACAGCGTCCAGCGCGACTGCCAGTCCGATGGTGGTCGCGAAATCGGTTCCAGGCTGGTCTCGATCAATGTCTGCAGGTAGATGCCCAGCCCGCCGATGAGCGTTTCGAGAATATAGGCGGTGGGGCCGACCAGGAACACGAACAGCAGCAGCACGAAGGCCAGCCCGATATTGAGCGCCGAAAGCCGCCTGATGCCGCGCTGGATGCCCGAGACGACCGAGATGGTGGCAACTGCGGTGATCGAGGCGATGATCAGCACCTGGACAAGGGTCGAGGTTTCGATGCCCAGCGACATCGAGAGCCCGGCATTGATCTGCATGGCACCCAGCCCCAGCGAAGTGGCCACCCCCAGCAGCGTCCCCACCGTACACAGGATATCGGTCAGGTGGCCCGGCATGCCGTAGATGCGTTCGCCGATCAGCGGCCACAGCACCGAGCGCGGCGCCAGCGGCAGGCCGATACGGAAATGGAAATAGGCGATGGACAGCGCCAGCACCAGGTAAATGGCCCAGGGGTGAAGGCCCCAGTGGAAGAACGAATAGCGGATCGCGTCCTGCATGGCCGCCGCGGTTTCGGGCTCGGCGTAGTGCGGCTCCATGTAGTGGTTCAGCGGCTCGGCCACGCCCCAGAACACCAGCCCGGTGCCCATGCCGGCGGCGAACAGCATTGCGAACCAGCTCGGCCTCCCGAATTCAGGCTCGTCGTCGGATTTGCCGAGTTTGAGCTTGCCGGCCGGGCTGATCACCACAGCGAGCGCGAACAGCACCAGGGCCGACGTGATCAACATGTAGTACCAGCCCAGGGTAGTTACGATCCAGCCCTGGATGGACTCGAAGGTGTTTGCCGCAGTCGCCGTGAAGCCGCCCCCGAAGATGCAGAACGCGACGACCAGCGCCGCTGAACCGAAAAACACCGTGGGCTGCATTCGCTTGAACGGCCCCAGCGGTCGCGAAAGATTGTGTTTCGGATCCCATTTGTCGATCATCGATCTCCCATGGCGCGTGGCCGCGTGTCCGGATGAATCGGCGTTTCCAGGCGTCGCTCAATCGGCAGCTATTCGGTTGAAGGACTACTCGAGTTCAATGGCGACCGCTGTGGCCTCGCCCCCGCCGATGCATAGTGAGGCGATGCCGCGCTTGCCGCCGGTGGATTTCAATGCATGGATCAGCGTGACCAGTATGCGCGCGCCGCTGCAGCCGATCGGATGGCCCAGGGCGCAGGCACCGCCGTGGATGTTGACCTTGTCGTGCGGCAGGCCGTGCTCGTGCATGGCGGCCATCGTGACGGTGGCGAACGCCTCGTTGATTTCGAACAGGTCGACCTCGGCGGCACTCCAGCCGGCGCGATCCAGGGCCTTTTTCATCGCGCCCACCGGCGCCGTGGTGAACCACTCCGGCTCCTGAGAATGAGTCGCATGGGCGATGATTCGGGCGAGTGGCTGAATGCCCCGCTGTGAGGCGTTGTCGGCGCTCATCAGTACCAGGGCGGCGGCGCCGTCCGAGATCTTCGAAGAACTCGCAGCGGTGATCGTGCCGTCCTTTGCGAAGGCCGGGCGTAGATTCGGGATCTTGTCGACGTTGATCCGGCCGGGCTCCTCGTCGGTCGCGATCTCCACGTCGCCCTTGCGCGACTTGACCGTCACCGGCACGATTTCACTGGAGAACAGGCCCTCTTCGATCGCCCGGTTGGCGCGCTCGACCGAGGCGCGCGAGAAATCATCCTGCTGCTCGCGCGAAAAGCTGTACTTGGCCGCGCACTTCTCGCCGAAGCCACCCATCATCTGGCCGTCGTAGGGATTTTGCAGCCCATCGAAGAACATGTGGTCGATCAACTGATCGTGGCCCATTCGCAGGCCGCGCTTGACCAGGTAGGGGGCGTTGGTCATGGATTCCATGCCGCCGGCCACGACAATATCGGCAGAGCCCGCGCGAATCGCGTCGTGCCCGAGCATCACGGCCTTCATGCCCGAGCCGCAGACCTTGTTGAGTGTCGTGGCTCCGACCGAAAGCGGCAGGTCCGCGCCGATCGAGGCCTGGCGCGCGGGCGCCTGGCCGGTGCCGGCTGGAAGCACACAGCCCATCAGGACCTCGGAGACGTCGTTGCCGTCCAGGCCCGAGTCGCCGACCGCCGCGCGAATGGCCGCAGCACCCAGTTCCGGGGATGAAACGGGCGAGAACTGTCCCTGGAAGGCACCGATGGCGGTGCGGCGCGCGGCGGTAATGACGATCGAGTCGGTCATGGTCGTGAATCCGTGGTGGAAAACAGCATATTATCGCAGGTTCCGCCAACTCTGGCCGAATGTCCCGGCGCAGTGCAAAAACATGCCGAAATATTCGGCCGGGGATATCGGTGCCATTTTCGCTCAGCGTCGAACCGCCAGGCGAACGCTTGCCGGGACGCTGGCCGGGTGAGTGGCTCTGTCGTGCAGCTTCGGGTTAAATCATGCGTTGACCGGCCAGAAGTGGACCACGGCGAAGCTGGTCACCACCATCAGAATCAGGTTAAGCGGCGCACCGACGCGTGGAAAGTCGGAGAATTTCAGCACACCGGTACCGAAGATCATGGTGTTGGTCTGATAACCGACCGGCGTCAGGAAACTGTTGGAGGCGGCAAACATCACCGCGATCGTCAGCGCAATCGGATTCAGCTCCAGCATCTGTGCCAGTGAAATCGCGACCGGCACCAGGATGACCACCGATGCATTGTTGCTCAGGATGCTGGTGAGCAGGGCAGTGGCGGCGTACAGCGCCATCACGATATAGACCGGCTCCCATTCGACCGCGTAGACGGCCAGCAGCGAACTGAGCCATGCGGCCGCACCGGACTTGGTCATGGCTATGCCTAGCGGGATGATGCCGGCCAGCAGGAATATCACGTCCCACGAGACATCTTCATACATGTCGGTCTTGCCGATGCAGCCGGTGGCGAACATTGCGATAACGCCGGCGATGGCCGTGAGCACGATCGGCATCGGCGTCAGCGCCGCGAGGCCGACGACCGCAGCCACGATGCTGCCGGCCACCAGCATGCGTCGGGTATCGAAATCGTCCTTGTATTCATCGAGTACAACGATGTCGGTGTTGCGGTGCAGCCGCGCGAGCGCGGTCTTTGAAATCTCGAGCAGAACGATCTCGCCGACGTGCAGTTTTTCCTGGCCCAGGCGCCGCGAACGGACGCTCTTGGTGTCCAGCCCGATCAGCCTCGCCTGGTAACGCTTCCAGAAATCGACCGCGCGTGCGGTCCTGCCGTTGAACAGGCCGCGATTGCGCAACAATATAGGTACCAGCTGACCGTCGCTGCGGGCCTTGCGCGTGTCGCCGAAATCGGACAGGACATCGACGTGATCCTCCTTGATCAGGTCCATGATCTGGCGGACGGTGGCGCTGGACATGACGATGTCGCCGGACTCGATCGGCGTGGTTCGGGCACGCTTGATCCAGGTCTGCTCGCCGCGCGTCAGCTTCATGATCTCGGCGCCGGCGTGGGCTTCGAATTTCGCGTCATGCAAGGTCTTGCCGATCAACGGGCTGGCGGGGGGTACGCTCAGTTCGATGACGAAGGATTCTTCTTCTTCCTGCTGCAAAGGACGCGCATCGCTGGAGGGAAGCAGCCATCGGCCCAGGGTAAGAAAATACAGCACGCCGACGCCGAGCACGATCAGGCCAAGGTGTGCGAATTCGAACATGTCAAGTTCGCGGCCGACCCGCGGATCCTCTGCCAGAATGGCCGAGGCGAGAATGTTGGTGGATGTGCCGATCAGCGTCAGCGTGCCGCCCAGCATGCCGAAAAAACTCACCGGCATCAGGACCCGGGAGGCCCGCAGCTTGCTGCGCCTGGCCATGTCGAGCACCAGTGGAATCGAGATCGCGACCGCGGCGGTGTTGTTGATGAAACCCGACACCAGCCCGACCATGATCCCGATGACGATGATCTGTCGCACCTCGGAGTTGCCCACCAGCGGGAATAGCCGTTTGCCCAGCATGTGGATGAGGCCGGATCGCTGAATGCCACCGGACAGGATGAACATGCACAGCACAGTGACGGTTGCGGTGCTTGAAAGGCCGGACAGGCTTTCCGACACGTTCGGGAACGCCGACTTGAGATCGACCCCCCGTTCGAGCAGCCACTCGGAGTGGAACAGGATCGGAATGGCCATCACCGTGACGAGGATCGCCAGCGCGGTCACGTCCACAGGGAGCTTCTCGGTCGCGAACAGGTACAACGCGCAACCGATGATGACGAATACCACGGCAATTTCAACTGTCATGGCGCAGCGCGCTCCGGACGTTTCGGGCTCCAAAGCTTAACGGTTTTGGCGAGCGCTTGCCGGAAATGTGTGTTACTGAACGCGCCGGACAGAAAAGTTAGTTCTTTCAAGAAGTTGCGGTAGATTTCCAGGTCCCGCCAGATGCGCGATGTCGACGACGACCAGTGTCGGCTGTCCGGATTTCAGCTGTTCGATGATTCTGGGCACCCAGAACGCGTTTCGGCGGGCAACTACGGCGTCGAACAGTAACTCGGACCTGGCCAGCTGGCCCTTCAACTCGACCTGGTATTCGTGTATCCGCCCACGGCGCCATTGTTCTGCAGACGCTTGATAGGGCTTTCCGGCGCCGGCGCTCCCGGCTTTGCTTGCAGCGAGCATCGCTTTCAGGGCGGCGGCCTGTTCCCGGCATTCCTGACCATCCAGGGCGGCACGTATCGCATCGCGCCGGTCGCGGATGTCTTCAAGCCAGATGATCGATTTCCCTTCCTTTCGGGTCTGCGCCACGTACCAGTCGTCCACCCCGACATCGGTGTCCCAGCGCGACCGAGCCACGCTCGACATCGCCACGACGAACAGCGCCGAGGCCAGGGATTCGGGAGGCAGAGCGTACGGCCGTTTCAGATCATCGAAGATCGAGGAATATTGCGCCAATTCTTCGGCATCAAGATGCGCCTCTATCCCGAAACAGGTCCCCGCGCTATCCGTTTCAGCGGCCAGGTCGGCCAGATCGCCGATCTTGATTTCCACCGGCGGTACTGTCATGACGGCCTCGGATCGAACAAAGGCATGCCGGATATCATGCTCGAACCAGGTCAACGAAGGCGGCTTCGGTGTCAGGCGCGAAGCCCGTTGCTGCATGGACTGCGGTACATCGTCGAAGCTGCGTTCGATCGAACGGGGGTTGAGGCGCGAAGGTCGAAACTGCGGTGGCAGATCGTCGATGCTGGCGATCAGCCAAAGCTGATTGCCAGACGGGCCCTCCGCATACCACATTGCCGGCGCGTCATGCGTGACGTGGCTCGCGCAGCCGCCGAGCGCCATGACGGCCGCCGCGGCGATGCAGGGGCCAAGCGTGCTGCCGAAGGGCAGAGGTTTCATGGTAGGGCCTCTTCCGGATCAATCGATCCGACAGATGCTGCCTTCAGCCGCGCTCGTGCACAAGCTCGCGCCCGATCAGCATGCGCCGGATCTCGTTGGTGCCGGCGCCGATGTCGTAGAGCTTGGCGTCGCGAAGCAGCCGGCCGGTGGGGTATTCGTTGATGTAACCGTTGCCGCCCAATGCCTGGATGGCCTCCAGCGCCACGCTGACCGCGCTGGTGGACGAATGCAGCAGACAGGCCGCGGCATCGATGCGTGATTTCTCGCCGGCGTCAAAGGTCGCTGCGGTCTGGTAGGCGAATCCGCGCGACGATTGCAACGCCGCGTACATGTCGCCGATCTTGGCCTGCATCAGGCCGAAATCGCCCAGCCGCCGGTCGAACTGCTTGCGTTCGCGAACGTACGGCAGCACCTGGTCGAGACACGCCTGCATGATGCCGATCGGCCCGCCGGAAAGCACCAGGCGTTCGGAATTCAGGCCCGACATCAGGATCTTCACGCCGTGGTGGACCTCCCCCAGCACGTTGGCTTCGGGAATTTCGCAGTTGTCGAACACCAGCTCGCAGGTATTCGAGCCGCGCATGCCCAGCTTGTCGAGCTTCTGTGCCTTGGAAAAGCCGGTCATGCCGTCTTCGACGATGAAGGCCGTCATGCACTTCGAGCCGGCGTCCTTGCCGGCGGTGCGCATGTAGACCACCGCCACATCGCATTCCGGGCCGTTGGTGATCCACATCTTCGAGCCGTTGGCCACCCAGACGTCGCCTTGTCTTTCGGCCCGGCAGGCCATGGAGCCAACCACGTCGGAACCCGCGCCCGGTTCGGACATCGCCAGCGCGCCCTTGAACTCGCCCGAAACCAGTTTCGGCACGAATCTTTCGCGCTGCTGGTCATTGCCGTTGCGATAGAGGTTGTCCAGGCACAGGTTCGAGTGAGCGCCATAGGAAAGACCCACCGACGCCGAGGCTCGGGAGATTTCCTCCATGGCCACCAGGTGGGCCAGGTAACCCATGTCCGAACCACCCAGCGACTCGGGAATGGAAATGCCCAGCAGTCCCATCTCGCCGAGCGCGGTCCACAGTTCCTGCGGAAATTCGTTGGTCTCGTCGATCGCCGCGGCGCGCGGTGCGATCGATTCCTCGGCGAAGCGCCGGACGGATTCGCGCAGCAGTTCGATGTCTTCAGATAGTTTCACGATCGTTGGCCTGTCAGCAGCATTTGGATTAAAGCGGGAAAAGCACTAACCACGAAGTACACGAAGAGCACGAAGAAAAAACATACATGAAGAAAAAACCATACCTTAGGCCTTTTCTGTCCTCGATCCGACGTTCTCGGGATCTTGTATTCCCAGGGTTCAATCTTGCCTGGGTTTTTACCTTCGTGTTCTTCGTGCCCTTCGTGGTTCGATGCCTTTTGCCGCTACTCGATGATGCTACGCGACATCAATGATTGCCGCGTTCGCGGCCCGGGAAGCGGTGGGCGCGGCCCATGAACGGCAGCTTGAGTTTGCCGATGGTGGTCACGCGCTCTTCGGCCATGCGGTCGGCGGCCTTCCAGCTCGGGATGTTGTCGCGCTCGGCGATCTGGAAGATCTTCGAAACGTTGTAGTAGATGGTACGCATCATGCGCTTGGCGCGTTCGCGGTTGTAGCCTTCGAACTCGATGGACACGTTCATCAGGCCACCGGCGTTGACCGCGTAATCGGGGGCGTAGATGATGCCGCGCGCTTCGAGCTCGTCTCCGGATTCATTGGTCGCCAGCTGGTTGTTGGCAGCCCCGCAGACGATCTTGAACTTGAACCTTGGAATGGTCTGTTCGTTGACGACCGCGCCCAGCGCGGTGGGACAGAACACGTCGGCGTCGACTTCGTAGATATCGTCGAGACCGACGGCTTCGCAGCCCAGTTCGACACACTGATTAACGGCTTCTTCGTTGATGTCGGTCACGAAGACCTTGGCGCCTTCGTTGCGCAGCAGCTTGACCAGCTCGAAGCCGACGTGACCCACGCCCTGGACGGCGTAGCTGTAGTCGCCGACTTCCTCGTTGCCGAACTTGTGCTGAAGGCTGGCGCGGATGCCCTGGAGCGTGCCGAATGCGGTGAACGGCGAAGGGTCGCCGGAACCGCCGTGCACCTGATGCACGCCGACGCAGTTGTCGGTTTCCTGGAAGACGTATTCCATGTCGTTGACGTCGATACCGACGTCCTCGGCCGTGATGTAGCGGCCGTTGAGCGAATCGATGAATCGGCCGAAGGACCGAAACAGCGCCTCGGACTTGTCGGTGCGCGGGTCGCCGATCAGCACCGACTTGCCGCCGCCGAGGTTCAAGCCGGCCACGGCCGCCTTGTAGGTCATGCCGCGCGAAAGGCGCAATACATCGTCCAGCGCTTCCTGCTCGGTCGCGTAAGGCCACATGCGCAGGCCGCCCAGGGCAGGACCCAGGGTGGTGTTGTGAATGGCGATGATGCCCTTGAGACCGGCATCCTTGTTGTGGCAGAAAACGACCTGTTCGTGCTCGGTCGTGTGGATGGTTTCAAAAAGATTCATTCAATCCTCCAGGCTTCGTGCTTCTTGCGGCACGAATTGTGAAAACTCATGTAACCGGCCCCCGAGAACCGGCGGGGATAAAAGTCGTGCATGCGGACAGCGAGACTCAGCCGCGTATTTTAGCGGATTTGGCGCAGACTGATGCCGGGCCGGCGGGGTGGGGCAGTCGCGGATCGCCGAAGACGCCGCCAATGGCGACTGAAGTATACTGGCGACACGAACGAATTGCGCTGCGCCAGCGGTTTCCGGCCGACCTTGTCCGGTCAAACCTGCCCTGGCTCCAGATGTCTCGTCGATTCCATTGACCAACATCAAGGCCCTGTGAGCGACACAGACATTAGAATGCAGTAATATTCTCGACCGACTTCAGTGGAGCTCGAAACATGGAACTCGATCCGCTTTTACTGTCTCGAATCCAGTTTGCTTTCGTCGTCTCGTTTCATGCGATCTTCCCGGTATTCACCATTGGTCTCGCGGCATATATCGCCGTGCTGGAAGCGATGAATTACCGGCGCCCGGATCCGGTGCGGGAAAAGCTCAGCCAGTTCTGGATCAAGATTTTCGCAGTGGTCTTCGGGCTTGGCGTGGTCTCCGGCATCGTCATGGCGTTCCAGTTCGGGACCAACTGGTCGAATTTTTCGTACGCCGCGTCGAATTTCATGGGGCCGGTGCTGAGCTACGAAGTCGTGACTGCATTCTTTCTGGAAGCGACATTCCTCGGCGTGTTGCTGTTCGGACGCGACAGGGTTCCGCGCGGGCTGCACCTGCTGGCCGCATGCATGGTTGCGCTGGGCACTTTCATATCGTCGTTCTGGATCCTGTCGGCCAACAGCTGGTTTCATACACCGGCCGGCGTCGAGCTGGTCGACGGCCATTTCCAGGTCACTTCCTGGCTGCAGGCCATCTTCAATCCTTCCTTGCCGTACCGCTTCGCTCACATGGCTCTGGCGTCGTTCATCACCGGTGGATTCGTGGTCGCAGCGGTCAGTTCATGGTATCTGGTCCGGGACCGCAATCCGAGATCAAGCCGCATGGCGCTGAAGATGACGGTGGTGATGCTTGCCGTCGCCACGCCGCTGCAGCTGGTGATCGGCGACATGCACGGCTTGAACACGCTGGAACACCAGCCGATCAAGGTCGCGGCCATGGAAGGGCACTGGGAGACCAAGCAGGGCGCGCCGCTGGTCCTGTTCGGACTTCCGGATTCCTCCGCCGAAAAGAACCACTTCGAAATCGCGATTCCATATCTCGGGAGCCTGATTCTGACCCACAGCCTCGACGGCGAGGTCCAGGGGCTGAAGTCGGTGCCCGCCGAAGACCGGCCGCCGGTGGCGATCGTTTTCTGGAGTTTCAGGATCATGGTCGCGATTGGGCTGGTGTTCATCATTCTGTCCTGGGCGGCGCTGGTGCAGATGCTGCGCGGCAGATTATTCGAATCCAGGCGGTTGCTCACCATATTGTCAGTGTCTTATCCGCTGCCCTTCATCGCGGTGATCGCCGGCTGGTTCGTGACGGAAATCGGCCGCCAGCCCTGGATGGTCTACGGCATGATGCGGGTCTCCGACTCGCTGACGCCGTCGCTTTCGGGCTGGATGGCGCTCGCGACGCTGATCGGCTATATCGCGGTCTACACCGTGGTTTTCGGCGCCGGCGTCTATTATCTGCGGCGAGTGCTGGTGCAAGGACCGGAGTCCATCGAGGAATCCGGCGATTCGGATTCGGCGCGGCCCAAGAGACCGTTCTCGGCGCTCAATACGGGCTTCGACGGCGAAACGCAGACGGCAAGGAGCTGAGCGATGGAAAGTATCGATCTGACAATGATATGGGTCGTCATCATCGGCGTTGCAGTGTTCATGTATGTCCTGATGGACGGCTTCGATCTGGGCGTCGGAATCCTGTTTCCTTTCGCCCCGGACGACGAATCGCGCGACCTGATGATGAATTCGGTCGCGCCGGTGTGGGACGGCAACGAAACCTGGTTGATTCTGGGCGGCGCCGGTCTGCTGGCCGCGTTTCCGCTGATCTACTCGGTATTCCTGCCGGCGCTCTATATCGGCGTGTTCCTGCTGCTGGCCGGCCTGATCTTCCGTGGCATCGCGTTCGAGTTCCGCTTCAAGTCCGAAAAGTCGAAGCACTGGTGGGACAAGTCTTTCAACATCGGCTCGACCGTTGCCGCTTTTGCCCAGGGCGCGGTCATCGGTGCCTATATCCAGGGCTTCGAGGTCGTGGACATGAAGTACGTCGGCGGCGCCTTCGACTGGCTGACGCCATTCACCGTGATGACGGGTGTGGGCGTGGTGACGGGTTATGCGCTGCTGGGCGCGACCTGGACAGTACTCAAGACCGAAGGAAAGACGCGGGATTGGGCCTTAAGGATGAGCGAGCGCCTGCTGCTGGGCGTTTTCGGTTTCTTCATCATCGTGAGTCTCTGGACGCCGCTGACCAAGCCGTTCGTCTACGATCGCTGGATGAACAATGTGGAATGGCTGTGGCTGTTCCCGCTGCTGACCGCGGTGGTGAGCTTGTGGGTGTGGCGGAATATCCGCCGTCGGCATGAGGTCATTCCGTTCGTCGGATCGATGCTGTTGTTCGCGTTTTTCTATATCGGCATTCTCATTTCGATGTGGCCGTACGCGGTGCCGCCGGATTACACGTTCTGGGATGCGGCATCCGCGCCCGGAAGCCAGCTTTTCCTGTTGATCGGTGTGCTGTTCCTGATTCCGATCATCCTGGCCTACACCGCCTTCAACTACTGGGTATTCCGCGGCAAGGTCAAACCGGGCAGCGGCTACCATTGAGCGTAATCTGAAAGCGAAGAACGACGCCTGGCTCAATCGGCAGGCGCCGCGCTGGCTGGTTCCGGGCATGACCGTGCTTTCGACGGTCGACGCCGGGATCGTCATCGCCCAGGCCTGGCTGGTCGCGGCAGTGGCTGCCGGGGTGTTCATCGAGCAACAGCCGCTGCCAGCGCTAATGCCGCTGATGTGGTTTTTATTGCTCGTGCTGGTGTTGCGCGCGCTGTCCGGCGGTATTCGCCAGCTGCTGGCCGGCCGAGCTTCGGCGTATGTCCGTCGCGAGACTCGGATGCGGCTCCTCGAATGCTTCCAGAGCGCCGGTCCCGCAGTTTTACCGCCGGGTGGTGAGTTGATTGCTGCCTTCGACGAGCAGGTCGAGGCCTTCGACGCTTTCTACGGCAGATTTTTTCCACAAAGAATCGCCGCGACCATCGTGCCGCTGGCAATTCTTGTTTTTGCGTTCGCCACTGACTGGCTGGCCGGGTTGCTGTTGCTGCTCACCGCGCCCCTGATCCCGCTGTTC
>Ga0209938_1001147_pt1:2500-13859 | contig 13859 bp, 20 predicted proteins | sample SalPonR2_C_D1_MG_FD_185708 | JGI IMG/M metagenome (GOLD analysis project Ga0209938, IMG submission 185708) | Salt pond soil microbial communities from South San Francisco under conditions of wetland restoration - Salt Pond MetaG R2_C_D1_MG... ... | reverse complement strand
GACACAGACACAGACACAGACACAGACACAGACACAGACGGCTCGATAGAGTGTGGTTAACAGGTTCTTGGCTTTACAATCTGCTTCATTCAGAAGCAGTCATATGAACCCACAAGCTGTATCACTAGCCCAAGTCTTCAAGTGCTTTTGAAATTGGCTGTTGTTGGATTCCTGCTCATCCATGTTCCACATGTGCAACAAGAAATACTTGAGACACATACACACAGTGCACATTACCCTCCAATTGCAGTCAACTGCTGGGATTACATACACAGACCAGCAAGGGACCTGTATCTTTGGTGACATCGAGGGTGTGTGGTTCAATCCAGATGGTATATCAAATATACTCAGCTTTGGAAAGATTGTGAAGCTGTTCCCCACCAGTTATGATCAACTGAGAGACAAGTTTGTTGTGCAATTTCCTAAAGGACCCATTGAATTCAACCATCAGTTCACTTTTTTTTAATTGATTAGACTCTGTTGCTTCTACAATAGTGACTGTAAGAGACCCTAGAATTGACTGAAGAAAGCTCTCCATTATCAGAGAAGCAGTTGTATCCACGAGATCCATTATCAACAGTCAGAGGTCCGGAAGGACACCCACTAGATAATGTCCAATGCATTGAAGGGCCTTCCCATGAGGTTTGCGTGGTTGGATGCAATACTGTGCACAGGAATTTATGGTGTAGGCACACTTGGGATGAGTGTTGGTTGTCAGGGACAAGCAATCATGTTTCAACAGCGTCAGATCAGGCGGATGCAACAGGATATCAACAGCAAATCCCGCGGTGTTAGTGACCGAGGTCAAGACGGCCAAGGCCATGGTAAAGGAAGGAACATTGCAGCTGTATCTGCTGAGACTGATCTCAATGCAATTACTAATCCAACAGTCAATGAAGGAACTGGGAACACACAAGGCCAAGCTGGAGCAGCCTTTGGTAGAGGAAGAGGAAGAGGAAGAGGACGCCATGGAGGGTGATGGAGGCCTCTGCTGAGAGAGATCTGGCAGTGAGTGACATTGTTTGTTTGGTTGATGCTTGACATCAAGGAACAAGGTAAACTAAACCAACAAGTTGTCTCACCCATAAGACTTGTGTTTTGATCCATTGTTACAGGATACAGGTGCATCATGGCAGCACAATTAAGACAATGCCCAAATGAAACAACACCAGGAACAGAAAGTTCAAATGAAATAGATACATTGGCAGATACATGTTGTTTTGGAGAGAACTGGACTCCCATTTACTTCACAGGTGACAGGGTGGAAGTATCCCCATTTGTGGATAGCTACCAATTAATGTAAGATGTCCCAGTTGCAACTTGTGCAACCATTGTAACAACCGAATCCGGAAGGGACTACTTACTCGTTGGCAATGGAGGTTTGTTAATTGGCAGCTCTATGAAGAGAAGCTTGCTGAACCCAAATCAATTGAGAATGAATGGAATCAGAGTTGTTGATGACCCTACAGTGGAGAGTGGCTTTGGCATTCACATAGACCAGTTATTAATCCCATTTAAGACCCACGGGACTACAGTGTACTTTACACGCCGAGCACCAAGCCAAAAGTAGATTCAAGACATGCAATTGCAGCACATTGTACTCACCAGTGATGATGAGCACTGGGATCCACAGACAAATCAAATGAGACCATAAGGAGCTGATGAGCTTCCAGTGGAACCAGATGGTAAGTTTGCAGTGAGAAATGTACCTTTACTTGCTACAGGTGACCATCCAATTGAGCGGCGGGAACTAATATCAGACAGTGGAATGGAGCATCTGAAGGGTGTATCACCTTTTTTGGTAGCTAATGAGCTTGACAGAAGAATGGTTGTGTTGGTCGCATAACATGATAGATAACCCGGATATATGTTGAATCCCCACAGAGCGTGGCAAGCACAAATGGTGATACAATTGATACAATCAAGTGTTGAAGAGCTGTGTTGAATTGCTGCTGGATCAACAGCAGCAGCAGCGCTGCTGTTCATTTTTCTTGTAATTGATTAGACTCTGTTGCTTATTCAATAGTGACTGTAAGAGACCCTAGGATTGATTGAAAAAGCTCTCCGTTATCAGAGAGACAGGTATTGTATTTGAGAGATCCAACATCAACACAATTACAAAAAAAGCTCCATCTGTTGCTGTGAAAGCTGTTAGGGGTCCATCGTCAAGTGTAGCCTAACAACCACTTCCGGCCCATTAGGATCCAATACTAACTTTACCTTTGACTTGCCTTTCAAGTAGCTAAACACATGATACAATGCTTCAAGATGTCCCTCTCTTGGTAGTGCTTGATACTGAGACATCAAAGATGCTTCATGAAAGATATCAATCCATCCTAGTTCCACTGCCCAACGGAGTATCCCAATCAACTGCCTGTACCTTGTGACCATAGCATCATCCAGTTCCTCAGTCACATCCAATTTGGGTCAGTATCCCAATGGTAGAGGGGCTCTTCCAGCTCCATCTTCATCATATAATCTCTGTACAACATCAAATGCACCTTCCAAATAGTGGTCTGCTGACATGTACCATGCCTGGCTTCCATCTTTGAGATCTTGTTTGCCAATCTCTGCTCCCAAAGATGCTGTTGGCTGCTCCAAGTCTTTTAGAGCAAACCATGTTCCAATTTCCTGTACAATCTCATGTCCCCTGTGGCTTATACTCAAGATATCATCAACATACAGTAAGACATACTCATACAATTGCTCACTGTCTCTGATTGTCTCTTGGAGCCATACATCATTGTTGGCTTGAGATGGAAAGAATCCCATGTTGTCCAACGCTTCACACATTATTTGCCTCCAAGATGCTCCACTGGATTTCAATCCATACAACGCTCTTACGACCACAAGTACCTTTCCTTTGTCTTCTCTACATTCAGCTCCTCCTCTGAACCATATCTTTTCAAGGCAGGGTGCATTGAGGTAGGCATTATTCACATCACATGCATACACATCCAAATCATTCAATGCTGCAATGGTAAGTAGTATCCTCACTGAATCTCTTGATACAACACTGGAATATGTCATAGAGCTTGGAGTTTTGGTTGTGTGCCCACCAGCAACAAATCTTGCTTTCTGGGCAAAGTCCATCTTGACATCAAATACCATATGACAATCAATCTCTTGGTATCCCACAAGCTTACTGGATTTACCGCTCCTTATCTCCTCTGGAGTGACTCCTTCGAGTGCCTGCCATGCATTCTTGATCTTGTCCCTTTCTTTCTGTATTGCCTTTGCCCAGAAGTCTGTTCCTGTGATTCTGTCAATTTCAAGTGCCTCTTCTGCAGTATCTCTGTATTTGGGATACTGTTTTGTATTGTATTAATATTGTGAGCTTTACTTTAACTTAATTTGTAATTTAACTTCAAACCCATGGGAGGACTTTGAATTCACTTGAAATTGAATCACCCAAAATTCGAATAGCCAAAAGGCGACTCAAAAAGGAATGGTGACCGTTGACTGTTGAACCGTTGAACATCTGGCATGTGTCTGTATGGTGCGCAAGCGCGCGGTGCGCTGTAGCCACTGCATCCTGCCTCCCAGTTGTACGTGCACAGTGTACACATAAGGACACAGTGCAACTGTACTTGCAAATCTCCAGTCACATAGAGGTGCGCTGAAAACTTGATCTATGAGTATGAAGCTTTAGGAAAACCTTGTAGATAGGATGAAACTTCTAGACATAGTCAACGCGCCTGTGGTAAGGCTTGACTCATCAAATAGAAAGTCTCTCAACTGTGTGAGCATCCTTTCTAATGGTAAGTGTACCATTGGTGTGAACAGCCTCAATTGTATAGGGGCCTGTAGCTCATGGCTGAAGTTTATCTGACTTGTAGGCAAGCTTGAGGACTTTTTGTCCTGGCTGGTAGTCATAGGAGAAGCGCTTTCTATTAGCTGCAATGAGCCGCTCATCAATGAGTTGCTGCCTCCTCTGTTGAATGAACAACCAATCAGATATCACGGGGAATCAAGGATCATGTCTCATCCAAAGGTGAGAGAGCCTGGGGAAGCCTTAATGCCTCCATGCATTGCTGTACGGGTAGCAAACATGCAATTAGCCAATGCTGAATCAACAAGTTGAGTAGCAGTGTTAATCCCATCAGGAGGATTCATAGCCACCATGGCTCGGAGACTGTTACCGACAGTCTGATGCATCCTTTCACAAATAGCATTTGCTTGTGGATTCTTTGCTGTGATAGTGTGGGGGTGAATATTATGCCTGTGTAGCAGTTGCTGGAAGCTGTATCCAGTAAATTCACCTCCTTGATTGTGAATACAATTCAAAGGTCGAGGGTATTGACTCAACCAGCAGTTTTCAAACTGCCTTGCTACATCAGCTGAGGTCTTATTCTCAAGCCTCTGGAGCTCTACAAGTCCAGTGACTGTGTCGATAGCTGTTAGAGCTGTAAACTGTACCTTTTGGTTGTTAATGGATAAAATCCATGGACCGATGAGGTCTACAGCAACATCCCTCCAGGGATGTATATGAGCCTTGCGAGGGGCTGTTTGTCCATGTCCTCGAAGGACTTGCTTCTGCCTTTGGCAGGTATCACATTGACTAACAGTTTGCTGTACTGTTTGCTTGAGGTCTGGATGAAACAAATGTAAGGACATCGTATCGAATAATCAATTCGTACCTAGGTGGCCTAGGGCATGGTGATACCATCTCACCGCATCAAGTAAAAGACTTGTGGGAAGGTAGATCTTCCAAGGAGCCTGGGGCTCTGGTGTATAGCACACTACTTCTGTATCGGGTGCAAGAGGCTGCACCGAAAAAGCATTAGGCTTCTTTTGCATGAGATCCTGCAGCCAGGCATCCCCAAGCTGTGATTCTCTGACCCTGTTGTAGTCCAATACAAATGGGATTTCTTCCATTGTTGGAAGGTTGATAAAACAGTCTAAGAGATCTGAATCATCAATGGCCATGGAAAAATAATTGTCGAAAGTATTGATACCCTGCACTGGGGCAGTATTGTCGTGTTGTGCAATAGAATTGTGTGTTGTAGAATTGTGTGTTGCAGCATTAGGAGCTGCCTCTGTGGTAGGAGCCTCATTGATTAGGAAGCAGTAGGAACTGCACCAGGCACTGGGCCTTTGTTGATTTCTTTTAAGGGTAGGTGAGATAGAGCATCTGCCAAGGTGTTTTCATTTCCTTTGATATAATGGAACTGTACACCAAATTCTTCCAAGAAGAGCCTCCAACGGAGGACCCGCTCAGTTTGGAACTTCCCAAAGGTGTTGTTTTTATGGTCTGTATAGATGTGAATATCTGGAGACCCATAGAGAAGGTTTCTGAACTCTTTGAGAGTCTCAACTACTGAGAGTAGTTCCTTTTCACCAACCGTATAATTCTTTTGTGCTGAGTTGAGCTTACGGGTATAGAAAGCAATTGGCTTGCCCTCTTGAAAGATGACAGAACCAAGCTGTACATCACTAGCATCAGTGTAGATGTGGAAAGGTTTGTTGTGGTCGGGATATGCCAAGAAGGCTTCCTTAGCCAATAGGGCTTTCATTTGATCAAATGCTTGCTGGCAAGCGGGAGTCCATTTCAAGGGACCTTTCTTTTGTCCCACAAGAGCTGTGAGTGGAGCCAGTATATGGGCTCTTTGAGGGTACATGTCCCTATAGAAGTTCACTGCTCCTATGAAAGATCGGAGCTGTTTAACAGTCTTTGGTCAATCTAATTGGAGGACCCCGTGGATCTTTTTCTTCCAAGGCTTAAGGCCTTGTGGTGTAAGCCAATAGCCCAACCAATCTGTTGGTTGCACATATATATATGTATACAAATAACCCGGAAATTGGCATCACGATCGAAGTGCATAAAACAACTCCACGATCGAATGACCAAAGAGCAAAAGGACTGTTGCTGCAGCAGCAGCAACACCCATCAGTTCACTTTTCTATTAATTGATTAGACTCTGTTGCTTCTACAATAGTGACTGTAAGAGACCCTAGGATTGACTGAAGAGAGCTCTCCATTATCAGAGAGACACAAGGTATCGTATTTGAGAGATCCAATATCAACACAATCAGTCTCCTTGACGGCCCACTCACACTTGAGGGGGTTGACTGTGAAATTAGCATCCTGTAGGATGGTGAGGACTTTGTCGAGAGTCTCTAGATGGTTGTTCCAATTGTTGTTGAAGCAACCGACATCATCGATGTAGACATCCACATTGTCTATGGAAGTGAACCTTTTTGTACGGGTACTTATCCAGCTTTCCGGAGAAGAGCTTTTCATATTTACTGAAGACAGTTGCTAATTGCTGCCTTTGAGCAAACGATAAATGCTTCTGTTGCATTGCCACATCATATGGGCTCTGTTTCTCATATTTTGAATGAAGGATCACTTTGGATTTGTATCCCGTTGCATTGGCAGGTCTTTCTGCTTTGGCCTCAAAAAGATCATCTTCTGCTTGGCAGTAGAATGATTCAGCACTGAAGCTTTGACTAAAGTAGTTGGCAGGCTTGAAAGGGATAGAATGCTCTCCCCATTGAATTGTCTTTGTACTGTTGAGTACATCAATTCCTAAGGCTTGGAGCAAATCCATGCCAATGATGACATCATATGATGATTCAGGATTATCAAAAATGGTTGCTCTTACTGGGCCTTCCACTTTGGAGGTGGCTGAGAGCTCTGGGAAGCACAGTTCAGTGCATAGCACTGATTGATCCATCCATTTTGTACCATGGATCGATGTGGATCTCACGGCACCTCCCCCTTCTGGTTGAACACCTTTTGGTAAGGCTCTTCTATTCCATAGAGTGACATCACAGGCACTATCAAACAACACACGGAGTGGCTGTTTACAGGAGACATTCTGTACAGTTTCAACTGTCATTATGCTAGTAGCACGGAGACATAATACACTGTTAGTGGTGTAAGGACTACTATTGTTTAATGTAACTGCATCATTGCCTGAGGCATAGACTTCTTGAAGTAGACTCATAAAAGTCTTGTCATATTCATATGCAAAGGCCACTGGGCCAACATCAAGATTACTCTGGTAAACAGAAGCAGCATCAAAGTAATGAGTTGCAGTTTCATTTAATGTAGTACCGTCTCAGTCATGTAGGTGTGACATTCAAACATACCTTCAGTGAGAAGGGCATCCTCAAGATCAATATCCATATCATTGATGGCTACAACCTTGGAGGAGCTGTTGCTCTCAGGAGCTTTTGTCTTGATGACATTTTGTTTGATAGTATTGGTCTCAATCATGTTAGTATTGGTGGTACCACTGTTGTTCCTTTTGAATGGGGCACCACTGGTCTTAGCCTTCTTATTATATGCATTGGTGCGACAATCCCCCCAGGTGTGATCACCAAAGGGATGAACAGGGCAGTGGTCAGTGTCTTCTACTCTGCCTCTTTTGCCTTGGGTAGCATTAGGGCCACCAGAGTTGTTGTTGTTGGAGCCCTGGGGCTGCTTGTTATTGGTATTGGAGCCATGCGAGGGCTTTCCTTTTTGATGATTGAACCGATTGTTCTTCTTATCTTGGCCATTGCCATTGCCATTGCCATTGGCTTGGTGCTGTTTGTGCTGATTATCAGCCACAGCCTCATTGGCTTTCTTTTCTCGTTGCCTAAAGCACCTGAGGACTTCAGCCATCGTCATGTCTTGCTGGTTACGACCAGCAATACTAAACTCATCTTGCCACTTGGTGGACATAGCCTCCTTAAAGGCATCTTTGAGTTGATTGGCAGTCAAGGCAGGCTCAGTACCAGGGAGCCACTCAGCATATTGATTCAAAGTCTGCATGGACCAATAGAAATTTTGCACGGTCATGGGCCTAGGCTTTCTAGCAGTTCTAAGCTGCTTCACCAAGTCACGGCAATCTTCAGCAGTGAAGAACTCAGCCATGAATTCTCTAAGGTGCTCATCAAAATGGAGTTGTCCACATTTAGATCATTGTCAGCATCTTTGAGGAGCTGGCTCCATGTATTATGGAGTGTGGAGGACAAGGTCCTTCCAAAGTTCCTATACAAGGAATGAGCCTTGTGGGCTTCCATGAAGACAGTCCTACTGAGGATCTGGTCTCGCCATTCCACATAGTGTGGAACCAATTCCTGTATCTCTACAGAATTGAGAATGGTGGTGGACACCTCATATCTTGTGTTGTTGATACTCCATTTGAGAGTCTGCTTAGGCTTCAAGGAAGCAGCATCATTCATGTTGAATGGAATGACCATCGGGGGTGCCATGGTCTTTTTGCTTTTATTGTTGTAACAGCAATTGCTCTGATCAGAAGGCAGTATCTCCGTATTCGAGATGCTGTTTTGTATTGTATTAATATTGTGAGCTTTACTTTAACTTAATTTGTAATTTAACTTCAATCCCATGGGGGACTTTGAATTCACTTGAAATTGAATCACCCAAAATTCGAATGGCCAAAAGGCGACTCAAAAAGGAATGGTGACCGTTGACCATTGAACTGTTGAACATCTGGCATGTGTCCATATGGTGCGCAAGCACGCAGTGCACTGTAGCCACTGCATCTTCAACTGACTTTGGAAGTTGGATGCCAAATTTGTGAGTAGTAGACCAGTACCTGCTCTTTACCTTGTTGACAATCCGTCTCCTGAGCTTCAATAGATCTCTTGCCCACCAATTGAATGCTGGTTCCTCCAGTAGGTTGTTGACTGCTGCATACTCTGCCAACTCAATCAGATTAGAATCCTATAGGTCTTTCAATTCAACCCATTCCGACTCACCATCTTTCCATTGTACACATAGCTTCCATCCTCTTGTTGTTTTCTTTGGGGTTTTGTTACCATTGTAGGATTTCCAGTATCCATTTGCTTGATCCAATGCAGATCCATCCTTCTTATGACCAATGATCTCTTTCAGCAAGTAGTATTGTCGGCATTCATCATCCACTTGACTGTAGATGGCCTCCACAATTTGATTCACTGTGTACCACTTCACTGATTGATCTGGAAACTTCACAATAAATTCTCTGGTATCAAATAATGAATTGTTGTGAGCTTTACCAACCTTGTTCCCGCTGATATCTGTTGCTCTCTCAGTAATAGTTGCTCTCTGTAGTTCCCCATCAACTTCCAATTGGAGTTGTGCACCAATGTACTTGTCAACTGCTTCTTCTGTATCTCCCATCTCATCAGCCTCCAACTTCCTCCTCATTGTTCAAGTAGGTGATTCCTTGTAGCCCTTCAACATAAAAATTCTCATCATTCAACCATTCATTCACACTTGTGTTGAAGTCATCAATTATAGCCTTTGTCTCTGTATCCTCAAAGTTTGTTTGAATCACATGTATCCTCAAAGTTTGTTTGAATCACATGCTGTACAGTTGTATTTGAGATGATCTTACCAGCCTTGGTGAGTATCCAATAGGACATACTGGATCCCACTCTGTGTGATACACTGAGCCATCAGCCCAGCTTTCTTGTTGCTTCTGTTGTATCCAATTTGATTCCACCTGGATGATACCACACCAAATCATAGAACTCAAAGTCACAATACTCTGATATATCTACTGTATTCCCTGTCACTTGTTCCAATCCTGGTCAGCTACCTGCTCCTCTGGAGATCCGGAATAGTAACTCTGCTTCATGCACCAGTCCCCGGTCCCACAGTCTCTTTGGTACTCCCTTTTCAGCCATTGTCTTCTTCCACCTGTGTTTGAGCTCTCCAATTTCTCTTTCTGCTTGAGCATTTTGATTGTGTCTTCCCTTTTCAATCCACCTGAGGTTGATACCTTGCTTCCTTATCTCATTCATCCAGTTGGTGTGTTTACCTGATAGCTCACCTGCTAGATTGGCCACTAGATTCTTGGGTGCTCCAACATCCTCATCCATCTCCCTGAGTGCCTGACTGGCATATCTCTTACTCACAAGCGGTGTAGCTTGAGTGTATGCTCCATTTATAATGATCTGTGCACATGTGTTGCCTTCCAATGACTTTACCTTTGAGAAAAGTGTGTCGGTGTACCAAGTCCTGGCAACCTGCGCCGGTTCAATTGCAAATGATCCACTCTGTATCTTCTGGTGATTGGATGAATTGCTGTTCTGATTCCCTATTGAGTAGTCATAGTGAGTGTCCTTTGAGCTGTCTCCAGCCCAATATTGAACTTCTTCGCAACCTCTGTTGGAGTTATTTCACTGTGCCTTTTGTCGGTCATGGTAGCTGCCACTGCTGATTCAGCATACAAGATGTTCTTCTCTGTTGTATGGACAGCTGCAACCATTCTTCTGTCAAGTTCATTAGGTACCAAACAAGGTGATACACTCGTCAAATGTTCCATCCCACTGTCTGATATGAGTTCCTGCTTTTCAATTGGACGGTCACTTGTAGCAAGTAGAGATACATTTCTCACTGCAAATTCATCATCCAGTTCCACTAGAAGCTCATTACTTCCTTGTGGTCTCATTTGAATTGTCTGTGGATCCCAGCACTTATCACTGGTGAGTACAATGTGCTGCAATTGCATATCTTCAATCTCCTTTTGACTTGGTGCTTGGCTTGTAAAGTAGACTGTAGTTCCGTGAGTTCTGAATGGTATGTACAATTGATCTGTGTGGATGCCAAAGCCACTCTTCACTGTTGGATCATTGATAACTCTGGTGCCATTCATTCTCAATTGATTTGGGTTAAGCAAGCTCCTCTTCATCGAGCTTCCAAAGAACAAGCCTTCATTTCCAACAAGTAGGTAGTCAATGGTTGCACAAGCTGCAACTGGGACATCTTTCATTGACTGGTACCTCAACCATCACAAATGGGGATACTTCCACTTGGTCAGCTGTGAAGTAAATGGGAGTCCAGTTCTCTCCAAAACAACATGTATTGGCCAATGTATCCATCTTATTAGAACTTTCTGTCCCTGGTGTTGTCTGATTTGGGTATTGTCTCAATTGTGCTGCTCTGATGCACCTGTATTCTGTGGTAATGGATTGAAACACAAGTCTCACAGGCAAGACAACTTGTTGGTTTAGTTTACCTTGTTCCTTGATGCCTAGCATCAGCCAAAAAAACAATGCCACTTGCTGCCAGATCTCTCTAAGCAGCGGCCACCATCACCCACGGTGTCCTCTTCCTCTTTCTCTACCAAAGGATGCTCCAGCTCCACCTTGTGTGTTTCCAGTTTCATTGACAGTTGGATTGGTCATGGCACTGACATCAGTCTCAGCAGATACTGCTGCAATGTACCTTTCTCTACCTCGGTGTTGGTCGCATATACAAAATAACCCGGATATATGTTGAATTGTCACAGATCGTGGAAGTGTGCACAAAATCGTGGAAGCTTGCACACAAAACTGGCAACAAAAATTTGATACAATTGGAGTTGTGCTGCTGGATCAACAGCAGCAGCAACAGTGCTGCTGTATTCACTTT
>Ga0209938_1001146_pt1 | contig 13869 bp, 8 predicted proteins | sample SalPonR2_C_D1_MG_FD_185708 | JGI IMG/M metagenome (GOLD analysis project Ga0209938, IMG submission 185708) | Salt pond soil microbial communities from South San Francisco under conditions of wetland restoration - Salt Pond MetaG R2_C_D1_MG... ... | reverse complement strand
CTACTTAAGTAGGTTGCCCAATTAAATCAAGCAATAATCTGCGTCTTTTTGGGGCGATTTCTTCGTTGCAAAAAGCCTTGGATAGCTAGGCTATCCGCGATTTTTGCGCCTCGAACTAGCCCAAAAAAGCCAGCACCTTATTACAGACTCAATATGGGCAACCTACTTAAGTAGTCCACAAAATTAACCTTTATGATTTATGACGGCATCTTTTTCACCTACTCTGCGTTAAAAACTGCTACTGGTGTTAACCACACGCAGTTTTTGCCTTGATTAGGCAAAAAATCTGCTCGGTCAAAATCTAAACTTCAATATTGTGAACTACTTATGTAAGTAATATTGAATCATTACTGGCATCAAAATAAACAACCAAAGTGGTAACAATGTCATAACAATGCAAAAGGCGAACCGTTTACAAAACGGCTCGCCTTTCTCAAATTAGTTGCTATCAGGTTAAATTACTTCTGTACATATATTTGTTGGAAAGGTATAACGACCTCACTGCGTTCCATTTGATTCAATGCCCTTAGGCGTTTTACGGTAGTACCATAACGCGCAGCAATTGATTCCAGGGTTTCTCCGTCTTTGACCATATGCATTTTTTTCACACCGGTAATGATGACCTTATCTTCGCCGGTGGGTAGTCCTTTGCTATACATTCCCGAAGTGTTACTATAGTTACTGGGCACACCACCGTAGGGCTGCGTACGGGAATTATTTTGCGGCGGAACCGCTCCCTTCGTTTGTTGATTAGGGCGAATGTAGTTTTGATAATTGGTGGGGTCATTATTATTTTGTGGCTCCCGCAGGGGTTCGTTGTTATTGTACCGACCTGGGATGGGACCGTAATTTGAAGGCGAATAGAAATTGTCATTCGGCGTGCCTACTGGGACCGTAGATTCGGGTGAGCGAGGCGTAGCACCGGGTGGCAACCCATAACTCTGTGGTTGTTGCGATTGGGTTTCACCACTTTTGGTTTGAAATTCGTCGGGATAATTCATGTCAAAATCCACGTATTCGTCGGTGTAGACAGGATTTTGATCATTAGTGTACTCGTATCTTTGATTAAGCGGAGTCGTATAGTTAGAGTTTTCGGGCATAGTGCTGTAGGAACTAACTCCTTTGGTCTGCATACTCGACCTTGGATTAACCGCCTGTGTGCTTTGTGTATCCAGGCAATCCGTTGTCAATAAGATATCTCCCGCTTGCACCCGTTCGGTTGGCCCCAATTCGTTAAAGAAGCGAAAGCGCTCTTCGGTAAAGCCATACACCTGGGCAATAGACAAAACCGTTTCTCCCGTTTGTACCACGTGGCGTCCACTAGTCTGGCTCCAGGCAGGTTGACCATTGACCTGGGGGGTATTAAAAAGATCACTGGTACCGTAGCTTTGCGGCTGACTTACGCCCTTCGCGGTGAAGTCTTCATTGTATTGTCGCATTTGTGTTTGTACGGGAGGGCTAACGACTAATTCGTCGCCTACGTAGATTACACTGGTGGCCAGTTCATTCCATACTTTGATGTCGGCTACTTCAACGCCGTATTCACGAGCGATGCCGAAAAGCGTTTCTCCTTTTTTCACGACGTGGCTTACTTCCGGCGTGATTTCTGGCTGCTGGGTTGTTCCGCTTTTCGCAAAAAGACCACTATCGTTGTAGCTGGCGGGACCATTGTTGTTATTACTTCTCGCGGCTACCGTTTTATCGGCCCTTGCGCCACAGACTCGATAGAGGTAGTCGGCAAAGGGTGTATTATTAATTTTTTTCAATCGGTAAGAAGTGTTGGACAAACTACTTTGCTCTTCTACTACACCGATCTCAGGAACGACATAAATATCCAGGTAGTTATTATCCCGACCGTAAGTTTGGCGTAGATTGATGACCTGGCAAGGCCCCAAAGGTAGTGTCTCCATAAAAAACACACTCCCTCTGGCGTCTCCATTGGACAGGTCTCCACTTCTTCCGGATTGCAGTAAATAATCAAATCTATACTGTTGCGTACTGCCGGTTACGGCTTCACCATCAAAATGATAGTAGGCGGCACTACTTACGGTAGCAATGCGGTATTGTCCATTCAAATTAACGGGCGTGACGATGTAGAATTGATCAATATTATTATTGATTTTTGTAGCCAGCGAGCCGTCAAAAACCTGGCGGGCTTCTTCACAATTGGTCAATACCTGGGTGTCCAGGGTCTTGACAGGGGCTCTGGATTCCAGGCCAACTTCCATCAAAATCTTTTCACCACTGCTCAGGGTAACGGAGTAAACAATGAACTCGTTGCCAGGACGAGTTTCTTCATAACTATACTCCAATCGGTCCATACAATCATTATTATAGACCAGATAATAGTTTTTTCCTGGAAGAACAAAAGCCATGAAGAGAAAGGCAAGGCTTGCTAGCCAGGAAATGCCATTTTTGTATTGCATAATCAAAAAATTTAAATTTTCGAGGGTGCTAAGGGTACCAATTATTCTTTAGGAAATACGGTGAATGAAAAACTAGGTTGCAAAATTGCTAGTAAAACTACCTGTAAGGTACAAGAAATCAGTGATTTAAGCAATCAAATAATCAAAAATGTTAAGCCCTACAGAGGGAAAACGTCAATTCTGGCTTCCGAATTGTGTAGGCTGCGCTGTAGCGAAGAGTTTAAGTTATTTGTGTAAACCATTTGGTCTTGCTGCGAAAATCATTCCAGGGGTACCCAACCGTGTTGTACGGCGTACCTGACGAGTTGAGAAGCCGATTTTAAATTCAGTTTTTTCATGATCTTTTTCCGGTGTGTATAAATCGTGTGGGTGCTCAGGTTAAGCAGTGCGGCTATTTCTTTGGCAACCAATCCTTTAGCAATGAGTTGGACCACTTCGATTTCACGTTTACTGAGTGGGCTAGGAGCGGGGTCTTTTTCTTTGGGCCCAAAGGATTCTTCGAGTAAATAATCGAGTACCCTGGTGCAAAAAAACTTGTCTTTATTTAGAGAGGCTTTAATAGCATCTTTGATTTCTTCCTCGTCACAGGACTTGGTCAGAAATCCGTTTACGCCCCATTCCAGGGATTGCAGGATGTTCTTTTTATTTTCATCAGCACTTATAATAATGAGACTAGTTTCGGGGCAGGCGGAACGTACTTTACGAATAGAATCGAGCTGGAAGCCTTCTTCAAAATAATCGATGATGATAATATCCGGAAGAGGAGATGATTCCAAAAGGGTTAAGAGGTCTTGCTCCGATTCAACTTCTCCCATTAAATCCAGATGTAGCTCTTTTTCTACAATCTGTTTTAGCGCAAAGCGAATCAAATATTGACTATCCGCAATGACAATTGAGGCCCTTTCGCCATCCATACCTTTGTTTTTGATTAAATTAATAAACCTCGACCACACGACCAATTATTTAGTTGGCTTGTCTAATTGTCCAGATCAGAAAATTCGTCTTTGATGACCAGGTCGGGGTCTAGATTATTATTACCAGATTGGAAAGATATCCGTAATTTATAGTTGGGATTAAAGGCCGCAACCGTTGGACCCATCATCACTTCCATTACTTTCTGCGCGTGGGCCTTTGCTTTATCAAAGCCATCTTCGCGGCGTGCTTCCCGCACGAATTCTTCCCGCAGGGCTTCGAAGGCCAGGTTGAGATCAGATTCCGACACTTCGCGCATCCATCCAATATCCAATTTATCCGCGTTGGGGTAAACGGAATGGGATAAAATTTCCGGTTGAGGGAGGCTAATGGTGACCACCTGGTTTTTAGGGTTGAGATCTACCTGAAAAAACTTCTTGAGGTCAAAACCGATTTTCATAACACTAATGGCCGATATTTCGAGATTGGTGGTGGATACGTTTAGCCCAAAAAGTTTGGTTTTTAATTGTTTACTCAGCCCTTTTTTACTCTGTAATTCATAAGTGGCCAGCTCGATCACTTCCCGCTCGATTCGTTCTTCAAGCATGTTTTTTGAACGGCTAAAATCCTGAATGGCGGCGCTTTCCTGAAACTTCTTAAACATCGGGTTTAGTGCTTCCTGAATGGCAATACCACAGGGGGTTTCCACTTTTTTACCTTTGCCATAAAAGGAACCACCCTCCGTTTCCAGGACGGTAGCCATAATCTGGTTGACCAAAAAACAAGTGTATTTAGAAGCTACTTCGTGCAAAACCTCAATGGCGGAGCCGGCCTCTTTGCTATACCAACGCTGGGCAAGCATCGAAGTGCTGTCGCGCAGAGAGACGAAATCCTGGTAATACATATTCCGTAAATAAGCATGGCTTTTTTCGTACTCCTGTCTAATCTGTTGGCGAGTATCTTCCTCCAGATTCATACGGTTGGAAACGTGGTCCAGAATAGCTAGATTAATATTGCGGACCAGGTCATTGAACTCTCGTTTGTAGCGCAGCGGATTAGTGATGATCGCAATGGCATCTTCTTCGTCGATTTCAAAACGAAAACTGGCGGGTAGATACTTTACCTGGATTTCTTTAGGGATATTGGTATTGATACCTATATTGTCCCGGGTACCAGTTAGGGAACTGTTGCCATTACTTCCGGAGCGGGGCCAGAACTTAAGGGCAACGACCAGTACTATGCTGACAATCAAGACAAAAATGATTACCCGACCGATGGCTATATTTGGGGAACTGCTCATGATTTTGTTTTTTTATTATGACGGCATACCGCTTAATGGTCACCAATGACGGCTGCCAGGTTTGCCGAAATATATTCAGTTTTTTCAAATTTAAGGCTATGGTCTTATTGATAAAACAATTCTTTACCTTTACGTTCATTAAAAACTGCCTTAATCTTTTTCTATGTTACATCCTCAGGCTTCTATTAACTGTCGAGGTCAACTGATTGATCTTTCTTCCCCTAAGATTATGGGAATCCTTAACGTGACTCCTGATTCTTTTTACGATGGAGGACAATTCAATGCGGCGGACGCCGCACTGGCGCAAACGGAAAAGATGTTAGAAGCCGGTGCTACCTTTATTGATGTAGGAGGCATGTCTTCCCGTCCTGGCGCCGAACTCATCTCCCCGGAAGAAGAATTAGCGCGGGTTGGGCCCGTGGTGGAGGCGATTCGAAAACGCTTTCCAGCTTGTCTTTTATCTATTGATACGGTTTATGGCAAGACCATTCGTCAACTGTCCGATTTAGGGGTAGACCTAATCAATGATATTTCTGCGGGCTCCATCGATTCGGATATCCAACGGGCAGCTGCTGATCTGGGGATTCCTTATATATTGATGCACATGGCGGGCAAGCCCGAAAATATGCAGCAGCAGACCGATTACGAGGATGTAGTGGAAGAAATTTTAGATTTTTTTATAGAGCAAGTGGGAAGTTTAAGGGCCAAAGGTTGCAAAGACATTATTCTGGATCCCGGTTTTGGTTTTGGTAAAAAGCTGGAACATAACTACCAATTACTGAATAATTTACACGTGTTTAAGGTGCTTGGGCTGCCAATGATGACGGGGCTTTCCAGAAAATCTATGGTCTGGAAGCTACTGGGTACCAGCCCTGAGGAGGCTTTGAATGGCAGCAGTATTCTGCATTTTATCGCTTTGCAACAAGGTAGTCGTTTGCTACGCGTGCACGACGTGGCTCCGGCAATGGAAGTAATTAAGATATGGCAGCAAATAGAAATCCGGTAAATACCACTCAAATTAGCGATAAGCAATTAGCGCGGATGGCTTTGGGGTATCTAAAGTTGCACTATAAGTATCGGAAACGCAAAGGGGAAAGTATTACCCAGCTGGATGCTAAAACGGAATCCGGCTTAATTGCGGATGGATACCTGCATTTCGCCGTAGATGCGGATACCGATTTTGTCGCCACGGTAGAAGCCACTGATTATTGGCATCGGGATGAACTCTGGTATCGGCATACCATAGACTTACTCTTAATGGATAGTTTGGCCACCGCTATGGTGCTAATGGTGACCGGAATGGGTATTCTCTACTTCAATGACGCTATTTCTGTTTTTACCTTTGGTTGGCTCAGTAGTATTCTTGTTCTGCTATTATTGATGCTGGTGCTTACCACTATTACTTTTAGCCTCTTGTGGTCGCTTCCCAGGTATCGCTACATTTATGCCATTGAACAATTCAAAGAGTATTACGCGGATGAGCAGTGGGTGATTTTCTCCTTTGATGTTTTTCCAAATTATGAGAATCGATACTATAAAGAACTCAGAAGGCAATGTATCCGCTATGGGTTTGGCCTTCTGGAAGTAGATGCTAAGCGCAATGTCAAGGTACTGCTGGCTCCCGCCCGGGAGGATGCCGTTAAAAACAATCGGAAGGTAATGGCCTTTAAGGGCATTACCCAGTCGGTCGGTTTGGCCAATTTGCCATCCCTGCGTCGTAGCGGAAAACCTTATTTTACCTGGAGAACAGATCTGCTGCGCTTTCGGCGAACCTATTATAACCAACTAGCCATTATTGCCACCTGTTTGTTCTTGATCGGAGGCTTGATTTACGAAGAATCCCAAAAGGCGCCCATCACTTACGTAGATGAAGAGGAATACGTAGAACGACAGCAGGAACTGAAAAAAGACCTGGAAGCACAGAAGGCTTCCGAGGGGATATTTTATTTTAAGATTGACTCGGGGATTTTTGTCCGGCGGTCGAAGTATTATATGGCTCCTTCCATTGTCTATGACCTGGATCAGGAACCCATTACCTTAGCCAGTTCTGACCAGAGCATCATTTCGGTCTATAGCGGAGGCACATTTGATGATGTTCCCTGCGAGGATTATTTGCGGCAGAGCAACAATCGCTATTTAATCTTTTTTGCCAGTTATTACCAGCTTGATGAGGCTAAGCGAGCGGCCATTCAGCTTCGCAATACTGGTATTCCGGCCAACGTTGGCTGGGCGAATTGTTTTTTCCAGGATCGTCCCTTCTATTTGGTATTTTATGAATACTTTTTTATCAATTCTGATCGCGCAGAAGAACGAATACGTTCACTAGCCGGCGAGCTTCGCCGGAATCAGCTCGTTTATGAAATGGGCTATTCCAGAATGACCCGATAAATTGAACAACTTCTCTATTAAAAACACGTTAAAGCAGAGGTAAAACAATACTTTTGCGCTTGCAATTTGTTCTTTTGACATGAACTTACCATCTACTGACGAAAATAAGGATAACAAGGAAGAAAAGCAGCTGGACAGCCGCCGCCTGGGACGGAAGCTGCTGCGTATTCTTTTGATTGTTTTCGTTAGTATCAATGCCCTCTTTTTACTGTTCCAAATTCCGGCTATCCAGACCTGGACCGTCGGGCAAATCACCCGGGGGCTTTCCCAAAAATTAGGGACACAGGTGGAGATTGGATACTTTCGGCTAAGTATTATCAATAAATTTCGGCTGAAGGATGTCTACGTTGAAGATCTCAAGGGGGATACCTTGCTGTTTTCCAAGGGAGTAGACGCCCGGATTAATCTTTCGCCCTTTGTGCTCCTGCGCAAGGGCCTGATTGTAGACCAGGTACACATTGAGGACAGCCAGCTGTTTATACAAAGGGATTCGAACAGCTTTGATACCAATTTACAACTACTATTGGCCCGGCTGAAGCGAAAAGAACGCAAAGAAAAAAGGAATCGACAGCTGATCAACATTGAGCTAAGTCACCTGAGTAGTGGGCGTCTGAAGATGAAAAAAAACGATGCCCTAAAGAACCAGCTTTTAGAAATGAGTATTGCCGGAGCTGATATTCAGGTCAAATCGATTGACTTACTCCAAAATCAATTCGAACTTAGTAGGGTTGAAATATTGGGCCCTGACGTAGGTATTGATGATTACGAGCGCGGGGCCTTATGGCAGGAATTTTTGAATCAACCCATCGCGGAGAAAGACAGTAGCGATTTAGTCTTTACCGCCGAATCTATCCTGGTGCTAGACGGTGACTTTGCGCTCCACAATTATCGGAAAGCGCCCGTTAAATTGACGCCGGATAGCATTCTGGATTATAAGCACATGGCGGCTTATGATATCAAGATGGATTTTACCGATTTTCAGTATCAGCGGGACACCTTTTCGGCTCGGGTCAATTGTTTCAATTTTGCAGACAGCAGTGGTTTTTATCTCAACGATTGGTCGGCCGATTACGCCATGGTTTCTTCAACGGCAGTCTCCCTGTATGGCATGAATCTGACAACTCCCAGAACGGTGCTCAGAGATACCCTTGAGTTGCGCTACGAAAAATATGAAGATTTTATTGAATTTCCGGAGGAGGTGGAAATCATTGCCAAACTAGAGGATTCCCGGATAGCGATGGAAGATATTATTACTTTTGCCCCCGGGCTGAATGGTAATCCCTTTTTTGAGCGCAATCGAAATCAAATCGTTCGAATTGATGGTCTGATTCGGGGGGAGGTCAACAACCTGGATGGACGTAATCTGCAATTGGCCTTAGAAGATGGTAGCCGGATCGATTGTCGATTTAATTCTGCTAACCTCACCCGCCCCCAAGACATGTACATTGATATTAATATCCGTCAGATGCGGGCCAATATACCGACCTTGCGGCGTTGGCTACCCAATTTTGATGTACCCGATAATTTCGAGACTCTAGGGCGCCTCGGCTTCCAAGGCAGAATTACGGTGCTACTGGATAATTTAATCACGGAAGGTAGCCTGGAAACGGCTTTGGGAAAGGCCGATTTGAATATTCAGATTATCGATATGCCGAAGGGTAAAGACCTGACCCGCTACAATGGAAAAATAAACCTGGATCAATTTGATCTGGGGACCTTCATTGGAAATCAGGATTACGGCTTAATCAGTTTGAATTCCCGGGTAGATAATGGGATGGGTTTAACCAAGGCCTCGGCCTTTGCGGATTTCTCAGCAGACATTTCCTCTTTTACCTATAAGGGATATTTGTACGAGAATGCGGAAATAAGAGGACGCATGGATGCCAACCGCTTTAACGGATTGTTTAATATCAAAGATGATAACATTGATTTTGGATTCCAGGGAGAGATTGATTTATCCGGTGAAACGCCCGTTTTCGACTTCCAGGCGGATGTAAACAAAGTTGACCTTTACGCCCTGAATATCAGCAAAAAGCCTTTGACCCTGGGGGGGCAGGTGAAGCTTAATCTCCGCAATGAGACCCTGGATGAACTGGAAGGGACGGTCAACTTGGAGGATGTCACCATCATTAAAGACCGGCAAGCCGCCCAGATTGAATACTTTGATCTGACGGCGGAGAATTTTGAGTTTGGCACCAAAGCCATTCGGCTGCGCTCGGACTTGCTGGATGCTCAGATTAACGGCGTTTTCAGTGTAGATAAGATTCCCGGCTATTTTGCGCGCTATTTAGAAGAGGAGTTTCCGCTTTTCTCCCATCAACTACAGATCACCAGTGCGGATACGACGGATGTGCCCCATGAGTTTCGTTACAAGATTGAAATTAAGGATACCAAAGGCCTGCAGACCCTATTTGTCGAGCAGCTTTCAGATATTCAGGATGCCCTCATCGAAGGTGAATTTAGTAACTTAGATTCCATCGTGACGGCGAGGATTCGGATTCCGGATTTCAGGTTGGGTAATTTGCACGCCCGTGACCTGGGGGCGTTTTTGGAATTAGAAGGAGATGAAGGGGATTTGAATCTTCAGTCCGCCGGTTTTTCCCCGGCCAAAAACATCCAGGATGCCCCCATTACCTTATTGTCTACCTTCAACCAGGATACGGTATATTTTGGCCTGACCTACGATGACCCCACGGCCCGTAATATGCTGAATCGTCTCTATTTCGATGGTCGCCTCGTGGCTCTGGATAGCACCAGCACTCTGATGGAAATGGAGGATTCCCGCCTGGAATTCTGGGAAGATCCCTGGCTGATTAATAATGGGAATAGCATACTGTTTAAGCAGGATTCAATCATCATCAAAGATTTTGTCGCCTTGCAAGATGATCGAACGGCTGCGCTGGAGAGTTTCTCAAAAAGGGGAATTGCCCTGAATATGGTCAACCTGGACTTTGACGGCTTAAACCCTCAGCTCCGTTACGAACCGCTACAATTTGACGGAGACTTTAATCTGGCGGCTCGCACGGCCGATATTTTAGCCCTGACGGACATACACTTTGAAGTGGACGCCGATTCTTTATTGATTAACGGAGACGATTGGGGGAGTCTGGATTTGATTGGGCAAATGGATGATGCCAAACAGCCGGTGGTTGCCTTTGCCAGTCTGACCAAAGATACCACGCAGCTTTTATTAGATGCATTTTATAATGTTGCCGATGTAGGGCCCCGAGCCGAAGAGCAGAAAGGCTTTTTTGACGCCAACCTTAGTATTCAGTCTTTTCCCATGTGGTTTGCAGAATATTTTATTGGCGGAACTATCTCTGATGCTACCGGTGGTTTTAACGCCAAGTTGCGAATTTCCGGCCAGACCGAGGACCCTAATATTTACGGTGCGATTCAGCTAAAACCGGGCGCGATCACCTTAAATTATCTGAAAACGCGCTATTCTTTTGGAGCCGAAGAGATCCTGGTCGATAATTATTTCTTTGATGCGAGTGGTACAGAACTGTACGACGTTTATGGTAATGTCGCCTATATGGAGGGCGGAATTCGGCATAATCACTTAAAAAACTTTGGTTTTGATGCCCGGCTGACGACCGAGCGCTTCCAGGGGCTAAATACCCAAAAAGGCGATAATAAGCTCTTTTACGGCTTGGGAATCGGCTCGGCGGATGTGCAATTCCTGGGGTCCTTTGCCCAACCGGATATTTATGTAAATGCCACCACCGCTCCCGGTACCACGATCTCCATTCCCATCAGTTCTGAAAAGCAAGCTTCCGAATTTGGCTTTATTCAGTTCGTAGATAAATCCAAAGAAGCGCGTAGACGTAATTCGGCCGATAGTTCTTCCTACGATTTAAAAGGGGTGAGTCTGGACATGGACCTCAATGTCAATAATGCGGCCCTGCTGCGCATCATCTTTGATGAGCAGACTGGCGATATCATCGAGGGCCGCGGTCGAGGAGCCCTACAAATTTCTGTGCCGAGGGATGGTGATTTCAAAATGTACGGCGACTATACCATCAACTCCGGGGATTATCTTTTTACGCTTTATAATCTGATTAATAAAAAATTCAGTATTCGCAGGGGTGGTACGATTTCCTGGACCGGAGATCCCTACACCGCAGAGGTGGATCTGATCGCCGAATACAACAAAGTGAACACCTCCGTGGCGAATTTTATTCAGGAGTATTTACTGGATGCCAGTGCTGATCTGCAGAACCAGGCCAGTGAGGTGACGGACGTCAATCTGCGGATGAACCTCACGGGCGATCTCCTAAAGCCCAATATCAATTTTGATATTGATTTTCCCTCTCTAAAGGGGCAATTACAGACCTATACCGATAGTAAACTGCGTCTGCTGGAGCTGGATCAAAACGAACTGAATAAACAGGTGTTCGGTCTGATTGTGGCGGGCCAATTTCTGCCGGCCGACTTCAATCTGCAGGGGACGGAGATTATTTACAATACGGTAGGGGAGTTCCTCTCCAATCAATTATCCCTACTCCTGACCGAATTACTCTCCGAGGTCATCGGGGAAGGCAAGGTGCTCTCGGGCATTGATTTTGGCCTGGCCTACAGTCAATATCAAAATGCCAACATCAACGACGGCCAGAATATCAATCGGGGCAATGAGTTGGAGGTCAGTATTACCCAAAACTTCTTCAACGATCGTTTTTCCGTAAAAATAGGCGGAAACGTCGACCTCGACGGCCGTACCCAGGCTTCGGCCGGTATGAATAATGCCTTCGTGGGGAATGACCTGATCTTCGAAGCCATCATCAACGAAGAGCGAACGGTGACTATGCGGGTTTACCAAAAATCCGCCCCCGACATCGGTGGCCGCAAACTAGAAATCGGCGCCGGGGTGAGTTACCGCAAAGAGTTTGATTCCTTTGGAGAATTTCTGAGGTCTTTTAAGCAGGAGCAGTAGGGGGGATCACGTCCCTATTATATTCGACGTTTATTTTAGAAGTTGTTTAAAACGCCTCACGGAGCCCTTGGCAACACATTGACTTCCAAGCCGTTACCAATCATCTCACCAGGAATTCTTAAACAACTTCTGAACTAAATAATTATACAACGTCGATGAATTACTTATGTTTTTTCAGTAGTTCGTAAAATTAAGGTTCAGAAGCGATTTAAACTTTTTCAGTTCGCTGAGTCTTAAAGTCTTATAGAACCTGGACGGCAGCTAATTTTCGATCCGTAACTTTGGCTACGCATCTCAAATTGAGCTTTGCCAGATCCTACAAGTTTTTTAACGGCTTCTTCCTTGCGACTTCGCTAAAATGGCTGAGACGCGGGAATATTCAGGTGGTCGGTTTATGTGGCCAAATGGATAAGGCAAGAGCGGCACATGATTTGGCAGAATTCCACTTTTTTTTTAAAAACAGCATAAATAACCGTAAAATAGGCTTTTAATAAAATTATATATAATCATAGTTGCTTTGAGTTCAGCAATTCTCACTTTAACATTATTCGAGCTGAATTTGGTATAAATCAGCAATTTTATAGTGCACATCCCGGATTGAATAACAAGGGATGATTTTAAAAACAGAGCGCACAGCCTCCCAAAACTTGACCTTCGTTTTGAGCGCTTTGAGAATCTGTTGAAAAATGGTACAAGCCAGTTGCTGTAATTGATCTATGTTGAAGGCTAACATCATCAAATAAGCAAAATTGGTACATAGGTTCTTCTGGCCATGCCCAAAATTGTGTTCAAACTGATAGTTTTGGTTTTTCAGGGTATTAAAGACTTCATTTTCAATCTTCCAGCGGCTGCGTGCAATGCGCATAAACTGGACTACGGTGCGCTCATTCAAGGGTAAATCAGTGATCCAGCTAAAGATTACTTCCTTGCCCTTGTGGTTGCGCCAAATACAGTACAGCATATTACAAGTTATCTGCTTGGCACTGTCGTTGAGATAAAGTCCATTGGCATAGCCCAGTACAAAGTGTTCCTTTTTATCTTTGTAGGTTTTCCATTCAATGGCCCCTTGTTCTTCTAGCTCATCAAATTGACGAAATAAGGCCTTGTTGCCTTTTTCGGTTACCGAAATGAGATAATGCCAGTTGTGCTGTCGTTTAATTTGACGAATAATGGGAGCACAAGCATATAAAGCATCCATGGTTAAAATCAGGTCTTGTTGAGCATGATCCTTCCTCAAGTTGGCTAATAAGCGTTTTGCAGCATTGCGTTCACAATCGTTTTTAGTGGCACCATCTTCATTGATGATCGGCTCATTATCAACTACCAAAACTTCTTTTAGCCCTGGTTTAACTAAAGCTGCGCTCAACATACAATGATAGTGGGACGTAGTGCCATCTCGATGTTGACGATGCAGACAATGTGGACAACTGATCGTTTTAGAGCTAAAATGCTCTACTCCGTCAATACTGAGTACCCGATGATCACGCCACGTATTAAAGGCATCTAGCGCTTTGCTATTATCGGCCCAGTCATACAAGGTTTTGAAGCTTTTACGTAACTCTTGGCTGTCCACTTGATCTAAAATCTTGCGCAGACCATTATCCGAGGGTAGTTCCCTCAACTTAAAAATCTGTTTTAAATTCCCTTCTTCGGCATTCGTCCGCTTACGAAACGAATACAGTGAAGGACTTTTTAAACTATACAAAGCAAAGCCACTTTTTAGCGCTTCCAATTGACTATAACTTGCATTGGATCGCCGGGCATCTTCTATTTGTTCAAACTCTGGTAAAAGTACATCTCGATAAAGCGTATCAAAGCAACACGATTCTTCCAGCATTTTTGATCCAAAGATAAAACTTTGACTTTTTTCTGCCTATTTTTAGCTAAAGTGAGAATCGCTGACTCAGACC
>Ga0209938_1001139_pt1 | contig 13927 bp, 15 predicted proteins | sample SalPonR2_C_D1_MG_FD_185708 | JGI IMG/M metagenome (GOLD analysis project Ga0209938, IMG submission 185708) | Salt pond soil microbial communities from South San Francisco under conditions of wetland restoration - Salt Pond MetaG R2_C_D1_MG... ... | reverse complement strand
AATTTAAAAAAAATAATATGTTTAACCAGAAAAGATATTAACAATAAGTTTAGAAGTTTAGTAAAACCTGTCAAACATATTCATGAGAGCTCAACTCATCACCTTATAAACCCATCACCTCATAAACTCATCACCTTACAAACCCATCACCTCATAAACTCATCACCTCATAAACTCATCACCTTATAAACTCATCACCTCATAAACTTAAAAAACAAGTTGCATGACATATAAAGTTCAAAACGGGTTTAGTATTGATGAAGAATTCTAAATATAAGCAGCATTAAAAAAATTAATATATCAAATCAAAACAAATTTAGGTTCTTAAGTTATATTTGTGGAAATTTACAGAACTTAGAGTTATATTTTAATGAAAAACCTTCTCAAAACTTACGAAGAAAAAGAGCCTGAAATTGTATTCCATTGGAATGATCCCGAAACCGAAGCCGAAGGCTGGACTGTAATTAACTCCTTAAGAGGTGGTGCTGCCGGCGGTGGAACAAGAATGAGAGAAGGGCTGGACAGAAACGAAGTGGTGTCTTTAGCCAAAACTATGGAAGTGAAATTTACAGTCTCAGGACCCAAAATTGGCGGGGCTAAATCAGGTATAAATTTTAACCCTAATGATCCCAGAAAACGAGGTGTTCTTGAGCGCTGGTATAAAGCGGTTTCGCCATTGCTTAAACAATATTACGGTACCGGAGGAGATTTAAATGTAGATGAAATTCACGAGGTGATTCCTATTACAGAGCAATGTGGGGTGTGGCATCCACAGGAAGGTGTATTCTCTGGGCATTTTCAACCCACTGAAGCTGATAAAATTAACAGGATAGGTCAATTGAGACATGGTGTGATCAAGGTTTTGGAAAATTCAGATTACTCCCCGGATTTAAGTCAAAAGTTTACGGTAGCCGACATGATAACCGGTTATGGTGTTGCAGAATCCATCAAATATTACTACGACATTTATGGAGATAGCATCAAAGGCAAACGGGCTATCATTCAAGGCTTTGGAAATGTAGGCTCCTCTGCGGCATTTTACCTGTCTAAAATGGGGGCTAAAATTGTAGGTATCATAGACCGTGTAGGTGGGCTAATTAATCAAAAAGGATTTAGCCATGAAGAAATTAAGAGAATGTTTCTAAATAAAGATGGCAATATGTTATCGGCGCCGGAAATGTTATCTTTTGAAGAGGTCAATGGCAAAATATGGCAAACTCCAGCCGAAGTTTTTGCACCATGTGCAGCTTCTAGACTGGTATCTAAAGCACAAATTGACAGCTTAATAGATCACGGCTTGGAAGTTATTTCCTCAGGTGCCAATGTCCCGTTTGCGGATAAAGAAATTTTCTTTGGTCCTATTATGGAATATACCGATACACGTGTAAGCCTCATCCCGGATTTTATAGGTAATTGTGGCATGGCCAGAGTATTTGCCTATTTTATGGAACGCAAAGTACAAATGACAGATGAAGCTATTTTTAACGATACTTCCATCACCATAAGAAATGCAATACAAAACACTTATAACCACAATGATTCTAAATTCAATATTAGCCGTACTGCATTTGAAATCGCCTTAAACGAACTGCTCTAGCGAATGTTAACAATACTCATTGTCATATTTGTAATTGGTTATATTTCAATAACCCTTGAACACAATATTCATTTAGATAAGGCTGTACCTGCTTTACTTATGGCCACTTTAATGTGGGCCATTCTGGCTCTAGGCTTTAATGAAGGCTGGGTTTCTGTCATTAATAAATACGGCGATGTGTTTAATGTACTGAACCCCGACAGCAATGCTTCCGAACAGCAATACCAGTTTAAAAAGATTTTGATGCACCACTTTAGTAAAACCGGTGAAATCTTATTCTTCTTGATTGGTGCCATGACGATTGTTGAAATTATTGACCTCCACCGAGGCTTTGGAATCATAAAAAAGTACATCAAGGCTAAAAACAAAAAACACTTGCTTTGGACTTTAGGGGGTTTAGCTTTTATATTGTCGGCCATAATCGATAATCTTACTGCAATTATCATTCTGGTAGCCTTGTTGCGTAAAATTTTAGTGAGAAGAAAGTACCGTGTTTGGTATGCCAGCATGATGATTATTGCTGCCAATGCCGGTGGTGCGTGGTCTCCCATAGGAGACGTTACAACCACTATGCTTTGGATAGGCGATAAAGTCAGTGCTCTTGGCCTGACAGAATATGTGGTTATTCCTTCGGTGGTATGTTTTATTATTCCGTTTGTTATTGCGGCAAGGCTAAAACCCTTTAAAGGCTATGCTATGCGTAAAGAAATGGTCATAGATGTAGAATCAGAGCGGCTTTTGAGCAGTAAAACCATGTTACTTGTTGGTTTGGGTGGTATTGCTTTTGTGCCTATTTTTAAAGTTATTACCGGTCTTCCTCCGTATTTAGGAATGATGTTCAGTCTGGCAGTTATATGGTTGGTTTCTGAATACGTCAAACCAGAAAAAAATATTACTCAACGGAATAAGCACCGGTATTCTACGCATAAAGCCTTGTCTAAAATTGAATTTTCCAGTATTCTCTTTTTCTTGGGCATCTTAATGGCTGTTGGTGCTCTTGAAAGTTTTGTGGTAGGAGAAATTGATGGTAGTGCAGTGGGAACGCTTAGGTATGCTGCGGAGTCACTCTCCAATACTATTCCATCAATGGATGTGGTGATCATACTTTTAGGAATGTTGTCCTCTGTATTAGACAACGTGCCATTGGTAGCTGCTTCAATGGGGATGTATGATTACCCTTCAGATAGTCCAATCTGGCATTTTATAGCTTATTCTGCTGGTACAGGCGGGAGTTTGCTGGTAATTGGCTCAGCAGCAGGTGTGGCAGCCATGGGCATGGAAAAAATTGATTTTATCTGGTATTTAAAGAAGGTAACTTGGCTGGCTTTTGTAGGATTTATTGCAGGTTGCGGGGTGTTTGTTGTAATTGAAACGTTTTTTTATTAAGTTTACTCATTGCAATTTTATGAAAAATGAAAATGAAATATCTCGTATTAATATGTAGTTTGTTTATGGTTTTTTCCTGTTCAGAAGCTGAAGATGCCCCCCAATTTCAATCGGGTCAAACCCAGACTGATTGTGATGCATTCATCCAAATCTTAAGTCAAGATGAATTTAACGCTTTAGCAGAGGCAGAATTTAGTATTGAAGATGTTTCCATTAGCCAAGACTGTTTAAGTGTTACTATTGGCGATAGTGGGTGTAATCCCGAAAACTGGGACATCAACTTATTGACCACTAATGCTGTTATGGAAAGTAACCCTCCCCAAAAAAACCTTAAAATTGAAGTTGTAAACAATGAAGTTTGTTTAGCAGTTTTTGAAAAAACAAAAGTATTTGACTTAACTCCTATTCAAAATAATGGTGATAGCGAAATAATTTTAAATATTGAAGGTTGGCCAAATCCAGTTAATTATGAATATTAAAATAGCTGGTTTGGCTTTAAAATCATACCCTTTCTACTTATTATGCCTTTTAATTATTATTTCTTGTAGTTCGTCATCAAAAAACTTCGATAATTCAATATTTTGGAAACTATACAATCCTGACAACAAAACTACTTCCTATTTACTTGGTACAATACACTATTTAGATACTACTCAAATCAGGTTTCCGGCAGACAGGTTCAAAGAATTGATCAGAGAATCTGGTAACGTATGTGTAGAAAACAATCCGCCAGATAGTCTATATCAGAATATATTTGACGACATGTATGTACAGGATAGTAGTATGTACTTATCAAAACAAATTGATAAATATTATTACGACAAACTGCTTCGAATAGCAGATACAACTAAATTATTGCTCAATTACTACAGCGCTGATCTTAATTATATAAAGCCAAATGTTCTTTATAACTTCCTCAAGGGAGATAAGGAAATGATTTTTAGTAATAAAGTCACGTCACTGAATTATTTTCCTGAAAGAGATTTTATAGATTTTGCTTCCCAAAACAAACTCGAGATTATTCCCCTTGAAGAATGGACATTAGAGGAGGCCAAAAATATATTTTGGGGGTTTGATTTATCGTATAAGGAATCACTTGAAAAATTAAAAAAAGAAATTGAAGAATTTGATGTTGATGACAACAAAATTGATATTCCGAAAAGATACTCTGAACAAAATTTGGAACTTGGATCGCAGGAGGTTTTTGAGGAATCTATTATGATCTTAAGAAATACCGAAATGGTTAGAAAAATGGATAGCCTAATGAAGGTAAAGAGCATTTTTGTTGCTGTAGGTGCGGCACATCTTCCATACGAAAATGGGATGCTTAATTTGCTTCATAAAATGGGGTATGAAGTTACGCCTATATCAATAGACCTGCGTAGAAATTAATTTACTTTTAATGACATCTAAAGATGTGATCTGGTGTTACCACAAAATCAATATTAATATCGTGTTCATCAGTTTCTATAGATTCTTCTGGTTTAAAAAAAGACAAGCCTATTTTTACAACATCTTCTCTGCAATTTTTTAAAAACCTATCGTAAAAACCTTTACCGTAGCCTACTCGATTTCCATGTTTATCAAAAGCCAAAAGGGGTACAAAAACTACATCAATTTTTTTAACAGGAACTTTTATGCCGTCTTGTGGTTCTGGGATATTGAATCTGTTTAATTTTATTAGAGTAGAATCTGTGAGTAAAACATGTTTTAAACTACAGTCTTTAAAATTACTTTGGCTCACAACCACTTGCTTGTCTTTTCCCTTTAAGACATATAACAGAAAATCTGTATCGACTTCTTTTTGCTGTTTTATACTTAAAAAAAGGTGATAATAGGTGTTTTGCCAAATATCTAGTTTCAACACCTGATTGGCAATCGCAATACTTTTTTCTTCTATTTCATGCAAAGAGAGGACTTGGCGTTTAGTTTTGTAGAGTTTTCTTATTTCCGCTTTAGTCATCATCTTTTGAAATATGAAATAATGCATCACCTTGATACACCATTGGAGATTGGTTTACATTAATGATATACCCAGAGGTTCTGGCTTTCATAACATGTTTAAAGCTGCCATAGGGATCTGTGATAACAGCCATTATTTCACCTTTTTCAACCCATTGTCCAATGTCTACTTTTACGTGTAATAGACCACTGTATTTTGCCCTTAGCCATTTTGTCTTTTTAATAAAAACAGTGGGGTTTAATGCTTTAGGAGGGTCAAATTCTGCTTTGAGCATACCCAGATGTTTCAAGACACGGCGCAGACCATTTAAACCGTATTTTGTAATGTTTGGATCATTATCTATAGATTTTCCACCCTCATAAAGTAAGATGGAGATATCGTGTTTTTTACAAGTCCAACGGTATGATTTTTTAATGTTTGAAGAAAATACCGTAAATGCTGCGTTAAAGGCTTTAGCAAGCTCCACTAAATCTTCTTGCCCATCTGCAATTCTAATTTGCGCTGCGTTATAACGTTTGGCACCACCTGTATGAAAGTCTAGAGCATAATTTACAACGGGTAAAATCTCGTTGGTAAGCTGGTATGCAAAGCGACTGGCTAAAGGGCCTTTTTTAGTTCCGGGAAATATTCGGTTGAGGTCTCTGCCGTCTGGAAATTCCCGTTCCATATTCAGGAATCCAAATACATTCATTACTGGAATACATATTGTAGTACCTCTAAGGGGTTTATTCATTTTTCTGGCCAAAAATTGCCTTACAATTTCAACGCCATTTAGCTCGTCTCCGTGAATACCTGCTGTTATTAAAACAACAGGTCCCGGTTTTTTAGAACGCTCTATTATAACAGGTACATCAACAGCAGAGGTTGTAAAGAGTTTTGCTGTATGCAGATTTAAGCGTGTACGTCGTCCGGGTAAAATTTGTTTGTCTAGAAGGTGTAGGACATTCTTATTGTCGATAAAGGGTTTATCAGACATTTTTTTCTATATATTGAATTATTTTACGGGCAATATCTTTTCCGGTTGCTTTTTCAATTCCTTCCAGGCCCGGAGAGGAATTTACCTCTAAAACTAAAGGGCCTCTGGAGCTTTGAAGCATATCTACCCCTGCAACACCAAGGCGCATAGCTTTTGCCGCTTTTATAGCGGCAATTTCTTCTTCATCTGAAAGTTCTATCACTTCGGCAGAACCGCCCTGATGTAAATTAGACCTAAACTCGCCTTCTTTTCCCTGTCGTTTCATTGCCCCAACCACATGACCATCAACAACAAAAACTCTGATGTCTGCACCACCTGCTTCCTTAATAAATTCCTGAACGATGACTCGAGCCTGTAGCCCGTTAAACGCTTCTATAACAGATTTAGCAGCATTTTTTGTTTCAGCTAATACTACACCCAATCCTTGAGTGCCTTCAAGTAATTTTATAACTAATGGTGTGCCTCCAACGTGTTCTATTACGCCTTCTACATCTCTGGAGTAGTTTGTAAATACAGTTTTAGGTAAGCCTATTCTTGCTCGGGTTAAAACTTGCAAGCTTCTCAGTTTATCCCGACTCCTTACAAGTGCTTCCGAATCTATTGTGCTAAATGCGCCCATCATTTCAAATTGACGAACGACCGCAGTGCCATAAAAGGTAACAGATGCACCTACTCTTGGAATTATGGCATCGGTGTCTTGTATATATTTTCCTTTATAAAAAATGTTAGGGCTCCTTTTTTCAATTATCAAATCACACTTAAGATGATCTACAACTTGCACATTGTGTTTTCGCTTTTCGGCGGCTTCAACTAATCTCTTGGTAGAATAAAGCTTAGGATTTCTTGATAATATTTTGATATTCATAAATCATGTTTTTATGTGATAAGTCCACCTGTCCCGGATCTACTATAAATTTTGGATTTAAAAATTTTCTGCCAAGAAGTACAGGAAATCTCATATCTTTTCTGTCGCTTAAAGATAATGAAATATTGTAATTTTTATTAAAAATTTTTATTATAGATTTTATTTCATACCTGTGTTGTGCTATACCGTTACTACTTTTTACTTTTATGGCCTTAAAGTGTTTGAAGCAGTGTGTCTTTAGGCTGTATTCCGGATGTTTTTCGTCTAAAAACACACAATACAATCTATCGTTTTTAACCTCAATTGATTTACAATGAATTGAAGAGGTATAAGCACCGGTGTCTATTTTTACCTGGACTTGGTTAAAACCCAAATCTGGAAAATCTACAATATCTTTTCTGCCAATAACTATTTTATGTGTTTGGGAAATATGCAAATTACAATATTTCAGAAACCCTTAAGGTGTTTACCATACCTTTGTTTTCTATTGGCATAGCTGCAAGATTTATAAGGAAATCTCCTTTGTCTACATACCTGTTTTCTTGAGCTATGGCGTTAATGTCTTCTATGGTGACGTCTGTACTTTCAAATTTATTATAATAAAATGCATTAACCCCCCAAAGTAAACTCAATTGGGTGAGTATCACCTTATTTGAAGTAAAGGCTAAAATATGAGCCTCAGGCCTCCATGCTGAAATTTGAAAAGCTGTATAACCACTATTGGTTAATGTACAAATTGCAGTAGCATCTATTTCATTTGCCATTCGGGCAGCATGATAGCATACAGATTTTGTGATATAACGTTTGGTTTTTATCTTAGGCGGGTTATGCGGTACTTTAATAAGTTCTGAGTTTTCTACACATTTGATAATCTGACACATCTTTTGTATGACATCAACCGGGTATTTCCCAACAGAGGTTTCCCCACTTAACATTACTGCATCTGCGCCATCCATAACCGAATTTGCCACGTCGTTAACTTCTGCTCGGGTAGGGGTTAAACTCTCTATCATAGTTTCCATCATTTGGGTGGCAATAATCACAGGAATTCGTGCAAGTTTTGCCTTAAGCACCAGTTGCTTTTGTATTAAGGGAACTTCCTGAGCAGGAATCTCTACACCCAAGTCTCCTCTGGCAACCATAATGCCGTCGCAATATGATGTAATCTTATCAATGTTTTTCACACCTTCGGGCTTTTCTATTTTGGCTACGATAGGAATTTTGTGGTTTGAATTTTCACTAATTAATTTTTGGAGTTGCTTCAAATCACTGGCGTATCTTACAAAAGATAAGGCCATCCAATCTACCTCAAGTTTACAGGCAAACTTTGCATCTTCAATATCTTTTTCTGTTAAAGCTGGTAAAGAAATTTTAGTATTTGGCAGATTTACGCCTTTATTAGATTTAAGTGGGCCACCTTGAACAACTTTAGCTTCTACAGTATCTTTTTTATTGCTTGAGAGCACTTCAAAAATGAGTTTACCATCATCCAATAAAATCCTTTCCCCTGCCTTAACATCTTGAGGAAAGGTCTTATAATTCATAAAAGCCGAGGTCTTGTTGCCAATAAACCTTTTTCCCGTTTTAAATTTTATTTTATCGCCCTTTTCAACAATGACACCATCCTCCATCTCTCCTACACGAAGTTTAGGCCCTTGTAAATCACCTAAAATACCTGCATTAAATTTGTATTTTTCATTTAACTCTCTTATCATGTTTACCCGCTCTTGAACGGCTTCATACTTAGCATGAGAAAAGTTAATTCTAAAAATATTTACACCAGATTCCAGCATAGACTTTAGGACTTCTTTTTTTGAAGTAGCCGGTCCCAGAGTTGCAATGATTTTTGTTTTCTTATTAGACTTCATAGCGATTTGTTAGTTTTTATTTAAATATAAGGTTTTCAGGTGATTTTATGTCTTCTGAATAAATTTCATAAGCACTTATAATTTGTGGGATATCATTTAGTTCAAGTATCATTTTTTTTATTTTAAACCTGTCATATTCATCTTCGATTTTAATAAAATAATCTGAATGTCTATGAGAGTTTAAAAGATGTTTACCTAAAATTTGTTCCTGGTCATCAAACAGAGTTGTGACAAATTTAGGGTTTTGATCTATATATTTAGTCTTATTTTGAACGAAATATAAATTACAAGATGTTTTGGGGTCACAGTAGGTGTATAAAGCGTAATAAACCGTATTATTTTTTTCCAGCATTTCTACATCATACCTGGCTCTTACAAGTTGTGTTTTTAAATTTTTGTTTATTAAAAAGGCGAGTTTAAACGGTTCAATTGACGCATTAAGACCGATAAGTTTAAATCCTGAATTAATACTTGTATCTAAAACTAATTTTCGCACATGGTTCAATTAAGGTGTTTAATGCAGAATAATTTAGGTTTAATATTAATCAATAATCTGATCTTGTAATGCATAGTAGGCTCTTCTGCACACTTTTTCCTCTGCTTTTTTCTTTGAGGTTGCTCTCGCTTTTGCCACAATCACGCCATTGAGTATATAAGCCATTGCAAAATATTGCTGCCCTTTTGAGGGTTTTCCGTTATCTTGATATTCTTGTAATTCGTACGAATACTTTAACTTTTGACACCATTCTATCATATAGCTTTTATAACTAATCACTTTATTTTCCAGTTCTTCTATATCAATAAAGGGTATAATAATTTTTTCAGTAACAAATTTTTCGCATTTTTTAAATCCTTGATCAAGATATATTGCTGCAATAAGAGCTTCGAGAAGGTTGCCATAAATATTTTGGCTGAAACAATCGTGATCAACTTGAGATTCTAAAAGATCTAGCAGTTCAAAAGATTTACCTATTGTATTTAGGTTGCTTCGGCTAACTGCTTTTGCCCTCATTTTTGTAAGGTAACCCTCATTACCTTGAGGTGACTGCTTAAATAAGTGTGTAGATATAATGGAATCTAAAAGTGAATCGCCTAAAAATTCCAGTCTTTCAAAATTAATGGCATTACCAAATTTATCTTTATGATTCATAGAGCGGTGAGTAAAAACCCTCTTGTAAATTGGTAAATTCTTTGGTTTAAAACCGAGAATTTCATGAATTTTATATAAAAAATTCCCGTCCTTCTTTGAACGGGAGTTAAATATATCATCAATAAATTTCATGAAAAGTTAATAAAATTCTAATCCTTCATCGTTTTAAATACCACGCAGGCGTTATGCCCACCAAAACCAAAGGTATTACTCATCGCAATTTTGACGTCTCGTTTTTGAGGGGTATTTAGAGTGAGGTTTAATTCAGGGTCAATATTTTCGTCTTTAGTCTCGTGATTTATCGTGGGTGGTATGATGCCGTGTTCCATTGATAATATCGAAGATATGGCTTCAATAGCTCCTGCCGCACCCAAAAGATGACCTGTCATAGATTTTGTAGAGTTTATGTTGATGCTTTTAGCATGCTCTCCAAATACCTCTTTTATGGCTTTGAGTTCTGCAACGTCACCAAGCGGGGTAGACGTGCCATGCGTATTAATGGCATCGACATCTTCTGGGCTTAATCCGGCATTTCGTAAACAGTTTTTCATTACGGCTACCACACCATTGCCTTCAGGGTGTGGTGCTGTCATATGATAAGCATCAGAAGACAGACCTCCGCCTATAACTTCTGCGTATATTTTTGCTCCCCTGGCTTTTGCATGCTCGTAGTCTTCAAGAATTAGAGCACCGGAACCTTCTCCCAGCACAAACCCATCGCGCGTAGCATCAAAAGGTCTTGAGGCTGTTTCCGGGCTGTCATTTCTGGTAGAAAGGGCATGCATGGCGTTAAAACCTCCCATACCTGCTTGAGTAACTGCAGCTTCGCTACCACCTGTAACAATGATATCGCTATACCCCATTCTTATGTAGTTTAGCGCATCTATTATAGCGTTTGCAGAAGACGCACAAGCCGATACTGTAGTATAATTGGGTCCCATAAAACCATGTTTAATGGAGATGTTACCCGGAGCAATATCTGCAATCATTTTGGGAATAAAAAATGGATTAAAGCGTGGCGTTCCGTCCCCGTTGGCAAAATTTAGAACTTCATTTTGAAAGGTCTCCAAACCTCCAATACCGGCACCCCAGATGACACCAACACGATATTTATCTACTGTTTCGAGATCTATCTTAGAATCTGAAATTGCTTCATCAGAAGCAACTAAAGCGTATTGAGCAAACCTGTCTAGGCGTCTTACTTCTTTTCTATCAAAGAAATCTGAGGTATCAAAATTCTTGATTTCACAGGCAAATTTAGTTTTAAATTTTTCTGTATCAAAGTATGTGATAGGTGCAGAACCACTTTTACCATTAACCAAACCTTTCCAGTATTCCTGGATAGTATTGCCAATGGGTGTTAATGCACCTAGACCTGTTACTACAACGCGCTTTAATTCCATGAAATTATTTTATTTTGCGTCTTCTATGTAAGAAACCGCCTGACCTACCGTAGAAATGTTTTCGGCCTGATCGTCTGGAATTTGAATATCAAATTCTTTTTCAAACTCCATAATGAGTTCAACGGTGTCTAATGAATCGGCACCTAAGTCGTTAGTAAAACTTGCGTCGTTAACAACTTCATTTTCGTCAACGCCTAATTTGTCAACGATAATAGCTTTTACTCTTGATGCAATGTCTGACATAATAATATGTTTTAAGTTTAAATTAATGTGGCAAAAATAAGAAACTTTGTCTTATAACAAATTTTAATTTCAAAAATGTAAATTATTGCTGGATTAATGGCTGTTAATTTACATATTTATAAATTGCAAAATAGTTAAAAAAATTGAAATTGGAAAGTACTCAATCGTCAGATAAAACTAATTTGGCCGTTTTTGCGTCAGGAAACGGATCCAATGCTGTAAATATTATTAATCATTTTAATGATAAGCCTAATATAGATATAAAAAGGGTGTTTTGTAACAACCCTCAGGCTCCTGTCATAAAAAAAGCAAAAGACTTGGGCGTTGACACCCTCGTGTTTAGTAAAACACAATTGCTTGAAAGTGGTTTGGTTTTAACTCAGCTCAAGGCTTTAGCTATAGATTATATTATTCTTGCAGGGTTTTTACTTAAAATCCCTGAAGAAATCGTCCGTCGTTATAAGCATAAAATTATAAATATTCACCCAGCTCTATTACCAAAATACGGTGGAAAAGGCATGTATGGCATGCATGTACATAGGGCTGTTGTTGAAAATCAGGAACCCAAAACCGGAATTACCATTCATTATGTGAATGAAAATTATGACGAAGGCGCCGTAATATTTCAGGCCGAATGTGAAGTTTCTGCCGATGATACCCCTGAAGACATTGCTTCAAAAATTCACGATTTAGAAATGCAATATTTTCCTAAAGCGATTGAACAGACTGTAAAAAGATAGTGATACATGTATTGGTTTTACAGCAAGCCCAAAAATGAGCCACGAAACCAAAAATTCGAAATTGGTATCTAAAACTACCTTACCAACTTGCCGGCTTTCCAAATCCTTTCTATACGTGCAATATCTTCTATATTTTCAGTGGGGTCGCCATTGATGAGGAGCATGTCGGCAATATAATTTTTTTTCAAGTAACCCATTTCCTTTAGATTAAAGGCTTTGGCGACATTGCTTGTTGCGGTTTTTAGGATTTCAATATTGGATAGACCGGCTTCTTGAAACAAAAACAACTCTTCATATAAATCCGTTCCATAATTGATGTTGAGGTTTGGCGGGTCTGTACCGGCTAAAATGGGGATTTTGGCTTCATGGAGTTTTTTGACTTCAGCAAGGAGTTCTGCTTTAGTTAGCAAGTCTTTACTGTTTTCGCCCATAGCTTCAAAAGCTTTAAGCGTTGTTAAAAGCGTGGGAACGATAAAGAAGTCTTTGTTTTCCGCTAATTTTTCAAGTTTTGCTTTATTTACAGGCTTATCCCACCAAATATGGACAAGTGCATCTGCATTACTTTCTAAAACCTGAATAGCGTCTTCCAGCCTGCTTATGTGAACCACGGCAATCAGGTTTGCCAGATGTGCTTCTTTTACGATTGCTGCTACGGTCTCAATTGAAAGTGTTTTTAGAGAAGGCTCGACTATAATTTTAATGTAATCTACTTTAGATTTTACCCTTTCTTTAACAAATTTTTGAGCACTTTCGGGTTTTACCAGAGTTGGAACCGCAAAACCAAATTGTGTACCATGACCTCCTGGAGCAGTTGCCGCGTAACCTGCAACAAAATATCGGGCAAAATTGGTAGAATCTTTGAGCCTTCTCATGTTTTGCTGAAAATCTTCAAAACCATGCATGTCCATTACATTCAACACGCCGGCTTTTGCCGCCTGACTCAGGGACTGTGGCAACCAAGCATGCACGTGAGCATTAAATAAAGCAGGAATAAGGGTTTTGCCGTTTCCATCAATAACTTCTAAGCCTCCGGAAATTTCAATTTGAGGAGAAACGTCTTCAATTCTATCGCCGGTAATTTTTACTGAAGTATTTTCAATCGTGTTTTCGCCATCAAATACCTTGACATTTTTAATAATAAAAGATTCTTGAGCTTTCAACTGAAAGCAAAATATTAAAAGTATCGTTATGAGTGAAGGTTTCAAAGGTTTAGCTTTTTTCAAAATTAAACTATTTTTCAAAAAAATCAGATTAAGATCTGTAGGTATCTTGGTCTGCGTCCATAATTTTTTGAATTTTTCGTTCTTTCCAGTTTTTATCAAAAAAAATATCTTCTCCGAATACACCTATTGCATGAGATGCCAAACCTATACCCCAAAACAAGGCGGTGGACAATGCAGAAAAACTCAAAAGTTTGATGTTTGTATTCCAAACGATCGCGATCACAATAAAAATATTTACAATCAGATAAACCATCAGGTGACTGTAAAACCCTTTTATGCTATCCACTTTCTTTCTAGCGGTTTGATAGGCTTTGTTTTCTTCAACAACTGCGTTTTCAACCTCAACGCCTTTATGCATTAATTGGTTTAATTTACGGTCTTCCCATTGTTTTCCGAATACAAAATCTATATCGTAAACATTAAAAGCTTTGAATAACAAACCTATGCCCCATCCTATAACCGGGAACCAAAACCATTGAAAATCTGTAATTGAATAGGCATACCAAATCACTA
>Ga0209938_1001138_pt1 | contig 13935 bp, 8 predicted proteins | sample SalPonR2_C_D1_MG_FD_185708 | JGI IMG/M metagenome (GOLD analysis project Ga0209938, IMG submission 185708) | Salt pond soil microbial communities from South San Francisco under conditions of wetland restoration - Salt Pond MetaG R2_C_D1_MG... ... | reverse complement strand
GCAGGCACCGACCTGTTTGAAGTTCGCGCCTCCAATACCGGCATCCGCCCGGCCTTACCCACCGTATCTGCCACCGTTGACATCCTGGCCCTGGCCGACGTCAACACCGACGGAGAAGTATTTGTCGGATTCACCGGTGCTGCTGGCGATCTGGATGGCAATCTCGACATTGGCGGCGAGCAGCGGATCTCGAGCTTCGAATTCAGCAACGAGGTCAGCTGCGAGCTCGTCGACCAGCGCGGGGTGATCCGGCCCGAAGGCCTGCGTTGCGACATCGGCGCCTTCGAAGGTTCTGCCATTCCGGGAACCATCGACAACGCCGTCCTCAGCGTGACTACCAACCTCTCCCAGCCGGGTGTCGTCGATGTGCCGTTGATCGACATTCCCATAGAGAAGCTCACGGGCGTGGTCGGCGACAATACGAACCCGCCGGAGTCGGCGCCGTTGTCGTCGTTCCCACTGTCGTCTTTCCCGCTCTCTTCGCTGGATCTGCGGGCATCGCCGCTGTCGTCTTTCCCCCTGTCGTCGTTCCCGCTATCGTCCTTCGACGTTGCAGGCGCGCCGCTGTCGTCGTTCCCGCTGTCGTCGTTTCCGCTGCTGAGCGTGCCGGGCGGCTGGGCTGCGGTGATTGGACAAATACCATCACTGGCTGGCGCGCCGCTGCAGAACGTGACGCTGGAGCAGGTGCTCAAGGCCGCCGATCGCCCTGCCGATCTGCTGGACAACGTTACCCTGGGGTCGTTCGCGATCCAGGGGTCGCCGCTGTCATCGCTGTCCCTGGCCGGTCTCGCGCTGGGCGACAGCATCACCGTCGACACGCTGGACCAGTGGCTGGCCAACGCCGGCAGCGACAGCACGGTCTGCGGCGAACTGAGCGGCGACGGATTCACCGGTTGTCAGTCGGACGACACGGTGGTGAGCCTGCAGGTCAAGAGCGCGCCGCTGTCGTCGCTGCCGCTTTCCAGCCTGCCGCTGTCGTCCTTCCCGCTGAGCTCATTTCCGCTGTCGTCGTTCCCGCTGTCGTCGCTGCCGCTGTCGTCGTTCCCCTTGAGCTCGTTCCCGCTGAGTTCGTTCCCGCTGTCGTCGCTGCCGCTGTCGTCGTTCCCGTTATCGTCGCTGCCGCTGAGTTCGTTCCCGCTGTCCTCGCTGGATCTGCTGTTTGCGCCGCTGTCGTCGCTGCCGCTGTCGTCGTTCCCGCTGTCGTCCCTGCCGCTGTCTTCGTTCGACGTGGGCGGCCAGCCGTTCTGCCAGTATTACGACGCATTGGCTTTGGCTGACGGGCAGCCCACCTGTTCACAGCTGGGTATCGATCCCCGCAGCGCCGGTCTGCTCGACCTGGTGGGCGCGCTGCAGAGCAATGGCGCCGCAACGCTGGCGGCAACGCCGCTGTCATCGTTCCCGCTGTCCTCGTTCGATATTTCCAGCGTGCCGCTGTCGTCGTTCCAGCTGGACTTCGCTGATATTGCCGGCGCACCGCTGTCGTCGTTCCCGCTGTCGTCGCTGCCGCTTTCCTCTCTGGATCTGAGCGGTCAGAGCTTTTGTGAATTCTATGACGCCGCCGCCGACGCTGTAGGTCAGAGCACCTGTGCTGATCTGGGTCTCGATATCGTGGTCGACCCGGATTTCGGAGACCTGATCACGGTGCTGCGGGCGAACGGTCAGTCCACCTTTGCCTCGACGCCGCTGTCGTCGTTCCCACTGAGTTCGCTGCCCTTGTCGTCGCTGCCGCTGTCATCGTTTGAGGTGAACGGAACTCCGCTTTCTTCTCTGGAAATCAACGGCGCGCCGCTGTCGTCGTTCCCGCTGTCGTCTTTCGACATCCTTGGGTCGCCGCTGTCGTCATTGCCGCTGTCCTCATTCCCCTTGTCATCGTTCCTGATCGACGGCGTGGCCTGCGACGGTTGTTCGACCCTTGGCGATGCGTTCCTGGCCGGCCAGGTCATCAACAACGCGCCGCTGTCGTCACTGACCGGATCGAGCGAGTTTGGCGATATCCCGCTGGGTGACCTGTTGAACGCCTTCACCCTCGAATACCTGTTTGGCGTTGGAGAGGCGGACCCGCAGGCCCAGACTGCGGAAACACTCGGCGAAATTGCCGACCCGGGCAATCTCACGCTTGGCCAACTGCTGGTGTCGTTGATCCTGCGCTCGGATTTCCCGTGGGAAAACATCTCCCTTGCCGATCTCGATCCGCAGACCTTCGCTGCCGACAACGTGGTTGGCTACAGCCTGGACTTCGAGCTCAACGGCACGCTCGTTGCGCCTGTAACGGTCAACGTCAACCTGTCGGACCAGTTTTATCTGGTTCCGGGATCTGCCAAGTTCATGACCCAGAGCCAGGGCGGCGGCACGATCTTGATGTCGCCGGTACCCGATCCGGTGATGACGCCCAACCCCGACGGCACGGTCACGATGTCTTTCGGGCCGGTGTCTCCGGGCGCTTTCAGCGACAACACGCTGGAGTTCCGCACGGTGCCGCCGCTGAGCCTGGGGAACTTCCCAACGACGGCCAGCCTGGACCTGGGCGCCGTGCCTGCGGCCACAGCTGACGTCAGCGCGGCGGCGGTGGAAGTGGTGCCAAGCGCCAACAACGAGTCGGACAGCATTGATTTTCCGGCCTCTACCCGCACCAACACGCTCATCCTGGGGCATATCGATACGCGCGAGGACATCGACTACTTCCGGATCTCAGCCCCGCCCAAAGGCAGCCGGGTGGCGGTCTTCATGACGAACCCGGTGGGGGACAACGATCTGCTGCTGTATGAGCCGTTGTCCACGGTCGAGGCCAAGGGTCAGACCGTCGAGGCGGCGTCGCTTGACTCCGTTCCGTTCGAAGATGACGGCGTCGACTTCTCCGGCAACCGGACCGAAGAGCCCGATGCCCTCGAGGACACCAACATCGGCGTGCTGCCGCTGTCGTCCCTGTCCACCAACCGGGACAACGCGGACGAGGTGGTTTCCGCCATTTCCGACGGCGAGGAGTTCACGATCCAGGTGTCGGGTTACAACGGATCCGTTTCCGATCAGCCGTACACGCTTCGGGTGAAGGTCACTGCCGAAGTACCGGTAACCCAGTGTTCTGCCAGGACCTGGACCACCGGTGCTACGGGCCCGCAAAACTGGGCGCCGGCCGGCAGCTGGCAGCCCGACACCAGTGCCGTTTTCCTGGTGAACTGGCAGCGCCTCGCCGACAGTGAACAGGCGCTGGGGCAGGACGGTGCGGCCGCTGCGGACGCCGCGCTCAACGCCGTCAACGCTCTGGTGAACGCACCGGGCGTGACCAATGGCGTGGTGGTGGACGTGTCCACGATTCCGGGCGTGAACTACGCGCCCTGGGATCTCGATCCGTGCGATGTGGACGCTGCCAACAGCGTGGTGAATGCCATTACCGCCTACCTGGAGCAGCAGCGGGCCGTTTCCCCGAACCTGGCCTATGTGACCATCGTCGGTTCCGACGAAGTGATCCCCTTCAAGCGCAAGGGTGACGAGACCGACATCGCCAACGAGTCGACGTTTGCCACCACCTTCGCCGACAACGCCTTGTATGGCTCCATGGTCAGCCGCAACTTCCTGTCCGACGATACCTACGGCGATATCGATCCGGTGAAATGGTCTGCGGGACGATTCCTGAACATTCCGGAACTGGCGGTAGGACGACTGGTGGAATCGGCGGTCGATATTCAAACCGCGGCCGAGAACTACGTGATGGCCGGCGGTTTGCTGACACCGGCCACCGCATTGTCAGCCGGGTATGACTTCGTTGCGGACGCTTCCACCGACATTCAGCAGACCTTCAGCACCTACGGTCTGGACTCGGCCGCGCTGGTGGATGAGCCCGATGCTGCCGATCCTTGGGATCGGAGCCGTTTCCTTGCTGCAGCCGGGGTGACGACAAACAACGCCAAGGACGTGGTGTCTTTCAACATGCACTTCGACTATGACGAGGCGCTGCCCTCCAGCGGTGATGCCACGGGTAACTATTCCGACAACCTTATCAATGTAGCTGACCTGCTGGGTGACCCGACGGGTCTGGACCCGGCAATTCCGCAAAGTGCTGTCGATCTGACCGGGCGCATCTGGTTCACCGTGGGCTGTCACTCCGGCATCAACGCAGCCGACGTTGCGATGCTTAACGGCGAGCCGACACAGGATTGGGCGCAGACGCTGAACAGCCTGGGCGCGGTTTACGTCGGCCAGGCCGCCTACGGCCTCGGTGATACGGTGGCGCTGGCCCTGACCGAACGACTGCTGGCCAATTTCGCCCGTAATCTGAACGGGAATGTCACTACCGGCCAGGCGCACGCCTTCGCTAAACAGGACTACTTCAAGGACCTGGGTGTGTATGGCGAATATGACTACAAGGCGCTGCAGGCCTCGGTCTACTTCGGCTTGCCCATGTACCGGCTACAGAACCCGCTGTTGGTGGAAGACCCGCTGCCGCCGCTGCGGCCGACTCTGGCTGACCCGATCTCCAACCTCAAATCCCTGTCGCTGACGATCGAGCCCAACGTACTGCGCGTCGACGACACCGAGAAGGGCACCGTGTTCAGCGTGGATGGCGATACGCAGTTCGTGCACTACCGCCCGCTGCAGCCGATCATTGGCTTAGACGTGACCAGTGAAAACCCGGATGAGGTGGCCCGAAGCGCTTTCATTACCGGCCTGGTTACACGCGACGAACTGGTAACCGACATGGCGTTTGCCCGGCCGGTGATCGACGAGGGCGCGCTGGAACCGGAAATTGAAACGGACAGCGTGGTGTTCCCGACCCGCTTCGCCAATGTCGCCAGCTATCGCGTGCCGGCCGATCCCGGACCTTTCCAGGACCGCCAGCAGCTCAATATCATTGCGGGCCAGTACACCTCCAACGCCGGACAGGATTTCGGCACGCAGCGAATCTTCACCAGCGTCGACGTGCAGGTGTTCTATCAGCCCACTCCAGGCACCGCGCTGGTGCAGGCCGATGTGGCCACAACCAGCAGCATGAACGATGCGGGGTCTGAACGGGACACCACCAAGTCAAGCGCGGTGCAGACAGGCAGCGGCGTGGACGATACGCGGCCTGAGCTGGACAACATCAACGCCAGCGTGGTGCAGGCAGGCACCGATTTCCAGGCTGACTTTACGGTCGATGCCAGCGATACGGTCGGCGTCGTTACCCGGGTTGCCGTTTTGTACCGCCAGTCTTTCGACGGTCAGAACTCCACCTGGGTGCTGGAAGACCTGGTGAAAGGCAGCGGCAGCACCTGGACCGGCGGCGCCGCCGTGGACGGCAGCGGCCTGATCAACGGTGAGGTGGACTACCTGGTGCAGGCGCTGGACGACAGCGGCAACGTGGCCAACAGCACCTTCAAAGGCAGCTTCTACGTGGCCAGGCAAACACCTCTCCCGCCGCCTCCCGACGGCGGCGACAACGGTACGTTTGGTATCGACCTCCAGGACGGCGAGGGCAATCCGGTCACACCGGGTCAATGGAGCACAACGGATCCCGTCTTGATCACCGTCACCAACCGCGGGCCCGGCGTGTCCTACGAGTACGCACTGGATTCGCCAAACTTCGTGCCGCTCGGCGGCGGCGCCATCACGGTCACCGGTGACGGCGTGCACTTCGTGACGGTTCGCGAAGTGGGCGGCAGCAACTCGGCCACATTCACGGTGCTGATCGACACCACGTCACCGTCTGTGCTGGTGAGCTCGCCATTCAACGGGCAGTTTGTGGTCACCAGCGACGATGCGCCCACCGCGGCCTACGATTGTCTGGACTCCGGTTCCGGCCCGGCGACCTGTACCGGAACGGTGGCAGTGGGCCAGCCGGTGTCGATGACGCCCGGTGCGCATACTTTCAGCGTCGGTTCCACCGACTTTGCTGGCAATCTGACAAGTGTGACGAATACCTATTACGTTGTTGAGCCTGTCAGTATTGCCAGTCCTCTGGATCCGGTCTCCATCGAGGCCCCAGTTACCATCAGCGGCGTCGCCACTGACCTGGACGAGTTTGTCGAGACGGTAACGGTGGACTGGGGTGACGGGACCACGCCGGAAGTGCTGAGCGGCGTCAGCGTTGATAATTTCACCGCAGAGCACGTTTACGCCGGCCCCAACATCTACCGGGTGACGGTCACCGTGAACTACGAGGGCGCGTTCAGCCAGCAGGCGGTCAGCGACTTTGTCGTGGTTTACGATCCAAAGGGTGGCTTTGTCACCGGCGGCGGCTGGATCGACTCGCCGCCGGGCGCCTACACGCCCAATGACGGCACCGATCCCGACGTGACGGGCAAAGCCAGCTTCGGCTTCGTGGCCAAGTACAAGCGCGGCCAGTCGGTTCCGGACGGCAACACCAACTTCAGATTCAAGGCCGGCGACCTGTCGTTCAAGTCGGTGGACTATGAGTACCTGGTCATTACCGGCGCCCGGGCCCGCTTCAAGGGCAGGGGCGAGGTCAATGGTGGGCCGGGTCTGTACCAGTTCAAGATCACGGCGCTGGACTCGGACGTCAACAACAACGACGCCCACGTCGAGGACAGCTTCCGAATCCAGATCTGGGGCGACAACGGTGTTCTGTATGACAACGGCCGCGGTGCAGATGACGCCACAGGCGACGGGGGCACCACGGCCCTGGGCGGTGGCTCCATCTCGATCAAGGACAAGTAGCACTCGTCAACCGGTCTTGACCGGCGCTTCGGCGCCGGTTAAGCATTTGGCATTGCTGCGTTTTACGGTAAGCTAGCCTCTGGATTTGCCGACGGCCGTCAAGCCGTCCAGGGATAGAATCGCAGGTGTCATTTTTCAAGGAACTCAAACAGCGTAACGTCATTCGCGTGGCCATCGGCTACGTGGTCGTTGGCTGGGCGCTGGTGGAAGCGTCCGAGCTGCTGCTGGAGGCCTTCTCCGGCCCTGACTGGGCCCTGCGGGCCATTGTGCTGACCCTGGCCGGCGGCCTTCCCATAGCCCTGATCGTCGCCTGGATGTTCGAGCTCACCCCTGAAGGGCTCAAGCGCGAAGACGGCGTTGATACTTCCGAAGAAGTCCGCTTCAAGACCCGCGCCGGCCGCAAGACAGATCTCATCATCATGGGGGCGCTGGCGCTCGTGGTGAGCTACTTCGTACTCGAGAAAATCTGGCAGTCCGATGCCATCCGCGGCGAGCAGCTGCGGGCCATCGCGGTGCTGCCGTTTGCCGACATGAGCGCCCGCCGGGACCAGGAGTACTTTGCCGAAGGCCTGACCGTCGAGTTGCTCAACATGCTGTCACGCAACACCAGCCTCAAGGTCACGGGCCGAACCTCTGCGTTCCAGTTCAAGGACCACACCGGCGACTTCAAGACCATCGGCAAGACCCTGGGGGTAGGCACCATCCTGGAAGGCACGGTGCGGGCGGTGGACAACAATATCCGGATCAGCACCAACCTGATCGACGCCGACCGGGGTCAGACCCTGTGGTCGGCCAACTTCGACCGTCAGCTCACCAACATCCTGCAGGTGCAGGACGAAATCGCCCGAGCCGTGGTGAAGGAGCTGGAAGGACAACTGCTCGACACCGCTGAAGAACCGGAACAGCGCGAGGTGGTGGCCGAAGCCTATCGGGCCTACCAGCAGGGTAACTACCTGCAGGGCCTGGTATCGGTGGAAAGCCAGGAGCAGGCCATCGACTATTTCAACGAAGCCCGTGCAGCCGACCCTGACTATGCTGAACCCCTGGTGGGTCTGGCCAACGCCAACCTGATGCTGGGCCTGAACCTGGCCGCGCGTGATCCGGAGCTGGCCATCGGTCGGGCGACGGTCTTCATTGACGACGCGCTGAAGCTCGATGAGGGACTGGCTGACGCCTATGTTGCCCGGGCGCTGATCAGGCAGGTGGTTTCCCGCGACTACGCTGGGGCGGAAATCGACCTCAAGCGGGCGCTGGACATCTATCCCAACCACACCACCGCACTGCGCCGGCTGGGCACCATTTACGGTCGCTTTGGCCGCTACGACGAGGCCATGGGGTCTTTCCAGCGTGTCGTGGACAGGGACCCCCTGAATCACCTGACCTACTCCAACTACAGCCTCAACGCGTTGGCCGCCGGCGAGGTGAGCCTGGCCGAAGAGATGATCCGCAAGGTGATCGAGTTCAAGCCCGATTCCGGCTTTGCCCACTACCAGCTGACCAAGGTGCTGCTGGCCCAGGGCAAGGTGGCCGAGGCCCGGGAGGCTATCGACAATGAAACCTCGCCGATCTGGCAGACCATCGGCAACGGCATGATTGCCTGCGAGGCCGGGGAGACCGAAAAGGCCTACGCTATCGCCGAGGAGCTCATCGCGCAGCGCGAGATGTTCAACGCCGCCGAGATCTATGGCCTGTGCGGCGATACCGAAAAGGTCTTTGAACTGCTCAACCTGGCCGCCGAGGCCGGCGACCCGGCGTTGATAGAAATGAAGCTCAGCTGGCAGCTTGCCTATCTGCGGGACGACCCACGCTGGCACGCGGTGCTGGAAAAAGTCGGTCTGCCCGTCTGACCGGCCATCAAGCCCGAGGTCATTGCTTATGAAGCGCCGCTGCGTGCGCATCGGCCGACTGTTGCGCTATGATGATCGGAACGCGGGAGAGCAGGCCTTGGGAACATCAGGGAAATACCGGGCTTTCATCAGCTACAGCCATCGGGACAAGCAGTGGGGCGAATGGCTTCACCGCAAGCTCGAAGGTTATCGCACACCAAAAAAAATCATCGGGCGGCACACTGAATACGGTCCGATCCCCGGCCGGCTCACCCCGATCTTTCGCGACCGCGACGAACTCCCCACCTCGCACGATCTTGGTGCGGAGATTCAAACAGCCCTCGAGAACTCGCTGTTCATGCTGGTCGTCTGTTCGCCCGCGAGCGCGCAATCCAGATGGGTCAATGAAGAAATCAGGACCTTCAAGCGCCTGCACGGCGAGGGGCGGGTGCGCGCGGTCATTGTCGACGGCGTTCCCGGCAGCGATCATCCGCTGACCGAATCATTTCCGGAAGCACTGAAGTTTCGCGTTGACGAGAACGGCGATATCACGGACTTGCGCGCAGAGCCTATCGCGGCAGATCTGCGCAAGGGCGGCGACGGCAAGAAATACGCAGTCTCGAAAATCGTCGCCGGCCTTACCGGTGCGCGTCTCGACGATCTCATCCAGCGCGAACAGGCGCGGCGCAACGCACGAATGCGCCTCGCCGCCGGCGGCATGACCGCGCTGGCCCTCGCTTTCGCCGGGATCGCCTTTGAAGCAATGAAGCAGCGTGACGCGGCGCGCGCGGCGCAGACGGAGGCGGAGGCAGCGCGCGACGGCGCCGAAGGTCTGATCGAATTCATGCTGACGGATTTGCGCCAGCGTCTCGAAGCCGTCGGCCGTCTCGATGTGCTGGATACCACAGGCAAGCGCGCGCTTGCCTATTACGAAGCCAGCGATCTCGCAGCTGCACCGGCCGACCAACTGGGAAGGCGCGCGCGGGCGCAATTGCTGGTAGGCGAGGTCGACAATCTCCGCGGCGATCTGGACGCCGCGCTGGAAGCCTATACCGCCGCCGCCGAAACAACCGAAGAACAGCTGCGCCGCGATCCGAACAACCCGGACCGAATCTTCGATCACTCGCAATCGGTCTTCTGGGTCGGCTATATCGCCTGGCAAAGGGGCGACGCGGAAACGGCGCGGGCCCATTTCACGCAATATCACGATCAGGCCAAGCGCCTCGTCGAAATTGATCCTGCCAACGAAGATTATCAAGCGGAACTGGAATATTCCTATTCCAATCTCGGCACGCTGGCGATGGACTCAGGTGATGGGGCCGAAGCGGAACAGTGGTTCAGAAAGTCATTGGCGGTGTCGAAAAGTCTTCATGAGAAAGACCCCGAAAATGTCGAACGGGCACTGTCTGCTGGACAGTCCTATGCCTGGTTGGAAGATGCCTTGACCCTGCAGATCAAGTTGGACGACTCTCTGGAGCATCGCGGGCTGGAACTCGAGCTATACGACAACGCCCTTCGTTCGAATACGAACAACCAGCGCATTCTCAAAAGAAAACTTGTCGCGCATGACGCGATCCGCGAATTGCAGATCATGCAGAACAGCCTCGGTGCGGCTCAGCAGCATGCCGAGACTGCGGTTGTTCTCGCCGAGATACTTTTGGGGATAGAAAGCGAAAGCACGAATGTCATTGAAAACGCAGCGCTTGCTTACCGAGGGCTAGGGGAAACGCAGCTTTACCGCGCCGAACTCGGCGCCGCATATGGCAACCTCAGCAAAGCCTTGATGTTGGGCAAGCAGCTCGTCAAGGCCGATCCAGCCGTCGCCTGGTGGCGGAGGGAATTCATCGCTTTTCCGGAAATGCTTCAGGCAAGGATATCCGCCGCACAGGGCGATCTTGAAAAAGCTCGTACACATTCGAACGCGGCGCTTTCTCACTTCACCGCAATAAACCGCACAAAGAATGCAGATACGCGCAACACGGAACGGTACGCGGCCAGCCTGATGACTGCGATTGACCTCGGTTTTGCGGAAACGCAAAGAACGGCCGATGTGATCGCAATGCTTGAAGACACGGAAAGCGACGGCGGTCCGGACGGGCTGCACACCCTGGCGGTGGCCTATAACCATGCCGGCGCTGATGAGAAATTTCGGGCGATTTCGAAAAGGCTCGAAGATGCCGGGTATAGACATCCGGAATTTCTCGCTTTGAGCAGCTCCGAAACCTTGACCGGAGAAAGTCCGGAGACCGCCCTTTGAAATGCGGACGGATGAGATTTGCAAGTGCGAATATTTCGCGCTTGAGACCCCACGAGGAGTACGTTTATGAATGACTACCTGAAAGAAATGTGCGTTGTCGGTATTGCATGCTTCGCGTTCGCCGCGTGCCAGGCAACGGCGGCTGCCGAAAAACAGATCGAGGCCGATGAAATGATGATGGCAGCGGCGGGGCCGGATGCGCCCGGCCAGACCGACATTGTGGGATTGGTCGAGCTGGAGGTCTGTCAGAACGGCGTTGGCGACTGGACCTTTTCCGATTATGACAGCTTCGGTTTCCAGCAAGGATTCTCGGCGCCGCAGTCGGACGACCAGGGCAATATCAACCTGGCGAATGTCGGGCGCGAGGGCGACGTAATCATCATGGCCCATGTCTGCCCGTTTGTTGACGGCAACGCGACGGATATGCTTTTCTACACCGGCGACAGTCCGCCGGCGCGTGACAATTATCAGGCCGTCGGCATCGCCGATTGCGGGAGCAATACGAATTGTACGGGCGCAACCAATCCGCCGCAATACGGCTCCGGCCACTGGCCAGGCGAATTCACCGCGCCGCTGATCAGCGACGATGCCGCCACGCTCGTTTTCATCGATCTCGACGATGCGCCGGGGCGCGGAAAAACCTACTACTACGCGTTGCGCATTGTCGATGTAAATACGAATGAAGTGACGGTGCTGGATCCTAAAATCATCAACAAGAACCTGGACAGATAATTCAAGACACGACGCTTCATGGAGAAGAAAATGGGCTGTTCGCTTAAATTATTGATAGCAACAATCGGTTTGACAATGCTTGCCGGAAACGGACACGCCGTCGCACCTCAAGCAGAGGCCACCGCCGATCCCGTGATCATGGCCGAGGCGGTCGAGACGCAAGGCAATTCCTCAAGCATATCGATCAGCATCGTCGATGGCGCGCCGAAATTTTTCGGTTGGCGGCGCGTTAGCTGTAATCCCGATGGGCAATGCGGGGAAAGCACCGGCATGTCACGGGACGGCATCAGCGGCGACATCGATCTGTCGGGATTCCCGCCGGGCGACGTTGCCGTGTCGATCAGCATCGGCGATGACGCTTACGCCGCGGGCTGGCGGTTCCCCGGGGACCCCTATCAGGGCGTTGCGATCGTTGTCTATACGGAAGGCGGCGTCAGGCCGGATCCGGTGTTTGGCAACTGGCCGCCGAACGGCGAGTTCGGTACGCCATCCTTGTCCGCCGATCTGAAAACGGTGTCATTCATTGACAGTGACAATGATGGGCTGAGTTATGAATACGCCGTTGCCGTCAACGGGCCTGGTGGTCGCGTCGTACTGGATCCAAAAATCATAAATAAAAATCTGGACAGATAGCCGTGACAGGCTGGGAACGATTGGTTTCAGCCCAGCGCATTGCACCACCTTGGGTGCGCTACTTGCCGGCCCGGGCACCTGCTGGCGTTCAGCTGCAAACGTCGCGGCTTCGGTCTCGTCGCCGCGGGTATTTCGCCGTTCGTCAGACTCCGACAGGATGGCGTCGGATAAAAATCGGAACCGAGACCTGACGGCACCACTGGATTTCATCTCCCGGCTGGCAGTGCTGGCCGCGGCGCCGCGCGCCGGCGGATACGCCCGAGGGCGTCGAAAACGAGTCCGCGCCGAAAAATATATTCATCGGCGTGTAACCTTCAGGGTGTTTCATGCGTCTATCTGGTAAGCACGCACCCGGAGCACAGACATCATGAATGCCACCGCATGGCTGTCCCGAATGTTCGATCGCTGGTACAGGCGGCAGATCGCCCGTCAGCTCCTGCTCGGCCAGGTGCGGCTTGGCGGCCGGCGAATCGGCCCCGGCCCGTCGCCGAATCGCATCGCACCGCTGCACTCGGCCGACCGGTCCGGCCAAGGAAGCCCCCGGAGAACTTGATCCCGGCTGCGCGGTCCCCGGCCGCGCGCAGTTTCCATTCGAAATATCGTCTTCCGCCCCCGGCTGCTGTCGTCAGGAGTCGGCTCCGGTGGCACGCCACGCGGTGTTTTTTCTCAAGCCGTCGTTCCGGAAAACTTGCCGCGGCGCTGTAACCTTTGAACGGATCCCGCGTATATATGGGTATGAAGCGTCGATTCGAACAACTCGTTGACAAGCACGGCAGCCGGCTTTACCAGCTGGCCCGCCTGATGCTGGGGCGTGACGACGAAGCCGAGGACGTGGCCCAGGAGACGCTGGTCAAGCTCTGGCGCAACGTCGAAGGACTGCGCGCGGGCCAGGAATTGCCCTGGTTGATAACCTGTACCCGCAATGCCTGCCTGGATATTCTCCGTGGTCGAACGCGAACTCGCGGCCTGCTGCAGTTGGTGGCAAGCGAGAACAAGGCGCTGGGACCGGCCAACGACACCGGGCCGGGCGATGAATTCGCCAGCGCCGAGCGGGCCCGCGAGCTGCGCGCGGCCCTGGCGGACATGCCGGAGCCGGCGCGTTCGCTGCTGATTCTTCGCGACATTCAGGAACTCGACGTTGCCACGGTGGCAGCCACGCTCGAACTTTCCGAAAACCAGGTCAAGGTCTACACATTCAGGGCGCGCCGCCAGTTGCGGTGCCGCCTCGAGGAGGAATCCGATGCACAAGTCGCCTGATTCATTCGAGCGGGATCTCGAACGCGCAATCGCGTTGGAGAACAGCCGCGTCACCCCGCACGATCCCGGCCTGGCTGCCGATTGGGCGCTCAAGCGCGAACTGGCCGGTCTCGGCGCCGCCGAACTTCCGCAAAGAGTCAGAGCGCGAGCGCGCCGCACCGCGCTTGCCCAGCAGCGTGGTCCGTGGCTGCTGGGCATCGCGGCGGCTCTGGTGGCCGCGGTGGTGGTCACGGTGGTGCTGCAGTCGCCGGCAAGGTCTCCGTCCGTCGTCACCCCGACGGCACGCGACCTGGCCGAGCTGCAGTTCGCGTTCGACACCATCAATCGCACCGGAAAGCGCGCCGTGGCGCTGGCCGGCCGGGAAGTACAGGAGAGTCTCGTCATGCCCGACCTCGGGCTGGCCGAGCTGCCCTACGCCGGATACGTTCGGCCGTATTTCGAACGACCCGACCGCTCTGGATAAGCTCTTTCGTCGTTTCGTCGCTTTGTCTTTTCGAAACGACCAAACGACCAAACGACCAAACGACCAAACGACCAAACGACCAAACGACCAAACGACCAAACGACCAAACGACCAAA
>Ga0209938_1001128_pt1 | contig 13982 bp, 10 predicted proteins | sample SalPonR2_C_D1_MG_FD_185708 | JGI IMG/M metagenome (GOLD analysis project Ga0209938, IMG submission 185708) | Salt pond soil microbial communities from South San Francisco under conditions of wetland restoration - Salt Pond MetaG R2_C_D1_MG... ... | reverse complement strand
CTCTTCGGCGGGCCGCTCCTCTTCGGGCGCCAGGTTCTCGCCTTCGGCGGGCGCCGCTTCTTCTTCCGGCTCGATGCCGAGGCGCTCCAGCAGCTTTTTCTGCAGGCGCTCCTTCTCCTCCTCGATGCGGCCCTTCACCTCCTCGCGAAGCATGTCCTCGACGTCGGGGCGCACGGAAGGATCGGCGAGGCTGCCGGTAATCCGGATCGGGATGACCGCCTCGGTGTATTCCGCCAGTTCCTCCTCGCTGGCCCCCTCGATAAAGTCGGGGCGCTCGAGGACGCGGGCGCGCACGCCGTAGTCCAGGGTGGCGGCGGCCAGGTCCACCGTGCCCGCGCCGGCAACGCGCAGGAAGGGCAGCTCGGCGAACAGGTCGTCGTTCATGAGCACGCCGTCGGCCACCTTGCCGGTGCCGCGGATGGTGGAGAACGGCGTGCGGGGTTCCGCGGGCGGCTGCGGCGGCGCCTCGCGCCGGAAAACGGCCCGCGCCCGGCGGATCTGGTACCAGACGTCCGTGCCCGCGAACGCGCCGTCGCTCAGTTCGAAGGCGACGTCCCCGCCCAGGTCCTGCCGGATCTCGGCCAGGTTGGTCCCGCTGCCGGCCAGGGTGAAGCGGCCCTGCAGGCTGCCGCTCAGCTTGTCCGTCTCGTAGAGTTCGCGGCCGAGGGCGGCCAGCTGCACGCCTTCCACGCGCTCGTCCACCGACAGGCGCGGCTTGTTGCCGCTCGCGTCGATGCGGACGTCGCCGTCGTAGCCGCCTTCCAGCACGCGGGCGGCGATGGGATGCAGCCGCATCCGGCCGTCGCCGGCGGTGACGCCGAGCTCGATCGTGCGGAACGTGACGCCGCCCAGCACCACCTCCGCGAATTTCAGGGTGCCCTCCGCGTCCAGCGAGCGGATGACGTCCACCGGGATCTCCGTGGCGTCCAGGGCGGCCGTGTCGGCCTCGGCCGGCGCGTCGTCGGCGGGCGGCGCGAGGTAGCGGTCAAGGTCGATGCGGTCGCCCTCCAGGGCGAAGCGATACGCCGGCGCCTCGAAATCGCGCATCGAGAAGTCGCCCTTCAGCTCGGTGTCGTCCAGGCGCGCGGTCATGCCGGAGAGGGCCACGCTGTCATCCGTGACGTCGACGTCGGCGGCGAAGGAGACGAGCTGCAGCACGGCCGGATCCGCGGTGGGCGGCAGCGGCGTGCCGAGCGTGTCGGCCAGGTCCTTCGGCGAGAAGCGGGGTGCCTCGATGCGGCCGGAGAGCTGCAGGGCGTCGCCGACGGTGCCGGTAAGCTCGGTCTCGATGCGCAGTGAGGCCACCTCCAGCGCGCCGCCGTCGAGTTCCAGCGCCTGCTGCTCCATCGCGTAGGCCAGGCGCCGCGCGGACAGTCCGAAGTCGAAGGGCTGCAGCTCCGCGCCGGGGTCCAGGCGGCCGTCCAGCAGCAGGCCGTCGAGCACGATGCGCCCGCCCGACAGATCCGCGGTGACGACGGCGGCGAGTTCGAACTCGCCGCTCGGGCCCTTGCCCGAGTCCTCGGGCAGGGTGGCCAGCACGAATCCGCCGTCGACGTCGAAGGGCAGACCGGGCTCGATGGCGCCGGTGCTCAGCCCGACGTCGGTGAGCCGGTAGTGGACCCCGGCGGCCTCGTCCCGCCAGTCGATGGTCGCATCCGTGAGGCTGATGCCGGCGACCCGCAGCTGGTCGAGCCCGGTGCCCTCGTCTTCGGCGGCGGGCGCTTCGGCGGGCTCTTCGCCGGCAGCGGCGAGGTCGTCCCAGTTGGCGGTGCCGTCTCCGGCAATGCGCAGATTGAGCGCGAGGCCGTCCACGGAGACGCGGCCGGCCTCGATATTGCCGGTGATGAGGGGCCACAGGCGGATGGCCACGCTGGCCCCCTCCAGCTCGGCGAAGGGCTCGGGTCCGAAGCCCTCGGCGTTGCCGAGCACGATGCGCCCGGTGTCCACGCTGAGCCATGGGAACAGGCCGAGCTCGAGGTCGCCCTCCAGGGTCAGCGAACGCCCGGTGGCGGCTTCCACCTGCGCCGCGATCTCGTCCTTGTAGTCGTTCGGGTCGAACAGCAGCGCGACCGCCAGCACGACCACGACGAGGAGGCCGACGACGGCGGCGACGCCGATGAGGAGGAATTTCAGGAAGCGCCCCATTGCAGATCCTTCGCAGCGCGGGTGATGCGTCTAAAGATGCGTCTAGATTAGCAAACCCGCGACCCGGCAGGCAGAGGCGGGTCGGGGCTGAAGCCCCTCCTACATCTTGCAGAGGCCTATGTCGCCGCTGAGGGTCTGGAGGCGGATCTCGCCGCGGCCCTCGCCGGCGGTGAAGCGCAGCTCGGATCCCGGGGCGTAGCGGCTCTGACGCTCGGGCCTGGGCCCGAAGCAGTTGTCGATGCTGCCGCTGAAGCTGGTCACGTCGATCTCGGCGTCGGGCTCGCCCGCGATGTCCAGTTCGACGTCGCCGCTGACGCTCTCCGCCTGAAAGCTGCCGTCGCGCTCCAGGCTCACGGTGGCGATCACGTCGCCGGAGGTGGTTTCGAAGCGGGCACGGCTAACCCGGCTGTCGCTCACGATCACATCGCCGCTCACCGACTCGGCCTCGAGTTCGCCGGCCAGCGCCTCCGCCACCAGGTCGCCGCTGACTGCCGCGAGCCTCGCACGGGAGACCTCGCCGTGACCTTCCACGCGGACGTCGCCGCTGACGGTCTCCGCGGTCACCGGTTCGCCCCACACCTCGGTGCGCACGTCACCGCTAACGCTCTTCAGCCGCTGCTCGCCGCGCACTCCCTCCGTGTCGATGTCCGCGCTGGTGCCTGTCACGCTCAGGCTCATGGCCGCCGGCATCTCGATGCGCAGCTCGGCCGAGGCCCGATGCCAGGAGCGGAGTCCGTCCGCCACCTTCACCTCGATGGCGACCGCGCTGCCCTGCCGCTCGATCAGCACTTCCTCCACGTCATCCTCGAGGACGCCGGTGATGCGGATGTCCTGGCGGTCCGAGCCGGCCACCTCGATGGAGCCGGCGGTGTTGCTGATACGCACTTCCTTCGCGCCGTCCGGCGCCACGGTGCGCTCGTACTGCCGGTCGGCCTGGGCCGCCAGCGGCAGCGCGGCCAGCAGCAGCAGTGTCAGTGTCTTCGCGTTCATGGTCTGCGCATTCATAGGTCGGTTCTCCTCCTGGCCGGGCCGGCAAGGCCGTTCACCCGCGACATAACATCCAGTTCTCTCTGATAGGTCTGCAGCATCAGTTCCTGCAGCAGTGGGTCGTCCGGGTTGTCCTGCAGGGCGGTGTCGATCTCCTCCAGGGCGCTCCTGATGGTCTCGATGTTGCGCACCACGATCTCGCGGTCTTCCGGCGCGAGCTGGGCAAGGCGCGCTTCGAGCAGGCTCAGGAGTTCCGCACGGGCCGCGCGGTACTCGGGGCCGGGCTCCACCGAGGTGACGGCGGCGTTGCGCAGCCTGAGCTGCTGCCCGGCGGTATCCAGGCCGCGGTTGACCGCCGCCGGCGATTCGGCCGGCACGGTGGCCATGGGAACCGGGTCATCCCCCACCGGCCCGTCACGGACCAGCAGCAGGGGCAGCAATGCCGCTGTACCGACCGCCGCGGCCACGGCACCCCACCACCAGCGGCGCGGGCCGGGACGCGTGTCCGCCTCTTCCAGCCCGGCCTCGATGCCCGGCCACAGATCGCGCCCGGGCTCCACCGCCTTCGGCAGCGCCGCGATGCGGCGATCCAGCTCCGCCTCGGCTTCTTCCCGTCTCCGCTGTTCTTCAGTCACTGGTCTGGTCCTCTGTAGGCGTTGGGCCGGCACTCAGCCGCTCGGCGAGCAGCCGGCGGGCCCGGTGCAGTTGTGCCTTGCAGGTGCCGCTGGCGATGCCCAGCATCTCGCCCGCCTCCTCGTGGGTGTAGCCGTACACGGCCAGCAGCACGAAGACGTGGCGCGCGCCCTCCGGCAGGGTCGACACGGCGGCTTCCAGGTCCCGCTGGTCGGCCGGGCTCTCGCCGGCGGCGCCGAGTTCGGCACCATCGTCCAGCGAGTCCTCCGGCCGCACCCGGCGTCGTCTGGCGAGCACCGCGTTCACCGCGATGCGGTGCAGCCAGGTCCCGAACGCCGCGTCGCCGCGGAACTGGGCGAGCTTGCGCCAGGCCTGGATGAACGCCTCCTGCGCGCAGTCCTCGGCCTCGGCCGGCTGGCCCGTCATGCGCAGGCACAGGCCGTACACCTGACCGACGTGGGCGCGGTAGAGCTGCTCGAAGGCCCGGCGGTCGCCCTTGCGTGCGCGGCGGACGGCCAGATCGGCCACGTCGGCCGATTCAGCGGTCACGGGCGGCTCGTCCTCGAGCGGTCTGTTGGCCGGGAAATCGATGGCCGGCGCAGTCAATAGCCCAATCAATCGCCATGGCTCCTTTCATCCGTCGTTTGATCCTTCGATGCAGTCCGGTGACCCCGGGTTTGAAACCGGCGCGAAAAAGATCACGCCCATCGGCACCCGGCGGCTCTTTTGCTATGATCCTGCGATGCCGGTGGTCATAAACGATAACCTGAAAGCACCCGCGCACAGGGAGGGAGCATGAGCGAAGCCCACAGATCGGGCGACACCCCGGAGCCCCTCGCTCGTCAGCTCCGGGTACTGTATATCGGCGACTACTCACTCCCCGGCGGCAACATCCTGCAGATGCTGCGCCAGCTCGATGCCATCGACGGCATTCACCAGGCCAGCGACCCGAGCGGCATCCGCGAAGAGGTCGCCCGCATCAATCCGGACATCGTAGTGCTCGACGTCGGCCTCACCGAGGCCGGGCGCCAGCGCCTGCGGCCGGCGGCGGCAATGGCGGAGCTGCCGGGCCTGCCGGTGATCGCGGTAACGGCCCGGGTGAACGAACACCGGGGCATGGCGACCGTGCAGCACGGCGCGCAGGACTATCTGTGCCTGGACGAGATCACGCCGGGCACGCTCATAGAGGCCCTGCACTACGCGCTGGACCGGCACCAGTTCGTGCGCCGCATGCAGCGGCCCGAAGACGCGATGCGCACCATCCTGCACGGCATCAACGACGGCGTGATCGTGGTCGACGAGCACGGAGTGGTGATCTCCATCAACCCCGCGGCCCGCAGCATGCTCGGCCTGGGGCCGCGGGAGCGGCCGACCCTCGCCTGGCACCGGCAGTTCTGCGCCAATGCGCCGGGCGTCGAGACGCCACTGCCGGTGGAGGCCCGGCCGCTGCCGCGGGCGCTCGCCGGCGAGAAGTTCAGCGACATGGAGGCCCTGTACGAGACCGAAGGTCAGCCGCCGATGCTGCTGAGCCTCAGCGGGCGCGCGCTCACGGATGCCGCCGGCCGGCGCGTGGGGGCGGTGGTCTCGTTCCGCGACGTGACCGACCGCCGGCAGCGTGCCCGGCATCAGGAGCGGCCGCCCCTGTACGACCCGCTCACCGAGCTGGCCGGCCGCGGTCTGTTCAGCGAGCAGCTCGGCCGCGCCATCAGCCGCGCCTCCCGGCACAAACGGGAGCTGGGCATCCTGTTCATCGACCTCGACCGCTTCCGCTCGGTCAACGACACCCTCGGCCACGACACCGGCGACCGCCTGCTGCAGGAGGTGGCGTTGAGGCTCGTGCGGGAACTGCGGGTGAGCGACCTCGTCGGACGGTGGAACGCCGACCAGTTCGTGATCTGCATCGAGGACGTCGACTCACCCCAGGACGCCGCCACGGTGGGGCAGAAGCTCGTGCTGGCGCTGGAGGAGCAGTACTTCGTCGGCGGCAACGAGGTGTACCTGACGCCTAGCATCGGCATCGCCCTGTACCCGGAAGCCGGCAACAACGCCGCCGAGCTGGTGAAAGCGGCCGCGCTGGCCACCGCCCAGGCGAAGAGCCACGGCGGCGGACGCTTCCAGTTCCACTCCGCCGCGCTGAACCACAAGATCGCGGAGCGCGAAGAGCTTGAGGTGGGCCTCAGGCACGCCCTGGTGCGCCGGGAGCTGCTGCTGCATTACCAGCCGCGCATCGACGTGCGCAACGGCCGGCTCATCGGCTTCGAGGCACTGCTGCGCTGGCAGCATTCCCGCTTCGGCCTGCTGGCGCCGGAACGCTTCCTGCCCATTCTCGAGTCCAGTGGCCTCATCCACTCGGTGGGCGAATGGATCGTTGGCAGCGCCGCCGCGCAACTGAAGGCGTGGCAGACCCAGTTCGACCTGCCGGACCTCACGGTGGCGGTGAATCTCTCGCCGGCACAGCTCGCACGGGGACGCATCGTGGAATCGGTGGCGAAGGCGCTGGAGGACACCAACCTGGATCCGGGCTGCCTGGAGCTGGAAGTCATGGCCACGGGCATGAACCACGGGCGGCGCATGCCCGCGCACATCATGGCCGAGCTGAACGCACTCGGCGTGCGCATATCGCTGGACCGTTTCGGCACCCAGGACATCTCGTTCCGTTCACTGGACAGCGGCGTGGTGGATACCTTCGTGATCGACCGCAGCCTGATCGCGGACCTGCAGGAGAACGAAGATCATCAGCGCCTGGTGCGCGCGGCCATCGCGATGGCCCGCGGGCTGGACATCGAGGTGGCGGCGGAAGGGGTGGAGACCGCCGAGCAACTCGACTTCCTGCGCGAGTGCAACTGCGACCTGGTTCAGGGCTTCCTGTTCAGCCGCCCGATGCACCCCGAAAAGGTGTCCATGTTCCTGCGCGACGAGACCGGCGCCGACCGGCGCGTCTAGGATTTTCCCGGAAAGGGTCTGCCCGGAAAGGGTCTGCCCGCAATCAGCAGCCCGCCGTGTAGGCGTTCACCGTCGCCGGCACGCCCTCTGTCGCAGGGGGCAGATAGACCACGCCGCAGTCCAGCGCCGAGCGTGCGTCCTCGTGCATCCACACACCGTTGTTCTGGCGGAAGCCGCCGGGCCCGATCACGGCATGGGCGATAGCCTGCTCGACCGGATAACCGTGCACGAAACGCAGTTCCTCTCCCTGAAAAGTGAGGGTATCGGGCCGCCCCGCGGCCGACCACACCCGGTGAGTGATCTCCGCCGAGCTCCGCACGCCGTCGGCGAGCGAGACCACGGCCTGCTCCCGCGCCTCCCGGTCCAGCAAGGAAAAGCGGGGCACGGCCACCGCGGCGAGCATCGCAATGATCGCGACCACGATCAGCAATTCCAGTGCGGTCAGACCTTTCTGGGAATCCATATCCCCGCCTCCTCGATGCGGGCCGCAGCCCGGCTGAACATAACGACAGAGATTGTCCCGATGCCCGGGCCGTGTCTGTGACGCCGTTCAAGAATCAAGGTAGGAGGGCCTTCAGGCCCGATTCCCCCTTTCTGTCGGCGTTGGCCCGCCATCGGGTGGACCAGGGTCGCGGGGACGCTCACTGTGGGAGGGGCTTTAGCCCCGATCTTCGCCCGACGTGGCCGAGCGCTGATCGGGGCTAAAGCCCCCTCCTACATGCCCATCGATGCCTCCGCTGCATCTCGGACGACCCCACAGCCCGTGTCCGACCGATGACGACCCCTTGTCCGTGAGAGGTGGCACCCGTCAGCAGACGCTTCTGACTGGCAGCTCCTTCACGCCACCGCGAGGACGGCCGCCATGCGGGGGTATCCATCGCCGCGACCTTTTTTTGGGAGCAAGATGGATACCCCCGCAGGGCGGCCATAATAGAAGGGAATCGGGTAGAATCTCTCGCCCCCGTGATCCCCGAGCTCGCAAACCCATGCACCGCCCGAACTCGGCCCTGGTTGCCTTCCTGTTCGCCAGCCTGGCAGCCGGCTGCGGCAATGACGCGCGCGAGGCTGCTGCCCGCCACGACAACGATGAACCCCGGAGCGCCATGACTTCCACCCGACCCGCTTTCCGCATCAGCCCCGACAGCCCGCCGCCGGCCGCCCAGAAGCGTCCGGCGACCATCGAGCAGCACGGCGTCACCCGCACCGACGCCTACGCCTGGCTCCGGGACGCGAACTGGCAGGAGGTGCTGCGCGACCCGTCGAAGCTGAGCGGCGACATCCGCAGCCACCTGGAGGCGGAGAATAGCCACTACGAGGACGCCACCGCCGACCTCGCCGGTCTCCGCGACACCCTCGTGGAAGAGATGCGCGGCCGCATCAAGGAGGACGACAGCTCCGTGCCCCTGCCCGACGGCCCCTGGGCGTATTCCGTGCGTTTCCGGGACGGCGGGCAGTACCCGGTCTTCGTGCGCACGCCACGGGACGGCGTTGAGGAGACGTTGATCTACGACGGCGACCGGGAAGGCGAGGGCGAGGACTTCTTCGACATCGGCGCCGTGGAACACAGCCCGGATCACCGGTGGATTGCCTACAGCGCGGATCGCACCGGCTCGGAGTACTACGACATCCGCGTGCGCAACATCGACACCGGCGAGGAATTCGACGAGACCATCGGCTCCACGGACGGCGGCGCCGTGTGGGCGTCGGATTCGCGCTCGTTCTATTACATCGAGCGGGACGACCACCAGCGCCCCAAGCGTGTGAAGCACCACATTCTCGGCACCGACCCGGCCGAAGACAGGCTGGTCTACGAGGAGCCCGACGACAGCTTCTTCCTCGACGTCTCGAAGAGCCTGAGCGGCGAGTACATCTTCATCACCTCGTCGAAGGTGACCTCGAGCGAGGCAAGATTCCTGCCCGCCGATGCGCCGCCGGGCACGGAACCCGTCCTGATCGCGCCCCGGCGTGACGACGAGATATACGACCCGGAACATCACGGCGACCATTTCTATCTGCACACCAACGCCGACGACGCGGTGGATTTCAAGATCGTCCGCGCGCCCGTCGCCGACCCGGGGCGCGACAACTGGGAGGACTGGCTGCCCCACCGCCCGGGCACCTACCTGGTGGACTTCGTCGCCTTCGCCGACCGGCTGGTGCGGCTCGAACGGGAAAACGCCCTGCCCCGCATCGTGATCACGGACTACGAAGGCGAAGTGAGCTACCCCATCGACTTCGACGAGGCGGCCTATTCCCTCGGCCTGGAGGAGGGCTACGAGTTCGACGCGAAGACGGTGCGCTTCAGTTACGAATCCCCCGCCACGCCGGAACAGGTCTGGGACTTCGACATGTTCACCCGGGAGCGCACGCTCAGGAAGACCCAGGAGGTGCCGAGCGGCCACCGCCCGGAGCTCTACGCGGTGGAGCGCATCTTCATCGAGGCGCGGGACGGCGCCGAGGTGCCCGTCACCATCCTCCGCCTGGCGAACACTCCCGTCGACGGCCGCGCGCCGCTGGTGCTCTACGGCTACGGCAGCTACGGCCTGACCATGCCGGCGCACTTCTCCACCAATACCCTGTCGCTGGTGGACCGCGGCATCGTCTACGCCATCGCCCACATCCGCGGCGGCGCGGCGAAGGGCCGCCAGTGGTACCTGGACGGCAAGCTCGGCAGGAAGATGAACACGTTCACGGACTTCGTCGACGTGGCCGAAGCGCTGCAGGAACGCGGCTACGGCCGCAGGAACGAGACCGTCATCTACGGCGGCTCCGCCGGCGGCCTGCTGGTGGGCGCCGCGCTGAATCTCCGCCCGGATCTGTTCGGCGGCGTGCTGGCAGCAGTGCCCTTCGTGGACGTGCTGAACACCATCTCGGACGAGTCGCTGCCGCTGACGCCGCCGGAGTGGTCGGAGTGGGGCAACCCGGTCGCCGACCGGGAAGCGTACGAGACCATTGCCGCCTACTCGCCCTACGACAACATCCGCGACGACGTGTCGTATCCGCCGGTACTCGCCACCGGCGGCATCGCCGATTACCGCGTCACCTACTGGGAGCCGGCCAAGTGGGTGGCACGGCTGCGGGACGAGGCGAAGGGCGGGCCGTTCTTCCTGCGCATGAACATGGAGGCCGGACACCGGGGCTCCGCCGCCCGCTTCGAGAAGCTGGAGGAACGGGCCCACGAGTATGCTTTCGCGCTGAAGCTGCTGGGGCTGACCGAGCGCGGGCCGGTGAGCCACGTCGGGGACTGATCAGCCGTCCCGGCGGCCCACCCGGTTCGCCAACGTGCCTATGCCCTCTATGGCGAGCTCGATCTCGTCGCCGGGGGCGAGCCAGCGGCCGTTCTCCATGGCGCAGCCGCCGGGCATGGTGCCGAGGCCGAAGACTTCGCCCGGGTGCAGCCGCTCTGCGCGGGAGACGTGCACCAGGATATCGGCGACGCCGTGCTGCAGATCCGAATTGCGGCTCTCTACGATGCGCTCGCCGTTGATCCGGACCTCCCCCTTCACGGTCTCGATGCGTGGCAGGATGTCGTCCGCGGTGGCCACGCTCGCCGAAAGTGCGTTCACGAAGTGCTTGCACTTCTGCGGTCCGAAGCCGCTCTTCATCTCGTCGAGCTGCACGTCTCTCGCGCTGAAGTCGTTCAGGATCAGGAAACCGCCGATGGCCGCTTCCGCCTCTTCCGGCGTCGCGTCCAGCAGCGGTTTCGTGATGACGCAGGCCAGTTCCAGCTCGTAGTCCAGCGCGTCGGTATAGTCCGGCCAGTCGACGGTGGCGCCGTCGGTGACCACGTTAAGATGATTGGTGAGGTAGTAGACCGGCTGCCGGTACCAGAGCGGCTTCGGCTTCAGCGCCGGGAAAGGTTTGCCGGTGAGTTTCTCGTAGCCGTTCACCACCTTCAGAAGGCCGGGCTTGAAGCGCCGCAGATAACCCCGCGCCGCCTCCACCGCGTGGGTCTCGGACAGCATGAAGTCCCGCAGCGAGGCCGGCCGGAACGGCAGCAGCGGCTCGGCATCCGCCGGCAGCGCCTGCCACTCGCCGCTGGCCAGGCCCTCCTCCGCGCGCACCTTCAGCTGCGGCCAGCTGTCGAGGAGAGCGAGCATGTCGCCCGGCGCGTCGGGCGCGAGGTCGCCCACCGGGACCCAGGCGCCGTCCTGCGCAGCGGCGGCCATGACCACAGTGTCGTCGATGCGGAAGCGCGCGAATCGCATATCGGCCGATTATCGCGGCTGGGGCGTCAAACACAAAACGCGGCGGCGGCCGGGTAGTTTCCCTGATTCCGGTGTCGCGGCGGCCGTGCCAGAGTCGGAGTGCAGAGAGCCGGGCACAGCACCATGACACAGCGAAACAGGCTGAGCGCGCTCCGGCACGCGGTCCGGCCGCGGGTGCTGGTGCGCTACGGCGGCCTGCTTGCCGCCACCGTCGGGCTGCTGACCCTGGTTCCGGCCGTGGCCACCCTCGCCGGCGGCGAATACGGGAGCGCCGCGGCCCTCGGCCTCGTGGCACTCGCCCTTGGCGCCGGCGGCTTCCTCTGCCACCGCATCAGCGCGCCCGCCGAGATCCAGCCCAACGAGGCACTGGTGCTGGTGGCCGGCGCGTTCGTGCTGACGCCGGCGGCGATGATCTGGCCGTTCACCACCTTCGGCCTGACCCCGGCGGACGCCTGGTTCGAGGCGGTCTCGGCCGTGACGACCACGGGCCTGACCACGCTTGCCGAGCCTTCCGGGGAGCCCTGGCCATTGCTGCTCGCCCGCTCCTGGATGCAGTGGTACGGCGGCCTCGGGTTCGCTGCGCTGTGCGTGGCACTGCTGGTGCCGCGGGGCATCGCGGCGCGGCGGCTGCTGGAGCCGACCGGCGCGCGGGAATCCGACATCCCCTCGATGATCTGGCACGCGCGCCGGCTGATGATGATCTACGCCGGGATGACGCTGGCGGGCTGGCTCGCCCTCTGGGCTGCGGAGGGCCGGCCTTTCGTCGCGCTGGTCCACGTGCTCTCCGGCGTGTCCACGGGCGGGTTCTCGACCATGGACAGTAGCCTCGCCGGCTTCGGCGGCAACGGGTCCGCCTGGGTGCTGAGCCTGATCACGCTGCTCGCCGCCGTCAGCCTGCCGCTCTATCTCCGCGCCGTCCGCGGCAACTGGCGGAGGCTGCTCGTCGATGCCGAACTGCGGGCGCTGCTCGTAGCGGTGCTGGCGGCCGGCGCCGCGTTGAGCCTGATCCTCGCCGCATCCGGGCTGGATACCCCTGCAGCCGTGCAGCAGGGCTTCCTGCTGGGCGTCTCGGCACAGACCACCTCCGGTTTCACGCCGGTGGACCCGGCCGCGCTGCCGGATGCGGCCAAGTGGACCTCCATTGTCAGCATGGCGCTCGGCGGCAGCGTGGGTTCCACCGCCGGCGGCATGAAACTGCTGCGCCTGCTCGTCGTGCTGCGGGTGATCCAGTTGCTGGTGCAACGCATGGCGCTGCCGCCCCACGCGGTGGCGGAAGCCCGGCTGGGCGGGAGGCGGGTGGAGGCGGGCGAGATCCTGCACATCCTGGCGGTGCCGACGATGTTCCTGATCGTGGTCGTGGCATCGGTGATCCCGTTCCTGCTGCACGGCTACGCGCCACTGGACGCTCTGTTCGAGGTCGTCTCCGCCACCGGCACCGTCGGTCTCAGCACCGGCATCACCTCCAGCGACCTGCCCGGCCTGCTGAAAGGGGTGCTCGCCTTCGACATGCTGGCCGGGCGCATGGAATTCATTGCCATCCTGGTGGTGCTCGCGCCGCACACCTGGATCGGCAGGAGGTACGCGACACAATGAGAGCCGTATTCGTAGGAGCGAGCCCGGCGACGCTGGCAGCCGTCCGGGTATTGCTCGAGCGCAATCACGAGGTGGTGATCATCGAGCAGGACCGGGAGGTCATCGAGTCGCTGGATGAGCTCGACTGCGGGGTGCTGCACGGCGACGGCAGCCGCCCGGCCATCCTGAAGGAGGCCGACCCGGAGAACACCGACTTCCTGTTCTGCCTCACCACCAACGACCAGACCAACATCATCGCCAGCCTGGTCGGCCGATCGCTGGGATTCTCCCGGGTCATCACCCGCATCGAGAAGCAGGAATTCGAGCATGTCTGCCTCGAGCTCGGGCTGGTGGATACCATCGTGCCGGAAGTCACCCTGGCCCGGCACCTCGCCGACGTGATGGAAGGCCGCGATCCCCTGGAACTCTCCGCCACGCTGGGCGCGGACGCACGGTTGATCTCGTTCGTGCTGAGGGAGGACGAGGGCGGACCCATCGAGAACCTGGAGCTGCCCGGCGACAGCCGGGTCATCTGCCTCTATCGGGACGAGGAGCTGATCTTCGCGAAACCCGAACTCGAGCTGAAGAAGGGTGACCAGGTGGTGGTGCTCGCCCGCACGGAGGACGCCGATGAGCTGCGCGACCGCAGGTCGAAAGGCTAGATAACGGCACGAGCGCCTCTCTGGAAGTGCCGGGGGCGATTGCGAAAACGCAGCGCGCCGGCGGCCGGCGGGCGGCCGCTGGGAGTGGAGCGGGTGAAGGGAATCGAACCCTCATTCTCAGCTTGGGAAGCTGATGTTCTACCGTTGAACTACACCCGCCGCCGGGATCACGGATAGTCTACTGCGGCCTCCCGGTAATCCCAATAGTCCGGCGCGATGACTCCCTACTCGACGACGGTCAGTTCCTCCAGCAGTTGCTCGGCGTCGTACGCTTTGTCGAGCGCCTCCAGCATGATGGCCGTATCCACGGCCACGCTCCGGTTCAGGCTCGGGTCGAACCAGTACTCTCCGGCGATCGAGTGGATGTTACCGTCGAAGGCGACGCCAACCAGCGCGCCGTCCGCGGCGATGACGGGGCTGCCCGAGTTGCCGCCGGTGGTATCAGTGGTGCTCACGAAATTGAACGGCGTGCCGGGGTCGAGCGCCTCGCGCACCGCCTGCCAGCTCTCCGGCACCAGAAACGGCCGCTCGCCGGTCGCGCGTTCGAACAGGCGGCGGGTCTCCGTGAACGGCTCCACGTACTCGCCTTTCTCTTCCCAGCCCTCGACGGCGCCGTAGCTCACGCGCAGCGTGAAGGTGGCGTCCGGGTAGATGTCGGTGCCGTAGATCTCGAACCTGGCGTCGGCGATCATCTCCCGCCCGCGGGCCAGCGGCGCCTCCACCCGCTCCTCGTAGGCTTCCCGCAGCTCCCGGGCGGACGGCTCGATGGCGAGGGCGAGACGAATCATGGGGTCGTCGCTCGCCCTGACGGCCTCGATGCCACCCTCCCACA
>Ga0209938_1001127_pt1 | contig 13986 bp, 8 predicted proteins | sample SalPonR2_C_D1_MG_FD_185708 | JGI IMG/M metagenome (GOLD analysis project Ga0209938, IMG submission 185708) | Salt pond soil microbial communities from South San Francisco under conditions of wetland restoration - Salt Pond MetaG R2_C_D1_MG... ... | reverse complement strand
CCGCTAAAACAAGTTATGTAATCAAACCAGCAATCACAATTAACATAGTACTCTTCTCCCTGATCATTGGTCCCATCACATACATAGGTAGGCGAAAGCTGGGTTGGATTTTCATATAACTTCAAGGCAGTCATACCTTTGACCGCGTGACGCTTCGCCGATTCAAAATACTCGTAGTCGTACATCGTTTCCTGCACTCTGTTGCCCTGTCCGTCAAAAAGAGTTTCTTTTTCCAGTATACCGCTTTTGTAGGAATAATCGACCCGAGTAGGATTCATGAAGGCATCCATCGGGTTGGGACCTCTCTGAGAAGAAGCATCGGGTATGAAATTATATTGAAATTCCCTTTTCCCATTTTCACCGTTTTCTCCATACAGTTCAGTGACTTCCTGATAACCTACGATGTTTCCGGAGGCACTGGTCAAGTTCAAAATACTGGAAGAGCTGAGTTTATACTTATAACAATCTACATAGGTATTATCAGTTTCATCAATTTCAATATTTTTATCTCTTGTCCTGTAGTGAGGCAGCCCTGCTAATAGATTGGCGGTAGACCGCTCACATTCACCGTCTGACCTTTCATACTGGATAACCCTGATCATATCATTGAAATGATCTTCGTCTCCATCATCATAGACGATCCTATTTACCCGGATACCTCCTACAGGAAGGTTTTCTGCAAAATAGCTTTCCGTTTTTTTATACTTGGCAATAATATTGGCATACTCATTTTCCTGAAATACCCTGGCCACCAATTCATACTCTCCGGGATCCAACCAAAGATTGATTCCATCGGGTAAATTGTTAAATGTAATTGGAGTTAAGCCCATATACCCACATCCACCAATTTCTTCAATATCTGGACCGTCTTTGTGGCGCAGGATGGCAGTAGCTCCATCGCACTTAAATCCATGCATTTCCACATCCCATCCCAGATTCACCAATTGCCTGTGATCAATAACAAAAGAAGTAATCTGTTCATCAGACGATCCATTAAACTGCCGGTAGGCGCTTACCACCGTATCCTTTTTTTCCTCTAATTCCTGGCAAGCTGGCAGTGTGTTGCCCTGATAAGAATAGGTAACCGATCCGCCGGTCGGATAGGTAATCTGGTTGAGCGTACCATAAACAGAAGTGGTTGTGTCAGGCGAACGGTCAGCGGGATCAAACCAGGAAAAATACTGTTCGATTTCAGCCAGGGTAGCAGCCGAAGGATCGGGAGCAGGAGTCAGTTGGGAATTGTTCTTACCATTGTAATAACCCCAGTGATCCTGGTTGAAAGATAACCTGGGAGGTAGACTATTTCGTTCGTGATAAGCGAATTCGAATTGGCTTACAAATTGATCAGAGACATCAAGCTCTTCCAATCTTTCCAAATAGATGCGTTGATGAACGTTCTGACCAGGGCTATCTCCACTGGAAGTGACGGTGGAATAGGCCAGCACATACTTTTTTAACAGCCCGCCCGCCCGGCCCTTTATTTTAACAGAGGAGAATTGCTGGATTCCATCAAATTCGACGGAACCGTAGGAAGAAGTGATCGAATTGAGATATACGAAGTGATCTGTTTTTTCCGAAATGCAGGCAGAGTAGATTGGGGTATTGTCGCAAGCTGAATGATCCAGAGGTGAGTTTGGATAGATAAAAGATTCATTAACGGAAAAATCATACGAGCGCTGGCTAGAGGAATATTCGAATGTAATGGTATCGTCTGTTCGGGGATTATATATACGTTTTAAATACCATGCCGTGACAGCAGGTGCTCCAAAATTCCTAAAGCTGCACGCTGCTCCTTCATTATAGGGTCGATTTGATATCTCCGAACAGTAGTGTCCGGTTAAGAAATTACAAAATCGCTGCAAAGTGATGTAAATAAACGAGTTACAAAGGTAAATCGTTGTCACGCATTTGAAACGAAAAGAATAAAATTGACCTTGGGTGCCATAATCGTAAACTTATGGCTAAAGGCAAATACATCCTTGCTCAAATTTTAGAGCTAACATCTCGCAAAGAATTTTCTCGTTGTGTCGATAAATATCAAGGAAATTATCGAGTTCGAAGTTTTTCTTGTCGAGACCAATTCATTTGTTTAGCATTTGGTCAATTAACGCATCGAGAAAGTTTACGCGATATCGTAACCTGCTTGAATGCACAAAAGTCCAAACAGTATCAATTGGGTTTGCGAGGTGATGTGGCACGCTCCACTCTTGCGGATGCCAATGAAAAAAGAGATTGGCGTATTTATGCAGACTTTGCTCAGGTCTTAATTCGTAAATTTCGCAAGACAACACAACTGGATAAGATAAGTGAAATAGAGCTAGACAATGTAATTTATGCTTTAGACTCCACCGTCATTGATTTATGTCTCAATGTGTTTTGGTGGGCTAAGTTCAGAAAGCATAAAGGTGCCATAAAGCTTCATACATTACTGGATATTCGTTGCGAAATCCCTTGTTTTATCCATATCACAGAGGCTGCAGTGCACGATGTGAATGTGTTGGATGTCTTAGAATTTGAGGTGGATGCCATTTATATAATGGACCGTGGCTATGTAGACTGGAAACGTTTATATCGCATCCACAAAGCTCAATCGTTTTTTGTGATCCGAGCTAAAAGCAATTTATGCTTTGTACGCCATTATTCTAATCCAGTCGATAAAACAACAGGGTTGAGGTGTGATCAGGTCATTAGCCTGGAGAACTATAAGGCTTCAAAAGATTATCCCGAAAAAATGAGACGGATCAAATTCTATGATGCCGAATATAAAAACACCTATGTCTATTTGACTAACCATATGGAAGCAGAGGCTTTACAAATCGTTCAGCTTTATATTAACCGATGGAAAGTAGAGACATTTTTTAAGTGGATCAAGCAACACCTCAAAATAAAAGTATTTTGGGGAGAGAGTGCCAACGCTGTCAAAACCCAAATATGGGTGGCCATCTGCACCTTTGTGCTGGTGGCTATGATCAAAGAGCGAGGCAAAATTCCACACTCTATGAATAATATATTACAAATTTTAAGTGTCTGCGCATTTGATAAAGTGCCTGTAAATCAGCTATTTGAATCAAATAATGAAAAAAGTGTAAATTATGAGTCTCATAACCAGCTGAATCTCTTTGACTTATAACCGGACACTACTGACCTCTTTTTAGTTAAACAAATAGAAGTTAAACATGAAAAAACGTCTGAAATTACTATCTATCTGCTCTTATGCAAGTTGGATTGGGTTCGAAAAAAGAATCGCTGTCTTTGATTGGACAACGCCCCGGAGGCGGGGGATATTTCCGTCCGGGGAGACGGCGCGCGGACAACAGCCTGTTGATTTTCTAAGTTTTTCCATAAACAGGCAGGGCGATTGGGGGATCACGAAAACCTGTATTGCACCTCCCGGTTTTCGTGTCCCCCTTACGAGACGAGTATTTTCCGGCTTCTTCCGCCCGCCCACGGTGTGGTCGGACAAGTAATGCTTCCTATTGCTGCAACACGCCATCCTTCACCACGACCACCCCATCAATAGTAACAGTAGCGTTGGTGACGGGAAAGTCGTAACTAAAGTTACCTTTAGCCTTGTTGTTGCCACCAATGACCCGGTTATCGCCTATACCCACATATACCATTCCGGCAGCGTTTTCACTTCGAAGATCTTGCTCCCCGTCCTGCATGACCTTAAGTGCCGGATTCAGGCCGATTGCAAGACCAGCAATTTTATTATAATCCCCTTCTTGCAGCTTGAATATTTCCATCATGCAGTCCTGGCCGTCATTCGCCTGGAGGTTTTGCATGACTCCGTTCTCAAATTCCAGGGACATATTTTTGATGGGTTCGTAATTGCATTTGGTTTTGGCAACGACCAGTTTGCCTTCGGCAGAGTCTTCATGGATAGTAGTCACTACCTGACCGCCTGGCAAGCCGGCTGCACGTTGAAAGACGAGTGGCGAGTCCTTATCTTCCGCAGCTACCACTCCGTCATCTATTAACACCGTACGCTCGCTAACCGAAAAAGTAAGATCCGTACCGGCTGGACTCGTAATATGCACTTCTTTGGATTGCATCAGCATTTTTTCCAGCTTTTTAGCATGTGCGGCTATCTTGCTATAATCGGCATTGATGGCATTCCAGGCCATCTTTTCCCAGGTTTTGAAATCCAGCCCTGCGTCTTTCGCCTGGAATTCGGTTGGATATGCAAGAAATACAGCCCGCACTTTCGAGTTATTCAAATTGTTATTGAATTCCTCTCCTGCTTTAGCGAGTAAGGCATATTTTTCTTTTGGTACATCTTTATTGATCATTTGAAAATCTTCGAAAGCCGGCAAGCCGATCCACACATCAATTTCCTTAAACCACTCTGTAAAATAGTCTGACTCTTGTCCGAGGTATTCATCCGGCACGTCCCGAAGCAGGCTATATTGCATAGCATCCGTTGTGAGGAACATCGTAGCAAAACCTCCCTGCTTTCGGGCCTCAATCGCAACCGCTTCCATCAGGTCAATAGTATGTTTACCGCCGGCAACGACCACTACATCTCCCGGCTGAATATCCGCAGAGGTATTGACAATGCGTTTGCCCAGCTCGGCGTAATCCATTTTTTGGGCTTGTACAAATAAGGTGCCGGCTAGCAGCACAAATAGTAGCGTAATCAATCTGAATGGTTTCATCATTAAAGAGTTTAAGAAGCTGTTTGAATTTAACACGTCAGTTTTGTTATGGCCCTTTTTCCGCCCCTCTTCGTTCCCAAAATCCTCATTTAGCTATGGCTAAACTCCGGTTTTGGTGCCTCAATGGTCGAAAAAATGACCTATAACAAATTCTAACAGCCAAATTCAAACAGCTTCTAAGTGAAAAAAATCTTTGAAGTCAAGCGGTCCGAAGAATAGTCGGATGGCTAGTTATCTCTTATTCCATCTGCTTCGCCGCTTCGATCAGGTTTTTCAGGGTAGGTGGAATTTCATTATCAAACAAAGAGGCTGCTTTTTGCAAATGCTTCAACGCTTCGGATTTGTCTTTTTGCTGAATAGCGAAGGCTCCCATACCCCAATAGCCGGCAGGCGTGTCAGGGAATAGTTCTGCGGTCATGGCAGCGATTTTAGTAGCTTCATCCATGCGATCAATTTGTGCGAGGATTTGACTGGCATCCAACAGGTGTCTAGCAACATTTATTTGATTTAACCCGGTCCTTGACAGGGCACTCATGACATTCACATTCTTCCATTGGCCATCTACTTTTAGCATGTTATGCACATTAAAATATTTAAGGACCCACCTTTTTCCGTTATTGAAAGTCCATGGATTGTTTACCGTTTCTTCATACTGTACAAAAGCACGATCGCCCTGGATATTGATCATGAACTGATCCAGGGTAGTTTTACGACCGGGAACAGCCGGACTATTTTCAAAAAAGGTTTTTATCTGTTTTTGGATGGTATCCCAACTTTGCAGGTTCCAGCCATTCTGGACAGTTACTAACGAGCTGTTTTCATCCTGATGCCAACATGACTTCCAGGCTGTAAAATCACGTTGAGCAATGGCCTCCGATTCTTTTTCAATTACTTCTCTAATAGCGGCTTCATCCGCACTTTGGGCGAATAAGGAAGTCATGGAAAACAGGCATAGTAAGCCTATTAAAAGGGTTGCGTTTTTCATGTTTTGAATTTTTTTTAAATAGAAAATCGAGTACACGCAGGCAGCCGTCACGCTACCAGGCAAATTCTCGGTTTGAGTGCGCCATAAAAATGCAGATCATGCGCCTGGAAAGGCTGGACAAATGTTACCAGTAGTAGCACAAATGTTACATAATGTTTCTACTCATGCAACACAACCTGTTTAAAACTTTGATTTACAACGACTTACGGAAAGTGTTGGGAGATTGCTTATACACTTTTGTAAATTGGCGAATAAAGTAGTTTGGATCGCTGTAACCGACTTCATAGGCAATTTCGGAGATATTTAGCTTCTTATCGGCCAGTAAAACGCTGGCTTTTTCCAGGCGAAAGGTGCGGATGAGTTGGGAAGGTGTTTGGTCGCTGATGGCTTTCAGCTTGCGATAGAGTTGCACCCGGCTCATGTGGAGGCTTTTTGCCAGCGTTTCTACACTAAATTCTGTTTCGATGTAGTTGGCTTCTATTTGCTGATGGACTTGTTGCAGAAATTCTTCTTCCGGATTGGTTGGTGGATGCAGCCGGGGTTGGAAGGTGGCGTATTTTTGCCGTAGCTGTTGCCGCACTTCGATGAGATTTTTTAAGCGAATAAACAGCTCTTGCTTGTCAAAGGGCTTCATCAGATAAGCATCGGCACCATATTTCAAGCCTTCCAGCTTATCTTCCTGAGTCGCTTTTGCGGTAAGCAAAATGATGGGAATATGGCTGGTGCGTATGTCCTGTTTTAGGGTTTCTACGACCTCAAAGCCGTTCTTTTTGGGCATCATCACGTCGCTGATGATAATATCCGGGCTGTGTTCCATAGCTTTTTCAATGCCTTCTTCGCCATTGGCGGCAATTAGAATTTCGTATTGCCGACTCAGTAGTGATTGGATGTAGATCACCACGTCTGCATTATCTTCGATGATGAGTAGCAGGGGCAGCTCGGTGTTTTGTTCGAGCGTCAGTACTTCTACTTCATCCACGATGGAATGATTGAGGGCAATGTCCTGGTAGTTCGTTGATTTTCGGGATGCTGTTTGTCGAATGGGGAACTGCAAGCTGAAGGTCGTACCGGCCCGGTCTTCACTTTCTGCGCTTATGGCGCCGTCCATCAGCTGAACAAGTTCTTTGACCAGGGCTAAACCGATACCCGTGCCTTTTCCCTGCCGGCTGGCAACGTTCTCCACCTGGTAAAAGCGATCAAAGATGTGGGGTAAGGCCTCCGGGCTGATGCCGATGCCGTTGTCGGTCACTTTTACCAGAAGCCGGTTCTCTTTTTGGGAGAGGTGCAGAATGATCTTGCCGCTTTCGGGTGTAAATTTGATGGCATTGGAAAGCAGGTTGCTGATGATTTGGCTGTACTTTTCTTCATCCATATCCATGTACAACTGCTTGATTTCGCTGTAAATAGTCAGCCGGATGTATTTCTGCTCGGCTAAGGACTGAAAAGATTCCCCGATGTACTGCGTGAAGGAAACAATTTCAATTTGCTGATAGTGAACGTTCAGATTACCAGTATCAATTTTGGAAAGATTCAGCAGTTGACTGATGAGTTGGAGCATTTTTTTACCATTGCGCTCGATGAGGTCTTGCGCTTTGGGGTTGTCTTTTTCCTGATTCATACCCAGAATGACCGTGAGCGGCGTGCGAAACTCGTGGGTGATATTGGTGTAGAAGCGGGATTTGAGTTGGTTTAATGCTTTAATCTGCGTAGCTTCTTGTTTGGCCAGTTGACGGCTAAGGTTGAAACGGTAAAAATAATACACCGTTCCAGATATAATTAATACATACAATAAATACGCCCATTCGGTTTGCCACCAGGGCGGGTGAACAATGATTTTCAGCGGCTGTGCTAACTCTGTCCAGATTTTGTCGCTGTTGCATCCTTTAATATGAAAATAGTAGGTGCCAGACCTCAATCGATTAAGACTGACACGCGTATTATTATCATTGCTAATCCAATCGGGAGTTTTGTCGCTTGTAAAAGAGTATAGATATTCATGTTTGCTTGAATTTCTGGCATCAAGGATGGCATACTCAATCGTCAAATTGTTTTCCTGATGAGATAGGTGGAGGGTCTGCTTTTCCCAGTCGATGGGTCGTAGTGATTGAGAGGTTTTTTCCTTAGCGTTATAGATTTGAACTTCATTGATTCTGATTGGTGAAGAATAAGTGGGGCGGTTTTTCAAATCATCAATATCAATAATTTGAAAGCCTAAATTCCCAGCTAGGAATAAGCTATTGGTTGAATGGTCAATTGTTAAACCGTGTTCCCAACTCACCAATCCGTCGTGTTGGGTATAATGCCTGATTTGTTCGGTAGCAGGATCAATAGCAGATAAGCCTATCGAAGAATTGAACCACAGCCACCCTTCTGTGTCTTTTTCGATCCGAAATTGATCGATGCCGATCATCTGCCCTTTGACATTAAACACTTTAAACTTTTCAGTCTTCCTGTCAAATTTGTTGACACCTCCGCTTTTGGTGGTAATCCAGATATTGCCATCGTCATCTTCCATAGCATGAAAGGTGTAAAAATCCGAGATGCTATTTTCTCTTTTTTGGTAATCAAATTGAGTAGACTGCAAAGTGTTTGCATTTAACCTGGTAACCCCTCCTTCGTTTCCACAAATCCATAAATCATTGTGGCTGTCAACATGCACGCTTTTCAGATAATTGGTGGGAATAAGCGATAAGGAGCCATCAGCCAGCCATTGATCAAAATTACGGATTGGTGTTCCGTTATTAGCAAGCGTTTGTTTTTTCACTCGAATCAATCCCTGTCCCCAAGTCGTAATCCATAGGTTGCCTTCCCGGTCATAATCATAGGACATGATGAAAAGGTCATAGGGTTTGCCGTCCTTTATTAACCGGACGATGGGTTTAGTAGTGACCGGAGTGCCTTTGCGTTCTTTTAAATGGTAGGTAAAGTCTCCGTCTGGTGTTTCTACCAATACGCGAGAGGCGTTTATCCGTTTTACCAACCAGGTTTGAGAACGTTGCTTTTCTCCTTCGGAAAATACTTCGTAAAAATCAAATATCTTTTTTCTGGGGTCGTAATAATTGTTCCCCGACCAAATCATACCCGTCTTATCAATTGCAATCCTGTATTCCGTATGATTGTCGATCCGTTGCAGTGTCTCAATACTCTCGAATTGATGTTCTCGCAACTGCCGTCGCTCATTGGAAAGAGACCAGAATTCCCACCAATTACACAACAGCAAGTTTCCTTGCTGATCCTCCTCTATCTCTGCTATTGGGTGGGAAAATGGTTTAACATCGTTTTGTAGAGGAAAGTATCTTATGCTTTGACTATTTTGGTCATAAAATCCCAACTTATTATCCGGTGTCGTGACCCATATTATACCATCTTTGCTTTTACCAACAGCTGGATATATTTTATAGGGTATGATATCCCCTTTTTCATTTATGAAAGGTATATGAGAAAAAGACCCGGTTTCTTTATTAAAATACTCCAGCCCCATGGAGGTAGAAATATAGATTCGTTGACCAAGAGCTACTAATTTCCCACTCGCCTCACCCTGCAAATGCCCCGCTTTACCAGGCTGAGGGATAAATCGTTTACACTTTCCGGTATCAGGGTTAAAACAACCAATTCCTCCATGACCGACAAATTTTATCCATATCATCCCTTCTTCATCCAAGGCAAGCCATTGAGGGCTATTGGTCAGCAGGGAAGTGCTATCGTTTTGCTCAAAGTAGAAGTGTTCCCATTTGTCTTTAAAAATATCATAGGAATTTAAGCCACCTCCTCTGGTACTTATCCAGAGTTTTCCATTTTTATCTTCAATGAGATCGACAATCCAGGCATAACTCAATGAGTTGGAATTATGTAGGTCAGGCTTGTAGGCTTTGATGTTTTTTCCGTCATACCTAAACAAACCGCTTTGCGTGCCGAACCAAATGTATCCCCGGCTATCAGGGAAAGCCCCGGCGTACCGGTGTGTCTGAATATTTTGTACTGTATTGAAGTAGAGGGTTTTAGGAAGAACCTGACCGGATAGAAAGAGCGGTAATACGAGTAAGAGCGCTCCGACAGTCGGGATGGTATGATGGTAAAAATGAGGGGTCGAGTATACAGGCGTTTGCATGTTATGGTGAGGTTCTTCGGGTCAGGTATGGAGAAACACGACCAAGAGAATAGGATGCAATACATCTTGCGGGTCGATCATTCAGGAAAAATCTCTTTAAGGTCAAGTTCGAAATCCGGAAAAATGCCGACCTTCACTTTGTCTGTTCTAACATAAGGTCGACCGCGGAGCTGATATTTCCGATCAGCATTCAGCGTGTATACCAGCAGCGTCTGTTCATGCGGATGAACGACCCAATACTCCTTGACGCCGGCGCTTTCGTAAAGCTGGAATTTTTCTGTAAGGTCTTTTGCAGAAGTACTCACAGAGAGTATCTCAATAATCCAGTCCGGCGCTCCGAGACACCCCTTGATGTCCAATTTACCCAGATCGCAAATGACGCTGATATCGGGTTGCACAACGGTTTCGATTTCCTCTTCACCGGTCCGGTCCGGAGGCATGGGGAATCGCACATCGAAGGGAGCGTGAAAGACTTTGCATGCTTTGCCTTTCAGATAAGCATGAATAGCGCCGTGTAAATTACTGGAAACTTCCTGGTGATACAGGTCGGGGGCGGGTGTCATTTTGAAAATCCGGCCCCGGATTAATTCCACCATTTCATCCAGTTGCCATTCCAGATAGTCGGCGTAGGTATATTTTTTAGATGGATCCAGATCGTGGAGCTTGGTGACCATAAGCCGTTGTATTTGGTTCAAAATAATGATTTTTCCTGTTACTCACCACCAGATTTTGAAGGGTTTGGACTCCTCCTCGATCCGGTGGAAGTACTTCATCGGGAAGTCGGGTTATATCCCTTCCAGGAGATCTGGAAACCGGAAAAAATCGAGGCCTTTACGGGAGATGAGGAACTGCATTTCCCCGATTTTGCGCATCGGCGTCGTAAAATGTTTGACCAACTGCCGGTAGCGCTCTGTTGCGCTAAGGGCCATCAGCGGGATTGCGATCAATTCTTTACCGTACAGGCGCAACAAGGCAAATCCCAACAACTCTACTTCTGTTTCCGATAAGTTGTCCTCCTGTGGAAATTGAACGTCTTCCAGTCCTATCCACTCAAAAAACAGCCGGTACGCTGCACCCTGCTCTTCCATCTCCGGGCGCTCCAGCATCATGGAGCCACCTGCACCGTGGAAGAGCTTTCGAGCCTCCGCGATATCTCTTAACAGTTGGCGTACGAAGCGTTTATTAGGACTGTTTTCATTTTCCCAAGCTGCGCGGCATTCATCGTACTGTATGAGCACTGTCATCCAGCAGTCTTCCAGTTGTTCTATCTCCGTCCATTCTTCAGGCGGCTTGCGACGAATGGCCTCCACTTCTTCCTGCCAGTCGTCCATACAAGTGCAATGTTTCACGCCGAAGGGACAAAGATCCACGTTGTACGTACAATATTCGATAGTGGTCATCCCCCAATCACTGACAAAGCATTTCCTGGCCAGCGCCTCCACAAAAAACCGGTACTTAAGGGCCGGCGGCAGCGCTTCCGGAATGGCCAGGCTTATGCCGTAAGAAAAGTACGTCTGCTCCAAAGCCTCCACCACACTTTCCTGCTGTTCCGGCGTCAGCCGCTCCGCTGGGGGAAAGGCCTCCTCCTTCAATCCGCAGTGCTGCCCCAGACTTATCGCCGGCTCATCGTGCAGATACCGCTCGACTTCGGCGATGTGATCTTCCGGTTCTGGAGATTGAGGGAGCGGGTCCGGGCGCCAGGCCGCGGCAATATCCTGGAGTAGGTGGTTGAGGTATTGACGCATGGGGAGTTGGTTTTCTTGAAGCTGATTGTCCTGCTAATACTGTCGAATTTTACAATTTTACAGAAAATCGCGTTTCAATTCCACTCTGGTGCGATTAAAGCAGGGACAGGAGACAAGAAGTTGAACAGCGCGCTGTTGGCGTCGACGCTGCCGAAAATGTACAGGCCTTCCACTGCTTCCACGGGCAGGTACTTGGGCTTGCCCTCGCGCCTCTGCGCATCTATTTGACGCCCTCGATCTCCAGCGCCTGCCGGCGGGCAGCGCGCTGGGAGTAACTGGTCTCGTCGATGAACTTCCCTTCCGCCACCAGTGCGCTGTGATGCTCCATATTAATGCCGTTGGCGAAGAGCCACAGCTTGCGGTGGCAGAGATGGAGGTAAGCGATGTGGGTGCCGGTTATTTGTTGAACCATAATGTTCTGTTTTGTATTTTTATATCAAACAAACCAGGTATGATCACCGATATTAATCAGCTCGATCTCAGCAAGCGGTACACTTATGCCGAATACCTTAACTGGCAGTTTGACGAAGTAGTCGAACTCATCCGGGGTAAGGTGTTCAGAATGTCTCCCTCTCCCAGTACCTCTCATCAACGGCTTTCGGGCAACCTGTTTCGGCTCATCGCCAATTATCTCGTCGGTAAGCCCTGTCAGGTTTTCGCCGCGCTTTTCGACGTTCGCCTGCCGCTTCCCCCAGGCCGGCAGACCAGCGATCAGATCGACACTGTTGTACAGCCCGATATCAGTATCATCTGCGACTCCGCTAAGATCGACGAAAGAGGTTGCCAGGGAGCTCCAGACTGGATCGTCGAAATTCTTTCTAAAGGTACCGCCTCGAAAGACCTCACCGAAAAGTACCAACTTTACGAACACGCCGGCGTACGCGAATACTGGGTAGCCCACCCCCACGAAGGTACACTGCTCATCTACCGTTTAAATGAAAATGGCCGTTATCAACTCCTCCGCCAAACGCCCTTTACGAGGGAGGAAAAAGCGCCATCCGGCATTTTCCCCGAATTTAAAGTGGATTTGGCGGAAGTTTTTGAAGAGTGATGCCAAGAATTTTTCAATACAGAAATTAGATTCAAATCATATTAACCGTTTCGTTCTTGCTTTACTTACGTAAATTTTCAAATATTCTTACTCGTCAACTCATTTGACCAAGCATAAGGAAAGCATAAGCTTTTCACTGTACTTTCTATCTGAAAGAAAGCAACATTTGAGAAGTGGAAGCAAGGACTCCGGTTTCAATCCTTGTTATCGTGGAAGTCCTATCTGAAGGAAAGAAGGTTAGGCTTATCGCGCTGGGAAGTCTGGGTTTCAATCCTTGTTATTGTGGAAGTCCTATCTGAAGCAAGAAAGACGTACAATTTCGTGCGGTAGATCCTTAGTTTCAATCCTTGTTATCGTGGAAGTCCTATCTGAAGCTCGAATTCAACATCGTGCCGATGACGCTGGTTGTTAGTTTCAATCCTTGTTATCGTGGAAGTCCTATCTGAAGCATAGTCTCCTGCTTTAGCTTTTCCTCAGCGATTTAGTTTCAATCCTTGTTATCGTGGAAGTCCTATCTGAAGATCAATGATCGGATTGAATCGGCTGATCCTTATTTTGTTTCAATCCTTGTTATCGTGGAAGTCCTATCTGAAGAGGATTCAAGAGATCAATGAATCCCTGGACAAGTAAGTTTCAATCCTTGTTATCGTGGAAGTCCTATCTGAAGAGAAGAGGTAGTTGCCGCGGCGTTCGATCTGCTTTTGTTTCAATCCTTGTTATCGTGGAAGTCCTATCTGAAGTTATTTCATCTTATGGGAAGTTGAGGTGTGGGCTGAGTTTCAATCCTTGTTATCGTGGAAGTCCTATCTGAAGCCGACCTGGCCCGGTCCATTCGCGTAAGCGTGAAAAGTTTCAATCCTTGTTATCGTGGAAGTCCTATCTGAAGACGTCGAAGCATGGACTACTTTTGAAAGCTGGCTGGAGTTTCAATCCTTGTTTTCGTGGAAGTCCTATCTGAAGTTTGAATACCTGAAACGTCTTAGTATTGCCGACTTCGGTTTCAATCCTTGTTATCGTGGAAGTCCTATCTGAAGTCGGCTGTGAAGACTTCTACACCCCCAAGCACGATAGTTTCAATCCTTGTTATCGTGGAAGTCCTATCTGAAGAATATCAGATATATAGCGGATGCGGGAACAGAACGTGGTTTCAATCCTTGTTATCGTGGAAGTCCTATCTGAAGCTGGAAAGTATTTTTTGCCGGACGACACACTTTTGTGTTTCAATCCTTGTTATCGTGGAAGTCCTATCTGAAGTGGAAAGTATTTTTTGCCGGACGACACACTTTTGTGTTTCAATCCTTGTTATCGTGGAAGTCCTATCTGAAGTTAACGTTGGAAACATAACAACAGCAGCACACGGAAGTTTCAATCCTTGTTATCGTGGAAGTCCTATCTGAAGGTTTTTCGTCCACACAGGAAATGCAGGAATATTTGTGTTT
>Ga0209938_1001122_pt1 | contig 14026 bp, 13 predicted proteins | sample SalPonR2_C_D1_MG_FD_185708 | JGI IMG/M metagenome (GOLD analysis project Ga0209938, IMG submission 185708) | Salt pond soil microbial communities from South San Francisco under conditions of wetland restoration - Salt Pond MetaG R2_C_D1_MG... ... | reverse complement strand
AGGTTTGCGACCTCTGACCGCGGTCGCCGTTCAGCTCGCTTTGAACGTCGACGGCCGCTGCGGAGGCCCGGGCAAAATGACGGCGCTGCCGTCATATGGTTGGCAACCCGCCTCGGCACCCCTCTTTCGCGGGGCTCTTTTAGGGCTGTTTGTGTTCTGCCTTCGCTCGCCCCCAGCCCCTAAAGGGGAGCCACTCCCGCAAGGCTATATTCCAACGTTTTGACCAAAATCATCAATCTCTAATCCGTGTAATCCGAGTAATCCCTGCCATCTCACGCTATGGCGTGACAAGCTGTGATTCAGACAATAAAAGAAACCCATAAAAAGCCGTTCCTTTTGAAGGTCTCCGTCTCTAATTAAGGAAATCCAATAATCAGATTAATCAGTGGTTCAGACCCTAGAAAAGGAACACCTTTATCAAAGATTTCCATCGATAGCCCCTGCTCACCGCGATGTGGTGAGCGAAGCCCAAGGATGCAGAAACCGAACTGGCCAGATACGGCCGCGCGCGCTGGCCCCGCAAGGGGTAGTAGGGGCGCCGAGCGCAGCGATGGCGGTCCCGAGGAACGCCTGCGGCGTCCTCGAGGACGGAACCCCCGAATGACCCGACCCCGAGGGGTCCGACCTTTGGTGGACCCTCGAGGGATGCGGCCAAAATAAAAAGCTAAAAAGAGAGTCGCATTTTTATTTGCGGGGCATCTGGCGCATGAGCCGCTGATGAATGTTGTCCATGACTTGCGTGAGGGGGCGATCCCACTGCACAGCGCCCTCTCGGGTGTGGCTCCAAAGGGTGGCGCCATCGGAAGCGCGAATGAGGTTGGCTGTGATGTTGACATCGTTGGTTTGACTATTGACCGCGAGCCCTTCTTGCCTGAGAAAGATATTGGCGGCATCGAGGCCAAAAGAGGCGAGCTCACTGCGATAGCGGTGCTTGACCACCACACAACTAAAAACGTGATCGACGCCAAGAGTTCGAGCGAGCTCATCGGGGGGATAGTCGCTCAAGCGGGCCAAATCGATATTTGCCTCTGCGAGTCGGGCGTTGGTAATGGATGTGTTTTGGAGGCGGACGGGACGTTGGCGCCATCGGGAGCCGAGCCAGCGAAAAAAAGATTTTTGGAAGGCGATGCGTTCGCGGGAATCGATCTGTTCCATATCTTCTGCAGTCATCCCTTTCGGGGGCTTGCCCTGAAAAATAATCTGATAGGGCAGGACAGCAACAGTCGGGTTTGTCGCCATGGCACTGTCAAACTGTGAGCTGACATAGGCTTGGCTGCAGCCGGCAGCAAAGAATAGCCACGCAAGGAAACTCCAAAGCCAGATGCGGGGGACGGGAAGCTGTTTTTTCATCTCTAAATTTGTATTGATCTATCGAAAAATACAAAATATTCGGGTTTTGGATGGGAAATGGGGTAACTATTGAGAAAGGCTATGCTGATAAGGGGCGGGGGACTTTATTAAAAATAAAAAATATGGCAAACCCAGATGAAAAAAGGGATGTTCTTTTACCCCGGTCCTTTGATCCAAATTTGACTCATGTGTTGGTGCGAAGAATCGGGAATGAGTCGAAGTATATAGGATCCTGTGGGAAGGCCGGAGACGGACAGACAGGAATGGGATAGAACGCCAGTCTCGAGAAGCCGCCCGGAGAGGTCCATCAATTCATACCGTAGTTGGTTGGGATAGGAGCCATCGATGTCAATGCATAGCTCATGCCTGGCAGGTTGAGGGTAGAGCCGCAAGTGGGGTGGCGATGGCTCGGGGCTCAGGTAGGCAGTGCTGGTGTTTGGATCGAGGAGTAGCACATCGAAAAAGCCCCGGCTGGATACACCGGCAAATTGACCCGTCATTTCGGCGGCGACCCAGACTTCGGACCCGAGGCGAATAAAGTCTGTGATGTATATAATCGGGTCTCCGGGCCAGAGTTGCCACTCCAGAAGCTGACCTTCGAGATTGGTCCGGGCGAGAACAGAGTGAACTTGCCCGACCTGAGTCGGCTGCTGGAGAGTATCCCCTTGAAAAATCGTAGTCGAACCTGTCCAAATCGAAAAAAGGAGCTCATCTTCCAGGGGGTGGATCGCCGATACGGCCAGGGAAATACTGGTCCCGCGGATGGGATGCATCCACAAAGCTTCCCCGGAGCGATTCATTGCGCCGATGAAGCCGGCAACCTGCAGCCCCGTCAGAATTTCGATATCGTTGAGACGGAGGTTGCCAATGAACTGTCCTCCAAAATATAGGGCGTCTTTATTGACCTCCAGAACAAAAATGTCATCTTCAAATTGGCCGCGAAGGTGACGAACAAAGCGCTCGGATCCAGATGTACGGCCGGCATAAATAAACCCATCGAAGTCGGCCGTGCGCGTAAAAAGGGTGTCTGTCTGACCCTCGATCTGACCTTTAAAACGACCTGCAATGTAAATCTCATCATCTATAGATTGAAGATGACGGGCCTCTATTTCCCCATTTCCATCGATGAGGGTACCGAATTTGAGCTCTAAATCCGGAGTCCAATGCAAAAGTAAACTACCTGTCGTTGCGGTTGGCGCCCAGCTTTGCCCTTCAATCCGGAGGGTATCGCGAATCTGGAGTAGGGTAATCAGCTCCGGGGATTCTTCCGGAGACACCGCAGCCTGACCGAGCACTGCGCCTCGGCTATTAAAATGTATGGCCTGCTGAAGGTTTCCGTTGGGACCCAAATGTAGAATGAAGGCCGTATTCCGGCCATTGGTCGGGAAAATCGTATCTCCCTGATATACGAGGAAAGAAAATCCATTTCCGAACACATACACACCGTCTGAAGCTGGACAGATATCGTGAATTTGAGTATTTCCGCGCGAGTAGAGATTGCCCCAGACCTGCAGGGAGGATTCGTTTACCTTACCCAGAACCACTCCACGTTCCGGGGCCGTAAATTCCTCGTCTAATACCCGGGTTTGGCGTTGATAACCCATGGCAAAACAGCTGGTTGCCCCTTCAGAGGAAGGCAGGAGGGCATCCCAGGTCTCTGTTTGGGTGTCTCCAATTTGGTACAAAACGTCTTGAGCATAGACGACGATAGAGCCCGAAGCCCACAGACCCAGAGAAAGAATGAGATGGATAGGAAACGAATGGCCCATGCTATGCGTTTAGTATTATAACGCAGAAATCGGGGAGGAAGTGCGGCGATAGCTATGGGGATTTGAAAATAAAAGGCCTTAGATATTGTCTTTTATTTCTTTACTTTTGTCAGGGTATGGGATATCAAGTTTGCGATGGGTCTCATCACCTTCTGCGCCTGACTTCCCCACAAAAAATAATCTATGGATCGTTTATACACTATTATATATTTAATGATCGCATTGACTTTAGTTTCCGCTTGTCAATCTGAGAGCGACGGAACCCCGAGTCAAGAACAAGAAGCTCTGAATGAAAGCACCGGAGATCCTGCCATCGACCAGGTATCCGCTCAAATCGATGAACGTCCCGGCGACGCAGAGCTCTATTTTGAGCGAGGGAATATATATGTAGATCGCGAAGTATACTCTGAAGCCATCCGGGACTTTACGATGGCTATGGAATTACAAGAAGGAAAAGCTAAATATTACGAAGCCCTGGCTGATGCCTATTTGAATAACAATATGTCTTTTGATGCGCTCGAGGTAATGAAAGACGCCTATGAGGCTTTTCCGGATAGCACTCATGTGGGATTAAAGTTGGCGAAGTATCATCTGATCTTAGAACAATACTTAGCATCCATGAATCTCACCAATAAGATCATTCAGGAACAACCCGGTCTGGCCGATGCCTATTTATTTCGGGGTATGATATACCGCGAAATGGAAACGCCTTTAAAAGCTATGGAATCTTTTCAAACGGCCGTGGAACTGGATGCAGGTCTCACAGATGCCTGGATTATCATGGGGGAAATGATGGGCGAAGAGGATTTGGACCTCGCCAGTCGGTTTTATCAGAATGCCGAGCGGTCGGCCCCCAACGAATTGCGACCCATTCATGCACATGCCTTATTCTTACATCAGAATGAGCAATGGGAAGCGGCGATCGCAAAGTATAAAGAAGCGCACGAGAAAGATCCATCAGCCTCAAAGACCTTTTATAATGCCGGCTTACTGTATCTCGAGCTCGACTCCTTGTCAGATGCGAAGGCGATGTTTGATATCGCCCTGGGTAATGATCCCCTCTTTGCTAAGGCATATTACTACAGAGGAATGGCAGCAGAGTGGCAGGAAAATGGAGCAGAAGCATTGGAGTTTTACCAACGCGCTGAGCAAATCGATCCCACCATCCCCACCCTTTCCGATCGCATCCGCGACCTCAAAAGTGAGAAGGAGAAGGAATAACCCTTCTCTTTTAGACCGAAATCCCCCGTGTTTATTTAATTCCGTAAAAGATAGGGTAAACGTCTGCCAGCTGACACCCATCCCGTGTTAACTGATTGTGAACCAACATAATGTATGCAGAGGAGTTTAATGGATGCAATAAAAATGGAAATATAATATGTTAGAATTGATTAAGAATCAACGTTTACTTTTTATACTCTTCATCTTAGTGGGTGTGTTCGGAACAGCGTGCGACGACGATGACGATGATAATGATATGACCTTCGACGCGCGTCAGGTCAAGTACGAATTAGCTGCCAATGAGAATATGGGAATAGCGCCCGATGGTTTAGCTGCCACAGCGACTTTCATGGAATATACAAATGATCAAACCATTGTGCGTTTGGAATTATTGGATGGCAGCACAGGAACTATGTTGAGTCACCCGGCGCATATTCATATGAATACGGCAGCTGAGGGAGGTGAAATTGTTTATTTTTTGGGGCCGCTCGATGGATTAGATGCAGCGCCCGGAGTCAGTTTCCACATGGCGAATGCTTCCTTTGATGAGCTAATTGACTTTAATGGATATATCAATATTCATGAGAGCAATGCTAATTTAGGAAACATAGTATCTCAAGGGAACATTGGATCTAACGCAGAGGCTACAATAGAGGAGCGCAGTATTGATATTATGGCAGATGGTCGCTCCATTATTTATGATTTAGACAGCATGAGTAATACTGGCCCCGCATCGAACGGAGTTCAAGCCACCGCTACCTTCACCGAATTGAATGCAAATATGACTTTAGTGACACTGGAACTTTCTGATGGAAGTACAGGTCTTCCGGTTTGTCATCCGGCACATATTCACATGAATTCCGCCTCTGCAGGGGGTGAAATTGTTTATTTTTTAGGTCCCGTCGATGGATCGACCGCTTCTGAAGGAATCAGTTATGCCGTTATCAGTGAATCATATGATTTTCTGACAGATTACGATGGATATATTAATATTCACGAGAGTAATGCTGCACTTGAAAATGTAGTATCACAAGGAAATATTGGGTCGAACGCAGAGTAATACTTTAAGTAGATCACCCTTTACTCTTAAGTATAGATGAATAGCCGCTTCTTTTTTTAGGAAGGGGCTATTTTTTTGCCGCATCCCCCGAGGCTCCGCCAGTCGGCGGAGCCTCGGGGGTCGGGTCATTCGGGGGTTCCGTACTCGAGGTCGCCTGCGGCGACTCGGTACCGCCATCGCTGCGCTCGGCGCCCCTACTACCCCTTGCGGGGCCTGCGCGCCCGGCCCCCAGCAAGGCATTCATCCGGAATGAGGTCATTCTCAAAAACCCGGTTTTCTTCTTTACCTTGCTCCTTCCTATGAAACATTCATACGTTCAGAAATGAAACTTGAAAAATAATTCTGAAAAAATTCAGCTACAATAATATTGTGATTCCCAGCTTTGCAACAATAACTAACCCCCAATGCCAAGAACCACTCCAATAATCACTCCAAATAAACCAAAACAGAGGTAGCTGAGGATGAGAAGAAGGGTGCTGAATAAAAACGCTTTTAGCACAGAAAAAGAAAATATATGAGAATAGGCGTAAGTGATATACCCCCAGCCTAATAAAAACTCAGCCATGTAAAGAATGTCTTTGCCCTGCCCCAGTATACCATATAGAATAATGAGTGGAAAACTGAGCAGATAGATTTCAGATACAATATAAGTGTGAATAATGAGATGCTCAGCGAAATAATAAGGGCGGGAAGAAAAAAGGAGTCGGGCAGCTGCCGAATAGAAAAATAAGGCAATAACGACCCAAAAATTAAAATACTGTGTCAGGTAGCCGGCGATATTCTTTTGTATATCGATGGCCTCCTTATTTTCAGGGTCGACAGCAAAGGTCGCAAAACTGGATTGATTTACGCCACCGAACCATGAAAAGGCAAAAGCAAAAAAAACATAAATTCCCAGACAAATAATAAAAAACTGAGCGGGGCGCATTAATTTTTGTCTTTCAATATCAAGGTATTCATGAATGCGTTTACCCGGTTGACGCAGAAGAGCGAGAAAGGTGAACCAGAGCCCCCTGTTCAGCAATAAGGCGTCAAAGGCATCCGAAACCAATTGCTTAACTGTGAAACGCCGGAGCTTCTTTTTCTTCGTAATTTCGACTTCGTCCCTGTCTCTAAAAGAGGGGGCTGGTAGTGTCCCTTTCTCGTTCTTCTGCTTCATCATCCTCAGAATATAAATCGCCATGTAAAATGAATCGGATGCAAATCTACATTAGATTCATCGGAAAATATAGGATTTATGGCGTATTTCACGCCAAAGGAAGAACTATTTAATAAGTCAAAGCATTTGAAAAAGTCTCCCTTAAAGCCAATTGTGAATTCGGCATGCCATATAAAATTCCGACTGCCGTCGACTAAGGATCGGGTTATCTCCTCGCCCGCCTGTCGATAAGAAAATTCATTTCCACTCCAGCTGATCCTGGTACCCAGTTGAACAAATGCGTTTTTGGTGTTTCTGGACAAATTGTCCCACAAATAAAAACGCGCTAGCAAGGGCACATTCAGGGTGGATTGGGTTAATCGCGTATATTTTACACCCGGAGAAGCCTGTGATAATTGGACGGATTTATCGCCCGAGATTTGAAATACACCATCGAGATTATAAGTGATGCGCTCAATTTCGATCCCGGAGACCAACGAAATCCGTTTGTGAAGGCTGCGCTCCGTCACGATACCAAACTGGGCATTGGAGTGTCCGTCTTGATAAATGGGGTCCGGCACGCCGGTTAATTGAGTAAAACCTCCTCCAAAACTGAGGTAAAAACTCCATTGGTCTTCATACGAAAGAGAGTCTGCGGTGTTGCTCTGGCTGTGCATGGGTATTGAAATGCATAGAGCTAAAAGGATGTAGAGAACAGAAAAGGTCTTCATAACTATCCGATTTTTGTTTCCGCAAAAGTAGATAGCCGGGAAAGTTCCACCCTTGACCTATGTTAAGTAATGAACAAAGTCCCATTCTACTTGTCCGATGAGTATGGGCGCGAAACAAAAAATGCAATCAACGAGCAGTGATCTGGCTATTCTGGGCTTAGGCTGGGTCGGGCAGGCTGCTGCTATTGAACTCAAAAGCCGGGGCTTCAGTGTTTGGGGGACAGTAAGTACCTACGAAAAAGCAAAGCAATTGCAGTCCGATGGGCTATTTGCCTACGTGCTGCGACTGCCCGAGACCTCTGCAGGACTTCCGGGTCCACCCCCGTCTTTTCTCATTTACACCTTACCGCCGCGCGGAGGGCAAGAGCGTTCGGAGCAGATGATTCGGGATGTGATTCGAATGGGAGAGCAGGCTGCTGTTCAGGGTGCAATATATTTGAGCTCGACGTCCGTATATCCCGCAGCCGAAGGATGGGTCGATGAATCCGATGCGCAGGAGGTCACTTCCCGGCACTCGGGCGTCATCATGAAACGCCTGGAAGATCAATGGGAAAAGGCTTCTTTTCCAACGACCATTTTGAGATTGGGCGGATTATATGGACCGGGTCGATCGCCGGGAAGGTTCATGCGCAACCGAACGATTTCCGCCCCCAACCAATTCGTTAATATGACAGCTCAAAAAGATGTGGTGAAAGCCATTTATCGGGTGGTGGAAGGAGACCTGTGGGGTAAAACATTCAATATTATTACCATCAACAATCAAAGAAGGCGCGAATTTTATGGCTCTTTGTTGGATAATCCCCAATTTGGTGAAGCCGGTAAAACAGAGGGAAAGCAAGTTTCTACGGCCCGGGCCCGCAAGTGGATGGGAAGCGATTTCTTAGCTCCGGAACCTCCAGAAAAATGAGGCCGGAGTGCCAACTCATGAATATACAGGCAGTCCCTTTTTAAATAATTCGTCCAGCCTCAATGGGAATGCTATCTTTGGAGCCCAAAATATAGAATATGATGTTATCCATGACCGGATACGGGAAAGGCGAAGTGGAATGGGATGAGGGTAAATTGATCATAGAGTTGCGGTCGCTGAACAGCAAGGGATTTGACCTGCGTTGCCGGTTACCTCAGCTGTTTAAGGAGCAGGAAATGACCTTCCGTCGCCGCGTTCGGGAGCGGGGACTTCGCGGCAAATTTGATCTCAACCTGACCTTACAGGGCGTGCAGGAAGAAGTATTTGAAATTGATGCTCAACAGTTTAGACGCTATTTTTTACAAGTTCAAGATTTAGGGCATGAGCTAAATTTTGATACAACATCCGCTGCTGCTGCCTTGCTTAGTATTCCGGATATTCGCGTCAGCGCAACGGAATCGCTTTCGGAGGACAAAACTCAACTTTCTTTACAGGCTCTGGACCAGGCCTTGGAGCAATTAAACGCTTTTCGGAAAGAAGAAGGCCGCATGACTGCGGATGATCTGCGTGGACATGTCACTGATATCCTCAACCTGCTTCAGGAAGTTGAACCCTTCGAAAAGAAGCGCAATGAAGAAGTGCGCGAGCGGTTGGGGCAAAAACTCTCAGAGCGCTTTGATCGAGGCGATATCGATCCACACCGTTTTGAGGAAGAAGTATTGTACTATTTGGATAAACTCGATATTTCAGAAGAGAAAGTTCGTCTGGAGCAACACTGTAAATACTTTCTCGAGCAGTTTGATATCGATGAAAGTGAAGTGGGTAAAAAGCTGAATTTTATCAGTCAGGAAATGGGGCGGGAGATCAATACTTTGGGATCGAAAGCCAATTTCTTTGAAATTCAGCAGCGGGTCGTTCAAATGAAAGATCGCCTTGAAAAAATAAAAGAGCAAGTCGCCAATATCGTATGAAAAGTCAGAAGAAGATGGTTTTGCTTACAGCTCCTTCCGGCGCGGGAAAAACAACTATCGCTAACAGACTCATGCGCGCCTTTCCTTTTTTGACCTTTTCCATATCAGCTACCACCCGCCCACCTCGACATTACGAGCAGGAGGGGGAGCACTATTATTTTTACAGTCCCGACGAATTTCAACGGCTCGTCGAACAGCAAGCATTTGTCGAATACGAAGAAGTCTATCCCGGCAAGTATTACGGCACCCTCAAATCGGAGGTGGATCGCATCTGGCAAAAAGGGCTAACGGTCTTATTTGATCTGGATGTGAAGGGCGCACGAAATCTAAAGTCCATTTTTGGTGATCGTTGTTTATCCTTATTCATCGAGCCCATATCCCTGCAAGTTCTGGAAGAGCGACTTCAAGGGCGAAAAACGGAGACGGCAGATACACTGGCGCAGCGTCTCGAACGCGCCGAATTTGAATTGGCCCAAAGAGATTACTTTGACCACAGCATTATTAATGAAGATCTCGAAGTGGCGGTAGCTGAAGCCCGCGACAAGGTTCTCGAATTTATGGATGTGTATAGCTGATTCTCTGTCAGATCCCTCCTGAGCAAATTTTCATTTCCAGCGTCAACGCTCTGTATCAGAGAGTACTATAATCCCGCGAGCTCCATACTGGGCAACCGAATCAAAATCTGTAATCGGCAATGACACTAAAGTGCCACATATTCACCCGGTTGATCGCTAAATCAGGCGTCGCCGCGCGCTCACCCGCATCCCCTTTATACACCAGCAAACCCGCCAGGGTAAGCCCGTCGAAAGGGAAGGAAAAGTCGTAGTCCAATCTCGTGACCATATGATAGAATGAAGGCATGGCGTATTTATTGAGCAGAGCCACAGTCGGCTCGGGAAGTAAGACGTAGCCTACACCTACCGTAGGTCGAAACTGCTCCTGTAAAAACAGCCCCTCCCACTTGACAGACTGGGCAAAAACATCTCCGGCGCCTTCAAATCGCTCTCGGGGCAAACTGGCCCAAAATTGCTCCCGACCCCACTCCCGGGGAAACAAAAAACGGCCGGAGTCATCGATATACAAGGTATTATAGCTCCAGTGATGATGTTGGGTTTCATATCCGAGTGTACTTCCGAGCGCCCAGGTTTGTTCTCCGTGCTGAATGTAGGCTTTTGAGGGCTGCGGGTTGCCTCCGTCCTGCACTTCTTGCTGGTACAGCGACTGAAGCCCTAAAAATACTGACCCCCCATTTTTTAGAGGATGGGAATATATCGCATCGGCATAAGAGAGGTGAAAAATGTTCTCCGCATAATAGTGGTAAGACTGCGCTTCCCAACGGTCGTTTTCCCATTCGCCACCGAGAATAAAAATACCCTTTGTGGAGACATTTCCTTTGTACTGAGAGGCGCTTCCATCTACGTTCTGTCCAAAAGAGTAGACGCCCAGCGACTCTTCCGTACTGAACCAGTCCACAGTCCCCCGCGGTGTAACACTATTGAGCCAGCCGGCTTCAATCCGAAAATCATCGTCGTTCCACTCGGTCCATAAACCCGAAAAGATATTGGGGCGCATCCGATTGTCCTGACTATTGAGAAAAGGAGTTTCAATATCTTGTCGGCCGGCTATCAAATCCCATTTTCCCACGCGATAACGCACAAAAAGCTCTTCTAATCGGTCTAAATCGGTACTGTTATCCGGATTTTCCATATCGAAAAGAGCCAATTCATATCGATTGGTGCCTCCCGAAATAGGGTCAGTAAGGTCCAGGTTTTCATCCCAAAGTTTGAAAATAAAAAAGCCCGAAAAGCCAAAACTTAACCCTTTCCATTCCGGACTAACATACCCCAGGCCGGCACCGGCCGCCCAGGCTCCAAAATTGCTGACTGCGCCCTCATTATAAGTTCCCATGACGTAGGTTCTTGCGTGAAAATGGAAGTGACCACTCTCAAAGAAACCCTCTGTCGTATCCAGGGGAACATACTCATGTCGAATATCCTGACTCTGCATGAAAGTGGGGAATACCCATCCCCATGCAATGATGAAAAGTGTTACTCTGTATAGCATGAAGCAAGTTGTTTTAGTTTACCTTAGAAAAAAAGAGCAGAACAAGTTTATTTGCTCTGCTCCGGTTGGATGATCCCATCTTCCTTAGATCGATTTTTTCGCGAGATAGAAATCTTGCATTTCATAATCGCTGGCCTCGCGCTCCTGCATATCCGCAACGGTTTTTGGCGGGGGCACGATCACTTTGTCGCCGGGTCTCCAGTCTAAAGGCATAGCGACACTGTGCTCGTCTGCCGTTTGCAAAGCCACTAAGGCTCGCTTGATTTCATCCATATTTCGACCTACATTAAGTGGGTAATACATGATGAGTCGTATCGTCCCTTTGGGATCAATAAAAAAGACAGCGCGAACTGCTGCGGTCTCACTTTCACCGGGTTGTAACATGCCGTATTTTTTGGAAACGTTCATGTCAATATCAGCGATGATAGGAAACTCAAACAGCACTCCGCTGTTCTTTTTCACATTATTGACCCAGGCGATGTGCGCATGAATACTATCGATACTCAGGCCTATTAATTGGGTCTTGTGCTCATCAAAAAAGTTTTGTTCGAGCGCAAAACCACTCATTTCCGTTGTGCATACGGGCGTAAAGTCGGCCGGATGCGAAAAAAGTATGGTCCAGGAATCTTTAATATAGTCCGAAAACTTAATCTTCCCTGTTGTTGTATCCGCGGTAAAATCGGGTGCCGGATCGCCTATGCGAGGCATTGTGATTTGCGGTGCTGTTTTTTCATTCATTTCTTCCATGATTTTTTTGTATTTAAATAGGTTTAAAAATTGTTTTACTGTAGCGGTCCATCCCAATACATCAATCCTCCGCGGAGGTTATAGACGTTTTCGTATCCGGCATCTCCTAATTTCTGAGCTGCCATACCGCTGCGATTGCCCGAACGGCAATACAGGAGGATCTTTTTGTCTTTCGGTAGTTTCATCAACTGTTCGTCGAAGTGGCCCGACATCATATTGATGAGTTTCGAGCCGGGGATATGTCCTTGCCGATATTCCATATCCGATCGGACGTCTACAATTTGTGCCGCTTTCTTTTCTTTCATGAGTTCACGAAATTCGGCGGCATCTATGTCTTGATATGTTTTGGGTTTTGTATTGAATAATCCAAACATGGCTTGTTATTTTTGATTACAGTACAAAGATACAGGCCATTGATGGCGAGTACAGTGATAAAAGTTACAGGATGGTAGGGGAGAGTGGAGAGCTGCTGCACACTGTGGCTGTCTGTTTCCGAATCAGGACTTATTTTAGCCTAGTGTCATTACCACTAAATTCGTTAAAGACCACGTCTTGATCTTTTTACTCAACTCTGCCTTGCCTCTACTAATCGTCTCCTTCATCGCGCCTTGATCTGAACAAAAATCTACTTCGACTTTTCTATACCTATTTAGTGGCAAGGACACTACTCCCCTAAGAACAGAGCGCGCGTGAGGGATACGGAGGGCAACGGTGCCGCCGAAGGCGGTACGGAGCGTCCCGAGGCCGCCTCCCCGCATACCGGGAGGCGGCTCGAGGACAAGAGACGCGAACCCCGGAAGGAGCCCGACCCCGAGGTGTCCGACTTTTGGCGGACCCTCGCGGGGCACGCCCAAAAAAATAAGATAATCTACCCCAAACAAAAACAGCCGAAGCAATGCCCCGGCTGTCGTAAATTCTCAACAAAATCTCAGCGTTTACTCGCCGCCCAAATCAAATTCGATCCCCTGAGCCAAAGGTACTTCACTACTCCAGTTGATCGTATTGGTCTGTCGACGCATATATGCTTTCCAGGCATCGGATCCACTTTCGCGACCGCCGCCTGTCTCTTTTTCACCTCCGAAGGCGCCGCCAATCTCCGCACCTGAGGTGCCAATATTGACATTCGCAATTCCACAATCGGATCCTTTGTAGGATAGGAAGGTTTCACCCTCGCGCAAGCTGTCCGTGACAATAGCACTGCTCAAGCCCTGCGGCACATCATTTTGCATGTGAATGGCTTCCTCAAGTTCGCTGTATTTCATAATGTAGAGTATGGGTGCAAAAGTCTCGTGCTGAACGATGTTGAAGTCATTCTCCACTTCTGCGATACACGGCTTGACATAGCATCCGCTTTCATAGCCCGGTCCGGTCAGGCGTCCGCCTTCCACAATCATTTTACCTCCCTGCACTTTGATCGCCTCCAATGCGCGCTCGTATTGCGCCACGGCATCTTTGTCGATAAGCGGTCCCACATGGTTTTCGGCATCCAGGGGGTTGCCGATCCGCAGCTGTCCGTAGGCATGGGCCAATTTTTCTTTTACGGTATCGTAAATGGAATCGTGAATAATCAATCGGCGCGTGCTGGTGCATCGCTGGCCGGCGGTGCCCACAGCACCAAAAACACCCGCAGTTAATACCAAGTCCATATTGGCAGAAGGGGTGATGATCATCGCATTATTACCTCCTAATTCCAAAATGGTTTTTCCTAAACGCTCGGCCACTTGCACGCCTACTTTTTTGCCCATTGCGGTGCTACCTGTAGCGCTAATGAGCGGGACGCGCTTATCGGAAGTTAGCATTTCTCCGACTTTATAATCACCGACTACGACATTACACAAGCCCTTCGGCAAGTTGTTGGCTTTAGCGACCTGATTAAATAACTTTTGACAGGCAATCGCACAGAGTGAGGATTTTTCAGAGGGCTTCCATACACAGGCATTCCCACAAACTAAAGCAATCATGGCGTTCCATGCCCATACCGCTACCGGAAAGTTGAAGGCCGAAATAATACCGACCACGCCAAGGGGGTGCCACTGCTCGTACATCCGATGCTGGGGACGTTCTGAAT